>Ga0310827_100312_pt1 | contig 44758 bp, 48 predicted proteins | sample WT_ome_2_FD_201309 | JGI IMG/M metagenome (GOLD analysis project Ga0310827, IMG submission 201309) | Sorghum-adapted microbial communities enriched on wild type (WT) sorghum from Joint BioEnergy Institute, Emeryville, California, United... ... | reverse complement strand
TGCTGATCATGTGCATTTATGCCGCCGTCACGCTGGTGGTCGGCCTGGCGCTGAAAGGCATCATTAACCAGCTCTCGGCCGGACTCGTCAAAAAAGCCAAGGAGAGCAAGCTGATTCATTAACGCCCGTACGCCGCTCCAACCCGCGTGGCAAACGTCACGGCAGCTTCCCGTGCCAGAAAAAGCCCTGTCCGAAAGCGATATGAATCGCTTGCGGAACAGGGCCTTTTTCATGGGAATGAACGAAACAAAATGCCTGGTCAGCTTCTACGGATTTCTTCGTTCGCTCATCCTCGATTACGCCGCTCCAGTTCAACCCGAAGGCAAAGTCATATACGTGATTCTCCGAATCGACATGGCATTCCATGTCGTGCGCGACATCTTCCAGCTGCTCTTCGACGGTGCGCATATGGGCGGGCATTTGCATCGGCAGCAGCCCGGACGGCTCCGCTGCTCCCGTCAATATATCCATCATCGCCTGATCCTGAACGCCGAAGTTCGCCAGAATGGCATCCACTTCGGCTTCAAACTCCGAAACGACCGTGGGATTGCTCAACAGCATCGAGACGATGACGGGTTTGCCTTTCATTTTTTCTTTCGTCTCCAGCACCATGTTTAAATCCGTCGTATTGTGCGGAATGACGGTTTTTCCTTTATAAGAACGGTTTCGCGGTTCATTCCCGTGTTCATCGCCGGCCAGGCTGACTTCCCGGGCATATTCCGCCGTATACGGCTTGTATTGCAGGCTGATCGGCACATAACCGTTCCCGCCCCGCTCCTCGTCCTCTTGGCTGTAGCCTGTGCCGGACTTCGGGGATGCGATAAAGACAAGGCCGAATTCCGCTTCATCCGGTTGATCCGTAACTTCGAAATATTTCGAGACAACCTCCAGGTTGACCGGATAATCATAGCTCTCCGGCGTCGGATGGCCGAACCAGTCTTTTCCCGGCGGGAGAAAACGTTTGGGGATGTAAACTTTGCTTTTCGCGCGAAGCGGGAGCACCCCGTTTTTGTTTTTGAGCATGACGATCGATTTTAGCTGTGCTTCGTAACCTTCCCGCATAAATTCGGGGTTCCCGACCAGCTTGGCGCTTTCCTGTGGATCGAGGTACGGATTTTCAAACAAGCCGAGGCGGAACATATTTTTCAGCAGCTCGGACGGCCGATTGCTCGAAGCGTTCCCGCATATAGGCTTCGCCGTGTTCTCGAACCCCGATCTTGTAAGCCTCCAACACCGGCTCGATCTCATTGTTGCCGCCGAATTGGTCAACGCCCGCCATCAGCAGCTTGTAATGGCGCTCGGCCACGGTCAAATCCTCCACGCCCCATGGTTTTCCGCTCAGAAAAGAATCCTTGGGACCGGAGACGTCGGCCGTGATCATCCAGTCCGTGCATACGACGCCGTCATACCCGTATTTCCCGCGCAGCAAATCCTTAATCAGGTACGAGTTATAGGAGTTGCCGACATTTTCGCCGTTTACGGTGTCCTGGCCGAAGGAGATCGTGTAATACGGCATGACGGCCGACGCCTTCCCTGTTTTGCCGTCCAGCTTGAATGCCCCGTCAACAAAAGGCACCAGATGTTCGTCAAAGTTGTTGCCCGGATACACCGCATACTTCCCGCAGCTGTAGTGGGCGTCCCTTCCGGCTTCGCCCGATCCGCCTCCCGGCCAATGCTTCACCATCGCATTGACGCTGTCATAACCCCAACCGTCCGCGATTTCCCGTTCGCCTTCGGAAGTCTGGAAGCCGTCGACATAAGCCCGGGCCAGATCGGCGGCGAGCTTCGAATCTTCGCCGAACGTGCCGTTAAACCGGAACCAGCGCGGCTCTGTAGCAATGTCGATTTGCGGAGACAGGGCGGTTGCCAGCCCTAACGCGCGATATTCCCGGGAAGCGATCATCCCGAACTTCTTCGTGATCTCGGGATCAAAAGTAGCTGCTAGGCCGAGCGTCTCGGGCCACATGGAGATATGGCCGCCCGCACCCGCGTTGAATTCGGAGCTTGAATCCGAAGCGTGGCGGGGATCGGAGCTGTTGTTCACCGGAATGCCAAGCCCGGTGCCTTCGGCAAACGCCTGGATTTTATTGTTCCAGCGTGCCGCAACTTCCGGACTTTCCACCGTGGTTACGAGCACATGCCGCACATGGTCCTTGGTCAAAAATGCGATCTGCTCATCGGTCAGTTCCCAAGGCTTCGCTCCGCTCTCTTCATACGTTTTCCCGCTGTACGTGCCTGCAAACCAGCCGGTACTGAGGGCGGGGATCGACTGATGACGGCTGTACAGCATCAGACCGGCAATCTGCTCGACCGTCATTTTCGAGGCCAGATCTTTCGCCCGCTCCTCCGGCGACAGCCGCCAGTCCTCGTATTTGTCCAGCTTGCCGTCACGGCTTAAATCCTTGAAGAACAAGCCGTCCTGCTCGATGATGCCCACGCCCGATTCCTCGCTGTAGCCCAGCGTGGGGCCGCCGGGATTTTTTACGTATCGAACGGTTTCTACTGTCTTATTGATCGTGTCTGAAGTATGGTTTCTCATGTTCGCTCTCCCCGATTCTCTTTGTTTTTATCCGAGTGTTACGTTCAGTTTATGTTGCCTGCCGCAAGGTTGATGCCCGCCGTTTCTGCTCCGTTCTCCGTGGCTACGGGTTCGCCTACTTCCGGCAGCGGCTTGATGGAGATCATGCCGATTGCCGTGAATATGGCAAGAACGAGGTAGAAGAACGTCCAGCCGCCAATTCCAATCGACGTGCCTGCGCTTAACAGAAGCGGCGCAATCGCCGGAACGATCGATTGCGGCAAGGCGTTTGCCACGTTCATGATGCCGAAGTCCTTCGCCGAATCTTCTTTGCGCGGCAGAATGCGCGCCACCAAAGCCATATCGACGGCGGAGAAACAGCCGAAGCCGAGGCCAAGCACCGCCGATGCGACGACATAAGCCGTGTAATGCGGAACAAACGCGAATACCAGCACGGCAATCACCATAATGAATGCAGACAAATACAAGAACGGTTTTTGCTTGCGGAATTTATCCGACAACATCCCGCCGAAGATACTGGTCAGCGCCATGGCAATCGTGGAAATAATGTTCACGGTAGCCATGGTGTCGCCTGCGCTTCCGTGTAACCCATCCGGTTGACGAGCATCACCGTGAGGTAAAGGCTGCTGCAGTATCCCATCATCATCAGAAATTTCGAAGCGACCGCCCAGGAAAACACCGGGAATCGCCGCGGGCTAGGGTAAATTTTGCTCAGCTTTTCGCCGAGCGGCACGGCCGTGTTATGCTCGCGGATAATTTCCACTTTTCCTTCTGAAAAACATTTTGCAGAAGCTTCATCTGGAAAACCGGGTTCAACTGACGCGTTATGCGATCGAAAAAGGGCTTGTCGGAAGAAAGCCGGGTTTGTTCACGAAACTGTGGAAGGAATGACGGTTCTGGATGAACCTGGGTCTGCGGCAGCATGAAGCTCAGAAGCCGAAAGCGGGCACGAACCAGGAAGGCGAAGGACGCGAGCGGCAGGCGCCCAATCGATAGATCCGAAGTTTTAGCGGGAATGCAAAAAGTCCGGCGACCGAATGACGGTTTGCCGGACTTTTTTGCGGTTCGGACGGGGCACAGACGGTTATCCGATGATGATCTGGCCCTCCGGGTAGTTGTACAAATCCTTTTTGCGCTCGCGGGACAACGCGTAAATCAGCGTCAGCGGACCGAGACGCCCGAAAAACATCAGGCAGATGATTGGCGGGTTTTTCGCGGAGAATCGATGAGGTGATTGATATGAGCACGAAATCATTGAAGATGATGGCGGTCGATTTTGGCGCAAGCAGCGGCAGGGCGGTCATCGGACATTTTGACGGCGAAAGGATCTCCGTTCAGGAGGTCCACCGCTTCGACAACGAGCCCGTGCAGCTCGGCGACAGGCTTCATTGGGATTTTCTGCGATTGTTCCATGAGCTGAAGCGGGGGATGACCAAAGCAAAACTGCAGCTTGGACGCACGCCCGCTTCCATCGCCGTGGATACGTGGGGCGTCGATTACGGTCTGGTCGATCCCAAGGGACGTTTGGTAAGCAACCCGTATCATTACCGCGACCTTCGTACCGAGAAGCCTATGAGGGAAGCCTTGAAGCGCATCCCCGAAAAAGAGCTGTACGCCCGAACCGGGATCCAATCCTCCAGCATCAATACCGTGTATCAGCTGTTTGCGGACGAAGAGCTGCGGCTTGCGCAAAACGACCGCGGCTTGCGGATGCTGTTTATGCCCGACTTGTTCCATTACTACCTGTCCGGCACGATGGCAAGCGAATACACCATCGCCAGCACAAGCGGCATGCTTGACGCCGCCCGACGGGACTGGAGCGCGGACGTACTGGACGGCCTTTCGATCCCGTCGTCGCTGCTGAATCCGATCATCATGCCGGGAACGCCCGTCGGAACGGTCCGACAGGACATTGGCGCCGAGCTGTCGCTCGAGGCGATGCCGGTCATTGCGGCCGCGGGCCATGACACGGCCGCAGCCGTTACTTCCGTTCCGGCCGGGGATGCCCCGTATGCTTTTATCAGCAGCGGCACCTGGTCGCTTATGGGAATCGAGCTGGCGGAGCCGATATTGACCGAACGCAGCAGGCAGCTGCTGTTCAGCAATGAAGGCGGTACGGAAGGCAACATCCGCATGCTCAAAAACATCATGGGGTTATGGCTGCTGCAGGAATGCCGCCGGACGTGGGCGCTCGAAGGGACGGAGCTTAGCTTTGCCGAGCTGACGGAAATGGCGCAGCACGCCCCGCGCAACGGCAGTTACGTCGATGCGGGGGACGCCGTTTTCCTGCCGCCGGGGAACATGCCGCAGCGGATTCGGGAATACTGCCGCTCCACGGGGCAGGCCGTGCCGGAGTCACGACCCGAAATCGTGAGATGCATTCTGGAGAGCCTTGCCTTTAAATACAGGCAGACGCTGGACGAAATCGAAGAATTGACCGGCAAACGCATCGAGCAAATCCACATGGTCGGGGGCGGCATCCAGAACAGGCTTCTCTGCCGGCTGACTGCTAACGTTACCGGCAGAACCGTCGTCGCGGGACCGGTGGAAGCCACCTCCATCGGAAACCTCATGATGCAGGCCAAAGCTCACGGAGAAGTCGGCGGCTTGGCGGACATCCGCGAGGTGGTGCGCCGGTCCTTCCCGCCGGAAATTTATATGCCTGAAGACGCCGCGGAATGGGAAGAGCGTTACCGCGGATACGAGCAGCGGCTGATGCTTCAAAAAACGGAAGACTCATGAACCGTTCCGCCCCGCGGATCGGTTGAATCATCGGATAGGAGAGTGCATGGAGAGATGACGTTATCACTGGAACAACAAGTACGCGAAGAGCTGTCGCTTTACGCCCGCAAGATCGTCGCCAAAGGGCTGGTCGTAGGGCCCGGAGGCAACATCAGCGCCAAGGCCGGCGATCTGATGCTGCTATCCCCCAGCGGTTTTGCATTGGAAGATATCGAACCGCATCAATGGATCCGCGTAGAGATCGGGTCCGGCAAGGTGCTCGACACGGAATTCAGGCCCTCGTCGGAAGTGCTGATGCACCTGTATGCTTACCGCGAAAATCCGGATATTCAGGCCATCGTGCATACGCATCCCGCCTACTGCATCGCGCTGACGCTGGTAGCTAAGGAACTGCCGATGCTGTTCCCGGACCAGGCCGCGCTCGTCGGCGAAGTCGCGTTCGTGCCGTACGTGCTGCCGACGACGGATTTATTGGCGGATGCGGTTGCCGCGAAAGTCGGGCAATACAACTCGATTTTGCTGGAAAACCACGGTTTGGTCACGACAGGGAAAAACCTGCGCGAGGCTTACTACCGCACCGAAGTGGTGGAGGAAAGCGCGAAAATCTATCTTGCCGCCAAAGCCGCCGGCACGCCGAAAGTGCTCACGGACGAGGAATACAAGGAAATTCAGTCGCTCGAGAGCGAGGCTTACCGCGTACAGCTGCTGCAGAAGCTGAAATAACGTTTAAAACGGTTGGAGATCGCTCTCTCATGTTGTTCTCTGGACCATGACAAAATAAACTTCTTACTTTCCGGATCTTGTTCTGCTTGTAGTACATAATTTAAATCTTCAAGTTCTGTTTTTCTTATGAATAGTTCGTTATTACTGACAATGTACTGAGTCATTGTGGTCTATTCCTTTCAAATGTATTTCAGATGTAGGATTTATTAATGATACACTTCCTATTCGACTGCCTGTGGCTTCTTCTACTTCTTTGGGTTTTGCGAATCTAACTTCTTGAGCTTTTATTATTTCTTTGATCGTTTCCAGGTCTACTGCTGCTAGACTAAAAAGTAGACATGGAGAACCGAGAATCGGGTAAAATGAATCTATCCAAATTCGAGGTGCTACCATGACGAAAAAATACGATAAAGAATTTAAACTGCAAACGATTCAGATGATCCAGGAAGAAGGGAAAGCGGTGGCGCAGGTCGCCCGCGAACTGGGGATCAGCGACAACACCCTGTATCGTTGGATGGCGGAATACAAGAAAGACGGCGCACAGGCCTTTCCAGGCAGTGGGCAACTGAAAGCCGACGATAAAGCAATGAGAGATCTTCAGAAACGCCTTCGTGATCTGGAAGAGGAGAACGACATCTTAAAAAAGGCGATGCACTACTTCGCCAAAGACCGGCGCTGATCTATGCCTTCATCCACGATCATCGCTTCAAGTGCCGAGTCTCGAAGATGTGCGAAGCCTTTGAAGTATCCCGAAGCGGCTATTACAAATGGACCCAGCGAAAAGCCAGCAAACGTGAAAAGCGACGTCGCAAGCTGGAGCGGCGGATCCGTCGTATCTTTCTAGAATCCCGTCGATTATATGGAAGCCCCAAAGTAGCAAAAGAACTGCACAAGCAGGGCATACGAGTGTCCGAGAAAACAGTCGCTCGGATCATGAAGGAGCTGGGTTTACGTTCTCGCACGGTGAAGAAATACAAGGCCACAACCAACTCGAAGCACAACCTGCCTGTCCAAGAGAACGTGTTGAACCGCGAGTTTAATCCGTCCGCTCCAAACAAGGCCTGGGTGGCTGATATTACGTATATCCCGACCGATGAGGGGTGGCTATACCTGGCAAGCATCATGGACCTGTACAGTCGTAAAATCGTTGGATTTCACATGGATGAGCGAATGACGAAAGAACTCGTGTTAACGGCGCTGGACCGCGCCCACAGCCAGCAGCGACCGCGCGGAGAGGTTCTGCATCACTCGGATCGCGGCAGCCAGTACGCTTCCCATGACTACCAGGCGCGGCTGCGCACCTACAAGATGAAAGGCAGTATGAGCCGCAAAGGGAACTGCTACGATAATGCGTGTATCGAATCGTTTCACAGTGTGCTCAAGAAAGAACTTGTCTACTTGGAGAAGTTCAAAACACGCAAGCAAGCCAAGAAACGCATTTTTGAATATATTACCTGCTTCTACAATGGAAAACGAATCCATTCTGCGATTGGGTATTCTACGCCCAATGAGTACGAACGTATGTACCGATCTGCCGCATAATTTTCTCGATTCTTTGTGTCTACTCTATTGACAGAGGTACATCTCCCATGCTAGCACTGGGTCATGGGTTATGCCAGTATTTAATAGAACTACAGATCTGACTGCTGCTTCTCCGTACTTACCCACAAAATCATCTCCGTGTTTCTTCTTGCTTACTGCTTGAGATTTTAAATATTTTCTTTATTTGATCTTCAAAACACCCAATCAAAATTAAAATTGTCCCTAACACACAAAATGTGATTCCAAAATAAGTTAGCTGTATTCCATGTGTTTCATCTAAGGCACTCCAATACTTCCCCTTGTCCGTATTCCACGATGTAACTAATGGTAGATAATTTACTGCTTGAATGTGTGCCGTAATATAGAGAGTTAATCCAAAAAACAAGAATGATATTCCACTGAGAATTTTCTTCATGAATTCCCTCCAGTTCTTTCCAGTTATATTCAAGCATAAATTCCGGCTAGCGTTATTGTATTCACGACGTCCCACCGACTTAAGGACACGCCAGGGTCCTGCTACTTCTGCGTCACTAGCAACCTTCGTGCCGGACCGATGGCTAAATGGCCCGATGCGTGAATTCTGTATTAGGTGATGCTCCCCTTTTCTCAACACCAACGATCAACTTATGATTTCTTTGATTCTTTGGACAATCTCTTCTGTGCCAATTTCACTTGTATCAATAAAATTAGTATCCATATTCTCGTACATACTTAACCGCTCGATGCTCAAATTAATTTGTTCTTCTGATCTACCGTCCTGAATCATTCTTTGTCGTAATGCGGTTTCAGAACACAACAATGTAACCTTCTTAAGCTGAAAATCTAAATCACCTAAAACGGACAAGTAATTCATCCAGGATCTCTTTTCTATGAAGAACCCAGTTAAAAATGACATATTCGAATGTAGAGTTCGTTAAGAAGTTTCTGAGTAAATATGTAATATTATTCTTAACCATCCGTATGTTTTCTTCATTAAAGTTCCAAGGATTCATCATCCAACACCAATCACCATCTAACCATACTGCTTTATCAAGTGACTTATATAACCCTTGACAAACTGTGGTTTTTCCGACTCCCATTGTTCCGTTTATTACAATAAGTTTCTTCAATGAATCCACCTTCATTTTATAGATTAAGGGGAGTTTCGCCTAACGTCCTTGTATTCACGACGCCGAGAGGCTTAAGGCCACGAAGTGGCCGGCTGCGCTTGCGCAGTTAGCGTCGCAGGTGTGTCCGCCTGATCCCGCTTCCCCGAAACTGAAATCCCCTCTTCGACTTCACTTCTAACTCCTGTCGGACCGAGGGCGTATGCCCGATGCGTGAATACTGTGTTATTTGATGCCGGTGCCTTCTTCGAGTTACTAACTCCATTCCCTTGGGTGTATCTAATGTTATAATGGTTATAATTAGATCTTGAAAGGAGTTGGCAAAATGGCTGTAAATAAAGAACGATTTTATGAGTTGCTTGATCGACTATCCGATAAAGATCTTGAGTTGGTTTCCGAATTGATGGAGCGCCTCGCCAATATTCCCGTGAATAGAGAAATCCCTCTCGATGATGAACCAACAACTCAAGATGAATTAGATGCCATAAAGGATGCTCATGAAGCTTACTTAAGAGGTGAATTAATTAGCCTTAAGGATGTTGAACATGAATTACGAAATTAAGTTCCTAAAGGATGCCTTTAAGTATCTTCAAAAGCAGGATATCACAACTCGAAATCGCATTCTGGATCACTTAAAAATTCTTTCTGAAAATCCAAGACATCCAGAGCTCGACATAAAAAGAATGCAAGGTATGGAAAATCATTTTCGGCTTCGTGTTGGATCCTTTCGTGTGATTTATTCAGTAATTGATAATGAACTTATAATAATTGTTGTAAAGATAGGATCTCGCGGTGACATATATAAAAATCTTGATGGCACTTAAAGTACAAGTGTCATTTATTTTGCCTCGCACCGGTTTCAGATAACGTTCCCGTATTCACGACGCGACCCGGCCTTAGATAGCTCCTATCTTAGGCCGGGTCGTGTGTTGTCTGAGCTTCTTCCTTGATTATACATCTGACAACCAAGGGGCGTAAGCCCCGCAGCGTGAAGACAGTGTTAGCAGAAGTTGCTTACCTCTTAGAACTCTCTACCAAACTTTTCTTTATATAATTGCTTTAGTATCAGTGTTAATTCACTATTGTTTTCATAATATATTCCATTCATATGGTGTGGGGTAAAATCTAATTTGACGTTACTCTTTTCATAAAACTTTAACCGAAATAACCATCCTGTTCGTCCTTCTTGGTTTGTATCCGGTATTAACTTTATATCTTTAATGTTTTTTATTATTGTTTTTATCTCTTCATTATTTGATACAGTTTTGCTTTCTCCTGAAGAACCGTCAACTAATTCAATTTGATCTATGCTTTTAACATCTCCAGGGTACAACTCAGCAAGTGTAATTGGTTTTAATTCTGTTATTGGTTTGCCATCATTACATCCAGTTAGAGAAATACAAACTAACAGGATTAAAAATGTTAAATGTATCTTCATGGTTTAACCTCTCTTTGGGCAATTTCTGCTAACGTCCTTGTATTCACGACGCCCCACCAACTTAAGTCCCGAAGGGACGGCCGCGATGCGGTTAGGTGGTAGGATGTGTCCGGCTGATCAAGCTTCCTCGCTACTGAAATTTCATCACCGAATACTCTTCTAACTTCTGCCGGACCGAGGGCCGAATGGCCCGAAGCGTGAATATGGTGTTATCGGATGTCAATGCCATCATTGAATCCACTCAAACATCCATTTATTTAAGGATTTAATGTAATATCAAACTTCTTCATTAAATTTTGAGAGATTTTAATTGCAACTTGTTTGTCTCGTGCTGGTGCTGTAATCATAAACCCATTTGATGGTGACCATGTCTCCGAATCTCCATCGTTAAATACAGCTATTGTAAATTCACTAAATTTATCATTGGTATATAGAAGCCCGTAGTAATAAATGTCAGGTTCCACTCTACCTTTATAATCAACTACTCTAAATGCAGAGAATATTGGAGCACGATTCTCACCATGGTAATCTAATACTATTTCTGTTTTATCCTCTGGTATGGAGGGTACATTCGTCCCTCTTATTTCAACTGTCCCTTTAAATGTAATCTTCCCGTTGAAACGATGATGCAGTTTACCATCAAGGATGATCTCTATGTCATGAGCCTCTTCTCCATTTCCTAATTGATAGTAAACACCATTTAATGTTTGAGTATAGTTTTTAGGTGTGAAATACCAAATTGTGAATAATACTAATCCAATAATAAGCACTACCAATAAAGCTTTTACTTTCATTTTATTTCCTCCACCTAGAAGATAGATTTCTTTAAACTTCATGATGAACGATCTGGGCGTTTTATAACTTGCATTGATTTCCGATAACGTTCTTGTGTTCACGACGCCGAGAGGCTTAAGGCGACGAAGTCGCCGGGTGGCTTCGCCACTTAGCCTCGCAGGGTTGTCCACCTGAATCCGCTCCTTCGAAATGCCTCGGACGGACCAAGGGGCGACGAATGTCGGCCCGCCGCGTGAATACGGTGTTATACGACGTTCACACTTCCTGAAATACATTCAAATTATCTTTCAGTCCACGTTGTCCTTATATATCCAATTTTCATTCCGATCCGTTCCATATTTCTATGACTTTGTGATAAAAAAGAGCATTGGCTTACTACAAGTCTACAATTGTTTTGTTTTGCTTCTTCGATTCTTCTTTTCAATAATCTTTGATGTAACCCTTGATTTCGAAACTCTGGCAATGTTGCTGCAAATGTTAATGAGGCAATGCCATCCTTTATATACATTACAGCTACTGCTGCCGGATCCTCATGAAAGTAAGCGATAAAAAATTTCCAGCCAGTTCGGTTGTACAAGACTTTGTTGTTCTCTGCAACATATGGGATTCCATCATCTGGTAATCCAGTACCTCTGCAATGAATGGTCGCATAGATATAAAATTGATCTTCTTGAAGTTCTTGAATTCTAACATACTCCCGGTTATCGTCATTAAATTCTGTTGGCTCAATATATAAAGATGTATGAAATCCAGACTGATAAAATCCACGATCAGATAGGTACTTTAGAAAATTCTGATCTACAAATGAAGGTACTATTTCAAATTGGGCTTTCCGATCTCTCGTTTTATAAAAATCAATTATCTGGTCTATGAATTCAATATCAGTAGTTGTTATTCCCTTAACAGTGTTAAAAGTGGACCAAGGCATTGTCCTGCTGTATAAACACAGAGCATTCCCAAGTTGCTTTACTTCAATCCCTTCAGGATTATTAAGTCTGCTCTGAATTGCAATCATACGGTCATACATATAATCTACTTCCGATAATGCAATTTCTTTAATCAGTTGTTTAGATGGAATTGAGGAAATCATAACTCACCTCGATATTGTTTTGTGGGAATGTCGTATAACGTTGTTGTATTCACGAACCCGAGAGCCTTAAGTGAGCGTAGCGAACGGGTCGTCAGACTTAGGCTCGCAGGGTTGTCGCCTGATTATGCTTCTTTGCTTCTGAATTAGCCCCGTAATGAGTTCACTTCCTACACTCCAGGCGACCAAGGGGCCTTTAGGGCCCGCAGCGTGAATACAGTGTTATCGGATGCTCCATGGATTTGCCCAAGCAAGATCGGTTTTGGGTTTCTCCCCCTTTGCTTTTAGTCTTTTATATAGGTTTTTACAGGTTTTTATATATAGGTTTTATACCTTTTTTACTAGGTTTTCATATACGGCGACGTCGTTCTTTCTCCTTCGTCTTACGTTTTCTCGCAACGTTCCTCTTCCGTTGAAGATTCCGCATTTAGCTTTTCGTGTTTTTTCGTCTTTATAAGTATTTTAAAAGGGGGAGAAACCCCGGGACTGGCTTTTTCATCCAGACCCAACGATCTTGCGTTCCTCTGCTCCTTTGATTTCTCTCCCGCGCAGAGGATGGGCTTCTTCTTGTCTCAACTTCAGGAGTTTCCGATAACTCCCCTATCTCTGCACGTCACAAATATCTTCTTGTGATGGGGATTTGCGTAATTAATCGTATAACCTTAATTATACCTCCATTTCTTATTTCTGTAAGTTGAAATTTATCCCCCTCCCGTAGTCTGCTATCTCCCCTGCTGATCACGTAATATCCGATCAAGTGGACTCTCAATCTGTTTCAGATTCTTGGTGCTGACGTGGGTGTAGCGTTCGGTGGTGGAGGGATTGGCGTGGCCCAGCAGTTCCTGGATATAGCGGAGGTCGGTGCCGTTCTCAAGCAAATGGGTGGCGAAAGAGTGCCGAAGGACATGAATGCCTGCCTGTTTCCGGATGCCGGAGGCTTTCAGGGCTTCCTGAAATACCTTTTGTAATGAACGTTCATGTAAGTGGCTCCCCGGATGCTGCCCCGGAAACAACCACATCGAGTTGGAAAGTCGCTCCGCTTCCACATACTTTTTGATCATGTCCCAAGCCGTTTGCGATAGTAAGGTGTGCCTGTCTTTTTTGCCTTTTCCTTGCCGGACACGAAGGAGGCCGCGTTCGGGGTCGATATCCGTAACTTTCAGCCGGACGACCTCGCTCACGCGCAAGCCTGAGGCGTAAGCCAGATACAACATCGTACGGTGCTTCAGATTCGTCGGCGCTTGGATAACGCGGAGTACTTCCTGTTCCGATAGGACATAGGGCAGTTTTTTTCTTTTTTTCGGTCGAATATATTTCATCTGTTCGGAAGGTTGCTTGAGAACCTCGACGGCCAGAAAACGCATAGCACTAATGGCTTGGTTCACATAAGCAGGAGAGTGCCCTTGCTCAAGGAGCTGCAGAGCATACTGTTGAGTACGGGACGAGTCGATGATCGCGGACGTCATTCTCTCATCCTTGAGGGCTCCTGGGTTCTTCATCCTCAAATGATCAGCCAAGTTCTGCAAATATCGCCGGACATGCCCCCTGTAGGCCTTGCTGGTTTTGAGGCTGTATCCCTTCAGCTTGAGCGTGGTGAGCAGCTTTTGATCCAGAGCCTGAATGAGTTTTTCATCACAGGATAGCTTTGGCGACACGGCTAGCCCGTCCATTCGAATCTCCGCTTCTGGAAAGTACTCTGCAAATTGCCTGATTTTCTCCTCCGTGCAAGAAAAACGCCAGCACTTCCCATTGGGATCCCACCTTCCTCCCCCAATCGCACGCAGCTTACCGACATCCTCTTTCGAGAAATCCTCCAATTTCACGGAAATCTGATCACATTCGATCCGATGAATATGAATGTACACCCTGATCCCCTCCATTATTCTGTCTAGCTCGAAAAAAAAAGAGACAGCCCCTCCCGGGGTCTGTCTCCGATTCTTTCGGATGGATGGTGTTACTTTATCGGTATGAATCTATTCGATTCGATTACTGCTGAAACCACATCTTAAACATATGCTTCGTGGTGGCTTTGTTCATTTCGGCGATGGAGGTGGTCAGCGGGATGCCTTTCGGGCAGGCGCGGACGCAGTTTTGCGAGTTGCCGCAACCTTCGATGCCGCCGGGTTCCATTAGCGCCTCCAGACGCTCATCGGCGTTCATTTCACCAGTTGGGTGTGCGTTGAACAAGCGCACTTGGGAAATCGCTGCCGGGCCGATGAAGTCCGTCTTCTCGTTGACGTTCGGACAAGCTTCCAAGCAGACGCCGCAGGTCATGCACTTGGACAGTTCATATGCCCATTGCCGTTTCTTCTCCGGCATCCGCGGCCCTGGCCCCAGATCGTACGTACCGTCGATCGGAATCCACGCTTTGACCCGCTTGAGCGCATTAAACATCCGGCTGCGGTCGATTACCAGGTCGCGTACGACCGGGAACGTCCGCATCGGTTCAACGCGAATCGGCTGTTCCAAATTGTCGATCAGTGCCGCACAAGCCTGACGCGGTTTGCCATTGATCACCATCGAGCAGGCGCCGCACACTTCCTCCAGACAGTTGGACTCCCAGCACACTGGCGAGGTATGTTCGCCCTTGCTATTCACCGGGTTCCGCTGGATTTCCATCAAGGCGCTGATCACGTTCATTCCAGGGCGGTAGTCCAGCTCGAATTCTTCCGTATACGGCTTCGAGTTCGGATCATCCTGGCGAGTAATGATGAATTTGACTTTTTTGGCCGTTGGTTGTTTGGCCGTTACATCCGTTTCCGCCATTGCCATGGGTATCCCCTCCTATTTGTCCTTCGAGTAGTCGCGAATCCGCGGCGGGATCAAGGAAACGTCGACCGGTTCGTACGAAATTTCCGGACCGTCCGGCGTCCATTTCGCCATCGTTGTCTTCAAGAATTCTTCGTCGTTCCGGTTCGGGAACTCCGGTTTATAATGCGCGCCCCGGCTTTCGTTACGAAGCAACGCGCCCTTCGTCATCGCTTCAGCCAGCTCCAGCATATTCCACAGCTGACGGGTGAACGCGGCTCCCGTATTGTTCCAGCGGGACGTATCGTTGATGTTGATCTTTTTGTAACGTTCTTTGAGTTCCTTGATTTTGTTGATGGTGGCTTCCAAACGATCGTTATGACGAACGACGGTCATGTTCGCCGTCATCCATTCGCCCAGTTCTTTGTGGATGACATAAGCATTTTCGGTGCCATCCATCGCCAGGATGCCTTCGTACTTCTCTTCTTGGGCTTTGCGGTAGCTTTCGAAGACGCTTGGATTCAGATCCTCAGTCGACTTCTTCAGACCACGAAGATATTCGACCGCTTTCGGTCCGGCCACCATACCGCCGTAAATCGCCGACACCAGCGAGTTCGCACCAAGACGGTTCGCTCCGTGATATTGGTATTCACATTCTCCTGCCGCAAACAGACCAGGAATGTTGGTCATTTGGTTATAGTCGACCCACATGCCGCCCATGGAGTAATGGACTGCCGGGAAAATTTTCATCGGAATCTTGCGCGGGTCATCACCCATGAACTTCTCATAAATCTCAATAATCCCGCCGAGTTTCACGTCCAGCTCTTTCGGATCTTTGTGGGACAGGTCGAGATACACCATGTTCTCGCCGTTAATGCCCAGCTTCAGGTCCACGCACACATGGAAAATTTCCCGTGTCGCAATATCCCGCGGTACAAGGTTACCGTAAGCCGGATATTTCTCCTCCAGGAAGTACCATGGTTTGCCGTCCTTGTATGTCCAGATCCGTCCGCCTTCGCCACGTGCGGATTCGGACATCAGACGCAGCTTGTCATCCCCCGGAATGGCTGTCGGGTGAATTTGAATGAACTCACCGTTCGCGTACGTAACACCTTGCTGGTACACAGCACTCGCCGCAGTCCCTGTGTTGATGACCGAGTTCGTCGTTTTCCCGAAGATAATCCCCGGGCCGCCTGTAGCCAAAATAACCGCATCCGAAGGGAACGTGGTGATTTCCATTGAGCGAAGATTTTGCGCGGTAATGCCGCGGCAGACGCCTTCATCGTCCAACACAACGGACAGGAACTCCCAGTTCTCATATTTCGTGACCAGGCCGGCTGCTTCATGGCGGCGTACCTGCTCATCCAGCGCGTACAGCAGCTGTTGTCCGGTCGTTGCTCCGGCAAACGCCGTACGGTGATGCTTCGTACCGCCGAACCGGCGGAAATCCAGCAGCCCCTCCGGCGTGCGGTTAAACATAACGCCCATCCGGTCCATCAAGTGAATGATACCAGGTGCAGCTTCGCACATCGCCTTAACCGGCGGTTGGTTAGCCAAGAAGTCCCCGCCGTATACGGTATCGTCAAAATGCTCCCAAGGCGAGTCGCCTTCGCCTTTCGTATTCACGGCCCCGTTAATGCCGCCTTGCGCGCACACCGAGTGAGAACGTTTCACCGGCACAAGGGAAAACAGCTGGACCGGCACGCCTGCTTCGGCCGATTTAATCGTAGCCATCAGACCGGCCAAGCCGCCGCCAACGACGATTAAGCTTTGTTTAGCCATTTGCTTTCAACTCCTAAAAGTTTTGTGAGCGTTGCTTCAAGGGAATGCTTCGTACAAAACTTGCATCGGAAGCATTCGCTTAGTTTTGTGAGCGTTGCTTCAACGAGTGATCTGCGAACAAAACTCGCTTCGTAAGCATCCGCTTTATTGTCAACGTGTCATCTACGAACAAAAACCTACGCCAACCAAGCCTTTGCCGTCTCCAGCAAAGCGCTGCCTTCCGCCTGGAATTCCGCGCCGCGGAATGCGACCAGCGACCACACGAACATCACGGCAACGATCGCGAACAAGCCCATGCAAATATAAGAGGACACCCGTTGCGACCGCGGGCCGACCGTCACGCCCCAGCTTACGAGGAACGACCATAAGCCGTTCGTAAAGTGGAACGCCGCCGACACAACCCCAATGATATACAACGTGAAGAAAAGCGGGTTGCTGACGATCTCATGCATCAAGCCGCCCAATTCCTCATGCTCCACATTGCCCAGCGCTACCTGTACACGGGTCTCCACCACGTGCCAGATCACGAACACAAACGCGATAACGCCGGTAATCCGCTGCAACAAATAACGCAGGTTGCGCTCGGTTGGGAACCGCCGATTGTTCGGCTTCGCCTGAAACGCAATATAAAGCCCATAAACTCCGTGATATAACAACGGCAGCCAGATCCCAAAAATCTCCAAAACCAAGACGAGCGGCAGGCTGTTCAGGAACGCAACCGCTTCCCTAAAACCTTCGCTTCCGCCTTCCACCGCCGAAAAGTTGGTGATCATGTGCTCCAGCAGGAAAAATCCCAGCGGAATGACGCCCAGCAGCGAGTGCAGTTTTCTGGAATAAAACCCTTTCATAAATGCGTGTACCCCTTTCTCATTCCATCATCCGTTTCAACTTGCGCAAATTCACTCAAGATTCGACCTTACGGGGGCGCGGAGGTTGAATATGATAAATACCACACCGCAGTCGGTAAAACCCCTTTGTACCTCCAGTTACTTGTGAACAACTTGTGTCACTTTTCATGTTACTCCTTTTTATCTTATAATGGAATTGCAATATATTTATTAATCATTATAACAAATTCACATAAGCAAACCTGTCGAATCTTGTCCTGCACCCGGAAAAAAGGAGGTTCTCCCCATGATGGAAGAGTTACTGGTGTTCACCACCGTCGTGGAGCAATCCAGTTTGAATAAAGCATCCAAGCTGTTAAACCTGTCCCAACCTGCCCTTTCGCGCAAAATTGCAAAATTAGAAGAGGAATGGGGGGTCTCCCTGTTTCACCGCAAAGGGAAAAGACTCGAGCTGACCCGCGTAGGTCAGGAAGCTTACCAATATGCGCTGGAACAGCGGCAACGCCACCAAAACTTCCTGCAGACCGTGTCCCGCTTCAAGGCGGCGGAGCGCCGCATCGTCACGTTGGGCGCCAGCCTGACGACGATCCAAACCACACTGCCGCCGCTCGTGACCGCGCTCATGGAGAAGTTTCCGGATATCGAACTGAAGCTCGTCACCGGCAAAACCCATGAAATTGTCTCCTACGTCCGTGAGAAGAAAGTCGATTTCGGCGTCGTGGCCTCCCTGGTGAACGAGACGGGCTTGAATTGCCTGCCGCTGTTCAAAGACCACCTCGAGCTGGTCGTGCCCAAAGGGCATGAGCTGGCCGCCGCCGGGCAGAAGCGCCGTCTGATTATGGACGATCTGAACGGCCGGCCGATGATCGTCTTTTCCAAAGGAACCTGGTATCGGCGGCTGATCGACGACCTCTTTGGACGCTACAGCATCTTGCCTGATATCCGCATGGAGATCGATTCATTTGAAGCGATCGTGCGCCTGCTGCCCATCTGCAAAGCGGCCGCGCTATTGCCTAAATCGTACTTGCGCATGCCGCTGCTGCGGGATAACGGCCTGCTGACGGTGCCGATTCCCGAGCTGGCCCAGACTCGCCGCGAAACCTGTCTCGTATACGGCGATAAATCGGAGCTGACGAGTGAAACAAAGGAATGGATCGCGCAAATCCGCGAAACCCTCGTCAAAGAATTGCCGATCTAACGCCACCATGAACCCCGCACCCGAACAACGGTCTGGCGGGCATCAAAAAAAGCTGCCGCTTCCAGGTGAACACCTGGATCAACGGCAGCTTGTCCATTTTACATGAAGTATCGCAAGTACACGTAGAGACTGGAGATTATTATGGTAACAATCATCAACGGGAGCCCGTATTTCATGTATTTTAGAAAACTAATCGGTTCCCCTTCCTTGGCGGACATCCCGGCAGCGATCAAATTGGCACTGGCTCCGATTAATGTCCCGTTTCCACCAAGACAAGCGCCGAGCGCTAAGCTCCACCATAGCGGCTCCAAGTTCTGAATCCCCATTCCGCCCATGTCTTGAATCATCGGAATCATCGTCGCTACGAGCGGAATATTATCGATAAACGCCGACGCCAACGCACTCAGCCAGAGGATCAGCATCGAGGTGGTCAGCGGATCGCCTCCTGTCAGCCGCATTACCTCTTCGGCCACTCTCGTAATGATTCCCGTTTCAACCAACCCGCCGACCAAGACGAACAAACCGACGAAGAAGAAGATAGTGGGCCATTCCACCGAGCGGAAGGCTTGTTCCATCACGTGTTCACCGGTCAGGAGCAGCAACAGGAAAGCACCCGCCAGCGCAATCGTCGCCGTCTCCAAATGGAGGTATTGATGAAGGAAAAAACCGAGCAACGTCAACCCTAATGCAATCAAGCACTTGATGAGCAGCTTTTTCTCCGTAATCAAGCCCTCTAGACGGATCTCCATCAAGCTCTGCTGATGAGCAAAGCCCTTCTTCAACTCTTTGCGGAAGATCAAGATCCCCAGCGGCAAAATCACCACCAGAATGATCATCGCAACCGGCGCTAAATTTTCCATAAAGGCGACGAAGGTTAATTCCTTCACGGCGCTGCCAATCATAATGTTCGGAGGGTCTCCGATTAAAGTCGCCGTCCCGCCGATATTCGTGGCAAGAATCATGGAGAAGAGGTAAGGGAATGCCTTGACCCTCAACCTCCGCGTAATGCTAAAGGCCACCGGAACCATCAAAATAATGGTCGTGACGTTATCCAGGAATGCCGAACCTATCGCAGTGATTAGCGCCAATAAGCCCATGAGCGTAATGGGATTGCCTTTGGCCAGCTTCGCTGTCCATATGCCAATATAAGTGAATAAGCCAGTCTTGGCTGTCGTATTCACGATGATCATCATCCCGATCAAGAGCCCCAGCGTATTGAAATCAATATGATGGACTGCGCTCTCCTGGTCAAGAATGCCAAACATCACCATGAGCGCCGCACCAGCCATAGCCAGCACCGTTCGGTGAATTTTCTCAGAAATAATAAGTGCGTAAGTCAGCAAAAAAATGATTAAAGCCCAAATGGCCTGTTGTTCCATACTATTCCCCGTTCCCTGCTAGTAAGCCTTCTTCCCATTTTATGATGGATTGATAATCGTTTCAAACTGCTCAATATTTTTCTTAGCCCCAATGATAACCATAATGTCGCCTTCATTTAACTGATCCATCGCAGTAGGGGCTACCAAGACACCGCTATCTCGGTGAATCGCCACGATGCTGCAGCCAAAGCGCGTTCGCGGATTAATATCAGCCAGGCACTTCTGGTGCAAGCATGCCGGAACGTTCATCTCAACGATACTGTATTCCTTCGACAGTTCAATATAATCCAGCAGATTCGGAGTAACCAGCTGATGGGCCACGCGAATCCCCATGTCGCGTTCCGGATAGATCACCCGATCCACTCCCAGCTTCTCTAAAGCCCGGCCGTGCAGAAGCGAGATCGCCTTGGCGACTACCGTTTTAATACCCAGGTCTTTAAGGAGAATGGCCGCCAGGATGCTCATTTGAATATCGGTGCCAATCGCCACGATGCCGCAATCAAAATTGCGAACCCCCAGCGACTTCAGCACCTCTTCTTCTGTGGCATCAGCGACAACGGTATGCGTAAGCCGATCGCTAAGTTCTTCCACGATCTCTTCATTCCGGTCGATGCCCAGAACCTCATATCCTAACTCCATCAATTCCAAGGCCAGACTCGAGCCGAACCGCCCCAAGCCGATGACCACAAACTGCTGCTTTTTCATTTTTGCCCATTTTCCCCTTATCCTATAATGATTTTACCTTCTGGATGGCGATACAACTCTTTCCCCTTCCTTGGACCAATCGCATAGGCGAGCGTCAAAGGCCCCAGCCGTCCGGCAAACATCGTAAGACTAATCACTACTTTTCCAAAATCCGTCAGACGCTCCGTTAAGCCCATCGATAATCCAACGGTTCCAAAAGCGGAGGTCGTCTCAAACAAGATAGAGAGGAAATTTGCATCTTCAGTAGTGGACAATACCATCGCTACAGCAACGATGACGAACAGCGCCATCATCGTAATCGTCAGCGCCTTAGAGATCCGTTCCTCAGCAATCCGGTAACGGAATAACACCAAATCCGTCCGTCCACGGATCATGGAGATCACCGCACCGATAAGAATCGTAAAGGTAGTCGTCTTGATCCCGCCCCCTGTTGAGCCAGGCGAAGCCCCAATGAACATCAGGATGATCATGAAGAATTGCGTAGCCTGACGCAGCGAACCGGTATCAAGGGTGACCACCCCTCCCGAACGCGGCGTGACCGATTGAAATAAAGAGGCCCAGATTTTGCCGCTCCAGCTAAGCGGCTCCAGCGTGCGTGGATTCGTGAATTCGAACACGAAAATGACGATCGTACCAATCGCAATCAGGACCGCCGTCATCGACAGCACAACCTTGGAATGAAGCGACAATTTGCGATGCTTGCGATACTCCGCCAGATCGGACAAGACAATAAAACCAAGACTGCCGGACACGATAAGTAAGATGGATACAATGTTAATCAAAGGATCGTTCACATAGGGGATTAAACTGCGGTAATCCCCAAACAGATCAAATCCTGCATTATTAAACATGGAAATCGAATGCCAAATCCCAAAATACAGCGCCCGGCCAAACGGCATATCAAAGGCCCAGCGGAGGGTAAGGAACACCGCTGCACCGGACTCAATCAGCAGCGAATACACCAGCACCTTGCGAATTAAGCGAACGATGCCTTCCATTGAATTTTGGTTCATCGCTTCCTGGAGCAAGAGACGGTCTTTCAGCGAGATTCTCCGTTTCAGGACGAGGGAGAACAAGGTGGCCATGGTCATAAAGCCAAGCCCCCCGATTTGGACGAGCAAGATGATGACGATATGGCCAAAAGTTGAAAAATACCTTCCCGTATCCACCACAAACAGCCCCGTCACACAAGTTGCCGAAGTTGCTGTAAACAGTGCATCGACAAATGGCGTCGGTTCCCCGGACGTCCCGGAGATCGGAAGCATAAGCAGCAGACTTCCCAGCAAAATGATGAGGGCAAACCCAATCACTAATACCTGCGGCGGAGAAAGGTTTATTTTCTTCGTATTCAACGCGTTCACCTCATCGTCTTCCTGAAAAAAGAACAAAAGAAAAAAGCACTGGAAATCCAATGCCTTTCGGTGTTTGGTTCCTGATGCACAAGCCTACGAGGTTAGCTGACGGATTCGGACATGCCCAGTTGCCCTATTCGCGGACGCTTCATCCTCCCATGTAAGAAGTTGAAGCTCCGGGAAATTCACCCCAAAATGTACGGTTCCCCCGTTTTCATTACGAAATTCGGCCAATCTTTTCAATTGTTTTCATTCATTTTTCGTCAAATGGATTATATCCCTTATTGCGTCCCACCACAAAGCTCTATTTTCAAGAAAAAGACCAGAAAAAGACGAAATCAGGGATTGTGCAGATCAACTTCCCCTCCAATCTAAATGATGCGTAGACTTGCCGAAGTTTTTGCCGTTTCTCGTCAATTTTGCCCTCCGTCTGGCGCAGGGGGGATTGCTGTGTTATCTTTACTTTGACGTACTTGAGCAAAAAACATACTTCATATTATTAAGAAGAGTACGTTTCCCAGAATTTATTTCAACTTAATCACAAAGGAGTTTTGCGAGTGAATTCCCCTTTGACGTCAAATGGCCGCCGCAGGATGAAGACCAAAAATCTGTGGCTGCTGGCCGCCCTCGGATTCATTGTGTTCGTGGCCGTTCAACTGTTCCCGACCACCGATTCGGAATCGTTGCAGTTGCAGCAATCGAATGAGGTGATCAGCAAACAAGAAGCAGCCGCCAGTGCAAGTGAATTTGTCCAATCGGTACTTGGGATCGACCTGCCGAATCCCGCGAAGGATAAAGCATTAATTACATACGAAACGCGTTCCGATCTGTTTGGTTACTTAACCAAAGCCGATCTGCTCGCCCCATACTTAAAAACGTATGACAAGCAATTTCCCTATGACGTATTTCGTGTCCGTTACCCGAATCCCACTGAAGCGTTAAGCGCGGTGACCGTAGATGTTCATATGACCACGGGTAAGGTCGTTGGCTTCGAGGAGATTAGTTCCTCCAGCAACGCCACCAAGCAGATGATGCTGGATGTAGGATCGGAAACGACCGATTCCATGAAGGCATGGGAAGGGGATCTCACGCTAGCGGAGAAAGAGGAGCTGGCACAGCCTTACCTGAACGCTTTCGGATTTCAACCAAGCGATCTGGAGCTGGCCTCCGGTGAAGGGGATGTGGGCCTCCTCTACCGTATCCAAGGCTACACCTTAGGTGAATCGCAGGCGGAAATCAAGCTTAGCTTCGAATACGGTAAGGTTTCTTCGTTGGAGAGCTATTTTAGTGTACCTCAGGCACATCTGGACTACGTTGCCGGGCAGACCAAAATCGCCAGCTGGCTTACCTATGCGGGTTATGCCCTGTTGACGTTCGTGCTGGCCATTCTGGCGATCGTTTACAGCGCGCTGACGCGAGTTCATACCTCGTTTAAGCGGGGAATTTTCCTGGCGTCGGCTTACTTCGTGTTATCGACGATTGGAACGATCAACATGATTCCGGTGTTCCAAAAAGACGGCCTTGAAGCCGGTGTACTCGTCTTTGGCCTCTTCTTCCAAGGTCTGGTGACCTTGTTCCTGGCCGCTTCCGTGTACTTCTCGTTAGTCGGCGGCGACGGACTGTGGCGGAAGAACGGCATCAACCTCTGGGCAAGATCAAGGGAAGAAGGGTATGGCCGTTCCATCCTGACCTCCGTGGGCGATGGGTATGCCTGGGCATTGATCCTGTTAGGCGTTCAATCCGTGGTGTTCTTCATTTTAGAGCACACGATTCATACCTGGTCCACGACCGATGCAACGCAATCGCCGTACAACATGGTGTATCCGGTATTGTTCCCGCTGCTGGCTTGGGTGGCCGGGATCGGGGAAGAAGCGGTGTATCGCCTCTTCGGGATCCCGATGCTGAAGAAAATGTTCCGCAGCACCTTTATCGCTTGCCTGTTGTCGACCTTGATCTGGGCGTTTGGCCACACGTTGTACCCGATTTATCCGGTCATTTCGCGCCCAATCGAATTAACCTTTATCGGACTGCTGTTCAGCTTCGTGTTTCTGCGTTACGGCTTCGCGACCGTTGTCTTCTCGCATGTCATCTTCGACAGCATTCTGATGGCCCTAAGCTTGATGTTTATGGGCGGAGCGCTGAATATCGTCGCCGGGTTGTTCTATATCGCCTTGCCGGCGATCGTGGCGTATGTGATTTACTTGTTTAACCCGCCAAGCAAGGAACGAAAGACCCCGCCGCCGCAACCAAAAGAGGAGCCGTATTTTACGACTCCTCTGGCGGATCTTCGTCCCGAAGGGCATTAAGAATTTGACGGGCTAATTTATCCCCGATAGAAAGAGGCCGAAAGTCTTCGACGGAGGCCTCTTTTATTTTTTTCAACGATCCAAAATGTTTCAGCAGCGCCTTCCGGCGTTTCTCGCCGATGCCAGGGATGGAGTCCAGCCGTGAGGCGACCATCGACTTGGCGCGCTGTTCACGGTGGAACGAAATGGCGAAGCGGTGCACCTCGTCTTGAATCCGCTGCAGCAGGTAGAACTCCTGGCTGTCACGCGGCAAATAGACCGGCTCCGGCGGATCAAACGCCATCAGCTGTGCGGTTTTATGCTTGGCGTCCTTCACCAGGCCGCACACCGGGATGTGCAAGCCCAGCTCGTTCTCCAGCACGTCGGTGGCTGCCGAGATCTGCCCTTTGCCTCCGTCAACCACGATCAGATCGGGCAGCGGCAAGTTCTCCTTCAACACCCGTTCATAACGGCGGCGAATGACCTCACGCATCGTTTCGTAATCGTCCGGTCCTTTGACGGTTTTTACTTTATATTTACGGTATTCTTTCTTGGCCGGCTTACCGTCAATGAACACCACCATGGCCGAGACCGGGTTCGTCCCCTGAATGTTGGAGTTATCGAACGCTTCAATCCGCGACACGGACTCCAGGCCAATCGCCTTGCCGAGATTCTCGGCCGCCTTCGAAGTGCGTTCCTCATCCCGTTCGATCAGCCGGAATTTCTCATCCAGCGTGATGCGTGCGTTTTCCTCGGCCATCTTGGTCATCTGCCGCTTTAAGCCGCGCTGCGGCACCAGCGTCTTCACGCCCAGCCACTCCTGCAAGGCGGCTGGAGCGTCAAGCGCGCCGGCCTCCTCTTGTTCTTCCGGCTTCTCCGGCAGCAGAATCTCCTGCGGCAAGGCCGGGTTGTCGCTGTAATACTGCGTCACATAAGACATAAAGTCGCCGTAGGCGTCACCGTAGAACGGAAAGACCGACGCATGCCGTTCGATCATTTTCCCCTGACGCATGTACAGAATCTGTACGCACATCCAGCCCTTGTCTACGGCGTACCCAAACACGTCGCGGTCCTTCGCATCGGTCACGGTAATCTTCTGCTTCTCCATCACCGCATCGATGTTGATGATCTGGTCGCGCAGCTCCTTAGCCCGCTCGAATTGCAGGGCTTCGGCTGCCTCGTGCATTTTGCGCTCCAGCTCTTTCTTGATTTCCTCATGCCCGCCGCTCAGGAACGAGATGATCTCCTGCGTCATCTTCTCGTACGTTTCCTTCTCGACCTCATACACGCAAGGCGCCAAGCACTGGCCCATATGATAATACAAGCACACTTCCTTAGGCATTACGTTGCATTTGCGCAGCGGGTACATGCGATCGAGCAGCTTCTTCGTTTGCTGAGCCGCGTAAGCGTTCGGATATGGGCCAAAATATTTCGCTTTATCTTTAAGCACCCGCCGGGTGACTTCCAGCCGGGGATGCGGTTCATTCGTAATTTTGATATAGGGGAACGTCTTGTCATCCTTCAGGAGGATATTATAACGCGGATGATGTTCTTTGATCAGGTTACATTCCAGGATCAGTGCTTCCATATTGCTCGCGGTCACGATGTATTCGAAGTCGCGGATCTCGGATACGAGCAGCTGGGTTTTCCCGTTATGGCTGCCTGTAAAATAGGAACGGACCCGGTTCTTCAGCACTTTGGCTTTACCGACGTAAATGATCTTACCGTCCTTGTTCTTCATTAAATAACAACCCGGGGAATCGGGCAGCAGCGCCAGCTTATGTTGGATTCGCTCCATCGCTTTCTCATAACTTAACGTTTCATTGGCCGATGTGTCCAAGCTTCCTCCTCCTTTCTCCACTCCAGGTTAACGCAGAAAACGCCTCCGGCCCAAACCGGAGGCGTCATCCAAGGCGTCAAGCGACGCGCCTGATCGTCTGGATTATTGATGTTTAGCGATCAGGTTCTTCAACGTGTCCTTCGAGTTCAATCCGACGATTTTATCGACCGGTTGACCGTCTTTGAACAGGATCAGCGTAGGAATGCTCATCACGCCGAAGCGGGAAGCGGTTTCTGGATTGTCATCCACGTTCAGCTTCGCGATCTTCACGGAGTCACCTACTTCTGCGTCCAGCTCCTCCAGAATCGGAGCGATCATTTTGCAAGGGCCGCACCATGGAGCCCAAAAATCAACAAGAACCGGACCTTGTCCTTCGATTTCCGCATTGAAGGACTGATCGGATACGTTCACGATAGCCATGATAATTTCCTCCTTATTTGGGTTGCCCGGCCTAGCCCATTCATGACTGGAGCGCGAACAACTGGTAGTCGAAAAAAATGGAGCAGTCAGCCCAAAAAGCTGTTGCCGAACACATTATACCATACTACACTGAAAAAAAGAAAGTGTATGGTAACGCCTTCTTTACAAAACGAAAAAAGTTTGGTTATACTAAGAATAACCTGAAAACGGATTGTCTATGACATATTTCATTGACGAGACGATAATTTCCTGAGGAGGCCCATCGCCATGGATGCTAACACGCATGCGAACGATCCGCGGCAGCATATCAACGAAGAACCCCGCAACGATCTGTTTGATTTGATGAACGGCTTTTTTGGCATGCTGACGTTCATGATCGTGATTTTCTTCGGCATGGTCATCATTAAATTTATCGCCAGCTAGGCGGTAACCAGACCTCGAATTAAACGAAAGAGCCGGGTGCTCCCCCGCGAAGGGAGGTGCTCGGCTCTTTAACTTATGTCCTTGGATCGTCCATGATTACGCTTGACCGCGCTTATTCGTCCCATTCACCTGAACCACGGTCACGAACGGAGCGATCCGATCCATTAAGCGTTGGCCTTTATGCCGCTCTTCCCCGTCCTTGCTCGTAAAGCTCAAATGCTTCTCCAGTGCACCCAAGGAATAGTTGGAGGTGTAGAACGTGGGTTTCCGGTTCATTCGATAATTCAAAATCGCGCCCATGACATGGTCGCGCACCCACGGATTCAGGTTCTCCGCACCGATATCGTCAAAGATCAGCAGGTCTACCTGCTTCATCATTTCCACCGTTTCGCGCAGCTTGTCGCTGTCCTGCAGCATGCTCTTCAGCTCTTCCACAAATTCCGGCATATAGACGATGGCGCCAGAGTAACCTTCCTTCGCCAGTTCGTGCAGCAGATAGCACATCAAGAACGTTTTGCCGGTGCCAAACGGCCCTTCCAGATACAGCCCTTTCGTCTGCAATCCAGATTCCTTCGTTTCATTAATATAGCGGAACACTTGTCCTACCGCCGGAGCACGCATGGCATCCTTCGTCATAATTTCCACTTCGTCATAACCGGCTTCCAGCGCCCGTTCATCTACATAGAAGCTATGAATCCGTTTCTTAACGGACAATTCGCGCTCATATTGCAGTTGCTTGGGGCATGGCACCTGACGATCCACAAGCTGCGGGCTTCCGCCCACCTGCTCGACCGTCAGCTTCGTATAATGGCCGGGGAAATCGTTGGGACATTGCTCCAAGCCCGGGCAGTTCGCGCAATGCTTGCTGTCGTTGATGTATTGATACAGCTTAGCCATCCCGCGAGTCAGCTGCTCCTGTCCCAGCTCCGGATGTTGGTCCCGGAGTTCCTTCACCAGCGGGTCATTCATCAGACGTGTGGTCAGCTCCTCGGAGCGTTGTTTGAATTGCGTGCTTTTCATCTGCGTCAGCAGTTCCCCCAGTGATTCCATAGGTTGTGTCACCTTCCTCCCCCAAGCCTAAACGGACTCAGACTTCCTTTTTATGTTTGCCGGATTGCATACGCTCCGCCATCTTAATCAGTTCAGCTAACTCTTCTTCCGATACAGCCGTCTCCTGGCCCGTCCGCTCCACAATTGGGATTTCCGGCTTCGGCTTCGTTCCGCGGCTGCCATAAGTTCGCGCCCGGCCTCCTCCGGAGGCGGCACCGCCGGATTTCTCCTTGACCTTCTCCTTCACCTTCGACTGGTCGCGGATATATTGCACGGCCTGCTCATACGTGTTGATCTGCTTCAGCAGCATGTTCGCGGCGATCGCATCGATGAAATTACGATTGATCCGCTGCTCCCCGCCTGAGGTGAGCAGGGACATTAAATAATGGATCAGTACGTTGATGACTTCGCCGGGCAACTTGTAATTCAGATCGATTTTCTCGAAAATATCCAGCAAGTTATCCGGAATCGATCCCGGGAAGAACGTCTTCAGCAACCGGGTATACGGCTCATTGCGAAGCATCATATTATATTGATGAATATCGCATTTGCTTTGGAATTGCGGCGGTACGTCCACGTAATACTCCATCTGTACCGCAACCTCCTCCGCCACGCCCCCCGCTTGAACGGAATCAGCTTCCGCTTTCGGCTCCTCACCGCGCAGCGCGACGATTTTGCCATAAGCCACTTCGCGTTCCTCTTGACGGCGCTTGCCTTGGCGGAACTGCAGGTTGGCCTTGTGCTGGAGCGCATCCAGCAGAATCCCGCCGCCTGAATCAAAGACCCCGTCCTCGTCCAACAGCCGGCAAATATCCTGGACGCTTAAATCGTACTTGCGGGCCACGTAATTCACCACGCCCATCCCTTCCGGGTCAAAGCGCAGCGCCTCAACGAAGGAGCGGTTCCGGGACTCGCGCGGAAAACGCAGGATGATGTCCGCATAGTTGATCGCATCCTCTTCCAGAGCCAGCTTGAGCCCCGGCTGCCTGGCGATCGACGTCTCGGCAATCGCCTGCTCCAGCTCATAATCTATCGAATGCGTGTTCAGCTCAAAGATCTCATAGAACGGAACCGTAATATTTTCCTTATTCAGGCCAACTCCTGACCATGCCTCTGGTTCTCCGCGGAACAACTGTTCCCGCAGAGACAGCACCGCGAACTTCCCGATCTTATCTCGCAGCAGCAAAGTCAGATGCTGAGTCCGGAAAAATTCCGCCGGTGCCAGCGGTGCCTGAAGCTCATATTCGTAAATATAGTCATCGCTGTCTGGAACATAGAGCCGGTTCGTCTGAAGCAACCCGACCGCCTCCAACCGGGATGTCTGCTCAATTAGAAACTTCCGCCCTTTCTCGCTTGGATCGAGGCCAAGGGTCAGGAACAGCTTCCGCTGCTGCTCCACCTCCGAATATCCCACCTGCTCCTGGGGAACATGCTCCGCAAGCAATCGGTACAGCGAAATTGCGAACGCCCCGACCATCGGTTGATAGATCAAACCTAGCATTCTGCCATCGACGGGACTGAGTCCGAAGTCACGATATACGCAATAACGGTGATTTTCAGTAAAATGCAGCATGTTGTTCATGCGCACGGCTTCATCGCTCCTTCCCTATCACGTCCAAATAGACTTCCTCTATTTTAGCATAAAAGACGTCGTCCTGAATCGCCCCCAGCCTACAAAAATCTCCCTTTTTCTTCCTGTGCCGCATCGGGACCTATGTTTTCCGCCGAATATACACACAAAAAAAGAACCGTCCCTGGATGGGCGCGGCTCTTGACTCTCTCTTCTACCTAATCTACTCGCTATGTACATGCCACTCTTCTAAATAAGAGCGATCTCCGGCGAAAAAACGCCGAACCTCTTCAATGGAGATCCCCGCCTCCTTGGCCATGGCCAGCAACATCACCCATTCCGGGTCAACATTTCCGGGGAATCGTTCATAAGAAATAACCTGGGCGGACTTCTTCAACAACAATCTCCTCCTAAGATTATTATTTGGGTTTTGTCCCCAGGCAGTCCAGCCATCTTAGTATTCCTACCTTAGATCTGAGACTTTGCGCCCCTGCTTTTCAACAGGTTTACCCTTATCTGGTGCTTCTGATGCCATTGGATCTCACTAGTCAGTAAGCATCATGGTACTTATTATAACGCCTCAAATTTGAAAAGTATGTCATTCTGCGTAAGTTGGGCGCACCGTTTTCGTCGAAAAGGTTAGCTTTTTTTGTTTAAACCCTAATGTTCTTGTCATATAGAGCCAAATCCACCGCTCGTCAAGAGATTACTTTTTTGTTTCTTATAAAGAACAAAAAACCGTAAAATTGCATGACTGAAGGAGATTTTTAAAGAAAATACAAGATTTTCGTTCTTTATCAAGAACAAATCATCAAATTTGCGCCTTTCCTATCACGAACCATTTCGAGTATATTCGAATCACGGCAATCGTTCTTGATAACGAACATATTAACGAACGGATTGGATCCTACTTAGAAAGGAGTGACGAGTCTGCGAAGATCCCGAGCTGAAGTGATCCGTAAATTACGCAAAAAACGGAAGAAGCAAAACATGGTCAAATCGCTGAAGTCCGGATTAATTCTCTCGACTCTGCTCTTGTGGACCTCCCAGCAGGTTGGCACAACCTTTGGCGCATTCACCAGCACACGCGAGGATAATATGGAAATCAAGGCGTGCCGAGTCTTCCCCAGCCAAATTGAAAGCCAACTCGCGATGTTGGCCGAGCATTTGGACCGAGCCGCTTCCTTAAAAGGAAGGCTGATCGGCGCAAGCCTGATCCGCGCTTCGATAGAACCAGCAACTTCGATCTCGTCTCCGCCCAGCGTTCCTCTGCCCCCGTCCTCAACCGACGCGGTCTACTCCGGCGGCGATGGACCGGTCAGCTCGGAAGCAATTGCAGATTTCTCCGCGAGCCTGCAGCTGGAAAGTGCAGCCGAAGGCTTGTCATCGCGGATAAGCGGGCTAAACGCCACAATCCAGCAGCTGCAGCAGCAACTCACGCTGAACCAGTCCATCTGGCAGGAGCTGGTGCAGGAAATCACTGAAGCGACCTCCGTGATTCACGGACTGCTGGCCTCATTAGATGGCCTGGAGGCGAATTGCGCTGAGCTTACGCGAACGACGGTGCTTGACCGCATTGCAGATCTCCTGAAAGGCAACGGTTTGCTATCCGGCCCGCTTCGCGGGACGTTACAGGAGATCTTGAGCAGCCTGCGCTCCATCCATCAATCGGATTTCGGTTTCTCGACCAACGGCTCTGCTGCTGTCGCTTTTGCCAGTCCGTTTTGGACCCTGTCGGCTGATGACACCTTCAATGATCCTGTCGCCGACGAAGAGCGCGCGTACTTCGAGAGCGTGCAGGCTTCCCTGGATTCGGCAATCGCGGGCTTGACTGCCGAGATTTCCAGTCTCGAAGCGCAGCGAGCTCAACTGTTGGCGGAAGCGGAAGCACAGCGGTTGGCAGAGCTGGAACGATTGAAGCAGCTGGAGGAAGAGAAGGCGAAGAAAGAAGCGGAGCAAGCCGAAAATCCGGAGGAGAGCGTTGCTCCTGAAGAGGAACAACCGGACGCGGATAAGCCAACCGAGAAAGAAGTCCCTCCGGCAGTGGGGGATTCCGGTGACGAAGCGGTTCAACCTCCTGCAGAAGGTGAAGCTGCGGACGACAACGAGTCGGAAGGCGGAGCTTCCTCTGAGGATCTGCCATCGGTTCCTGATGAATCGACCGAGCCAGAACCTCAGGCAGAACAACCAAATTCAACTTCGCCGGATGACAATGAACCTGCAGCCCTCCCGCCGGATGATCCGGCTACCAGCGGCACACCGGAGCTGGAATCTCTGCTGCCCCCTGAGCAGCCAAATCCATTGGACAGTCTGATCCCAACGAAACCGGAGGATGAACTTCCCATCGATTCGGACGAAGGCGGGGAGGAAGACAATGACGACGATGACAAGGATGAGGACGCGATACCCTCAGAAGTAGGTGAATAATATGCGATTTCGTAAATGGATAGGAAGCGCGCTGACGTTTCTGATGGCAGTTGCCTTTTTTACCGTGGCGGGGTCGGTGGTCCTCTCGAAGGTTTCCGGCAGCGAACCGAACTTCTACGGTTATCAGCTGAAAACGGTCTTGTCCGGTTCGATGGAGCCCTCCATCCCTACCGGTTCCGTTGCGGCCATTAAGCCGGGCGGCGATATGACCCGTTTCAACGTCGGTGACGTCATCACCTTCCGGTCAGGCGATAACAAGCTGATTACCCACCGCATCATCGAGGTGACCAAGGACGAACAAAGCGGCCAAGTGCTGTACCGGACGAAAGGCGATAATAACGATGCCGCCGATTCGGAATTGGTGCACCCCGCGAATGTGACCGGCGTCTATACCGGATTTAACGTTCCGTACGTGGGCTATTTCTTAAGCTTCGCTGGAACGAAGACGGGGAATGTCACCCTGTTGATCATCCCCGGGATCCTCTTGTTCCTGTACGCGGTGGTTACGCTGTGGAAAGCCATCGCCAGTCTGGAAGAAAAAAAACCGGAAGCGAATCAATCGCAATCGGATACCAAGCACCCTGACGTCATTGACGCATCAACCTAAGCTCAGCACTAATGATTTGGTTGTTCTCCTTATGTATACATAAGGATGCAATATATAAAAAATTCATTTAAGATCAGGGAGGAATTCAGGAATGGGTATCAAAAAGACATTAGGTTTTGGGGTAGCAACTGCAGCACTCGGTTTGACATTGATCGGCGGAGGAACGTTCGCTTACTTTAGCGATACGGTCGAAACGACTGGGACGTTCGCCGCAGGTACATTGGATATCAACGCTGATCCAACAGCGATTGTAAATCTTAACAACTTGAAACCAGGTGACACGATTGTTCGTACGTTCAAGCTCAAAAATGACGGAACGCTTGACATTAAAGAAGTTCTGTTGAAAACGAGCTACACGGTGACGAATAAAGCCGGCGCTCCAGACAACACGGACGATTTTGGTAAACATATTAAGGTAAAATTCCTGAACAATATCGACAAGCTGAATGACGTCATTTTGGAAACTACGCTCTATGACCTGCAAAATCAAACACCGGACGCCGTTGAAAGAGGCCTCTTCCTCGGCAAGCGCAGCGGCTTAAGAGCCGGCACTACCAACACGTTGGCCGTTGCTTTTGAATTCGTGGACAACGGTCAAGACCAAAACCAATTCCAAGGCGACACGCTGAACCTGACTTGGACGTTTGAAGCGAAACAAGGCGACGGTCAAATTAGATAATTTGAGAAATTTAAGCAGAACACCTTACCTCGATCTGGGACTAAGGTGTTCTTTGTTTGGTTGAATTTCCGACTTAACACCTTTGTCCGATCTCAGTTAATCTGATATAATGACATCAAATTATTTCTGATAGAAGGGCGACGGCTACATGGCAGAACATATAGGCGAGCGTATTCAGAAACTACGGCAAGACCGAGGGTACTCCTTGTCCGAGCTGGCGGAGAAGGCGGATGTGGCGAAATCCTACCTCAGCAACGTGGAGCGTAATATTCAATCGAATCCCTCGATTTCCTTCATCCAGAAGATAGCCGACGCTCTCAACGTCTCGATCAACCTGCTATTGTACGGCGACCGCCCCGCACCGGAATTACTTGATCCGGAATGGTCGGAGTTGGTGCAGGAAGCGATGACTTCGGGCGTCAGCAAGAAGGAATTTAAGGATTTCCTTGAATATCAGAAATGGAAGCGAAGCCAGCAGGAATAACGATACAACTAGTAAATGTACACAGAGAAAAAGCGCGAGACCTCAGAGGTATCCCCGAGGCACTCGCGCTTTTGTTTTAAAACATTTTGTATCCGCCTAGCCGCAGCTTTCGAATCGTCCAACCGCTCAGGATCGCCCCGCACAGCCCGGCGAATGCCGTCAAATAATCGACCAGCCGGAACGATGCCAGATAGGTCCCGAAGCTCTGTTCATGGTCCCACAGCGTATAGACCACAACCGGCAAAATGACGATGATAAAGACGTACGCCGGAAACCAGGTTGTTTTCATTAACATATTCAAAATGAAACCGATGCCGAACATCATCACGAAGAAGAGAACCATCAGCACCAGTACGATGAGCCAACCCATCGACTCTTCCCCCACCCTTCTATAGGTCATTCAAAAAGGCATCTTTCGATCACGAAGCGGTCAATGAAGGTATGCAGCGCCCAAACTTTTTTTCGAATCTTCATTGACTATAAAGTAAATCACACTTCATCAAGCTAGTAGTAAGTTTACTAGATATTATGTAACGAAGCAATGAACTTTACATGAAAAATAAGTGAATCGATTTGCTCCGTTTAGGCTCCATGCGATACAATAAGATACGTATTGGCAATTCGTAAATGAGGATCAGAATGAATCTAGGAGTGATTATACATGAACGAAGCTACTCTAACCTTAGAAGGTTGGTATGCGCTTCACGATTTCCGCACGATCGATTGGACCGCCTGGAAAGCGGCAGATGATGAAGAACGCGCCGGGGCCCTGGAGGAGCTGCATACGTTCCTGAAAGAATGGGATTTGATGGAGGAATCCAAAACGGGCAGCACTGCGGTGTATTCGATCGTCGGACAGAAAGCCGACCTCGTGTTCATGCACCTGCGCGAAAGCCTGGAAGAGTTGAACGCTTTGGAGACGGCCTTTAACAAAACAACTTTTGCTGAATATACGACCAAAGCCTACTCCTACGTCAGCGTTGTAGAACTTAGCAATTATCTCGCATCCGGCGGCGGTGACCCGAAGGCAAATCCAGAAGTGATGGCCCGTCTGCAGCCGATCCTCCCGAAGACGAACCATATCTGCTTCTATCCTATGAACAAAAAGCGGGAACTCTCCGACAACTGGTACATGCTGACGATGGAACAGCGCCGCGAAATGATGCGCAGCCATGGCCTGATCGGCCGCAGCTATGCCGGCAAAGTGAAGCAGATCATCACCGGTTCCGTAGGACTCGACGATTGGGAATGGGGCGTAACTCTATTCGCCGACGATGCCCTGCAATTTAAGAAGCTGGTGTATGAAATGCGGTTTGACGAAGTCAGCGCACGTTTTGGCGAGTTTGGTGCTTTTTACGTCGGCAATCTGCTGAATGCAGAGCGTTTGGACGAGATGTTGAAAGTGTAATTCCATATTGATAAAAAAGTAGGGTGTGCCGCCTCGTGCGACACACCCTTTCTTATTCCTTTAATCTTCCGCTTCCGCCTCTGCCTCCATCGACTTCAGGAACTCCGCCGTCGCCCGATCGCGTTCCCGGCTCTTCTCCTTCAGCCGTTCGATGGCTGGCTGGATCAGAAGGTCCACTTCCTTCTGCACCGTATAAGCCAAATCGTAACGCTGCTGCGATTCCAGGTAAGATCCCACTTCCATCAAGGCGTTATAGCGATCCAGCTCATCCCGCGTGAGCAGCCCTCGAACCTGTACGCTGCAGTGACGCATCTTAGAAAAATCTTCCTTTCTTCAACACCAGCGGAATCCCGCCGATAATGAACAGATAACGCATATCCACCAGCTTCTTCAATTGGGCTGCAACCCAACCTTTATATTTCTTCCCAAATGCGCTGGCGATCGCTTCCCCTTTACCCAGCGAAGCTACGGTTCCTTTATTGCTGAACACAAATTTCTTAAGCTCTTTGCCGCGAATGGCCGCCACCACGTTTTGCGCACAGGTAACTCCTTGCTGCATGGCAATTTGGGCCGTAGGCGGGTATGGGCGCCCTTCCGGATTAAACATCAGCGAATTGTCCCCGATGATAAAGACATGATCATGACCAGGTGCACGCAAATAATCGTCGACCTTCACGCGACCGCGCGCGGTCTCGAAACCTGCCGCTTCAATGAGACGGTTCCCGCGGATCCCGCCGGTCCAAATAACGGTTTGCGACTTAATTTCCTCTCCCGTGGCCAAAATAACACCATCCGGCGTGCATTCCTTGATCGCTACGCCAATCTTGAACTGTACACCCTTCTTCTTCAGTACGTCCATCGCATATTCAACCAACTCCGGATCAAAGCCCGGCAGAACTGTTGGTGCAGCTTCTACGTTGTACACGTTAACAAGATTTGGATCAACGTCGTACTCCTTGCACAGCTGCGGAATCCGGTCAGCCAGCTCGGCAACGAATTCAATGCCGCTGAAACCCGCACCGCCAACAACGAAGTTCAAACGGTCAGTCCGGCTTTCGTCCATTTTATATAGGGCAAATTGATATTCGATATGCTGGCGAATCAAGCGCACGGAATTGATGCTGCGGATCGTCATTGCATATTCCGTCAGGCCCGGGATGCCAAAGGATTCCGGTTCGCCGCCCAGCGCGATCACCAGATAATCATATGAAAGGGTTCCGTCCTGCAGCACGACCTTCTTGTCGGCCAGACGAATCTCCTGCACATTCGATTTCACAAGATCGATTTTAAATTCGTCAATTAATTTGGATATGGCCACTCGGGTATGTTCAATGGAGTCCGTCCCGGCTGCCGGCATATGCAGATGCGTCGTGAAGTAGTGATAATCATGCCGATTCACCAGAGTGACGTCCGCTTCATTGTAGTTCAACTCTTTCTGCAGCCGCTGCGCGGTAAGAATGCCGCCATAACCCGCACCAAGAATCACTATTTTGGGTATGGTACTCATGTATTTTTCTCCTTCCAATATTACGCACTCTATATTTGATTTAAAGTCAATAACGCAATGTGAAAATTAACACATAAAAAACCACTCTGTACCAACTCAAACCGTTTCAGTCATCCACACATTTGGTCAATCCAGAGACATTTGTCACATTTTAGTACTAGTTTAAACCTTATTTGTAGGATGAGCAAAAGTCTTCTGTCGTATAATCATAAATGTACTTTTTTCGTCACAAATATGAATGCATACATTTGAATGATATCGGCTTTTGCCTAAAAGATCAAGTCTTATTTTACCCGTAATTATAGGACTTTCAACGGATTATATTCCAGATTTTCGACACTTTTCATCTTGCCTTTCCAAACCAGGGATTCGACCATTATAATAAAGTAGAATTGACATTTTAGTTATAGAGAAAAAAGAAACCATCTGGAGGTGTTTGACACGTGTCAACCCAAAATAACGCCGAATTCACAGACCTTCTGATTGTTGGTGGTGGACCGGCGGGTATGTTTGCCGCTTTTTACGGCGGAATGAGAAAAGCTTCTGTTAAACTGATTGAAAGTATGCCTCAGCTTGGGGGGCAAGTGGCTGCCCTTTACCCTGAGAAATATATTTATGACGTGGCTGGCTTTCCTAAAGTGACCGGGCAAGAGTTGATCAACAACTTACATGAACAATTAAAGCTGTTCGAACCGGACGTACGTCTGGAGGAACGGGTGCTGCAAATTGAGAAGAAAGAAGAGCGCCATTTTGTGGTGACCACCGATAAGGGCGTTCACTATGCGCGTGCCATTATCATTACTGCCGGAGTTGGCGCGTTTGAACCTCGTCGTCTGGATCTTCCGAATGCCGCCCACTTCGAGCAAACGAACCTGCATTATTTCGTCAGCGATATGAACCGGTTCCGCGGCAAAAAAGTGTTGATCAGCGGCGGCGGCGACTCCGCAGTCGACTGGGCACTGATGCTGGAGCCGATCGCTGAGCAAGTGACGCTGATTCACCGCCGCGATAAATTCCGGGCGCATGAGCACAGCGTCGAGAAGCTGATGGCTTCCCGCGTCCAAGTCATTACCCCAACGGAAATCGCAGAGCTTCACGGTGACGATCGCATCGAACGCGTCACGCTGGCGCACGTTAAGACGAAGGAGACTCAAGAGATCGTTGTGGACGACGTGATCGTCAACTTCGGATTTGTCTCGTCGCTCGGACCGATCGCAGAATGGGGCCTTGAGATTGAAGGCAACGCTATTGTCGTCGATTCCCGGATGGAAAGCTCGATTCCAGGTATTTTTGCGGCCGGTGACATTACGACATATCCCGGCAAATTGGACCTGATTGCGGTCGGATTCGGCGAAGCACCGACAGCGGTCAACAACGCTAAGGTCTATATTGATCCAGAAGCGAAGTTGTCCCCAGGTCACAGCAGTAACTTGAAGCTGTAACCATAAGCAGTGAATCCACGTTCTTACATGTTCTAGTAAACAAAAGGGTATCTTACCTTTACGGAAGATCATATCGTAAAGGAGAGATACCCTTTGCCATATATATGCCCGTTATGCAACGGTTTGGCTTCATTAAACGCCACCTGCCCCGATTGCGGACACATTCTAGAGAATGCTGGAAAAAAAGAAGATTACGCCGGGCCTTACAGCCCCTACGGATCCGCTGATCAGTATACCTCAGCCATCTCCGCGCGTATTCCTTCGGGCTGCGAACATGTCGTTCAGTGTCCGCATTGTCATGAAGCTTATATTTATCATGTCAACGCCTGGCAGGCGCCTTGATGGTTGGGGATAACTATATCCTTCTTATTGAAGTAAGCCAGGTTGTCCACAATTAGTGCAAAACGGACGGCGCGGTAAGCTCTAATTCGCGTTTGCGAATTTCTGCTAACAGCAGTGCGATAAACTCCCGATCCAACTGCAGTTCGGTTGCTTTCTGATAGGATTCGAGGAGCAACTCATCCGTTAACAGCGCCATTGATAACACATCCTTTCTAGTATTTTCCCCATCATAACAGGAAAAGTTTAGTAGAACAAGTGTTCCTGTTATCCACAAACCCTTGTGGAAATCCTGTGAATAACGTGTTAGTAATTATCGAAAACCGTTGAAAAAGCTAGTGGGATAATGTGGACAAAAGTTATTCACAGGACATCTGTTCCCATTTTTCTCCAAAAATTTTTTTATTTTCCGACAATCCGAGCTTATTGTGGCCGCGTATTTACCTCAAAAATCCAGATCTTTCCATTCCGATCTACACCATAATCAAACCCAAGCTGCCCGATCCCCGGAAACCGAGCCTCCAGAATCTGTATGCTCAGATTCGTTAACGTACGCATCTCCCGTTTCTTGCTGGCGGCAATTTTGCGGCCCAGGGACCGGCTGAGCCCCGCACGGGCACTAAGCATCGTCCCGCCCTTACACAAGTTGGTCACGAACAACCCAGGTCGGGCTAACCGGCCGACCATGGAGCGATAAACCCAAACTCCGTTCTCTTTCACGACCTTCACCCGATAGTCGATCGGGCGTCCGGCAATTCGGGCCAAATGAATCCCTTGCTGGATCATATACTTACGTCCGACCTTCACTCGGTTTAAGGAACGAAACATCGCTTCAAAGCTGGAAAACGTGCGTGTCCGGGACATATAGGTATAAGCATAAACTCCGCCTGCATAAGTTACCTTAATTACACCATACCCCCCGCCGCCGCGGAGGGGTTTAATGACGACCATGCCGAACTGATGCAGCATGCTTCTTAACGAATCGGCACTGTACAATCGGGTTTGCGGTATGTGGGCGGCCACGACCGCGTTGCTGAGAAGCGCTTCGGTCTTGAGCCACTTATTGGCCAATTGTCTCCCCGCCATGACACCATCCCCTTCCTCTCACTATACGGTATAGTACTCATTTGTAGATTCGTATTCTTGGATGATTGTCCAAGGCTTAAGCCCTTTCTCCGGTACGGCTGTCAGGCAGGGTCTTTCTATGCAAAGCGAGGGTTTTCGCGTATATTAAGGGGAGACGTTGGTCTATGACTAGCAGAGGAAGGAGAGTTCACAAGCTTTGAATACAGAAGGTTCTTCATTTGAGGCAGCTCTGTTCGAGGTCCTCTATTGGTTTGCCATGATCGCCATGTCGTTGGTACTGGCCGGCATTACCGTCGCATTGTTCCTCACGGGTATCAAAATGGCCAGAACAACGCGTAAAGGTCTCGGAATCGGCTGTATCGTCTTTTCTCTGGCAGCGGCCTGCATGGTCGTTATGATGGTAAATCGTCAATTTTTCTAAAGCAGGTCGGGAGCTCCTGACCGCACAGAAAAAGCTCGGAGCATCGCTTGTAGATCGCTTCCGGGCTTTTTTTCACAAAAAAACGGGAACCAAATCACATTTATGCGTATTACTACATAGAAATTATCGTGACTTGGGGATAGTAGAAAGATACAGGAGGTTCTATTGGCATGGGAAGTACGCAACCTTGGGGGGACCGATTCAAAAGGTTTTTTCTAAATAACCGTTTTGTGGTGTTTTTGCTCGTTGTCTTGCTAATTGGCTTGAATATATTGGTGTTCGCCCATATTCCGTTCGTGTTTAGACCTATTACGGTGTTGCTCAAAACGGTCTTGCTCCCGATTCTGCTTACCGGAGCGATCTATTATCTGCTCAATCCGCTGGTGGATTGGCTGGAAACGAAGCGCATCCGCCGAGTCTACACGATTACCGGGTTATATCTGTTTATCGCGGGGATCCTCACGGTGTTGATTATGACCGTGATCCCGTTGGTTCAGGAGCAGATTTTGAGTTTGATTGAAAATTTACCTCGATATACGGCGGAGGTGCAGCGACAGTTCGAAAGCTTGATCGGCAGCAACTTCTTCCATCAAGTCCAAGAGTCGACCGGCTTTAATCTGGACGATCTGTCCCACACATTATCGGAGCGAGGGACCGCTTTGCTGAACAACGCTTGGTCCGGCATCGGCGGCTTCCTTGGAGCCGTTAAGAACGTCGTGCTGGCCATCATCACCGTGCCGTTCATCTTATTCTATCTGTTGAAGGACGGCAAGAAGCTGCCGAAGTTCATCCTGCGTTACGTGCCCGTACGCTTCCGTGAACAGACGCACCATGTGATGACCGAGATGAACAACCAGATCAGCTCGTACATCCGCGGGCAAATTATCGTCAGCTTCTGCATCGGGGCGCTGATGTATGTCGGCTTCGTGATCATCGGCCTGGATTATTCGCTGACGCTGGCGATCATCGCCTCGTTCACGAGCATCGTTCCGTACCTTGGGCCGGCGATCGCGATCACCCCAGCGATCATCGTGGCCATCGTTACCTCGCCGATCATGCTGCTGAAGCTGATCGTCGTCTGGACGGTTGTCCAGCTCATCGAAGGCAAGTTCATTTCGCCGCAAATTATGGGCAAGACGTTACGCATTCATCCGATCACCATCATCTTCGTGATCCTCACTGCCGGCAATCTGTTTGGTGTACTGGGCGTGATCCTCGCCGTACCGGGCTACGCTGTGCTGAAGGTGATCTTCACCCATCTGTTCCAATGGTTCGAACGGCGCTCTCATTTGTATGAGGAACCGAATGCGACTGCCGCTGAGCAGGTTGAGCTTCCCGAGCCTCCGCCTGAATCACAGTCATGAAAAAAGGACTCTTCCCATGGGAAGAGTCCTTAATTTGTATCCAATCAATCGCAAGGTTGCGGCGCGCCTTCCTCGTCCTTAAAGCGGAACGATTGCCCGCAGCCGCAGGTGGCGATGGCGTTCGGGTTGTGGATGGTGAAGCCGCCGCTCATGCCGGATTCCTTGAAGTCGATCTCCAGACCGTTCAAATAACGGATGCTGTCCTTATCCACAACGACTTTCAGCCCCTTGATGTCCATATAGACATCCTGTTCGCTCTCCTGATCATCCAGGCCCATTCCATAGGAAAAGCCGCTGCAACCGCCGGGATTCACTCCGACACGCAGGAACATATTAGGGGTTTCTTCTTGAGCTATCATATCTTTAATCCGCGCCATGGCGCTGTCGCTAATATTGATCATTATGCACTCACTCCTTTACGAAAAATTATACTCCTTCTCCTCCAATCGCTCAACAACTGTGATCTTTCTAGTTGCCAATCTTTATATCTTCACCCTCGGCTTATTGCCCGCTTGGAATGTGAGGTTTATAATAGGTAGGTAATTCATACTGTTAGGATACGAGGTATTTATGCAATTGGAAACGGAGGGAACGTCATGTTCACTGTAGTCACCCCAAACACCGACAAGAGAATGGCCGAAATTGTGGACAAAGTCCGCCAAGGCGAACGCCTCAACCTCGAAGACGGTGTCTATCTATATGAGAGCAATGATATATTGACGATTGGGCAATTAGCAAATGAAGTTAACCTGCGTAAGAACGGGAAAAAGGTATATTTTATCGAAAATATGAGCCTCTACTTCACGAACGTCTGCGAATCTCATTGTGCGTTTTGCAGCTTCCGCAAGGATCAAGGAGAAGAAGGGGCTTATACGCTTTCCGGGGAGGAAATGGTCGCTTACGTGAAGCAGCACATCACCCCGGGCGTCCGTGAGTTCCATATCGTAGGCGGGCACAACAACCACGTGCCGTTCCAATATTATGTGGACTCGCTCAAAGCGCTGAAAGAGAACTTCCCGCATGTGACCATCAAGGCGTATACGGCGGCGGAGATCGAATTCTTCACCCGGCTCAGCGGTTTGAGCACGAAGGAAGTGCTGATGCGGCTGCAAGAAGCCGGCCTTGAATCCTTAACCGGCGGCGGTGCGGAGATCTTGTCGGATCAATATCGGGAGAAGATGAAGGTGGAGAAAGCCAACGTCGACCAATATTTGGACGTCCATCGGACGGCGCACCAATTGGGAATGAAGACCCCAACGACGATGCTGTACGGCTCCATCGAATCCTACGAAGATCGCGTTCGTCATATGCTGCAAATCCGCGATCTGCAGGATGAAACCGGCGGGTTCCAAGTATTTATTCCGTTGTCCATGCAACCGCGTAATAAGAACGCCAGCATCATGCGCCGCAACTCGGCCTTTGAGGATCTCAAAGCGATCGCGATCAGCCGCTTGATGTTGGATAACATCCAGCACATCAAAGCTTACTTTATCAATATCGGCGTCCAGTTGACGCAGGTTGCCTTAGCCTTCGGGGCTTCGGACGTGCACGGCACGATTCTGAAGGAGCAAATCAGCCATGCGGCTGGTGCGCAAACTCCGGAAGGCTTAACGTTGAAAGAACTGATCTGGCTCGTCAAAGGGGCCGGACGCATACCGGTTGAACGGGATACGTTCTACAACGAACTGAAGGTCTACGAATAATACGTCAGGGAGTCCTATTCGTTACGGATGGGCCTCCCTTATTTTTTGCAAGATACGTTCGGCCAATTGGTCCGCATCTTCCCCCTCCACCTGCTCGCCGTCAACCAGCACATACGGAAACAAATAACACGTGCCGCAAGCGGTCAGGCAGCCGTACTCATAAATATCACAATCGACTTGCTCCTTCACTTTCCGAATCGCTTCGTCCGTGCCCAAACTGGCATTGTTCGTACAATATTCAAGGATCGGTTTCATCTTCCGTCCTCCCCATGAAGAAGCATTTAAATTTTTGACTTTTTGTAATATAATAAGGCAAGAAAGGAGTTGAAAACAATGAGTGAAAACGTACAAGATAAATTGTATGATGAAGTATTGGAAGTATTGGACAAACTGCGGCCTTTCCTGCAACGTGACGGTGGCGACGTCGAACTCGTCGACGTAGAAGACGGCATCGTGAAACTGAAATTGATGGGTGCCTGCGGCAGCTGCCCAAGCTCCACGATTACCCTCAAAGCAGGGATCGAACGCGCTCTGTTTGAAGAAGTGGAAGGCGTAGAAGAGGTCGTACAAGTATTTTAATCCGCAATCCATGAATTATTGCTCTTCAGCAGGAGGGTTTTAAACGAAACCCGGCTCCGGCAAAATGTCGGATGGCCGGGTTTTTTTGTTGTTGGGTCGGTGAAACCCGCTTATGAAGGCTTGATCCACGGCCGGATCGGGTCGAGTCCGCCGGAGATGTCCATAATGTTGCCGGTGATGAAATCCGAATCCGGATGACACAAAAACGCAATCACGCGAGCGATATCCTCCCCGCTTCCCGGACGTCCCAGCGGCGTCTCTCCATCGCGGAGACCGCGAACTTCATGGATCGACATCTCTTTCTGGTTCCCGCGAATGTCGCCGGGGCAAACCATATTTACAGTGATACCATAAGGGGCTTCCTCGACGGCCAGCGTCTTCGTAAAAGACACCAGCCCGGTTTTCGCTGCGGCATAAACCGCCCGATGCGGCCAAGCGCGCGACTCCGCGGCATGACCAAAGCCGAAATGGATAATCCGCCCCCATTTCTTCTCCCGCATCCCAGGCAGTACGAGATGATCCAGCAGCAAACTGCCCACCAAATTCCCTTCGATCATGGCCAGCACTTCACTCTGGCTGTAGTCAGCGAACAGCTTGCGTTCGCGGATAAACGGTCCGGCGTTGTTGACCAGGATGTCAATCGTGCCAAGCTGCTCGTTCACTTGCCGGGCCAGGTCCTCGATTTGCTCCCGGCGCGAGACGTCGGCTTGCACTGCGATGCAGCGGACGCCCAGGCGCTCGATATCCGATTGGAGGGAGAGCGCTTCCGCTTTGCTATGTACATAATTCAGCGCGATATGGCAGCCTTGTTCTGCCAGCGTCAGCGCTGTTTTCTTCCCGAGGCCTTTGGCGCTCCCGGTTATTAAGGCAACTTTGCCATGCAACGTTCCTTCTCCTCCTCCCAGGTGCTATCCCTTTAAGTATAAAAGATTTAAGGGATTCCCACAAACCGCCGCGGCATACGATCCAATTCTTCAAATGCAAAATACAGTTAAGTTTCATTTAAATGCGCCTTCGGCTAGGCCCCCTAAATCCGGAGTCCTGACCTACAAGTTTTGTGTTATCGCAGTCCAGCTCATTTTCTTGTGTGTTTACATCGATTTATGGAACTTTGAGGTATCCTCTAGCATTTTGACCCAT
>Ga0310827_100310_pt1 | contig 45078 bp, 31 predicted proteins | sample WT_ome_2_FD_201309 | JGI IMG/M metagenome (GOLD analysis project Ga0310827, IMG submission 201309) | Sorghum-adapted microbial communities enriched on wild type (WT) sorghum from Joint BioEnergy Institute, Emeryville, California, United... ... | reverse complement strand
TGCTGTCAAAAGAAGTGCAGACTCAATATATGCAACGGGGATTTGCCAGCTATCGTACGGATATACATGCAGGGTCTTTTGGAGAAGCGACCGCGTTGGCAAATAAGTCTGTCGTTTCCTTGTTTACTCAACATGAAACAGGTCCGTTTGAGCCCGGTATAGTGTTTTACCATGGAGTTAATGTTCTTCATTCATATGCTGAAAAGTGGTATGGAACCCCTCTCACGGACGGCAACCGTGTTAACCAATATATCGAAAGAGCAAAAAATGACCTGGAGAAAGACATTCAAAATTTTAACGAGTCAAGACAAAAAGTGCTTAAAATGCTGGGTAAAGCAGAATAGATGAATCGCCTTGGAAAACCTGAAGTGAACATAAAAACCCCGGGGGGTTCTGAGAGTTTTGTTGCTAGTGCAAAAATTTTGGTGGGATATGAAATCTTTGTGTGTTATTATAGCGGAGAACTCAACATCTTGTGTGTTGAAAATAATTGAACACAAGATATTGCGGTCTCTCTCCGATGGAGAGAGTGGATTGAAATCCTGTCGGATCAACGATGGGCGGCAGTGTATTAGTCAGTCTCTCTCCGTATGGAGAGAGTGGATTGAAATGCAAGACGAATGATATTGCGGGCGAATTATTATATACTTGTAGATAGTCAAACTATAAAAAATGCGGAAGGGAAGTATTCATGGCGTTTACCATTACTCGTGAGACACTGGGCGGTTTGTCGTCAGGGGCATTGTTTTATCAGGAGAAAGACGCGTTCAGCGGCGTACATAAGATCGCGGCGAAGGTCATGCGCGATGTGGAACTCGTTTTCGGCGTTGCACCGAAGGCCGCATCGGACATCGCCGGGCTTGGCGCTCAAGCGGTTCTTTACGGAACCGTCGGCCGCAGCCCGGTGCTTCAGGAAATGCATGAGAAGAAACTGATCGATCTTTCGGAGATTGAAGGCAAGCGGGAAGTGTTTTTATTCCAGGTGGTCGAGCGGCCGTTCGACGGCGTGGAAAGCGCTCTTGTCATCGCGGGAAGCGACAAGCGCGGCACGATCTACGGCCTGTTCCATCTGTCGGAACGGCTCGGGGTATCTCCGCTCGTGAATTGGGCGAATGTGAAGCCTGCGCGCCGATCCTCTTTCACGCTGGATGACGGGTTCAAATATGTGTCCAAGGAACCGTCCGTCCGTTACCGCGGATTTTTCATCAACGACGAATGGCCCGCGTTCGGCAACTGGACGATGAAGCGTTTCGGCGGCTTCAACGCCGCGATGTATGAGCATGTTTTTGAACTGCTGCTCAGGCTGAAAGGCAACTACCTGTGGCCTGCCATGTGGTCGGCGCGTTTCTACGATGACGGCCCCGGGCTGGCGAACGCCGAACTGGCGGATGAGTTGGGCGTCGTGATGGGTGCTTCGCACCATGAGCCGTGCCTGCGTTACGGGGAAGAGTACAAATATTTGCGCGGTAAGGATTCCCCGTACGGCGACGCCTGGAACTTCATTACGAACCGTGAGGGCATCACGCGATTCTGGGCGGACGGCTTGAAGCGGGGCGCCAGATTCGAGAGCGTGATCACGGTCGGCATGCGCGGCGAAGCGGATACGGCGATCCTCGGCAGGGAAGCGACGCTGGCGGATAACATCCAGCTGCTGCGTGACGTCTTGAAGACGCAAAATCAGCTGATCCGCGAATATGTCAATCCGAACCTGAAAGAAGTGCCGAGGATGCTCGCGCTGTACAAAGAGGTCGAGCCGTTCTTCTATGGCGATGAGAATACACCGGGCCTGATCGGTTCGGAAGAATTGGAAGACGTCATTCTGATGCTGTGCGATGACAACCACGGCAACTTGCGCACGCTGCCGACGAAGGAGATGCGCAATCATCCGGGCGGATACGGCATGTACTATCACTTCGATTATCATGGCGGACCGATCTCGTACGAATGGGTGAACAGTTCGTATCTGCCGAAGATTTGGGAACAGATGTCGATGGCGTACGACTTCGGCATTCGCGAACTGTGGATCGTGAATGTCGGCGACATCGCGACGCAGGAGTTCCCGCTGTCGTATTTCCTTGATCTGGCCTATGACTTCGAGAAATGGGGCGCACTGAATCAGACGGAGCTTTACACGAAGCAATGGATCGAGAGACAGTTTGCGGGCGCCTTCTCGGAAGAAGAAAAGGACAAAGTATTCGAAATCTTGAACGGATATACGAAGATCGCGCACATCCGCAGACCGGAACATATGAATGCGAATGTATACCATCCGGTCAACTACAAGGAGGCCGACCGACTGCTGGAGCGGATCGGCCACTTGACGGGACTGGCGGACGAACTGGCGCGGAAAGTGGATGCGGAGCATTATCCCGCTTATTTTGCGCTCGTCTACTATCCGGCGATGGCGAATCTGAATTTGCAGAAAATGTGGGTGCTCACCGGGAAAAATCATTACTATGCCAAGCTGGGACTGCTGGAAGCGAACAGGCTGACCGAACAGATCCGGGCGTGCATGAAGCGGGACCGGGAGCTTGTGGAAGAATACCACACCGTCGACGGCGGAAGATGGTACGGCATGGGCCTGTCCGAGCATATCGGGTTCACCAAATGGAATGAGATTGAGGCGCAAAATCCGATCCTGATGAACGTCCTGCCGGCGAACAAGCCGCGGCTCGTCGTGACGGTCGACGGAACGACCCAGTACAGCGAGGGCAGCTTCTGGCATGTGCACCGTTTGTTCATGAACGACTTCCTGCATCCCGAAGTGGAAGAAGCGAGCTTCTCGATTTTCAGCCTCAGCGAGCAGCCGGCGGAATACAAGGTCATCTGCGAACATCCTTGGCTGACCTGTTCGAGCGAAGGAGGCGTCCTGGACGGCGTCGAAAAAACGTCCGAAACCGTCCGCGTCAAGATCAACCGAAGCCTGATGAACGGGGAAACGGAAGGCAAGATCGTCGTCAAGCTGCCGCTCGGTGCGTGCACCATTTTCGTTAGAGCAACGGCGAAAGATTACCGCGAACTGCCTGCGATGACGTTCGTCGATACGTTGGGATATATCTCCATTGAAGCGGAGCATTATGCGGACCGGCAGGATGCCGCGCTTCCGGACGGCGGTGTCAGCAGATTTGAAGTGATCCGTGGCTACGGCAAGACGCTGTCCGCGGTGAAAGCTTACCCGACGACGGAAACGTACACGGCGGGGAAAGACGCCCCTTATGTCGAATACCGGTTCGCGCTGAACGAAGGCGGGCGCTACGAGGTTGAGCTGTATATGCAGCCGTCCAATCCCGTCACAAACCGCGGCACGATCTTCTGCTGGATTCAAGCGAACGAAGGCGAGATCCAAAAAGTCCAGGCGGTGCCGGACGGTTACCGGGTCGACGACTTCACGTGGGCGCAGGGCGTGCTGAATCATATCCGCAAGCAGGTTGCGAAGATCGAATGCGCCGCCGGTCTGAATACGCTGCGGATCTACGCGGGCAGCCCGGGATTCGTTCTGGAGAAGATTGTGATCTATCCGGAAGGCAAGAAGCCTGCGGAAAGCTATTTGGGACCTACGGAAACATACTTCGCGTCGGAACGTTGAAATAAAGAGCCTTTCGGAAACCGGTAATCCCCTCGGGTCGGAATCCGCGAGGAACCTTGGGATGAATGCTTGACGGTTGAAGTTTGGCTCGAAAAGGCCATCCCGTTATGGGACGGCCTTATTTTTTTCCATGGCTGCGCTTCCTCCAACATTTAGTCATTGCATGGGATCTGCAAAATTTGTATATTTATTCAGTATATAAGTATATAAGATGCATGAGATTGCTAAGGGAGAAAGAAAAGGACGCAAAGCTATAGGGGCTAATCATGGGATCATGAATGCCAGCCAGTTGCGCTAATAAGGGAGAAAGAAACCTTGGAGGCGGGGGTTTCTTTTATTTTTTATCAGGACACCATTCTATAAGGCAGGTAGGATCAGCAATGATCATCTATCAAGTTTTGTACATCGTATCGACGTTCATCCTGATCTACGGCGCTACCGACATCTATAATGGAAATCGGCAAAGCGCAAAACACCGTGCCTTTGCGCTGTTGTTCCTGGTTATGGCGTTGTGGCAGCAGGCGGCGTTGGTGATTACGTTGCTGCCTGCCGAACAAGCCGAGTATGTATTTATATACGGCATGATCCCTATCATTATGATCGCCTTCATGTTGCTGCTGCATGCCATCTGTCTCTTTACAGGTGTCTATACGCGCAAGTACTCGCTGCTCTTCAAACTGCTCTTCATTCCCCCACTCGTAAACATCGCGCTTTTTCCACTGGACGGTTGGTTATATGCAGGAGACATCGTCATGTTCGAACATCATGCGCTTCCGGGTCCCGGAGGATATATCAATTTCGGGTGCATGTTTGTCTATATGATGATCATGATCGTGCTTCTCCTGCCGAAGGCGAAGCGGAAGCATCGCCCGAGCCAGATTCTGCTTTTCGGCATTCTGGCTCATGTGACATGGGTGCTGCTGCTTGTTGTCGCCGGGGAATTGCTGGCGACGGTCCATTTCTTCTATGCTGTACCTTTAGGGATCAATTTCTGGGCGGTTGCGGTCTATATCGCCATCTATAAATACGGTTCCCTGCCCTCTTATGAGAAAAAATACCGCATCTTGTTTGAACATGCGCCGATCGGCATCCTGAACGTCGACAAGGACGGAATCATCCATGAAGTGAGCCCGCGGGCGGCGAAGACGATGGACAGGCCTGTCCAGCAAATTATCGGCCGTTCGCTGTTCGAATGGTGCGATGAGAAAGATCGGCAGGATCTGTTCGAACAATACAAAGAGCATTACCGGATTCGAAAGCCCTTTCATCAATATGAAATGTCGTTCGCCAATTCCCGCGGAGAGCTGAGGCATATTTCGATCAGTTCGGATTTTATTGAGATGAGCGGGGAAGTGTATCAGCTTCTTATGATCGTCGATATCACGGAGGCGAAACAAAGGGATGAGCAAATCCGCAAGCTGGCGTATTACGACTATCTGACCGGCTTGCACAACCGCGTATCGTTCCAGAACGCCTTCGAGCGGTGGAAGAGGGAAAAAGCGGAGTTCGCCCTCATTATCCTTGACCTCAACGATTTCAAAAACATCAACGACCGCTATGGACATTTGGCCGGAGACGAGACGCTGCGGCATTTTGCGGGTTGGTTGCGGCGATGCGTCGATCCGTCGGATTTTATTGCCCGTCTGTCCGGGGACGAATTTGTCATCCTGACGCCGAAAGCCGATGAACATGAACGGCTGGTTAAGTCGATCCGCGAAGGACTCCGCCGGTCAATCGAACTCGATGGCGTGTTGCTGGAATTGTCGGTCAGTATTGGAGTTAGTATATATCCGCATGACGGGCATAATATGGATGCCGTGTTCAAGGCCGCCGATGACCGGCTGTATGAGGACAAGCGTGCATATCACGACCGCCGCCGTTCGTGACTGCGCGCATCGCCAGAGCAGGCGCCGCTGTGACCATATGCGCAGCGTGAGGGTTAAATATGCACAGTTTGTGAACATTGATTCGGGTCATTTGACAAACTAAATTAGAATTAGTATAAATAAATATAGACACCAATCTAAAACAAAGAATAAGAAAAGGAGAGAAGTCGAATGCCATTGGTAGGTAGCAAAGTATTGCCCTTCAAAGCGGAAGCTTATCAAAACGGAAAATTTCTCACGGTGACCGATGAGGATTTCCAAGGAAAATGGAGCGTTGTATGCTTCTATCCCGCTGACTTCACCTTCGTATGCCCGACGGAACTGGAAGATCTTCAATCGCAATACGCCGAACTGAAAAAGCTGGGTGTGGAAGTGTACTCCGTTTCGACCGACACGCACTTTGTGCACAAGGCATGGCATGACAGCTCGCCGGCGATCGGCAAGGTGGAATATATCATGATCGGCGACCCGTCCCACACGATTTCCCGCAACTTCCAGGTGCTTGATGAAGCATCGGGTCTTGCGCAACGCGCAACGTTCATCATCGATCCGGACGGCGTGATTCAAGCTGTTGAGATCAATGCGGACGGCATCGGCCGCGACGCAAGCACGCTGATCGACAAGATCAAAGCTGCCCAATACGTGCGCAACCATCCGGGCGAAGTATGCCCTGCGAAGTGGAAAGAAGGCGCGCAAACATTGAAGCCGAGCCTGGATCTTGTAGGAAAAATCTGAGGAGAAGCGTGACATCATGAAACTAGACGCAGACATCCGCGCGCAGTTGGAGCAATACCTCCAGTTGATGGAGGGCGACATTGTGATCAAGGCCAGCGCCGGTTCTGACGATGTCTCGAAAGACATGCTGGATCTGCTCGACGAGCTGACCAGTATGTCTTCTCGTATCAAGGTCGAACAGGCAAAGCTGGATCGCACTCCAAGTTTCAGTGTCAACCGTCCGGGGGAAGACACCGGCATCGTCTTCGCCGGGGTGCCTCTCGGACATGAATTCACCTCGCTCGTGCTGGCGATTTTGCAGGTGAGCGGCCGCGCGCCGAAAGCCGATGCGCAGGTGATCGAACGCATCAAGAACATCAAGGGCGAATATCGCTTTGAGACATATGTCAGTCTGTCCTGCCATAACTGTCCGGATGTGGTGCAGGCGCTCAATATGATGAGCGTGCTGAATCCGGGCATCTCGCACACAATGATCGACGGAGCGGTATTCAAGGATGAAGTCGAGAGCAAGGAAATCATGGCGGTGCCGACCGTCTACCTGAACGGCGAATTTTTCGAAAGCGGACGGATGAGCGTCGAGGATATTCTGAACAAACTCGGCGTAACAGCCGGCGCCGACGAGTTCGCCAACAAGGAGCCTTACGACGTGCTCGTCGTCGGCGGAGGCCCTGCGGGAGCGAGCGCCGCGATCTATGCCGCGCGCAAAGGCGTCCGCACGGGCATCGTTGCGGAACGGTTCGGCGGTCAGGTGAATGATACGCTTTCGATCGAGAATCTGATCAGCGTGAAACATACGGAAGGCCCGAAGCTCGCCGTCGCGCTCGAAGAACATGCCAAAGAGTACCCGGTCGATATTATGAAGTCGGTGCGGGCGGTGAAACTGGAGAAAAAGGATCTCATCGAGATCACGCTCGACAACGGCGCCGTTCTCAAGAGTAAGACGGTCATCATTGCGACGGGCGCGCGCTGGCGCAACCTGAACGTGCCCGGCGAGGCCGAGTTCAAGAACAAGGGCGTCGCCTACTGTCCGCACTGCGACGGTCCGCTGTTCGCCGGCAAGAAAGTGGCGGTCGTCGGCGGAGGCAACTCCGGCGTCGAAGCGGCGATCGACCTGGCGGGCATCGCCGAACACGTGACGCTGTTCGAGTTTATGCCTGAACTGAAAGCCGACGGCGTTCTGCAAGACCGTCTGTACAGCCTGCCCAACGTGACGGTGCATAAAAACGCCCAGGTCAAGGAGATCACCGGCAGCAGCAAGATGGAAGGCTTGACGTATATCGACCGCGCCACCGGCGAAGAGCATCATCTGGAGATGGACGGCGTGTTCGTGCAGATCGGTCTCGTGCCGAATACGGAGTGGCTGGATGGCGTCCTGGAGCGCACTCGCATGGGCGAGATCGTCATCGACAGCCGCGGCGCAACGGCGATCCCCGGCGTATTCGCGGCGGGCGATTGCGCAAGCACTCCGTATAAGCAAATCGTTGTCGCGATGGGCTCCGGAGCCATAGCGGCGCTCAGCGCATTCGATTACCTCATCCGCAATTAATATAATTATCCATGATCAACTATCCAACATCACCCGATCAGTTTTTTGGCTCGGCCGCAAAGGCCGGGCCCTTTTTGTCAGCCGTATATTGGCCGTTTTGGCGTTCGTCATGCATACTTCGGTAACGGGCGACTCATACTTACGTTGTGCCGGCCGATCGGCGGCTGCCGTTGCTTTATGATCGGCAGAACTGTACGCGCAATTCTCTCGCGTTTACAACAGCATATGTGCAATCCGCTCATCGCGTGAAAGCGCTGTTGCGCGAGAGCGAGGAGGAGCAAGCACGGCAAACTTGCACAAATGGTTTCATGCAAAGGAGTGACGGCATGACAGCGGACAAAAACCTGACCAATGTGGTGAAGGATCTGGAGAAAAACGGTGAGACGCGCCATGATGCGCAACAGCTGAACCAGGACCGCAACGACCGGCGGAAAGAATCGACACACGGTCCGGAAGGGTATCAGGAGAACGAGCATTCCTATCAATGAGACAAGCTCCCTGCGGCGAGAGCGGAATCGAAGCGGATCCGGCTCTTCACGCGGGAGCTTGTTTTATGGGCTCAGTACGAACCGCGAATATGCGGGGCGACCTCTTCTTGATAGAACTGCCGCAGACGCGATTTTTCCTCCTCGGAAAATCCCGGGGTGTCCAGCGTCAGCAGGTTTTCCTGCACCTGCGCGCTGTTTTTGAATCCTGGGATGATGCAGCTGACTTCCGGGAATTCGAGAATCCAGCGCTGCGCCGCGCGGGCCATCGAACCCCGCCCTTCGCCGATCCAGCGCAAACGGTCCGCCAGTTCCACGCCTTTCTCGAACTCCAGCCCGGCGAACGTCTCGCCCACATTGAAGCTTTCACCGTTGCGGTTGAAATTGCGGTGATCGTCCGGTTCGAACTTCCAATCTTTCGTGAACTTTCCGGTCAGAAGGCCGCTCGCCAGCGGAAGACGAACGATGATGCCGACGCCTTGGGCATGCGCTTTCGGGAACAGTTCATCCAGAGGTTTTTGGCGGAACAGATTGAAGATCACCTGCAATGCCTGCACGCCCGGATAGCGGAGGCAGATCAGCCCTTCTTCAACGCTTTCTACGCTCACGCCGTATGCGCGGATTTTTCCTTCCGCCTTCAATTTGTCCAGCACTTCGAAGACGTGACCGTCTTCAAGAATTTTCTTCGCCGGGCAATGGATCTGGTACAGATCGATCGCTTCGCGCTTCAGATTGCGCAGGCTGTCCTCGCAATATTTCCGAACCTGGGCCTCCGAATAGTTCGCGGGATCGTGGATATTGCCTTTGCGGCAAAATTTCGTGGCGATGCGGATCTCGTCTTCACGCCCTTTTGTCGCTTGCGCAAGCAGCCGTTCGCTGTGTCCGTCGCCGTACACATCCGCCGTATCGAAGAAGTTGACTCCGGCGTCGATCGCGGTTTGCAGCGCGCGCAGCGATTCGGCGTCGTCCTTCGATCCCCACGATCCGCCGATCGCCCAAGTGCCGAAGCTGACTTCGCTGACCGTGAAGCCCGTGTTGCCGAGCGGTCTGTATTTCATGTGAATCGTTACCTCCTGCATGTGTGGAATATATCGTTCTGCTCGTGATGCGTTCTGTTCATGATGCGCCATCATGCAACAACTTCATCGTACTCCTCGTTTTGCCGCCCAGTCAAGGAAAGCCGGACGGCAAGTACGAAGACGACTGTGACTACATGCGGACGATCGTTCTTCCCATATGTTGACCAAGTAGGAAAGCCGCTAATACTTCCGGCAGATCATCCAGTGTAACTTCTCTCGTACACAGCTCGTCCAGTGCGGCCGGTTTCAGATCGCCGGCCATCCGTCGCCATACGCGAATCCTCTCTTCCATCGGACAGTATACGGAATCGATGCCGATCAGGCTTACGCCGCGCAGGATAAACGGGTACACCGTCGCCGGAACGTCCGTTCCTCCCGTCAGTCCGCTGACCGCGGCGGCGCCGCCGTACCGAATCGCGCTGAGGATGAAGGCAAGCGATCGTCCGCCGACCGGATCGATCGCCGCGGACCATGTTTGCCGGTCCAGGGGGCGGATCGTCTCAGGCGTCAATTGCTTGCGGTCGATGACCGTGGCGGCACCGATCTTCTTCAGGAATTCGTGTCCGTCGGCTTTGCCCGTACTTGCCGTTACTTCATAGCCGCGCGCTGTCAACATGGCAATCGCGAGACAGCCGACGCCGCCCGTGGCCCCGGTGACCAGAACCGGTCCGTTGCCGGGGGCGACGCCGTGCCGCTCCAGACGGTCGATCGACAGCGCGGCGGTGAAACCCGCCGTTCCGCAGATCATCGCCTCGCGCAGCGTGAGACCCGGCGGCAATGGAACGACCCAATCCGCCGGCACGCGGGCGAATTCGCCGTATCCTCCGTCGCGTGAAACGCCCAGTTCATATCCGGTGACGATGACCCGGTCCCCGGGCCGATACCGCTCGTCCCGCGATTCGGTGACGGTTCCGGCCAGATCGATTCCGGGCACGATCGGGTACGACTTCACAACCCGGCTGTTCGCCCGCAATGCCAGACCGTCCTTGTAGTTTACGCTGGAGTATGCGACGCGGATCGTCACTTCTCCTTCGGGCAATTGATCCGTTGTCCGTTCCGCGATGCGGGCGCGCACGGCGTCTCCCTGCAGCTCTGCGGTCAGAGCGCGATAGATTTGCATGGCGCTGAACCTCCTTTATCACGGGTATTCGTTGGATGAGATAAAAAATTGTCTCCCCGGCATCGGGCGCATACCGCAAGCGCCTGAGACAAGATGCCGGGAGAGACTTTTCGGCTGATCAGTTATGAATATGATTCCGTTGCGACCATGGCCGGTTGCGGATCATGGATTTTGTCACCGGTCATAGATCAGTAAGGACGTGGACCGGATACAGATCGCAGATCCTGTCACAGATCATGGACCAGCAAAGCCATGGAGCCTTAACGAATCACAGTGCCTTTCATAGATAGATCAGGGATCGGTACGGCAATGATCGCCAACTGATCACGGATCGGTTGCCGATCATGAACCGCGACGGATCACCGACGGATCAGCGGCGTCAGCGAGGAGTCAGCTTATAGAACGCGGACGCATGCGGCCGCAGTTCCGCAGAAACGGCGGCATCGGTTGTGCCGACATTCTCCTTGCGCCACAGATCGCGCACCGTATATTGACCGCTCAAGCCGAGACGGTCCAGCGTGACGGACACCGTGGTTTCATCGTTGCGCAGATTGAACAGCGCCACATATACGCTTCCGTCCTTCCCTTGCGAAGTCCACACCGTCCGGTCGTCTTCACGGTACACCATGCGCGCTCCGCTGCCCTCGCGATGCGCCTCCAGCACTTCTTCGTTCGTAATGAGCGACAGCGTCCATTCGTCGTTATCGCGCAGTTCACCTCCGAACATGAGCGGGGAGCGGAAAATGCACCAGAGCGTCATCATCGTCACTTGTTCGTCCTTCGTAAAGCGCGTCATGCGGTCTTTGCCGCCGCCGTCGACGGAACGAATGCCGATATGACCGAGCGGCAACATGTCGCAGTCGGGCCAATGCCCCGGACCGACATAAGGAGCCCATTTCTCGGCCCGCTCGAACATGTTGTACAGCAGTCCCCATATATCCCAGAAGTCGTCCGTCATCCGCCACATGTTAGCGTTGTCGATCAAATGTTGCGCATACTCAAGCGGCGCGGGACCCGGGGACAGGCTGAGCACGATCGGGCGTCCCGTCTTGTCGATCGCCCGGCGGATCATCGCGATCTCCTCCGCATGAATGCCGTACAGGCGGGAAGCCGCGATGTCGTCCACCTTCACGTAGTCGACGCCCCATTCCGCATACAGCTCAAACAGCGAATCGTAGTACTCCTGCGCGCCTTCTTTGCGCGGATCGACACCGTACATATCGGTATTCCAAGGGCAAATCGAGTTGATGTGCGCGATCTGCCGCGCCGTGACATGCGTTCCTTTGATCGGCGTGTCGGCGTGAACGGCCTGACGCGGTATGCCCCGCATCATGTGGATGCCGAACTTCAATCCGAGGCTGTGCACATAGTCCGCCAGCGGCTTGAAGCCTTTTCCTCCCGCCGCCGAAGGGAAGCGGTTCACTGCGGGAATCAGGCGCGAATATTCATCCATTTCCAGCGGTACAAACGGGCGATAGATGGAGGAGACCGCGCCGGGCTCGTACCACTGAATATCGACGACCACGTACTCCCATCCGTACGGTTTCAAATATTTCGCCATGTACTCGGCATTCCCTCGAACTTCTTCTTCTCTTACCGCCGCGCCGTAACAGTCCCAGCTGTTCCAGCCCATCGGCGGCGTTGGGGCGAATTGATGATGCTTCATGTCATCCGTCCTTTCCGAATTTTTTATTTTCATCCAGGCAAGTGGTCGATCCAGGCACATAAAATTCAGGCGTGGCAAGGAACCGCCGCCGCATCATATTGCCGTGACGATCATAACATTCGTATGAATCTGTTAATATGCCCATTGATGAATCTGCCTATTCCTATTATATCGATATTCCGGCTTTCGTCGATACGGCCTTTCCGTCTTGTCTGAAACCTGTGTATTGGATACACTAACATAATCGGATACAACTGCAAGGGTAAGGGGATCAAGATGCACAATTATAAAATGACGATCCAGTACGACGGAGCGAAATATAAAGGATGGCAGCGGCTCGGCAGCGGCGAAAAAACGATTCAGGGCAAAATCGAGCAGGTGATCGGCGAACTGGTCGGCAAACCGGTGGAGATTATCGGCGCGAGCCGGACGGATGCGGGCGTGCACGCTCTCGGACAGGTGGCCAACGTCAAGCTGGATGAGGACATCGGCGAAACGAAATTGTACAACGTGCTGAACCACCAGCTTCCGCCGGATATTTGCGTGCTGTCGGTCGAACGCGTTCCGGAAACGTTTCATGCCCGGTTCGATGCGATCGAGAAAACGTATCTGTACAAAATATGGAACGAACCGCACAGCCATCCGTTTATGCGCCGGTACAGCATGCATGTGAAGAAGAAACTGAACATCGACGACATGCGCAAAGCCGCCGTCCATTTTCTCGGGGAACATGATTTCACCGCGTATTCCAACGCGAAGGCGAATAAGAAGAAGACGGTCAGGAAGATCTACGCCCTGGACATTTTGCCGCACGACGGGTTCATCGATATTCGCATCCGCGGCGACGGGTTCTTGTACAACATGGTTCGCAAAATAGCGGGGACGCTGATCGAGGTCGGAATGGGAGAAAAGCATGCTGATGAAGTGCCGCTGATCATCGAATCGAGAGATCGCGGGAGAACCGGACGGATGGCGGAAGCACAAGGATTGTATCTTGAGAACATCACGTATTAGAAACGTATCGGGAACGGATGAAGAAACGGTTGGCCGTATGCGTCGGACTGACGATGCGAAACGGTCGGGAAAATGGTGAAATCCAGTTGGATATAATAACGTAAGAAAAAGAGACCGCCTGAAGGTCTCTTTTTCATTTGGGTTTGCGGTTGTGTCTTAACAAAATATAAAGGGCTGTCGCGTACTGAAAAGCCGCAAACAGCAGCCGCGTTGCATCGAGGCCAAAGGCGTCAGACTCGGAAACCGAGCGGCCGAAGCCGGTCCGAACTTGAACCGGATCAAAGCTTCAGTTTGCGCGTCGTCGTCAGATCCGCGTAGGCGTCAAAGTAGAAACGGCGCTTTTCTCGGCTGAACAGCACAACGACGATGTGAACGATCAAGGTCAGCCCGAGCAATACCGAAATACCAAGGCTCAACACGCCGAACCACAGGTACGCGCCCAGCGGGGCGTCCGCAGGGATCGCGACTTCTCCGATCACATATGCGGCGAATTGCAATGCGTACGGCAGCCATAGGGCGAGCGTGCGTTTCAGCAGTTTTTCGATCCAACGGTCTCCGGTGTAGCGGTATCGCATGATGCGGGTGCCGAACGTCTGCCCGTGCGCGATCGCGGGCAGGAAGAAAAGACACACGATCATCAGCGCGGTCAGGATGATGAATTTGCTCCACTCATCCGTGTAGCCGGACAAGGCGCCGAGCACCCGCACGGACACGTGAATCAGGATCAGATCGATGCTTGTCGCCAGCAGAACCACCATATTGCGCACCTCGTCTCTGGCGGCAAGCTGGGCGGCCTTCGCCAGAACGCGCTCTCTCGATGGAAAGAGAGAAAGCACAATCGGAGCAAGGAAGAAGCCGACGAGTCCGCCAAAGCCGTTCAGCATGAGATCGTCGACGTCAAACAGGCGGTACGGGCAGTCGTAGATGCCGTAGATGCCGGTCAATTGCGTGACTTCGAAAAACAGCGTAACACCGCCGATGATCAAGGCGGCTTTCCACCATGCCCTGCGGGTTCCGAAGTAATAGCGGAGATATACCCCAAGCGGCATCAGCAGCAACATATTGAAGAACGCCTGCAGGAAGGCGCGTTCTTGCAACAGGGCGCTGTAGGTGGACGGACGCGACCAGTCTACGCGGCTTTCCCGCAGGATGTCCTCCACGAATTGAAACGGGGTGAGGGAATAGGCGGCCTCCCTCACGAGTCCCGTGCAGTTGTGCCGCGTTTCCGGAAGGGGAAGCAAGGTCAGGAAAAATGCGGCCAATATATAGAATAGAAAAGAGAAAAACACGAACATCGTCGAAACCGGAAAATATCCGAATCTGCGGTAAATATAGAATAACCACGGGATAAAAATCATAACGGCGATGAAAGCAAAAACGAACAAAGCGATGAAGATCGGCTGCAAGTAGTCTGACACGGCGGACGAATCCTTTCTATTGCGATCACTGAAATATGAACGTCATGAATATTTAAGCAGACAAACAACGTACATCACGATGCGCGTATCAACGCGAATCAACAGTACGATTATACGCGATCGGAAACCATCTGCCTATCATTTTATCGTGAATACTTGCGTTGCCGCCAGATCGAACAGTCGCGTCTATGCCCAGTCCTTCTCGCCGGTTGATCGAACCATTAACGTGAATGCCTGCATAGCCGACATGAGATCGAATCTTAGATCGAATCTATGTTCTTTCATTGTTTCCGGCTGATCGGCCTGCCGTCATTCATGCCGCATCGTTGCAGATTGATCCGAAGCGGCCATTCATTTTTGAAGGCGTCGATACAGCCAGGCGGCGGCTTCAAGGATGATGCCCGCGCCGAGCCCGAAGGCGGTAAAGGTGATGAACGTGAAAAACCCGATGAGATCTTCCCAGCCGCTCTGCTCGCCTGCCACTTTGAACATGAACGCGAGTCCGATGATGATCCCCAAGGTAGAGAAAAGCCATATCAGGCGGGCGCCGGCCCATCCGGCTCCGTTCACGATCAGGGTGAAGATCAGGCTGAGGAGAAGCAGGCGCAACGCGAGCGAAACGTTCATCGATGTCGTCAGCACAAGCGAACGGTTCAAGAGAAGCGCGCCCCACAACAGCAATAAATACAATCCCCCGACATACAGCCAGCGGACGCTCCACCGTCCGGGAAGAAATCTCAGCATGTTCATCATCCTTTCTGCAAATGAGTGCGGGTTGCCGCCGATTTCTATATCGTTAGACGAAACTGAAAAAGGTTATGTTCCTGGCCCGCCTTTGGAATATGTTACAATCAGGTCGTAAAGCAAGACGAGGCGATGCGCGCCGTTCGATGATGGAGCGGCCGGAGCATCATGTTGGGAGGATACGCTCGGTGAATGAAAAAGAAAAGAACGAATTGCTGTTCAAATTGATGCTGGTGCTCGTGCGGGACCGGCAGGCGATGCGCGGCCGCATACGAAGCGTCGGCTACACGCGCGAGTACGGCGAACTTCCGCCCGATTTCGGCGTCTATACGCTCAGCCGTCTCCAGGATGACGAGATCGCGTCTCTGGCGGACAGGATCGGCATCCGCAGGACGCGGCCGCACGGAGCGAAGAGCGATATTTATCTGAATGATATCGGCTACGCGATCTACAATTTCGCGCAGGACAAGCCGGTCATTCTCGACGGCGTCACGCGGGAAGCGCTGCAGACGCTGTGCCGTTTGGCCGGTGCTCCGTTCGAAACATTGGATGAACATGTGAAGGAGTTTCTGATAAGGCATCAAAACGGACAGGCGGGTGAAAGCATTGCGGTCAGCGATCCGGATTCCCCGTTTTCCGGCGCCAAACAATCGCTGGCGCCGGTCCTTCGTTACGTGATGTTTGAAGGGTCGGTATCCGGTCCGTCGATGTTTCCGGCGGAATGCGTGCTGCACTACACGGACCCTTTGAACACGGAAACATGGAGCATTTATGAACCGGACGAAACGATCGATGAAATATGGGGGAAACTGGTGCTGAACGTGCGGGAGATGCCGTATGACGGAACGGGAGCAGGCTGGACGCTCGACGGTCATCCCGGAACGCAGGCGGCATTGACGATACGGGTTGAAGCGCCGTAAAGCATCGTGCACTATGACATGGCGCTATGGTTCGGTCCGTCAGCCGGCAGGAGCACCTTCTCATAGTATTCGCATCTTTTGCTGATTCGAGCATGCTGTAACGTTAGAACGTCCGGTTGCGCGGAGCGCAGATGAACGGTTGGAACATGGCTTCAGGTTCGGCGTCAGGCGCCCAAATGCGGAGTATACTGTCGCCCATGAGCACGGGCGAACATAGGATAAAGGGAACATGCGTAACGATGGAGGAGAAGATGAGATGCATCCTTACTATGGATATCCTTACCATGCCTTCTATGATTGGTGTCATCCGGCGCATCGCGGAAACTATCTGCGGCCGGGATACGTTCACGCGCCCTATCCGTATGCTCCGTATGCCGCGGAACAGGAAGCAAGTCTCTCTTCGTTCCGGTCTGAAACAAGGGATCAGGGGCCAAACCCGTACGTGTTGGATATCGAGAAGGAGACGGAGCGGAACAATTTCTTCCGCGTCGCGATCTGGACGGGCAACCATCTGCAGGTGACATTGATGAGCATTCCGGTCGGGCAAGATATCGGGCTGGAGATTCATCCGAACGTGGATCAGTTCCTGCGCATCGAAGAAGGTGAAGGGCTCGTGCAGATGGGACCGGGTCCGGACCGGCTGGACTATCAGCGGAAAGTGGAAGACGGGAGCGCAATCCTCATTCCCGCCGGGACGTGGCACAACCTTACGAATATCGGGAATGAGCCGCTGAAGTTGTACTCGATCTATTCGCCGCCCCAGCATCCGCACGGCGCAGTGCATCGGACGAAGGCGGAAGCGATGGCGGCGGAAGGCGCGATGTCCTGACGTGAATCGTTGCCGTACCATTTCGTCGGGTTAACTTTTTCCCCCGAATAATAGGGGGGGCGCGCACGAAAGTTTGTCCGCAAGACGCATCGGCCGGCAGAGGGTGCCGGCACGGCAGAGGTTGGTTGGCAGTTTGCGGGATGCTCCTTAAAGGGAGTGTCCCTTTTGTTTTTATATCGAAACACCCGCATCGATCTTTCGTCCTGGGAAGGATCGATCACATTCATGTCGAAATATAGGAAATGGTGGAAGCCGAGTGAAGATGAGGGGTCTGTCTCGGGTGATTTTACAAACCATGGTTGGAGGTTTCGGCATGGAGAGATTTATCCGACTGATGACGATTGTGACGGCGATCCAGGCGAGACCGGGCATTACCGCCAAGGAACTGGCGGAACGGTGCGAGACGACGACGCGAACAATATATCGGGATCTTGAGTTGTTGGATTCCATCGTGCCGATCGTGCGCGGCGATTACGGAAAAGGCTACCGGTTCGGGGGCAACTTCGCGCTGTATCCCCTTAACTTCGACAAGCAGGAGGAGATGGTGTTCTCCATTCTGCCGTCCGTTATCGACAAGAGCAAGCTGCCGCCCGGCTTCGATACGGCATATGAAAAAGTGATGGCCGCGCATTTTCGGGATGCGCGCAAACGTTATGAGACGCTGGAAAACGTGGCGAACATCATTCAGATGGGGATGCCGGCTTACAGGGAGGAGGACGGCGGCAACTTTCTGCTGCCGATCATGGAAGCGGCCATCGAGCAGCGAACGATCCGGACGGTCTACCATACGCAGATGCGCAATGAGGTCACGGAGCGGGAGATCGATCCGTATTACCTTGTACCGCGCGATCAGCTTCTGTACCTGATCGGGTACTGCCATCTGAAACAGGATGTGCGGACGTTCCGCATCAGCCGTTTCCGGCAAGTGGAGAAAACGGACAGAAAGTTCGATAAAAGTCAGTTCGATCTGGCGCAATATATGAAGCATACATGGTCGATCCGCCGCGGGGACGAATTGATCAAGTTCAAGATACGGTTCGCGCCGGAAGTGGCCAGATACATCAAGGAAGAGGAAATGTTCGTGCGCCCGAAGCTGACGGATCTGCCCGACGGCAGCCTGCTGTTCGAGGTGACGGTCAATCATGAACAGGAGTTTATGGAATGGGTCGCGAAATACGGGCCCTCCGCCGAAATTCTCGAACCGGCGGAGGCGCGCAAGCGGTTCAGGAAGAGGCTGTCGGAGTGGATGGCGCTCTATGAGCTGGACGAAACGTAGCAGAGCGTCACGGCTTGCGTGGCCGTTCATGTGGCGCAATACGTTGCCGTTGCCGGACGCATAACAGTTGACCGAACTTCAGACGTACATAGACGGTCCGGAAGATGGCCGTATCCCGGATAAACCCGAAGTGTCCGCCGATCTGGCGGGTGCTTCTTTGTTTTTTCGCATACCTTTCTGCAAGCCTCCATTAGTTAGTCATGGAACGCATCCATCAACATTTGATGATACAATATGTAGCAGGAGATGGGTCGCGCATGTCGAAATGATTCGCAGTACCCATGGCTGAGGGCGAGGTGGAGGGCGTGCGAAAACGGCGGCATTTCATCAGCATCACATCGAAGCTCATGGTCATTTTCCTGTGCATCATCATCATCCCCGTCACGGTAATGTCCGTCAACTCCTACCTGTCATCCCAGAGACTTCTTGAGCGAAAGTACACGGATCTGCTTCTCGATATTACGCGGCAATCGAATATTCAGATCAGCGAATATCTGAAAGAGATCGAGAAAATCACGCTGGTGTCCAGCTATGGCATGAACCGCTATTCTTCCCTGGTCTATCAAGAGGAATATCCGATTCAGGATTATTTGCGCTACAGCAACGACGAGAATGAAAATGTCGTCTACCGCGTACTCATGAATTACATCCTGATGAAAGACCGGTTGTTTTCCATATATATTTACAATCTCAATGGCGGACGCGATATGTTCATCCATTCCACGGAACCGATCGATTACTCGTACCGGCCGCTTGAGGAACCGTGGTTTCAGGCGTTTCTCGCCTCAGACGACAAAGTGAGGATTCTCGACACCCGGATCGACAGACAGATTCGAAACAAAGACAAATATGCGGTGCTGCATGCGCGCAAAGTGTTCGACATGTCCAACGGCAAGCTGCTCGGCGTCATGGTCGCCAGCATCGACATCAGCTTCATCGACCTTTTTACGAACCGCCTGCAGAAAAGTTTGCGCTCCAATTTCACGATCGTCGATCAAAACAACCGCATTATCTATCACGCCGATCAGCGGTTGATCGGCCGGGCATTCCACGAAATCATGCCCTTCCGGGACGAGGAGGGGGTGACCAAAGCGTTCGGCATCGATTATCTTGTGGTGAGAAATCCGTTCGAGAATCTCCCGTGGACGTCCTATCTGTACACGCCATTGAGCGAGATTTCGTCCGAGGGCAAAATCCTGAAACAAAATTTGTTCATATTGGCCGGGCTGGTGCTCGTGTTCGCCTCCTTCACCTCCATCTTCCTGTCCAATGTCATCACAAGACCGATCAAAAAGCTGATGCGGAACATTACGCGCGTGGAAAAAGGCTTGTTCGACAACCTGCCCGTCGTCGACTCCAACGACGAGATCGGACAGTTGTCGCAGCGTTTCAACCAGATGTCTTCCGAGCTGAAGCGGCTTGTCTCCCGCATTCAGCAGGAGGAAGAGGAAAAAGCGCTCGCAGAGATCCGAGCGCTGCAATCCCAGATCAATCCGCATTTTTTGTACAACACCCTGGGGTCGGTCAAATGGATCGCGTCCATGCAGAAAGCGGACAAAATCGTGGAGATCACGGAGGCGCTCATCTCCATGCTGCGGTACACGGCGAAGCATGAGCGGCCGATGGTGACCTTGCGCGAGGAACTGGACAATATCCGCAATTATATCGTCATTCAGAATGTGCGCTACTACAACCGGATTCAACTGCAGATCCACGTGGAAGACGGCCTGCTGGAGAACCTGATGCCGAAGCTCATCCTGCAGCCGATCGTGGAAAACGCGATTTTTCACGGTCTGGCGGAGACGGAGGAAGAGGGCATCATCACGGTTCGCGCTTACCGGTATGAGGACGGCATGCGGATCGAAATCCAGGATAACGGCGTGGGCATCGATGAATCGACGGGCGAATGGCTGCATCGGGAACTGCAGGAGGTTGAGAAGACGCAGGCGGCCGGGATCGGGTTGCCGAACGTGCAAAGGCGCATCCGGCTTTACTTCGGAGAGCGATACGGCATCCGTTTTTACAGCACGCCGGGAGAAGGCTCCACCTTCGTCATTTCGTTGCCGGACATTCGAGAGGAAACATGGGAAGAGGGATTGTCATGCTGAAATTGATGATCGTGGATGATGAATTGCTGATGCGCATCGGGCTTCGCTCCATGCTGGAGTGGGAGACGTACTGTTTTCAGATCGTCGGGGAGGCGTCGAACGGCAGGGAAGCGGTGGAACTGGCGATGCGCGTGCCGCCGGATCTCGTCATCTCCGACATCAAGATGCCTGTCATGGACGGGCTGGAGATGATCCGTGAACTGTCGGCTCGAATCCCCCGCTGCCAGTTCGTCATCATCAGCAATTTCGACGACTTCCATCTGGTCAAGGAAGCGCTGCGCCTCGGGGCGAGCGACTATCTGATCAAGAGCGAGATTCGGCATGAGATGCTCATCGAGGTGCTGGAACGAATCCGCCATAAGCTGGAGAACGACGGGGGAAGGCAGGTGCTGTACTCGCTGCCCGATTACACGCAGAGTCTGTCTTATTTGAAAGAGAGCCTGTTCAAGGAATTGATCAGCGGTTTGGCCGGTGCGGACAAATTCGAAGCGATGCGGGAGCAGCTCTATATCCGCCTGTTGCCGGAACCGTTCGTCGTCGTCAAGATCATGATCGACCAGTTCGACCGGGTGAAGAAAAAGTATGTGGAGAAAGACGAAAAACTGCTTCGTTTCTCGATCGTGAACATCGTCGAGGAAGCGACGCTGCCCAAGCGGGACAAGGAAGTGGTGGTCGAAAGCTCGTCCGAATACTTGCTGTTCCTCAATTTGACGGGCGAGGAACCCGATCAGTACCGGCCGCAAATCCTCCGGTTGTGCCAAAGACTGGTCCGCACCGTCAGGGATTTTATGAATTTGTCCATTTCGATCGGGATCAGCAGCGTGGTGACCGGCTACTCCTATATCCGGCTGGCTTATCATGAAGCGGACATCGCGGTGCGGCATCGTTTCTTCGAGGGGGCGGGCAGCGTGCTGTTTTTCGAGGACTTGTCCAGGGAGCCCGTCCGCGACGGACGGCAGATGCCGCTCGGCCGCGAACATGCGGAGCAATTTCAGAATGTGATGGAAAGCGGGAACCGGGCGGGATTGATGGCCTTTCTCTCCACCGTCCGGCAGGTGCTGCTCAAGGAGCGGTGCGATGAAGACGCGGTGCGCCAGACGTATCTGTACCTGCTGGAATTGGCGAACGCCATGTTTTACGCCGGAGCCAGATCGCGCACTCCGCCGGGCATCGGCACGTATGAAGCGCTGTTGCATGCGGAGACGTGGGCGGATATGGAGCAGGTGATCGCGGAGCATGTGCAGGCGTGCATGGACGCGGATCAGGACCACACGCACCGCTCCTACACCGATATGGCGATCGAGCTGATCAACCGGTATTATGCGGAGGACATTTCGTTGCAGAGCGTCGCCAGCCAGATCAATGTAAACGCTTCATACCTGAGCCGCATTTTCAAACAGGAGACAGGCGAAAATTTCACCGCTTACCTGACGCGCGTCCGCATCGAGAAAGCGAAGCACTATCTGGCCAGCGGGCGCCTTCGCGTCTATGAGGTCGCGCATAAAGTCGGCTACCACAACTACACGTACTTCAGCAAAATATTCAAGAAAGTGGTGGGCATGAGTCCGGAAGATTTCCGCCGCTGAGGTGAAGTGAAGGCTCGTTACGCACGGTGAACGCCGCGGCCTTACGAGAGATGAACATGCTGTGCCCTCCTATGGAAAGAGAGAATCCTGCCAGAAGGAATAGTGAAGGAGACGATGGGATGAACAGATTCGGCCGATGGATCGCCGCCGCAGGCGCGGTCATGCTCATCATGCTGTCCTCCTGCATGTATCCGGACGCTTCTTCCGGCGAGCCGCCGGAGCCGGAGAAGGAACCGATCGTTCTGAGATATTCCAGCTATCTGCTCGACTCGGCGCAGGCGGGGAGAGTGTATCACAACGCGGTCGCGGAATTCGAGACGCTGTATCCGCACATTCGGATCGACCGGGATTTTATCCCGAACAACAATTACACGGCGGGGATCAAGACGAGGCTTCTTGGCGGAGAGAAGCTGGATGTGTTCGATGTGTGGTCGCCCAGCCTGTTTGAAGAGTTCCGCAAACTGGATGAACAGGTGTACCTCGATCTGAGCGGCGAACCGTTTCTGGATGAATTCCGTGCTTCCTCGCTCGCCCCCGTGACGATCGGCGGCAAGGTGTACGGTGTGCCCGAGGTGATGCACAGCGACGGCATTCTCTACAACAGAACGATGTTCAAAAAGCTCGGCTTGCGGGTGCCTGAAACGTGGGAGGAGTTCATCGAGCTTTGTGAGACGTTGAAGAGCCACGGCATCATTCCGATCGCTTTTGATTCCGAATGGTGGGGGCCGCAATTTTTCTTCGGTTCGGTCATGTCCAACAACGGGGCGGATGCGGCATGGACGGAGAAGCTGGAGCGGGGCGAGGTGACGGTGCGCGATCCGATTTTTGTCGATGCGATCACGAAAACGAAGGAGTTGATCGACAGAGGATATGTTCCGCCCGATTGGCTAAAATTGAAGCGGGAGCAGGCCAAAGACCTGATCGGAGAAGGGAAGGCGGCGATGATGATCGCCGGCACGTGGGATATGCCGAGCATCATCGCGCGCAACCCCGACAACGACATCGATTTCATGATGGTGCCGGGAGAAGAGAGGACCGTGCCGAACATCAATATCGGGACGTACCGGGTCATCCACGCGGCAACGAAATATCCCGAGGAGGCGAAGCTGTTCGTCGCGTTTATGAACGGCAGAGCGAATCAGGAGAAGCTGGCGCTCGGGGCGCTTGCCGTGCCGTCCGTGAAGCATTATGTGGTCGATCATCCGATCGTCGAGAAGATCGCGGCAGTCGTCACGCGCGAGGACGCAACGCTGTATTGGCCGCATACGGTGTCCACGGAGTCGCTGCAGGTGAGCATATTGGAAGGCGTCAATCACTATTTGATCGGCGAAGAGCTGGACGCGGTGCTGGACCGGATTCAACACGCGATAGACCGGGCAAGAATGAATCGGTGAATGCAGACAGCGGAATCGTTTTAACCATCGCCGGATCACCTTTCTTGAAGGTCTGGCGATTTTGATTCATCAAGAAAAATGTTGGAATTTGTCGATATATGTCGTAAAATGGATGAAAAAGCGTTATCAATCAACCAAAGGGGGAATAGCGTCCAGATAGACAGAATTTGAGACCGGATCTGCAAGTTGTTTAGTCGCTCGAGGTTTTTGACCAACATGATTCAGAAAGGTTGCTGCATTCATTGATGACTTCCATTTCAAAGAAAATCCCTGCATTGGTTCTTCTGATGGTTTGTCTGCTTGCCTCCCAGTGTATCACTCCGATACCCGCGCATGCCGATTTTTCCGATACGATAGAAGAACATGTTATCGCGACTTATGCCACATAGCCCACAGTGTCCTCGCGAAAGGTCCGCAGGGCGACATCTATCTCGCTTATATGAAAGAGGTCAGCAATAACAGCACGGAAATTCAGATCAGCAAGTGGAACGGAGACGGATGGAGCGCGGTCACGAGCTTTACCAACACGTTGGCGGGAGATTCGGGCATTAACGGTGAATTAGATCTGGCTGTGGACAGCAACAATCATCTGCATCTCGTTTTTCAGTTCTACCAGGGGGAAGGCGTTACGAGTTTGCGGGGGATCGAATACGGCTATTATAACGGAGCGAGCTGGACATTTACGAAAGTGGATTACGCCAGCGATCCCAGCGGGTGGAAAAATTTCAACTATCCCAAGGTTGCCGTCGATTCCGCCGGCAAAGCGCATATTGTTTACAGGTATACGGATGCAAACAATCCCAGAAAGTCGATTCTCAAATATGCGACGAATCAAACCGGCTCTTTTCAGATTTCGGAACTATTGCTCATGTCTTATACAAGTGAATGGGAGTTTTTTGCGGGGATCAAAATCGACAGTCAGGACCGCATCCATTTGAGTTACAGGCAGAATGAAAAATACTATTACACAAGCAAATCATTGGCAGATCCGGACTTCGGCGCACCGGTAGAGGTGCTGGATCAAGTCTATTCGGAATATTATCCTACGCCGATTGTGATGGATGCGAACGACCGCATACATTTTACATATTCAGATTATTACGGAAATTCTTTTGTCGCATCCTATGAAGCAGGGCAATGGAAACATGAACTGGTGTTTGCGGATCCGGCGGATTTCAGTTATCCGATCGATGTGGTTGTACACGGCGGAACCAAAGTTGATGATTGGCTATGTAGGCGGCAATTATTATGGCGATTATTATTATTATGCCTTGGCCGTAGACGGAGGACAGTCGCTGGCCGGAAATCAGGTTGCTCCGTCGTCTGGATATGACAGCATGGCGGTCTTCTGGGTCGATCCGTCCGGCAATTATATTGTGGTCTTAGAGAGTAGAGACCTAAGGTCGCTCAGGAGCTTGTCAGGTACTTCCGCGGCCTTCGGCCTCCTGCTGCAAGACACGACTCCGCCTGATCCGCCCGTGATCCTGTCTCCGGCCGGTGGAGCTTATGTAAGTGAGAAACAGCCGACCTACAGCGGCACGGCGGAAGCGAACAGCACGGTTGAGGTGTTCGTGGACGGCTCGTCGATCGGCACGACGGCGGCGGAAGGAAGCGGAAACTGGACGCTCAAGCAGCCGACGGACCTGGCGGATGGTTCCCATACCGTCAAGGCGAAGGCCACGGACGCGGCGAGCAATACCGGTCCGGAATCGAATGCAATCGGCTTTACCGTTGACACAGTTGCTCCGGAGATTTCAGAGGCCGCGGTCAGCGCGAACAATACTTACGTCGATGTGACGTTCTCCGAAGGGGTCTACGGTACAGACCAAGGCGGCGGGGCGATTGACAAAGACGATCTCGTATTGATCTTTACTCCGGGCAATGGCGGAGCGACAATGGTTGACATTCTCGATGTAAGGAAACCGGATGCGGCAACTTTGGAAACCGCCGGCATGTTGACGGGAGGCGAAACGACGATTCGGGTATTCCTGAACGTCACGGGAACCGATAACGGTACCGGCAAGATCGAGATCCTGCCTGCGGATGCGGCGTCGATCTTCGACAGGGCGGGCAATGCCGCGTCTGAACTGGAGACAACGGGCGAGCTGACGCTGAAAGACACGACGAGCCCTCCTCCGGCTCCTGTATCCCCGGTGATCGACGACGGCCTCGATGTTTACGTCAACGGCGAGAAGGTCGAGAAAATCGCGCACGCGGATGCGGTAACGATCAACGGCAAGAAAGTCACCACCGTATCCGTTGACGAAGAGAAATTGAATCAAAAATTGGATACGGTTGATCCCGGTTACACGGTTTTGATTCCTGTTCATAACGATTCGAATACGCTGATTGCCGAACTGAATGCGCGAATGGTCGGCAATATGGCGGCCAAGGACGCGGTGTTGGAAGTGCAAACCGAACAAGCCGTTTACGTTCTGCCGGCCAAGGAACTGAATATCGATGCGGTGTTGGAACAGTTCGGTTCCGCGGCGGCGCCGGAAAACATCGAGATTCGCGTTGAAATGACGCTCCTCGATGACAGCGAGGTAACGGACGGCGGCAATCTGCAAAGGGTTGCCCCTGTCGTAGACTTCCGCATCACTGCGTCTTTCGGGGATGAAGAGATTTCGATTCATCAATTCACTTCTTATGTCGAGAGGATGATCGCAATCCCGGACGGCGTCGAACGGAACAGGATTACAACGGGCGTTGTCATTCTGCCGGACGGCACGATGCATCATATGCCCACGAAAGTGTTGGGAAATGCAGATAACCAGTATGCCGTGATTAACAGTTTGACGAACAGCATCTATACGGTCATCTATAATGAGAAAACGTTTGAAGATATCCGCGACCACTGGGCGCAAGATTACATCGAGAATATGGCTTCGCGGCTGGTGCTGACGGGCAAGTCCGATCAGGCGTTCGATCCGGATGCGGACATCACCCGCGCGGAATTTATCGCCATAGTCGTCAGAGCTCTCGGATTGCATTCGGCCGTCGGCAATCATGCTTTCCGCGATGTGAAGAGCACGGACTGGTATGCGTCGGCGGTGCAAATTGCCGTATCCTATAACCTTATTCAAGGGTATCCGGACGGCACCTTCAGACCGAACGCGCCGATTACGCGGGAGGAAGCGATGGCGGTCATTGCCAGGGCGATGGCTTTGGCGGGAATGGACACATCGCTCAGCGCAGAACGGCAAGAGCAGCTGCTTGCCGCATACACGGACGGAGGCAGCGTCGGCCGTTGGGCACGGCAATCCGCGGCGCTCAACGTTCACTACGGCATCTTCCAAGGTTATCAGCAAGCGTTGAGACCGCAAGATTCGATCTCCCGTGCGGAGACCGCGGCGATCATTCAGAGATTGCTGCAGCAAGCGGATCTCATCAACTAAGTCGAATCATGAACGTAGAGATGACGGAGCGTAAGGCATAGCGAATGAATCGGAGCCCTGCGGCAAACGGTTTTGAACAGAGCAAACGAATACGGACACCTTGGAGCGATGAAGATCGCTCCGGGTGTCTTTTTTATTTCCATAAAAAAACACATGATCGAGTAAAAAAATTGCATCATGCGCCGACATGACAACCGACAGTAACCGACAGCCGGTAAAGAAAGCAACAATGGTTGTAAAAAACGGTGATTTTTTTAATGCGAAGTTGTGTTCTATCATGTGGGGGACGATGGCATTTTTCATTTTGGAGGAGGTTCATGATGAGGCAACGATGGTTATTCGGACTGCTCATTGGTTTGTTGGCGGTCATGCTCGCCGCCTGCGGTTCGGGCGGAAATAACGGCGGCGATTCCGGAGACGGAAAGGGGGATTCGGGCAAGAAGGCGACGCTCCGTTTCGCGCTGTGGGATTCCAATCAGGCGAAGGGCCTGCAGGTGATGGCGGATGAATTTATGAAAGCCAATCCGGACATCTTCATCCAGCTCGAAGTTACGGGATGGATGGATTACTGGACGATGCTGGAAGCGGGGGCGACGGGAGGCTCATTGCCCGACGTCTTCTGGATGCATTCCAACGAAATCTACCGGTATGCGTCGAACGGAATGCTGCTCGATCTGACGGACAGGATCAACAAGAGCAGCAAGGTCGATCTGAGCAAGTTCCCGCAGGGAATCGTCGAAATCTACAATCATGAGGGCAAACAATACGCGGTGCCCAAAGACTTCGATACGATCGGGCTGTGGTATAACAAGAAGCTGTTCGATGAAGCGAACCTGAAGTATCCGAATGAAAACTGGACGTGGGACGACCTGTACAACGCGGCGAAGGTGCTGACGAAAGACGGCGTGTACGGTTTCCTCGCGGCTTTCCACAATCAGGAGGGTTATTACAATTTTGTTTATCAAAACGGCGGCACGATCATCACCGATGACAAAAAATCCGGATATGACGACCCGAAGACGATCGAGGCGCTGGAGTTTTACATCAAGTTCATCCGCGACGGGCTTTCGCCGCAGATCTACGGCGACGCGGAGCGCGCAGAGGCGCTTCAGAACGGCCTTGTGGCAATGGGACTGTTCGGTTCGTGGAACTTGTCCGGATTTTCGGCCAACGAATTCATTTCGGAAAATTTCGACGTCGCCGTCCTGCCGAAAAAAGCGACGCGGGCTTCGATTTACAACGGGCTCGGTTACGCGATCGCGCACAATACGAAATATCCGGACGAGGCGTGGAGATTCGTCGAATATCTCGGCTCGCGCGAAGGCCAGGAAAGACAGGCGGAACTCGGCGTGGCGATCTCCGCGTATGAGGGCACGGCGCAGAAGTGGATCGCGTCCAACAGCAAGTTTAACGTGAAAGTGTTCGTCGATATGGTGGAGTACGGTGTGATCAGACCGTATTCGAAGACGACCGCGGTGTGGGAAGACAGGGCGTACGAAGCGCTGAGACCCGCTTTCACGGGTGAACTATCGGTTGCGGAAGCGGCGCGGAACGCGGCGAGAATCATGAACGAGAGCCTGGCAACCGAATAACCGAGTGCAAGCGGCGGCCCACAGGCGCATCCGCAAGAAGCCGAATCGGGCATGCGAAGAATGGCATACGTAAGAGAGACGTGCGAAGACAGGCGCACGGAGAAAGCCATACGAAGCCAGGCATAAGAAGCCAGGATACGAAAATATGCATATGAAGACAGGATTTGAAGTCAGGCTTCAGAAGTCAGGCGCGCGACGACGCGCAGGGGAAGGCGTGCGACATCCGAGCGATAGGAGCGGGAATAGGCATAAGCGGATGTAAACAAGCGGGCCTGGAACGGCCGTTTGCTACGGCGTAAATTGCGGCAACCAATCCGGTTGCCGCAATTTATCGCAATTTTTGCGTCGGCCAGTGGTGCTGCGAGCCGTGCAATAAGCCGATGGTGACAAAGACAGGCGACGGAAGACTTGTGCTACGGAAACCGAATGGGAAAGGAGGCCGCAGGATGGCGAAGGCGGTGAACAAGGTGTCGAAGCGGACATGGAATGAATGGATCTGGGCCTGGTTCTTGATCGCGCCCACCATCATAGGTCTGATCGTGCTGAACATCATCCCGATCATTCGCACCGCCCATATGAGTCTGTTCAAAAGCGGCGACTTCGGCCGCAACCATATTTTTGTCGGTTTGGACAACTACGTGCGGATGGTCAATGACCCGCAGGTGTGGCAGGCGGTTGTGAACACACTGGTCTACACGTTCTTGGTCGTTCCGGTCAGCATCGCGCTCGCCATGCTGATCGCCGTGCTGTTGAACCGCCCGCTTAAAGGAAGGTCGATCTACCGCACGATCTATTTCATCCCAATGATTGCGGCCCCGGCCGCCGTGACGATGGTATGGAGATGGCTGTACAATTCGAACTTCGGTCTGATCAACTATCTGTTGTCGCTGGTGGGCATTCCGCCCGTCAACTGGACGACCGACCCGCGGATCGCGATCGTCTCCATCGCGATCATCGGCATTTGGAGCATCGTCGGATACAACATGGTGCTGCTGTTGGCCGGATTGCAGGAAATCCCGAGGGACTATTACGAGGCGTCCGAGATCGACGGCGCGGGGAAGGTACGGCAGTTTTTTACGATTACCTTGCCGCTGGTGACCCCGACGTTGTTTTTCGTGATGGTGACGACGATCATCCAGTCGATGCAGGTGTTCGATGTCATCTATATGATGATCGACATCACGAACCCCGCGTACGAGAAAACGGTGTCGCTCGTTTATCTGTTCTACAACAATTCCTTCAAGTATTCGGACAAAGGCTACGGTTCCGCGATCGTCATGCTGCTGCTCGCCATCATCATGGTGCTCACCGTGATCCAGATCAAGGTGCAGAAACGATGGGTGAACTACGGTTGAATGTCTTGGATAAACAAGTTGCGGAAATGCAAATAAAAAAGCCGGACAAATTTCTCAGGAGCTTGCACGATGGGTGAGCGATTCGTGGGCAAAAAGAAAGGAAGGGAAGCGATGAAACTCAGAAAACGTCTGTCGGGCGTCCTCATTCATTTGTTTTTGCTGTCGGGCGCCTGCACGATGATTTTGCCGTTCGTGTGGATGGTGCTGACATCTTTCAAGACGATCGCCGAATCGACTTCGATGAATCCGTTTGTCTTCTTTCCGTCCGAATGGAAATGGGAACATTACGTCACCGTGTGGAAGCAGAATCATTTTCTGCGATTGTACTGGAACACGTTCGCGATGATGGCGATCAGGGTGTTTCTGGGGCTGCTGTTCAGCGCGATGGCCGCCTACGCGTTCGCCAGACTGAACTTTCCCGGCAAAAACTTTTTCTTCGGCATCGTGTTGTTTCAGATGATGGTGCCGACCCAGATCTTCATCATTCCGCAATATTTGATGGTCGACGCGATCCAGATGCGGAATACGATCTTCGCGCTGGTGTTTCCCGGCCTGGTGAGCGCCTTCGGCACGTTTTTGCTCCGGCAGTTTTTCATGGTGCTGCCGAAGGAACTGGAGGAGGCGGCGAAGCTGGACGGCTGCAACATCGGGCAGACGTTCCTGTACGTCATGCTGCCGCTTGTCCGTTCCGGCCTCGTCGCCCTGGGCATTTTCACGGCGCTGTTCGCTTTCAAAGATTTGATGTGGCCGCTGATCGTCAACACAAGCGCGGACGCCGCCACGCTGTCGTCGGCATTGGCGAAAATCCAGAGCGCCTATTCCGTTCATTATCCGGAATTGATGACCGCCGCGGTGCTGGCCATATGGCCGATGATGCTCGTCTTTTTCCTGTTCCAGCGTCAATTTGTGGAAGGCATCTCGACGTCAGGGGGCAAACTGTAAGCCCCCTTTTTTTTATCTTTATCGCCCCTCGCCGCTTCGCTGAAACCTTTTCTTCCGGTTCATTCCCTCTTGTTTAGGAATGTACTTGCCCCGGTTCTGTGATTTCATTTTCTCCGATTTCATTCCTTGCCAAATGCCTTTTCCTCCGGGCATTTCCATGCCGCCGCACGCCCATTGCTCTGTTGATGTGTTGATGCTTCGTACCGGTATCCCGATTTCATCCTCTTGCCGAAGCCTGTCCGGTTTTGTCTCCGATGCTTCTCTCCACTTTATTTATTCACGGCTCTTGTTGATTCAGATGATCAAGCAGCCGCAAGATGAGGACGACGGCCTCCGCCCGTGTGGTGATGCCCTGAGGCGCAAACCGGTTCCCGCCGATTCCCTGGACGAGTCCCAATTCTGTGGCTGCGGCAACGGCGGGATACGCCCAGTCTCCGATGAGATGCGCGTCGCGATACGGCAGCGGTTTGCCCGCGCCTGCTTTTTCGTCATAGCCGGCGACGCGCATGATCATGACCGTGATCTCCTCCCGGCTGATCGGCCGCTGCGGTCCGAACGTGCCGTCAGGGAATCCTTTGACGATTCCCGCCGCGGTTACCCGCGACACATGCACCCTTGCGAAGTCGGGGATCTCGTCGGCGTCAAGGTAAGCGAGTCCGGCATGTTCAGGCCCGGCAAGACTCAGCGCCCTTGACAGCATCGTCGTGAACTGCGCGCGCGTCACGATGTCCTGCGGCCCGAACCTGCCGTCCGGGTAACCGTTGATCAAACCCATCCGCTCCGCTCTCAGAATGGCGAATTCCGCCCAATGGTCTTCAATATCGCTGAAGATCGGAGCAAGCGGGGCGATTCTCACCTGCAGCGCGGCCTGAGGGGTGTCCGTCGTGCTGTTGACCTGACTGTCCACCAGCTTGACCCGCGCGAGCCGGACGGACGTTTCACCATAGGCAACCGCCTCGAAGCGCAACGTCGCCAGCTCCCCGCTGCCGCTTTCCCCGCCGACCTTCCCGATCTTCGTGTGCGCCAGCACGATTGCCTTGTCTTCGATGATCGGAGGTACCGTAAATCCTTCCCAGGAAGAGGAAGCGCCCAAAAACCGCAGCACATCCGGATCGTATAAGAGGCGCAGTTCATATCCGTATACGTCGTTCATGTCCCGGGCGTTGACGGTAACGGTCACTTCATCCCCCACCTTCACCCTGGAGGTGACGGCGTCCACCGTAAACGAAGTCTCTTCCTCGGCCAGCACGGTCGAAGGGGGTGCGGCCAATATAGCTGCGATCAGCAAAAATGCGAGAACCGCCATTCCCGCCGGAATCATCCGGATCGCGGTTCGCCGGGCGGACGGGCGCATCGGCTTTCCGTATCTGTTATCCATATTCAAGCACCTGCCTTCCATTCTCTAAAAAAGCAAAAGAAAAAGAACAAGAACGTGCCGAGAACCCGAGTATAGGAAAGAACAAAGAGAAAAGGGCCAGAAGTATCCGACCGCTGAAAAGGCTGGCCGATACTCCTGGCCTGCCCGGTTAATTGGCCAGGATCAACTGAGCCATGATGACAAGGTCCGTGATGTCGATGATGTCGTCGCCGTTCAGATCATAATGAGCGAACTGATCCCAGTCGGCGTCTTCTATGGACTTGCCGTATGCTGCGGCCAACAGCGCCAGGTCGCCGATGCTCACTCTCATGTCGTCGTTGAGATCGCCGGGCATCGACGGTTTGCGGATCTTGACTTCATGAGTCGCTCCTTTAACGTCCGTTTCCGAACCGTCCTGATCCGCAATGACCAGTTCCGTGACCCGGACTTGTGCCGTGCCTTCGGTTTGAAGAGCTTTGAACGGAACGTTCATCAGATTGTGGTTCGGATTCGTCCGGAAGTCTTCCATATGGATGGCAATGACGCGAAGCTTTCCGGGTTGATCGACCGAATAACCTACGACGATGAACTTGTCTTGATCCAGCGAAACCGGTGCTCCGTTCAATTGCAGCAGGCCGCCGTCGTACTCGAACGTCACATCCTGTGCGAATACCGATTGGCCGATGCCTTGCAGACCATAGGTCAGGTTGAACGTCTGACCTTTCTCAACCGTCCCGGGACCGGATAAGACCGCGGACCCGGCCGGCACGTCGGATTGCATCATCACCTGCGGATACAGGTCGAAACGGTCAAATGCAGGCGTGTACTGATTCGGCACGCTCGTGTAGTGAGTGAAACCGGCAGTTCCCGAAGCGTTGTTGCCGCCGTACGGGTTGGAGCCTCCGTCGTACGTATTGTTGTTCGAGAAACGGATCGTGTTGGCGCCGGCTTTCAACCGGACATCGATCGTCTGGGTGTTGTATTGCATCCACGATACCGTGTTTTTGAAATGAACGGTTATCGGTTCTTCGCCGTTCACGCTGATCTGTGCGTATCGCTCCACGACGTCGTTGTTGTAGGCGTGGGTTCCCGCGCTTTCTCCGTTCGCATAGGTGACGACCAGCTTGTAGATGCCGTCTTTCGGTACGACGATGTTCTGAATCTCCAGATACCGCTCTTTGCCGTCATATGAGGTGATGCCGTTCACGTATTTGCCGCCCGAAGCGTATCTGGCGAATTCGTCCGAACGGATCAAGGGCAGTTCCACACCTGCCGGTTCGCCGTAGACCACGGCATCTTCCGCTTCGATGGAGAAGATCGGCATCTTGCCGACGTACACCGCGCGTACGTAGTCCAGACTGAGCAATGCGGTCGCCTTCACATCGATCAGGTTGATGCCTCTGCGCAGGAACATGCGCACCGTGGCGTCCTGCCAGCTGCCGTTCGTATTTTGCACAGGCAGGTTCACCGCGTGAACGCGGTCATGATCGATGATGATGTCCCCGCCGCTTGCGGATGCGTATCTGAACGTGACGTCATACATGCCGTCGTCGAGCACGCTGACGACGAAGCGGACGTTGGCGTCGGCGTTCTTGCCGTAGCCCGTGATGTAACCGGCGCCTCTGTAACCGGCAAGCGTGTTGTCTCTGCTCAGGCCGTAAGCCGGATCATATTCGGAGAATTCCGCTTGCACGAGGTAAGCCGGAGCGGCGCCTTGCTCACCGTGGTACGTCAGTTCAATCGCGTCGAGCGTCGCTTCGCCGAGTCCTTCTTCACCGTTGTCGGGATTGAACTTGCTGATGCTGATCGTATGGGTGCCGGCCGTCAGATCGATGAACGTCGTGTGGCCGCCGAGCTGTTGCATGCTGTAATCGGCGCGGAGCACGACTTTGAAGGCAGGCTGGTCGTCGATCTTGATGAACCATTCGGAATTGATGCGCTGATTGGCGTTGCCCGTGTTGGCCTGATTGCGCAGGTTCGCCGTCGCGCCGCTGCCCTCGATCAGGTCCAGACGGTACGAACCGTCGGCGGGAACCGTGATGTTCGTCCACTTAACCACGCTGTTCTGCTGGCGAATGCCCGAGATGATGCGTCCGTTGGAAGCCGAACGATTGCTGCTTGCCGCCGGATACAGATTGGTGACGCTGACGTTCGTTTTCACCTCGGCGTCTTCCGCTTCATAGCGGCTGAACCACACTTCATGCGGCGTGCTGTCCGCCGCGGGCGTGATGACGGCAAAATAGGCCGCCGTATAATCATCCAGATCCAGGGAAACCGTTACCGTTCCGTTCACCACCGGATAGTTCCGGTCGATGATTTGCGTCGGTTCCACAAGATAACCGGTGAGTCCCGTGTAGCCCGCATACCATACGGTTACCCGGACTTGATCGGAGTCCGCCAGGAATGCGGGGCTGTCCGCATGACCGTTCACATTGCGGAACACGATCCTGCTTTCGCCCTTCGTGCCGCCGAACGCGATGCTGACCTGGCGCTTGTCGTCTTGAATCGAAGCGAGGCCGTACAATCCGGGGCCTTCGCCGTCGTCCTCGTGCCGCGCGTTCGTCACGCTGATCTTCGCGATGTCGCCGCCGATCATGTCGGCATACCATTTGTACAGCCACCATGCGCCGTTCGGTTCATTTTGTCCCGCGAGCAGGGAGCCGTAGGAGTTGGCCGTGTTCCAATACGGAAGCATGCTGTTCATCTTCAGCTCGTCATAGCGCGCGATGTACTGGATGAGAGATCCGCCCACCGCGATTTCTTCCTGTGCGGCGTATTCGTTGATGTCGACCTTCAGCGGGAACGGACTTTCGCGTTCCGGATACAGCGAAAGATAGACCGGCTCATATTTCGCTTCCAGAGCGCGGAACGACGCGATATTCGGAGCCGCCGACAGGAACGCCTTGCTCCACAGCAAATGCCAGGAGACGACGTCCGGCAGACAGTCGTTATGCACGCAGAACGAGAGGAAGTCATCCATAAACACATCGGAATACATGACCAGGTTCGGCCCGGAAATGAGCGCGCCCGGATCGAGTTCCTTAATCTTGTTCGTGACCGCCAGCCAGTCGTTGTTGAATACGACGCGCGAATTTCTTCCGACGTCATTGTCGTTTCTCAACTGCGGATAGCGGGTGTTGTTTTGTTCCGGTTCATTGAACGGAATGTAGATAAACCGTTTGTCGGGGTCTTCGCCCGGATGGGCTGCCGCCCATTCATCCTTGAACTGTTTTACCGCCGTCACGATCGGAATGACCGCTTCGTTGATATATTCCTCGGCCGTTCTCGAAGGATAGTACCAGCGCTGATAGTAGTCCTGCATGACGATGTTCACGACTTCGCCGCCGGCTTCGAAGAAGTAATCGGCCACACGAAGCGCGTCGCCGGTCGGATGCTGAATCCCGTTCGGCGGTTTCTGCGTGATATGCGAAGGCTTGATCGGGAACAACGTGTTGATGTCCGGAACGTTCGGCTCGCTCAACGCGTACAATGCCCCCGCCGCTCCGTGGAAGATGGGGCCGAGCGAACGGTCGGCCAGATCGACGGTGATCTGCGCCGGCATCTTCTCACCGGCTCCTTCATGCTTCGTTTCGTCGTACAGCGCTTTGACCTGATCGTCCGTCAGCTTCACGTTGTACAGGCGGATGTCGTCGAATCTGCCCGCAATGTCCCCGTCGGACGTGTAGAGCGATCTGCCGAAATCATTGAACGTTAATGCGTCGAGGTATTCGCGGGTGAACAATTGGGCCATCACCGAAGCGACCGTGGCGCCGCTGGAGCTGTTGCCCGGTTCGATCCCTTTGATGCCGATCGGTTCGCCGTCGAAATACACTTCATAATCGCCTGCGGCATTCATCGCCACTGCAATGTGCAGCCATTTGCCGCGGGCGGGGTTTTTGTTCCAGACGATATCCCCTTTGTACGTCGCGATTTTCGTCGGGTCGGTTCCGGCATAGATGCGGTTGTTGAACGTTCCTCCGCCTGCCACGAAGATGAATTCGGGGTCCTGCCATCCGGATATGCCCGAATAGCTCAACCCTTTTTCGGCGATCGTCGAGGACAGCAGGCGGGTGTAAGAGCTTGATCCCGCGTCGATATGCGCCCATACGGCGAATGTCAGCTCGTCTTCCACCTGACTGTACAGATGGTCGGGAAGTTTGAGCCACCCGGTGCCGTTCGAGCCTCCGGATAACGACAGGACGTTGCCCCGCAGCTCGTCGTGGATGACTTCCGCCGTTCCTTTGAGCTCCGCATCATCCTCCCGTTTGTCCGGATACACGCTGTTCACGACTCTTGATTCATCCACCTGTTCGAACGTCCAGTGGAAGATGGGCGTGACATCCGCCGCCGCAGGCGCCGCGTTCGGCGGGACATCCTGAGCCGGTCCGGCGTCCGTTCCGGAAGCGCTTGCAAACGGAGGCGGCAGCAGGAGCAGGATCGCGAGCATGGCCGCCAAAGCACGTCTGAAATGGCTTTTCATACGATTTCACCTCTTTTTTTGCTGGAATATTCGGCCGCACAGCGGATAAGGTTCGATCGCCTCGTCCGGCCGTACGGTTCGCAATGATGTTGTTCCGCTTCCCCCCTTTGCCGTGAGGTTTCCCTTTGTCCGGTTCCTATCATAATGCAAGATGCCGAATGGACGATATACATGATTTTTACTACTCCTGTTCCTTTCTTTACGAGTCTTGCGTTTTTGCGGTCAGAGGCAAAACGCGCGTCTGTGTTCTTTTTTTACCGGATTTGATCCGTTTTTTTGAAAAATGTGCAACTTTCTGTGTTACATCCGCCGTCCAATTAGGTGAACCTAGAAAAGGGAGAATCAATCAAGCACGAAGGAGTTGATGAGGGGATGACATTGAATAGAAGGCATCGGCTGATCGTGTTGTGGGCCGTGTCGGCGCTGCTGATCGCGTCGGCGGTGATCGCGTCACAGTGGCAGTTTCCGGTGCAGGCGCAAGCGCAGGATGCGGACAAAACGGGGGATAAGCGGACGATTACCGTGACCGGTTACGGCGAGATTACGGCGGAACCGGATGTCGCTTACATCAACCTGGGCGTGATGACTGCCGGCAAGACGGCCGACGAAGCGCAGAGCGCCAATGCCGCCGTCTTCGAGAAACTGCGCAAAGTGCTGTATGATCAATACAAGATTGGCGAAAAGGACGTAAAATCCGTCGGTTTGTATGTTTATCCGGAGTATTCGTATAAGGACGGACAAGAGTTGAAGATCACCGGTTATAAGGCGTCGCATTCGATCCGGATCACCTACCGCGAACTGGATCGGATCGGAGAATTGCTCGATGCGGCCGTCAAAGCCGGAGCGAATCAGGTAAACAATGTGCAGTTTGCGACGGAGAAGTCCGAAGGTTATGAACTGGAGTCGCTGAAGCTGGCGATGGAAAACGCGCGCAAGAAGGCGGAGGTGCTGGCGGCTGCGGAAGGCAGGACGCTCAAAGGCGCGATCGAGATCGTGAGCAACGGGGGAGGCGGCGGAATCTACTTCGGAAAAACGGTGAGTTATGCGGAGAACGCGGCGGACAGTCTGGCCGTCACTTCCGTCAATCCCGGTGAAATCGTCATCCGGGCGAACGTGACCGTCGTCTATGAATTTTAATACCATCCATAACATCGCCGTTTCATAATCCTTCTCAAATGACAAAGGCTGCCTTTCATCAGCGGTCTCCCTCGGCTCATAAGGCCGGGGTGAAATGCCGCCGAAGGGCAGCCTTTTTTTTGTTGCTCGGATGAATCTGCCCGGTTATGACACATGCCGTGCGCCTTTGATCAGATCCCGGTTTTCCCATAACAGCGAGCGAAGGTTCGATTTCGAACCTTGAATGACGAAGTGCGGGATGCCGCATTCTTTCGCAATTTCGATGCCGATCCAAGTCGCGCGGTGCGAGGTGGCGGTGATCAGCATGAACAGCGCGTTCGATCTGCGCATCGACGGCGCGATGCGTTCGGGATTGTCTCCGGTGTCGTGGATGAGCTCCGCGCCCGTTTCCTGGACGATGTTTTCGAACCATTTCCGCTGGCCGCCCAGTATGGTGATCGTGCATCCGGTCAGGAAAGGCTCCGGTTTCGCATGGTGTTCCTTGGCTTTTTTCGCACGTTCGGACGGTTTGCGCGCCGGCGCGGAGGCATGATCCGCCAAATCGGCCGGCGGCGTGTAATCGCGGTACAGACGGGATATTCTGGCGAATTCTCCGTTCTCGGCCACATTGAATGTGCACGGCATCCCTTCTTCCGGCTTCTGTATTTCGACGTCCTTGCGGTGAATCGGATACCGGTGGCTCGGGTCGTTCATGTCCACGCAGTACAGCCGGGAGTTCTCGCCGAGTTCCACATATCCGGCGTATTGCTGAATGGGGGAATACTGGTCGTCTCCTTGAAACAGCAGTTCAATGTCGTATTTCACGGTCCCGTTATATCGGCCGATCGGACGGCAAAGCACCTCGGCCTCGTGCTGCAGATCGTGATCGATCACGACCGACTCGGGTATGTTGAACGTCTCGCCGTTCTCCAGCACGATGTAGCCGCCGTGATCCCGCCGGTAAAACGTTCCTGTGAATACCGCGGCGGGGAAGTCCGGCTCACCCTCGGAATCGTCGCCGTTTTCCGCATCATCGCATTGGCTGGATGAATGGCGGTGCGGATCGTTTGCGTTCGCCTGCGGCGGACCGGGCGGCGCCATGCCGGACTCAGGCGCGACCGGTGGGATGAATGCGGTCGGCACGGCCGGTGCCGGATAAGCCGTTGCCGAAGGCTGTGACTGTGCGGGATGCTGATTTTCCGGAAATGCGGCCGCGTATGTTGGCGGATATGCGGCGTGCGGGCCGGATGCCGCCAAAGCGGAAGGCGGCGCATACGGCGCGGCATGCGCATACGTCGCGGGCGCGGAATACATCGCAATGGATTCGTGGGCTGCCGGTTGAGCCGCGGATTGGGCCGCAGGTTGAACGTTCAGCGGATTCTTCCCCGCAGGGGTCGCGGAATCCGGCCCGTTAACATTCGCCGGCACAGGTGCCGTTATATGCGCCGCACTAATCGGGTGAAACTCGTAAGCGGTATGAACCCCGTAAGCCGGGTGAACCGCGTGATCCGGAACCGCAGAATCCGTCTGAGGCGTCTGTTCATCCGTGATCGTCCTTTCGCCTGAGAACGCCGCTTTTGTCGCTTCGGGTTCCCGGTCAAGCTCGCGGTACGACTCCAGCACCTCGATTCTCTCCAGCATGTCTTTCATTTTCCGGCGCAGTTGACGGCGGATCTGCTGATCGGCGGAAGGGGAAGCTGCCTTCTGCCCCATGCGGGATACATCGGTGTACAGCGCATCGATCAGCTTTTCCAGCAGTTGGCTTCGGTCCCGCATCGTTTTTTGCATGGCATGCAGTTCGTCTTTCAGTTGCCGGATTTCGTCTTCATATTGCCGGAGTTGAACGTTTTGCTCGCGAATCGTATCGTCCCGGCGGTTGATCTCGCTGTGCAAATCGTCTTTCTCCGATCTCCACTGCTGCAGTTCCATTCTCCGCTTTTCCCGCATCATGTCGATCGTTTGCGAAAGCCGCTTGATTTCGTCTTCGGCGTGGCCGGCGCGTTCGCTTTCGGAGGAAAGGCGCTGTTCGAGAAGCTGGATTTTCCGCTCCAGTTTTCTGTGCAGTTTTTCCATTCCGTCCAGATCCGTTTGAAGTTTCTGCCGAAACGCAAGTTCTTTCTTGAGCTTCTCTTCAAGGATGCCGATCTTTTTTTGCAGCATATGCCCCGGGGGCGGACCTTCCTTCCGTCTGACATGTTCCAACGCCGCGGTGGCCGTTTCCATCGCCGATACGTTCTGTTGTCTGTCGATCCATTGCGCCCGTTCGATGCGTTCGCGAACGGTCCGCAACAACTCGTTCCAGATTTCGGGTGTTTCCTCTCTATTGGGATGCAGATAGCACATCCAGTACACATGCCACGGTCCGAGTCGTTCCATATACTTGTCGAGCTGTTGTCCGATCGCAGGAAGACCGCCAGGTTCCTGTTCCGCGCGGTGCTGGATTTGCTGCGCGATGGCCAGCACGATCCGGCGTTTGCAGTACAAGTCATGATTGGCCGCGGCCAGCATCGTGCGGACGGATTTGATGAATACCGTTTTCGGCCAAGCCGTACGGGAAGCAAACGGGAATTGAAGCAGTTGAGCCATTTTGCGTTGTCCTCGTTCATCCATCTCGCAAACGATGCCCATCACATCGTCATGCGCCAGCGGAATCGCATCCTCGCGTTCGACGATTCCCTTAAGCGGCAGGAGATGCTCGCTCCATTCGATCGGGGGCAACAAGCTTGCCGTTTTGCTTTTCAGTCGCACGCTAACACTCCTTTCTTTCAGGTAATCTCAGAAAACCGTACGTTGTCCGTGTCTCTCTCGTCTTCTCTGCGGTCGCGGCTGCAGGCGGACCGCGGTCTTCTCCCGCAATTCCCTCCGCAGACGCCTTCCTTTCATCCGAATGACGGATAAACCATCTATCGCTTTGCGCCCAGGCTTACGAGATGCGCCGGGGTATGTCTCTCTCGGTCGTAGTGATTTTATTCTATCAAATATATGGCGGGTTGTCGTATCCGATTCCTGGGGATTTTCTCGGTTTTTCACCCCATGCTCTTTATTCACGCAACCCTTCATATGCACATGGCGAACGGTGACGAAAGGCGTACTGCATAACAGACGGCGAGTGCGTCAACATCCGATTCTTGAAAAATGGCGGCGCTCCGATCCCGGCTACAGAAGGTTCCGGGCAAATCGTCAGGCCGTATGGTGCGCCCCAGCCGCTCCGTCGCGCAGTTCCTCTGCGGGGGTTCGGATGCGGTACGGATGGACGGCGGTTTCCGCGTTCCTTTTTGCCATGGCGGATCTCCTCCTGAAAATCAAATGGGAATTGCTGCTCGCCTGGATCGGCTCGCATGCAATTCCCATTGCAGGAAGGGGTTGCTGACAGCAATGTGGCAGCAATTTTTGAGGGCTTCATACCAATGATGCCAGGTCCATCGAAAGCTGTTGAACATGAGGCTGAACGTTCTTTTCCAGTAAATACAGCAGGGAAGGCCTGGGCTCACCCAAAATTTTTCTGAAAATAAGACCGTCTTTGTGAAATTCTTGCAAACGCAAGGATAATATGCTCGGAGTGATTCCGTCCAGCGATTGCCGAATCTCCTGGAATCTTGTGTGGTTGAAGTTCAGCGACAGCAGGATGGGGAACCCCCAAGCCTTGGCGGAGAGCCTGCCTTGTCCGATTTGCTGCTCACTGAGTTCAATGGCGCGAGCCGCTTCGCGGTAGAGCCGTCCTTTTTCCGTAAGGACATATTCAGGCAAAAGCGGATGCCGTCGATCTCCAGGAGATAGATGGAGCAGCAAACCGTTCTCAACCATCCTTTTTAAGTTCGCACTGAGTCGGGAAGGAGCAATATTCAACTTGTTCTGCAGGGGTGTAAACCGGCCCCCGTTCTCTTCCAATGCCAGCAGGATCGGCAAGATCCATTGCCCGGATAATTCACGGCTAAGCTTCAGAACCTGTTGTTCCTTGTTCAAAGCTCAACGAGTGTTTCAGCGAGCATCAGGTTATGACCATCGGGATCAACGAAGGTTGCGAGCTTGGCCATGCCGGGCACATGTTCCACTTCACCGATGAACGTGACGCCGTTCGCCTCCAGCTGTTTCATCGCTTCTTCGATATTGATCACTTCAAATACCGTCGAAGATGTGGCCGGTTCCACCGTCTGTGCTTCCGAAAACCCGATGACGCAGTCTTTGGTGTTCGTGTTGATCATTGCCAAACCGTTGGCGGGATCGTGAAAAATGACCTCAAAACCAAGTTTTTCAGAATAAAATTCCAGCGTTTGTTCCAAGTTGGATACGTTGTACCATACACTCAAGCCCGATCGATACATTTGACCAACCTCCTGAACCAGTATATTTACTACCGAAATTATATCATAGTATAAAAACGATAGTAAATAGTTCTTATTCGAGACAAACTTGCCGGGTTCGTCCACCCCGTCCGCAAAACGATCCGTTCATGAAAATAGGCGCGATCCACCGCATGATGAAGTTGCCTGCATGTGTTTCCCGGATCCGGATCAAGAAACAGTTTCAAGCCGGACGCGAAACATGGTACTATGAATCATAATGCTTGTCTGTGAACCGGGCATACCGTCAGGCACCGGCCTGTGTCATGTACAAACTTTATGATCTGCTTTAGGAGGAATCGGATTCATGTCGCCTTTGCTGAAACGATTGTTGACGTTCATTGTGGTTGCTGTACTGGTTGTGTCGGGCTTTCTGTTCCATCCGCTGATCGGTTGGGGTGTGGTCGTCATTTTCATCGGCGCATCTGCGTATATGAACCGCGCGACGTTTTATGCCGCGCGGGGGAACATGGCTTTCGCCCAAGGCGATGAGAAGCAGGCGCTCGAATGGATGGAAAAGGCGTATCGGACGAAACGGGCCGATCCTTTGCAGATCGCGGGTTACGCGTATCTGCTGAACAGGGCAGGCAAACCGCAACGGGCGGCGGAACTGATGCGCGAACTGCTCGAGAAGCCGCTGCCCGATCCCGTTCGCCTGCAGGCGAGCATCAATCTTGCCACGGCGAACTGGCTTATGGGCAAGAAGCGGGAAGCGTATGAGACGTTGGCCGCGTTTTATCCGGAATACAAAACGACGCAGCTGTACGGCACCCTCGGGTATTACAAACTGTTGCTCGGCGAAGACTTGGAGCAAGTGCTCGCCTTCAATCTGGAGGCGTATGACTACAACAGCGATGATATGACGATCTTGGACAATCTGGCGCAAACCTGCTATTTGCTGGGGCGGTACGACGAGGCGCAGCAATATTACGAGAAAGTGATGGAGAAGCGCCCGAAAAATGCCGATTCGTATTATTACCATGCCCTGACGTTGAAGGCGCTCGGCAGACTGGAAGAAGCGCGCGAACAGATCGAACAGGCGAGATACCGGAAATTTTCGCTCATCTCCCCGGTCACGCACGCGGATGTCGAACGGGCGGCCGCCGAACTGGGAATGGAAACCGACGGCTCCGGTGCGGAAGATGCGCGGAGCGGGGAGTAAAGCGGACTTTCGTATGGCAAACGGTGCGGATCAAGACGGAGTGGGCGGATAAGGCCGGAACGGGAGAAGCGGCGATAAAGACGGAAAACGAGAAAAAGTACGGAAAGCCCGCCATCCGGAGATACGAAACGAGTAGCAACCGCAACAAGGAAAAAACCGATCGTTCGGCCTTCAGGCCAAAAAAAAAAACGTGATACGAAGCCCGGGCGTTCCGGGACCGTCGCATCACGTTTTGTTATGCAATCGGTTTACAGCGACATCTTGAACTCGAGGAAGGCTTCGAAATATTTGCCGAGCCATTCCTTGCCGAGATTTTCGTATACTTCGAGATGCTCCCGCACCTCTTCCGGCGGATAGAAACGCTCGTCGTTTACGATTTCCTCGTCGAGCAGTTCCAAAGCCGCCTTATTCGGGGTGGAGTAACCGACGAATTCGGTGTTTTGCGCCGCAACTTCCGCATCCAGCATGAAGTTGATGAACTTATGGGCGCCGTCGATATTTTTGGCGGTGATCGGAATAACGAAGTTATCGAACCAGAGATTGGAGCCTTCCTTCGGCACCCGGTAGTCGAGTTCTTCGTTTTCCCACATCATGTCGGCCGCCTGGCCGGAGAACGTGAGCGCGACTGCGGCTTCGTTGTTCACCATGAGCGGAGTGATCTCGTCTCCGATCACGCCTTTGACGTTCGGCGCGAGTTGCTTCAGCCGCTCTGTCGCTTTGCGCAGAAGCTCCTCGTCTTTCGCATTCAGCGATTCCCCGATGCTGTTCAGCCCCATGCCGATCACTTCCCGCACGCCGTCCACGAGGAACACTTTGTCTCTCAGCGACGGATCCCACAAGTCTTGCCATGATTCAAACGTCAGATGTTCCTCGATCATGTTCGGATTGAACACGATGCCGACCGTCCCCCAGAAGTACGGCACCGAATACCGGTTGCCGGGATCGAACGAGAGATCGAGGAAATACGGATCGATGTTCGCGAGATTCGGCAGCTTCGAATGATCGAGGGGAATCAGCAGGTTCTGTTCCTTCATGATCTCGATCGTATATTCGGAAGGCACCACCACATCGTAATTGGACCCGCCCTGCTGCACCTTCACCAGCATCGCCTCGTTGGAGTCGAACGTTTCATAGATGACCTTGATGCCCGTTTCTTCCGTGAACCGTTTCAACAGGTCGGGATCGATGTATTCGCCCCAGTTGTAAATGGTGATGACGTCGGCTCCGCTGGCACCGCGCGTGTCGTCCAATGCGCTCGAAGCGTAGAAGAGCAGAGCGCACGCGATGATGACCGCAAGCGCCGCCTGTATGAGCGATCTCATGCCCGCACCTCCAATTCATTGTTCTTGGCGGAACGTCTCAGGACGATGAAGTACCCGATGACGACGAGCAAGGTGATGAGGAAGACGATGCCCGATATCGCGTTCACCGTCAACGTGATGCCGGTGCGAGCCATCGAATAAATCTCGACGGACAGCGTGCTGAACCCGTTGCCCGTGACGAAGAACGTGACGGCAAAGTCGTCCAGCGAGTAGGTGAGCGCCAGGAAGAAGCCCGCGAAGATGCCCGGCTGAATGTAGGGCAGAATGACCCGCGTCAGCACGTCGCGTTTCGTCGCGCCGAGATCAAGAGCGGCGTCGATCAGCGTGCTGTCCATTTCAAGCAGCTTCGGCAGCACCATGAGCACGACGATCGGAACGCTGAACGCCACGTGCGAAACGAGCACCGACGTGAACCCGAGTTTGACGCCGATGATCGTGAACAGGATCAGGAAGCTGGCGCCGATGATGACGTCGGGATTGACGATGAGCACATTGTTCAGGGACAGCAGGGTGCTTCGCACCCGTTTGCTTTTCACCGAGACGATGCCGATCGCGCCGAATGTGCCGATGATGGTGGCGATCAGCGCGGACAGCAGGGCGATCAGCACGGTGTTGATCAGGA
>Ga0310827_100308_pt1 | contig 45200 bp, 67 predicted proteins | sample WT_ome_2_FD_201309 | JGI IMG/M metagenome (GOLD analysis project Ga0310827, IMG submission 201309) | Sorghum-adapted microbial communities enriched on wild type (WT) sorghum from Joint BioEnergy Institute, Emeryville, California, United... ... | reverse complement strand
CGTTCTTTGTTCATGGGTCAGCTGCCCCTTCATGCCTTGCCGCCTAGGCCAATTGGTTCGAGGATCCCGACGGCTTCGGCTGGTAGCGGAACATCCAGTTCGCCGTATTGTAGTTCGATTCGAATTATTTTTGACCTTCACAGCCAATCACATTCATTCACACGCAAAACCGCCGAGCCCTTTATTTTCAAGGGATTTCGGCGTTTTTAATTTCACATTTAGTCACAAGTGGAAACACCCAAAAACACATTAAAACAACGCACATTGTGGGCAAAAAGTGGGCAATCACCCACGCTGCTCCTTCTCCATCTCTCGCTGCCGCCGTAGCCAGCTCTCCTCATACCCCGGCACCGGACGGCCGCACCTCGTGCAGACATATGCCTGCGGCCACTTGTCGCGCGTCCAGCGCGGGCGTGTGAGCGCCATGCAACGGCACGACTGGATCGGGCCCATCCACGTCTTCACGCCGTCCGCCTCCTCGTCGGCATGCACGCCAATATGCTGTCCACCCGGAACGTCCGCGGCGCCCCGGACTCCATGCAGAACGCCCGCACAACGCCGTCCCGCACGCCCAGCACGCGCACCACGCGCTGCGTGAGGCTGCCGTCAGCGGACTGGTAGATGATCTCGACGCGGCGGCCAATATATTTGGCGATGGGCATGTGGATCGCCTCCCGAATATATGTTCGTGTATTCGATTATATGAGAACGTTTGTTTGGTGTAAATATTGAAGTTGCATATTCCATATATGTCCAATAAGAAGTAAAATGATTTTTGATGTTTAATTAAACACCCGCTAATGACGGAGGAATTATATGCAATATATTATTTATACAGATGAGTCCGAAAAAAAAGGGAAATATTATGGAAATTTCTATGGAGGTGCACTGATTCGATCTATTGACTTTGATCAAATTAATGCAGATATTAAACGAATGAAAGAAGAATTGAATATTTATGGAGAAATTAAATGGCAAAAAGTTTCCGAGAGATACGTTTCTAAGTACATCGAGATAATGGAGTTATTTTTTGACTATGTTAAAATGGACAAGATAAAAGTTCGAATCATGTTCACTCACAATTTGTTTCAACCTGTTGGATTAAATAAGTCTCAAGAAGGTAACGAGTATTTTTTACTTTATTATCAGTTCTTTAAACACATTTTCGGCCTCCAGTATTCTAATCCATCAAGAGAACCAATTTCTTTATATATTTTAATGGATCAGCTTCCTGACACTAAAGAGAAAAACGAAGAATTCAAAAGGTTTATATATAATCTTCAATATCAGGATATCTTTTGGGAATCAAATATACATTTCAACAGTTTAGATGATATTGGTGAAGCAAAGTCTCACGATCATGTAATACTTCAATGTTTAGACGTTGTGCTTGGGGCAATAGAATTTCGACTTAATGAGAAACATAAAGAGATTCCTGAAGGGAAAAAAAGAAGGGGGAAGAGAACACGCGCTAAAGAAGCACTTTATAAATACATAAATAGAAGAATCCGTGATATTTACCCAGGCTTCAACATAGGAATAACAACAGGCATATCTACAGTAAAAGATCGTTGGAATCATCCATACCGTCATTGGAAGTTCGAACCAAAGGAATTCAGGGTCAATCAAGATTATGTGCCCAAAAGAAAATGAGCCCCATCCTGTCTACTAAGTAGCCTACGCAAAACGTAAGCCTTCGACAAGGATCAAGCTCACTTTTATTATAATTTTGTTCACTAAAACTGACAACACAAAGTTTTGAGCCTGCTTAAAATATTTTAAACCCCGCCCAGCCGCAATGGCCGAGCGGGGATTTCGTTATTAACGAGGATTCGCGACAAGTTCGAACGTCAGCCATGCCAGCTCGTCCCTCGTGAGGGTCCGTTTCTGCGCCTTTTCGAGCCACGCTGAATCGGATATGATCTTGCGATCGAGCAGGGACTTGACACCGATCTCAATCCGTTGCCATTGGTAGTTACTCAATTGCATTTGGTTGTCAGCCTCCTCATCATATCGTTTGAGTCCATAAGTGCGGATGATCCCGACCAGCTTTGACGAATACGCCGGGTCGGTTGCGTAGCCGCACACCTGCAACATATCCGCTTGTTCTTCCGGTGTCTTCGCTGCCCGGACGCGAGCGTAACGGCTGGCACCGAAGAGCAGGTCCTGATCCCGGAAGAAATCCTCCACGCTGTCATACGCCCGGAATGCGGCCGTCACGTCCACGCGCTTACCGTCGTACACTTCCCAGGTGCCCTTGTTGACAATCTTGCCGCGCCAGTACGTTGTGAGCTTGCCGCTGCCCACCTTGTACCCGCCGAGGTTGTTCCAGGCCGGAATCTTCCAGCCGGTCTCCAGCCCCGCCTGCGCGATCCGAACCGATGGGAAGATCGGAGAGCCTTCGACGCGGAGCTGGACGGCGATTGGCGCGATCTGTGCGATGAATGCGGCCGCGCTCATGCGCCATCACTGTCCTTGCCGGCCGGCTGCCCCGGCGGCTCGACCGCCTTACGCTGCATCTGGCCGGCGGCCGCTGCCACGAGGAAGCCGTTTGCGATGGCGAGCACATACACGCGCCAGTCGGCCGGATCGGCACCGAGCGCAAGTTGCGCGGTGATGAGGACCGCGCTGGCCACGATCACGGCATACAGATCCGTTGGCAGCCAGCGGGATGCGAAGCGGTCGATGATGCTTTTGGTGTACTGCACAACGAAAAACGTCAAAAGCGAAGCGCCCCCCATCGCGGAGAGCGCCTCCCAGGTAAAAAGCTGTTCGTTCACGGTCATGTCCTCCCTTCAGATTCGAGGCGGTCAATCCGCCGATGTGCCTGCTTCGCGCTCTCCTCCACCCTCGTCACGCGTTCGGCCAGCAGGTCATACCGCTGCCCCTGCGCGCGGATTTCGACACGGAGATCGTCCACGCCGGATCGGATGTAGTTCACCGAGGCGCGCAGCTCGCCGTCTTCAGCGCCATCTTTCCGGACCGTTCGGGACCGGCCGAGCCAGCCGAGCACGATCCCGCTGATTGCTGCGGCGGCCGAAATGAGTGCTGTAATCGTCATGCCGTCCAAAGGCAAACCCCTCCTATTGACATGCAAGGTGAAGGATACACCTCTCTATTGTCGAATAATGGTGATTCGAGAGAGGAGGTGTAGACTTGTATAGATGTTCAATTTGTGCTGCTGAGCTAGAAAAATTGGTTCGCGGGCCTTTTAAGACTCCGCATTTCTACGCTCTTCCAGCTGTAGAAGTGGACGATAGTGGCCAATTCAACAGGTCGCCTAACAGAAGCCTCTATTTATCTGCTTGGGTATGCAACCAATGCGGGCATGTTCATTTCTTTGCAGCGCGCTTGACCGGTGAGATTGATCCAGACCAAAATCCCATTACTTACAAATGAAAGCAGTCCACATAAGCTGCTATGGACTTTGTGCTTATTAACTCCGAGCCACAATAATGACAGTGAGATTGTGCAGGGTTCCTCTCGTCATTGCATTTTTCACAATATTTGACGTCCGCCGTCAACCCGGCGGACTCTCTCTTTTTACCCATACCAATTCAACCTCCCCATTACAAAAGGCCCCGCCTATTCGGCAGAGCCCGGATATTCCGTTCCCGTAATGGCTTGATATTGCTCCGGCGTGATCTTCCCTGCCGTGACAAACACGGCGACGTCGTCGGCGTCGTAGCGGCCGGCATCATAGTGGCGTTTCACGATTGTGAACCAATCCATGGCTCAAATCACCCCCTGGCTGACGAGTTCAAGGAGAAACGCGGCTTGCTCGCGCTCGGTTTGTTCAAGTCGAAGTTGAGTTTGTGCCAGCTCGAGCGCAAGCAAGGCGTTTTCAGATTTGAGATTAGCGACCCTCTGAGCCGGTGTTTCAGGATAGGCGCGACCCTCCGGGTACAGCCCACCGTCCGGCCCCTCCACAATCTCGATTTCTTGCGTATATGCCCCCTCCGGGAGCGGGTTGGTAATTTGATCTTCATACACCGGCTCGATACGTTTTACCTTTTTGACTCCCGGCGACTCATCCACCCACGTTTCGCCTGGTTGCAGTTCATAGTCATCCGGTACTTCTGCTTCGACTTCCCGCTCACCGACCAAAACGGTGCGGATCTGGTAATCCCAATCGCCAATATTGATAAGGGTCCCGTCCTTATCAAACCAGCAAGTCATCATTGGCACTTTAACCACTCCTTTACGCGACAGCCTGCCAGCCCGTATTACCGGTGCCCGAAACCTTCACATAAAAAGTTTGCCCGGCCGAACCGCCAATCCGAAGATAAATAGACCCGGGAGGAGCCGCGACTGAACCTTCTGGCGAGTCGTTATCGGCAATAAGCAATGCTCCGTTGAGATCGAGTTTCAACGGTTCAGCGGTTCCGCCAATATTGGCCGTTAACACCCACCGACGGTTGTTCGCGTCGAAGTACGTCCGCAACTTCCCTGATCCATATTGACTACCATAGGATTCGACCTCGAAATATCCACCGTTTACAATCAGGTTTTTGATCCGGTTTTCTCCGCCGTTTGCGGTCAAATTCCCGCCAACGGCCAGCGCACCAGACACCGTTCCGCCTGCAGTTTGCAGAAAACTCGATGCATGCAGACCATCCAGCATATCGGCATCCAGGCCACTACCAGCGCCGTCGTTGCCGGCGTGCCATACCTTACTGCCGTTTATGTTTACAGTCGTACCACGGATTTCGACAGGAAGGTCGGCGTCACCGAACATAATGATGTTGTTGCCAGCAATTGCACCTATAACTTGAGGGTTACCATTAGAGTCTCTGATATATAACCCCTTCCCGTTGGGCAGTACCAAATCGGTATCAAAAAAAGCCCTCTCGTTTGTTATGACTTCAGCCCACGGAGACCAGAGACCATTGAAGTAATACCGGATATACATCTGATTGAAATTAGCGTACCGAATCGCAATTTGAGCCCGGTTGCCGGTCAAAGAACTGTAGAAAAACGTCCGAATGTACCAAAAAACCCCGCCAATTGGTGCATTGGCGTGATTTGTCACGATATATGCTTTCTGGGTCGTGTTCGGGTCTTCATTGTAGCCGGCGTTTACTGCTGTGGAAAAAGCGAACGCATGTTGGCCGTCCAACATGTCTGCATCCAGTCCGCTGCCTTCACCGTCTACCGTTTTCAACTTGGCCAATATGTTTTCGGACGTGTACTGCGACGCAGGGAGTGCTGCATCCGCCTTTGCCTGTGCCGCCGTTGCTGCTGTGAGCGCCGCATCCGTCTCCGCCTTCCTCGCCACATCGTCGCTCGCCGCCGGCGCAGCAGCCTTAAACCTCCCCGCGCTATCACGCTGAACAATCGTATTCGGCGTGGCCGCTGACGTGGCGCCGTGGACGCCAGTAGTAGCGTTGACATGATTGTTAAGATTCGTTTGTACTGCATCCACTTCCGCTTTCCGCGCTACGTCGCTCGCCGCCGACGGAGCCGCCGCTTTGATTCTGCCTTGCGCATCCCGCTGAACAATCGTGTTCGGCGTGGCCGCGCTCGTGGCGCCGTGGACGCCGGTGGTGGCGGCAACGTGATCAGTGATGGCGTCCGCGTTTTCATTGATCTCCTGCCCAATCTGGTTCAGGTCGTCCGGCTTTACCGTATCCCCCATCTGCCAATCTGTCTTTGCCATCAAGCATCACCTTCCTTAACCGTAATCGACTGGATCATGAGATGATCCGCCGTAATCGGGATGTTGACGTTGTTCGTGCTGATCACGTTGTCCGCCGCGTCTTTCAGCTCGATCGACGTGACCAGTGACACATCCGCGACCGGAATGAGATACTTCAGCGCCAGCACGTTGCCTGTGACCTGCTTCACCTCGAAATTCGTGATGACGTACGTCCCGTTCAGCACCACTTTCGCAACGCGGCTGTCGACGTACTTGGCCACGTCATTCAAAAACGTCGACTCAATCATTTCACAGGCACCTCCGGTCCCAATGTTGCGAACGGCGCGGCGCCGAGCTGCCACGATCCGAGCACGTAATTCCAGGTCACTTCATGCGTGACGATCGTTTCGACAAGCTCGATATCATCATTCAGCGCCGTATTCTGCTGATACACGATGTTGGCCGGCTTAATCGTCTTGACGGTATGCTCGACTTCCCGAAAGACCTCGACATCGTCAATGGCAGCCGTGATGATCAGCAGATAGTTTTCCGACTCCACTTCGACCAGCGCCCGCCCCGGTCCGACGAGCCGGTCAAGCTGCTCCTGCAGAAAACGCGCCGTAAACGGTGGTTTCATCGAATAGCGATTGATGATGCGGGCGCGTCGGAAGGCAATGGACTCGTTGGCCGGATCAGCCTGGATGCCCAGCATCTTCTCCCGGCGGCGGATCGCATCGGGCCCAGACGTTAAGACGAATTGGTCGTCGAGCAGCCGCTGTACCGCCGCTTTCAGATCATCCAGTTCCGCGCTCTCCGTCTTGTCCAGCTCGACAAAATCCTCGATCTCGCGGTAAAAATCGGGCAGGTATTGCAGAACACGTTCACTCATTCACGATCACCGTCCCGAGCACCGGGATCTCCTCCGCATCCAACGTCACATTCGCTGCCGAGCCGTTCAGCGTCGTCCCGGTAACGTCGACAACGCCCGGCACGGTCAGGATGGCCGACTCGATCTGCGAAATCCGGACGACGAGCTGCGTCTGCGACGCCCAGTCTTTCCGCAGGCTGAGCAGATAGGTCTCGATGACTTCCTCGATCGGTCCCTGCACCTGACCGACGTTCACGCCGGCATCAAGCGTCACCGTCGTCTCCACATTGATCGTCACCGGCTGGACGCCGGCGATGGTCACGGTATGGCCGATCGGGGCGAGCCCGTACCCCTGCCCGTTGCTGCCAGTCGGGTCGATTGCTTCCTGCACCTCGGACACCAGCGCCGGTGCCGGCGCACTCCAATCGGAGGCGATGATCGTGCATTTCACCGTACCGCCGCCCTGCCAGACCGGGAACACCTTGACGCCGCCGACGCCTTCGATGGCGCCGATCTTCAGTTTGTAGTCCGCGACATTCCCGCCGAACGCCGGCTCATTGACGGCCGCATAGTAGCGCTGTCGGAGCGACTCGTCGTCTTCCTCATCCTCCCCGGGCACGAGCACCGTGCCGAGCTCCGCCCGCGCAAGGCCGGCGATGTATTCGATCGGCAGCAGGGCGCCGAAAGGCTGATTTCCGACCGTGCCGGACGTTTCACACTCGAGCACGAATTCACCGGTCGCAACCTTGCTGATGACGGCGTAGATCAGCCCGTCAATACCGAACCGGCTGCCGATCGGTACGTCCATAGGCGTGTCATCAGCGCCATAGAACAGCCCTTGCCGGCGCGCTTTGGTGGCCGGACGGCGGTTGACGCCAAACTCGGCTGCGCGCCGGGTCAAATATTCGCCGCTGGCCGTATCGGCGAACGACAAATTGTAGTTGATGTCCAGCTCCGCATACAGCTGCGCAAGCTCGGCAGCCGCCGGCGCCAGCGCGTCATAGATCACGCTGCCCGGGCGCTTGTCGATGTCGGCCGGCACGCGACCGAGCATGCGCTGCAGGATCGCCTCAAACGTTTGTCCCTCATACAAGCGGACCAATCCTCCCTTCGATCGTCGTCGTGCCGAAGACGGTCGTAACCGTAAACGACATCGTCGCTGTGTCGCCGTCGTAGTTGACCTGAAAGTTGTCGACGGCCGTAATCCGGTCATCTGCCAGCAGCGCCTCCGTGATATAAGACTGCAGCTCATCCGGAGCGCCGCGCTGCCGGCCGAACTGGCCGCCGTAGATCACATGTGCGAATCGATCCGTTTCGATGATCTTAAAGACCGCCTGCCGGACCGCATCCAGCCCGTCGACCATCCCGACCACCCGGCCGCGGTCAAAGTCGATCCGGTACGTGCGGCTCGGCTGCGTGATCTCTTCTTCGGCGGGCGTCGCGCCCCGTGGTAAAATGCTCGTCATGGTAACCTCCCCACAATGACGTATTCGCGGCCGCCCGGACACCGCAGCAGGATCACCCTGTCGCCAGCCTCAAGCCCGCGGCGGATCTCGATGGTCTGCGAACCGACCGTGACGCTATAGGCCGTCATGTGCTCCGGGACAACCAAAAAATCCGCTGAGAGCGGCAAACGCTGATCGACGTTTACCTCCAGCGGATTCGTGCTTGTGACGGTTCCGTACATCACGGCGGCCGGCTGCGCCGCTTCCATCTGCTCACGGGCGATGCGTTTGATCACGTCGTTGAGACTAGCCATAGACTTTCAGCTCCAGATCCATGGTGTGCTCGTCGCCGCTAAAATGATGCGTGCACTCCTCGACCAGGTAAAACTGATTGACTCCCAGCTCTTCCATCGTCACCTGCAGCTTCACGCCGGCGCGCACGCCGGGATAGCCGAGCGCCTCAAGCGAAAAGCGCCGCTGCTCCCGGTTCTTGAGTTCGAGGAAGCGATTCATCATGGCCGTGATCTGCGCTTCGTTCAGGCCTTCGTCCACTTTCTGATAGTACTGCAACCGGCCCCAGCGGGCGATGGTCGAGCTGTCCTGGACGATGTACGCCTCACGCCGGCCAGTCTTTTTGTTGTCTTTGACCAGTTTGACCCGGTTGTAAGTGTCCGTGTCGATTTCGCGTTTCACGCTGTATCCGTAGACCAGGCTGCCGTCGCCGAGAATGAGGTCGATCGCCATGTCTTCAACGTCCCGCAGCACGAGGTTCCCAGCATCGTCGTAAAAGACGTACAGTCGGCCGGTCGCCATCAGCGTCTCGTCGAGCGCCGCACAGATGATGTCAATCCGTTTTTGACTGTCCTGGAGAAAGCGCGGTATCTTGTGCTGCGTGTCCGCCAGCTCGCCCAGGATGAGGCCAACGGCCAGCGCGTTGTCTTTGATCACCTGCGTCGCCGTCACGTTCGTCCGGACATAGGTGTCGGACTCCATGAGGTAGCGAATCTGATCGTATGCGGTGATCCGCAGCTCGCGTTCGTGGGTTTCCTCGATCGAAAACACATAACCCATAAAGAACTTCTGGCCATCCAAGCGAATCCGGATCACGTCGCCCGGACTCACCTCGACCTGCTGCTGGTAGGATGGGCCGCGGACGAGAGTCATGTCCACTTGACCGGGTTTGCCGATCCGTGATGTTTTCCAACTCAATTCCGGCACAAGCTGCGAGACGTCCCACAGCACGCCGTTTCGGTTGTCGATGACAGTTTCGAGCAAGTTTTTTCACCTACCTTTGGTAGGTAATACATCCCACGTGTCAAATTTGTACATGCGGGGGAGGTGAGACTGTGAAACCAGAAGATTTTGAAGCGATTGAAAAGGTAGCCTTTGAAAAATACATTGAATCGCTGCCTGAATCAGAGAAAAAGCAAATTACACCCGTTTTCGCCAGAGTAGCAGCACGTGTTGCCACATTGGCTATTCAGGAGTACCATAAACGGGCGCTGCTTGAGACAACTCAAGATCAACGCAATTCTTGAGTTCCTCAATGATCTTGTCGACGGAGATCGCCGTGGGCGCGGCGATCTTCTCCAATTCTTCCCGCACAATCTCCCTCACGCGTTGTTCATCCAACTGTTTCATCCTTCTCACTCCCGTTTCGGTAATTTCAGCACCTGGCCGACCTGCAGCCGCTTGAGGTCCGCATCAGTCAGGTTGTTCAGCCGCTGGATCTCGCGCCAACGTGACGAGTCGTTGAGCTCCTTGAGCGCGATCTTAATGAGCGTGTCGCCCGGCTGGATGGTGTACGTCTCTTTCGGCACGCGCGGGTCCCAGCGCTTCGGCGGGTCCTTGACGAGTTTCACGCTGCCGTCCGGCTGCTGGACGGGGCGCGCACGCCGTGGGGCGTAGAAGACGTATTCTTTAAGCTCGAGTCGGTAGAAAATGTCCCCCGGGCTGCCGGCTTCTTCCCAGCGCTTGAAGGAGACGATTTTCATAGGCAAGAAGATCTTGTACAGATCATTTTCAGCGTTTGCGCCGACATATGTGAAGCGGACTGGATAGCCGCTGTGCCACCACTTGTTGATATCGTTCACGTATGCGTTCGGGTCGGGTTGGTCTGTATCACGATTGATGTGCTTGATTAGACCGCAGAACGGATATCTCTGTGCCGGGAAAAAGGACTCAAAACTGATTTTGGCGAGATCCGGTTTCTCGATCGGAGAAATCGGACCCTTTCCGACTATGCGGTAGTCATTCCCATCCTCATTCCGTTCAATTTCTACCTTTCCCGGCAGGACAGGAAACGGCCATCCTTCCTCGTTGTTATTCCAACTGATCGCCATAGTGAATGGCGTCGTTTCAACCGCCATCACTTACCACCTCCGGCGCATACAAAAAGCGCCCCATATCGGAGCGCCTTTTTTGCTATTCAATGATGCCCTTGCTTTTCAAGTCTTCAATGCTGAAAAAGTAATTCCCATAATACTTGATAATTCGAACCCCATCAAACGAGAACTCCCCGTTTTTTGCGTCCTTCATTTCTTGTGCAACTGATATTGATCCGAGCACCCTTTCCTTCCAGAGTGCACCGGTCACGAAATTCCAAACATTCAGATCATCATCACTGGGCCTAATATAAATGCTGTGGATCTCACGGAGCATTGCCTCTGAAATCCAGCCCTCGCTCATCAGTGGAGGCATGTCTTCACGACCGATAAACTGCGCCCACTGATACGACGGATCAGCCGAATCCGGATAACCCTTGTAACCCGGTTCTTCTTCCTCGACAAATTCGGTATCCGGCTTCAGGTAGTCATTCTTGCGGCCAGCCGGGCCGTCGGTTGCCGCCGGGCTGCCGGTCTGTCCGCCGCTGATGTCCTTCTCAACGACCGTGACTTCTTCTGTTGGCACCGACGCTCCGATCTCAACCCGTTTCAGCTGGTCGTTATACCGCACCGGCGCGCCCAGCAGCTCGCCGACCTTCGCGAGTGGCAGATACGTGCGGCCGTTGTATGCGAGGATCGGATATTCCGGATCAGAATATGTCTTCCCGTTAACAACGACCGGCTGCGTGTACTCGGTCGCAAGATACTGCTTCACCGCGGCGTATGCCGGCACGGCCAGCGTCGCCGCGGCGCCGATGATGATACCGAGTACAAGTCCGATCAAACCTTTTTTCATAGGCAATCCCTCCCGATACTTGTATCGGTATATACGCCGCGGATTTGAAGCAGTTGCGTCAAGCATACACTCCGCGCGCCGACGCTTCGAGTTCAGTCGTGGTGCGATCGACAATCCGCGCGATGACATCGTCGACGTCAACGGTCTGCGCGATCGGACCGGTCGTGACCTGCACGGTCGGCGTGAGCGTGACGAAGTTCTGAATCGCCTTCATCTCGGCCAGGTCGCGCATCACCTTCAGGTCTTCGCTGGAGATATCGACGGTGTCGCGGATTTTTTTGACTTCGCCAACCGAATTGAGTTTCGGGTCCTGGAACCATTGTGAATAGTCATACCCGCCATATTGCTCTGCCGCCGCTGCCTCTTTCTCGGCCTCCTCGCGAGCACGTTTGGCGGCGCGATCCTCGAGAAAATCAAGCACCTTCTGCTCGCGTTCCGCGGCTTTCTGCGCAGCTTTCTCCTCCATTTGGCGGATCGCTTCTTCACCGGCTTGCCGGATGGCCTCTGCTTGGGCCGCAGCTGTTGCTGCAAACTCGACGTGTTGGATCGCTTCCAGTGACACGCCTTTAATACTATTCAATCGCTCGATCAGCCAGTTTATACGGTCGATCACGCCGTTGACGAGATCCTCCATAGTCTGCAGCACTTCGGCTCTAGCATTCCAAAACGCGGTCTGAATCCCGATCCCGACGCGCGCGAAGAAAATGGGGACCTGGTCAAACCAGTTCAGGATCTTATTCCACGCCCTGAGTAAGTTGGCCGCGAATTCGTCGTTGGTCTTCCACAATTTGACGATCCACACAACGATCGCAGTAATGAGGCCAATCAGCGCAGCGGCAGCCATGATGATTAACCCGATTGGGTTGGCGGCAAGTGCGATATTGAGCGCCCATTGGGCGACCGTCCATGCACCGATGGCTGCGACAACGCCCCAGATGATCGGCTCGATGACCGTCCAGTTGCTGCGCACGAATTCGCTCACCTTGCCGATGATATCCATGAGTTTAACGGCCATAACTGCCGCGTCAGCGATGGTACGGCCGAGGCTGCGCATGCTGTTTTGCATGCTCGGATCGTTGAGCATCGCGCTGATGCGTTCGATCGCTGGACCAAATTCCTGCAGCATGGAGTTCTTGACCGAATTCCAGATATCGCTGAATGTCCGCGGCATCTGGCCGAACTTGCGTTCGATCTCATCCGCCGCTGAGAACAGCGCCCCCTTGATAATGTCCGCTGTGATCGTGCCCTCAGCGGACATTTCCTTCAGCTCGCCCTTGCTCTTGCCTGTGAAGTCGGCAATGGCCTGCGCAAGCATTGGAGCGTTTTCCATGATCGAGCGGAATTCATCGCCCTGCAGCCGTCCGGCAGCCATCGCTTGCGTGAGCTGATACATGCCGGCCTGCTGCTCCATTGCGCTGGCGCCGCTGATCCGGAACGCCTTTTGCATCAGTTCAGTGAACGCGATGACTTCGTCGGTGCTGGAGAACGCTTCGGAAGCTAGCAGCCCCAGTTTGCCAACCGAGCCTGCCATGTCCGAATAGAGCCCGCGCGCACGGTTTGCCGCGGCGAAGATCTTGTTTTGAAGCTCTTCAGTCGTTTGCAGACCGTCATTTACCAGATCCAAACGGGCTCGCGTGTTGACGTAGGCGTCGCTGATATTCGTAATCCCTCTCGTTCCTTGAATGGAGAGATACGTGGCCGCCGCTCGCTTGAGTGTGGAAACCAGTCCATCTGCAGAGCTTCGACTTTCGCGGAGACGCTGCAGGAAAGTTTGCTGATGCTTGCTTGCCTGCTGAATGGCGTTTGCGCTTTGCCGCAGCGCTTGGTTGTTTTGGGTGACGGCTACCCTGATATTGTGCATCCCGCGGCCGATACGCGTTACGCCTGCGTTGGTCTGCGTCAACAGTTGGTTCGTCCGCCCGATCCCGCTGTTGATCTGTCGGACCTCATGGGTCAGCTCGTCGAATTTCGCGACCATCGCCTGTCCAAGCATAATCAGCAGCCGGTTATTGCTGATCATCTGCTGCTGTCCTCTGATCGCCTTCGCCGGAACGATGCTTTTTGTGGTCGCCGAAGCCGACGCCGCCGGCACCTGCATGGATTGGTTGACCCGTTCGGCTGTCGATATATATTTTTCCATCTGCCGGATGATGCCGCCCAGCGGCCCGCTCATCGCGTCCATCATACGGATTGTCGATGACAGCGTCGTCACGGCGTCAACCTCCTTTCATCGCTTCCTTGGCTTCTGCATCGCCCGTTTCTCCGCCGCGATCCGCTCGTCGATGCAGGCGATGACGAACGCCTTCTCTTCCCGCGGCAGATTCACGAACGTGCTCGGAAGCATGTGCAGTTTGTGGAGGGCGTAGTAAGCGTAATTCGCTTCACTATCGCCCTCCCGGATCAGTTTTTTGCCTCTTCCACGAGCTCGTCCATCTCAACGTCGAAGCCGCTGAGCTCCTGAATTTTCTGCGCAAGCGTCGCCACTTCGCCGGCAAGCAGCACCTTCTGGACGTAGTCCTCCGGCGTCTGACAGCCGAGCTTCTGGATGCTCGCAGCGTCCTTGAAATTCGGATTAATCGTATGATTGATGACGACCTTCAGATTGAACTTCTGCGCATCAAATTCAACCTTCCGGCCTTTCCGGATTTGCATCGACGCTCGGCGGATCTCGTCGAACTCCGCGGACGTCATGGCCTTGATCTTGAACTTGAGCAGGTTGCCCTTCTCGTCTTTGAATCGCGACGAAACGATCACTTCCTCGGTCAGATTATCGACCGGGTGACTGTTCAGAAACTCTTGCAGATTCATCGTTCATTCCTCCTGAATAGAAGGGGCGCCCAATCAGGCGCCCGTGATGGTATTGAATTGATCCAGCATGTCGACGTCGCTGAACGTGAATGGCAGCTCTTCTTCGAGCATGTCGTCGCTCGTCGCGTCGAACTGCGTGATGACAATGCTGTCCAGGTTGCAGTTTCGCAGGACGATCGTCTGCTTGCCCGCACTGGACTGCGGGTCCTCGTTTACGACCTGGAGATCGAACCAGAAATCCCGGCCGGTTTTGGCGTACTCGATCATGAGGCGCCGGAAAACCGACGTCACATAGTAGATCGTCAGCGTGCCGCTGCCAGACCAACCTGCCGACCGCTGGGGTGTATTCGCCTTCCCGAGGATCGGCACGTCGATCTTGTTTTTCTCGAGCGTGGCCTCGAGAGACTTCGCGTAGAACAACTCTTCCCGCTGGCCGTTGATGGTGATGTACGCCCGGGCTTGTTTGCCGGAAATGGCGTCACTTTCGCGGAAAAACACTCTGCCTCACCCCTTACCGGACCGTCACGGTCATGTAGATTTTCTCGATCGAATCGACCGGCTGAACCCATTGGTTCACGACGACGGCATCCGAGTCCGCGCCCGGCAGCACTTCGATGTCCGTCTGCGGGTCGAAGTTCTGCACCGCGCCGATGTTCTGGTACTGGTTCGTGATGTTGATGCACTCGGATTTGAACAGGTTGCGGCCGTCGTCGTTGTTCGGCACCTTGCCGATGTAGGACTGGCTAAACACGCGCAGATAGTCGTTGCCGAGACCGTCCAGCACACGCAGGACGCGGTTCTTTCTGAACGCCTTGCCCTTCTCCGGCGTGAAATTCTTCAGCGTGTTGATATCCTGCTCCACGACCGCCCGGCCGTCGATGCCCGTGAACACGAACTCGCCGTTTTGCAACGCAGCAACGATCTGGCTGTTCGTGTACCGCGGCGAAGCGTCCACGGCGTCGTCATAGGCGTCATAGGTCAGCGACTGATTGGCGGCGGCACCGGCCGTTGCCCCGGCCACCCATGCGACGGCCTGCGCGGCCGTGAGCGTCGTGCCGTCCGCCAGCACCACGCCGTTCTTCACGCTGATGACACCCTCGTAATCGGCCGTCGGATAGTTCTCCATCACGACCTGAATCTTCTTGCCTTCGTCGTCGCGCAGCCGTTTTGCGAATGCGGTAAAGACGCCCTTCGTCGTCGGGTCGGTCGACATCAGGCCGATCGTGTGGAAATCGTGCACCTCGATCGCTTCGAGATAGTCGAGGTAGTCCTGCGCCGTCGCGGCGCCGTCCGCGCCACCGGTCAGCGCAATACCTGCAGATGCCGTCAGCATGCCGCTGCCCGACCAAGTGACCCATCCGTTCTCCTCGAGGTCCTCGACATTCTGGACAGCCTCTTGGTAGTCGACTTCTGCGCCGTCGACCAGCGTCTGCACGTCAAACTTGTTCGGATCGTCCACATTCGTCGAAATGACGACGGTGATGTCGTTCCCTCGGATGCCGCCGTATTTGGCCGTGATGGTAAGGTTTGAACCGTCCGACCCCGTCGCCTTCGTGCCGTCCGTCAACCGATACAGCAGCAGCCGCTGCGCCCGTTTCATCGCCTCGCGGACCGGCAGCAGCTGCGGCGCCGTGATCGGATACCCGAGCGTTGCGAACGTGTCCTCTCCGGCCTCAATGGCAATCACCTGCTTTGCCGGCCCCCAGGAGAGCGGAAGCGGCAGGCTGACGATGCCGCGTTCGCCGAGCGTGCCGGCAGCCCGCGGCTCAGACTTGAAGTTGATGTAGACGCCGGGGCGCACCTTGTTCTGCGCCGTCCACGTACCTCCAGCCATGTTACGTCACCTTCCTCTTTGCGTAGTCCTCGATCAGCTTGTGGGCCTGATCGAGCGTGTACTGCTCGTCGTCCTTCAGGACGGCCCGCAGTACGTCTTTCTGGATCGGCGTGAAGTTCAGGGATCGGATAAGCTGCCGCTTGCTGAACTTCGGAGCCGCTTTGTCTTTGCTCACTTGACTCCCTCCCGCACGTTGAGCGTCTGCATGGCCGGATCTTCCGGTTTCGGCGCCCAAACGTGAAAACTGTATGTTACGAAGAAATGCAGCACTTCATCGACAACCTGAAACCGCATGCCGGTCCCGTGAACCACCCGGCCGACGACCGAAATCTGCTGAAGCGCTGCAGTCAGCCGGTCGGCCATGTCATACATGTCCGCGTTCTCGCGTCCCGGCGCGAAGTAGTGCACGTCAAACGGATGGACGCGCAGGTACCGACGGCCGAGTTCTCGGGTATGCGCCGGCTCCAGCAGCTTGACGAAGAAGTAGGGCGGCGCAAGATTCTGCGGGATCGGCTCGCCGGATATTGGGATGTCCGGGAACGCGGCGTCGATTGCAGCGTTGACAGCGCGCCGGGCGTCGTTGATCGTGACAGGTTGCACGTTCACCACCTCAGATATGTCTTCAACAAGTGATCGAGCCGCTTCTGGATGATGCGGGGGATGGCACGCTCGACCTCTTGCTCACTGAGCGTCAGCATGAATTTGCCCTCCGTCCAGTGGGTATCGACGTGCAGGGTAACCCCCAACTCCGGCACATACACACCACGGTGTCCGTATTCGACGTAAATCGCATATTCCACCGGGTTGATCACTTCGATCTGCCAACCGCCTCTGACTTTCAGAATCTGGCTGATCGTCCACCCACGGCGAAGATCTCCACTGTCGACCGGTGTTCGCGGCACGACTTTCGCGAGCAGCAGGAGCGCAATCTCCTGCAAGCAGCCGTAGAAAAAAACCGAAGGCAGGTCTTTGCGCATGTCCTTCAGCTTTTTCTTCAGCTCCTTCATGTCGCCAAAGTCGAATTCGCCCCAGCGCCGACCCATCACGCCCACCCCTTGCGCTGCAGGCTGACCTCCTGATGAGTCGAATACACGAACGGCTCGCCGGCCGTGTAACGCCGCATCACGCCTCCCCGGGTGACTTCGATCGAGTCGCCCTGTCGTATCTCCAGTTCCGGCGCGATGAACAATTTCGTTTCGTACCGGATGTCATTCTGCGCCTCAGTTTGACCATTCGTGCCCAGCGCACGTTGCGATATCCGACAAGGCCGGTCGACATGAACCGGCTGCAGAACCTGCTTCGTCTCCTTCGTGTCCGGGTCTTTCACGGCCTGATACCGGTAAATCGTACATCGGTCCGTGTACAATCGCTCAATCGCTCGACGATAGCGCGCAACGTTCACGCTCACCACCTCATTCGGCGATACCGGTTGAGGTCAATCCGGTAATTGAGCACGACCTGATCGATCACCGATTTGCTCGTGTTCGACAGTCCACCACCGGAGCCGCCGCTCGTCACCGATGTGTCGCCGATCTTCATAGACTCACCACCGCCGACCGTCGCCGCAATCTGCTCGTCATTCGGCTGATCGATCCGGAGCGCATCGACGACCATCGACGCCCAGGTATGCTCCAGCTCGGCAGGAATATCCGTCATGTTCGTGTAATGTAGAATGCGCTGACCGATCTCCTGAACGTAGGAGTCGATCAGCGCATCATGCGAGTCATCCAGCCTCAGCCGGAGTTTGACCGTGGCGAGGACTTCACCCGCCGACATCGCGGTCTCCGCCCTTCTTCCGTCGCTTCGTCTTTTCGGGCGCCTCTTCTTGCGGCTCAACCGAATCAGTTTGCAGTTGTACGGCCTTCGCCTTCACGGCCAACTCACGTCGCCTGCGTTGAAATCCTGTCAGACTCATCCAGATCACCTCACACGATTTTGAACACGTGCTTTACAATCCGGATCGCCTTCGGCTCATAGACGCGCTCCCAGTTAGCACCATTGGCCAGCTCCGAGTTTTCCGGGAACACGTCGGCGACCGACGCCTCAGTCCACTTCACGCCGCGCGGATGGAGGATGAAGATCCGGCGATTGATCAGGAAATCCTCACCGGACGAAGCCAGCGAGTCGCGGTCGATCTCGGTTTCAATAATTCGCGGATGTGAACCGTTACCGAGGGCGATTGCACCTGCGCCAAACAGGTACATCGTGCCGGTCTTCGTGCTCGTATCATACGGCATGGCGTCATCCACAATGACGCGCTTGTTCATGAAGTACGGCACGCGGTCGGATTGATCTTTCTCCTGCACGTACTCGATCAACTGTCGTTTGGCCAGATATGCCTCCACCGCGCTGTGCATCATAACGCCGGTCAGCAACCCTTTTGCATCACCGAGCAGTTGTGTCGCATCGATGAAACTGTCGCCGTCGAGCAACGCATCGTCACCGGTTTCTCCTGAGATGTCCAACACATGACCGGACATGTTCGACGCTTTGAACACACCGTCAAGTGTCGCCAGGAGAATCTTCTGCATCTCGCGCGTCCAGTACGCGGCCACCAAATCCGCAATGGCACGCATCGGATCGTCACCGGAGAGCAGCGCGGACAGGCCGTTCGCGCCCCATGCTCGACCGCGGCCGTGCTTGCGGGCGACGTCTTTGTTCGATCCGATCTTGCCCGGCGTGAGCGCGCCGTCGTCTTTCATCGTCTCAGAGTCGCCGGTCAGGTCGTTCCAGAACGGCATGTTGACCAGCGTATTCGGCCCGCTGGCCAGCTGGTCGAATTCGGAAAGATTTTGAACGATGCCCGATTGGACCAGCGCCGAAAGCTCCATCGTGCGCTGGATCACGTACGGTTCGAATATTTCCGGTTGAATGACATCGCCAATACGAGTGATCGTCACTTTTCATCACCTCATGGGATTATTTCGCTGCAGCCATCAGCTGCTTGGCGAGTTCGGGATTCTCCCGAAGAATGCGACCTTGTTCGGTCAGGTTGAAATGCTCTCGCGACCAGGGATTCTTCTGGCCGCCCCCGCCGCCTTTGTCCCCGCCTTCCGGCGGCTTGGCACCTTTGAATTTGGCACCGGAACCGTCTTTCTCGACGAACAAAAAAGCCTTGCTCTCGCGCAGGGCTTTGATTTGGTCGTCGAGGCCGGATTTGATGTTGCCGGCAGCATCAAGCTCAATCTTTGATTTGTCGACCAGTTGCACGATGATGTCCGGGTCGTGCGCCTGACCAGCAACCGCCAGCTTGATGGCCGTCGTCACTGACATATCGCGCAGCTTGGCTTCGTACTGCTCGGTCGCGGCCTTGTTGGCTTTCTGAAGCTCTTCGATCTGCTTCCGCAGCTCCTCGTTGCCCTCAGCTGCCTTCTTCAGGTCGGCCAGCTGCCTGTCGCGCTCCTTCAGCGCTTCTTCGGCCTGCTTCCGGGCTTCGTTGGCTTCGTCGAACTTGGATTTGGGGATCCAATTCCCGTCCGACACGATGGCAATCTTGTGCTTGTCGCCGAGCTTCGATGTGACCTGATTGTACAGTTCCCCACCCAGCAGTTCTTTCAGATCCACTTTCAACACTCCCGATTAGGTTTTTAGGCTGGTAACCCGCCAGCAATCGGCTTCCGTTCAGTTTGACCCCGAACCTTTAAAGAGGGCAACAATATGGGCCCCGGAAGTCTCATCCGGAGCCCACAGGTTCGTATTGTGACTCGAAATCGGCCTGCTTGATGGCCTCAAGCTTGCCATTTTGATGTTTTACAACATAATCGCCAATATGAGCGACAACCACTTCGAGCGGACCGCGAATTACACGCAACTTGATATCGCCGGCCTTATCGTATTCGATTTGAATGGGCAGCCCGACGAAATCAATGATTTCTTGCACCTGATCGGTCGATAAAAACTGGATGGCCTCGCAGATCGTGCTTCGGCGATATTGCCCGACAGCCAATCGCATCACCTCGCTTTCTGTGCAAAACAAAAGCACCCTCGCATACTTGCGGGAGTGCTTCAAGTGATTCGTGCCATCATCTTTTGCTGGATCGCTTTCGCCTCATCATCAGTAATGATCTCGTAGTCATTGAATTCGCCGATAAGAATGTCATCAAACTGCCGAGTCTCTTCCCAGCTCCCATTTCGAAAGATTTCGAATATGCCTTCTTTGAAACGGACGAGCGCGAACGGCGCCGTTTTTGTCATACCATATTTGGTTATTGCATAATACTGCACCATCCGCACCGACCTCCTCACCTAATTTTGTCAACACCCGGAGGCTTCCTGATTCCATTAGCCAACTTCATCATTTCTTCCCACAGTTCCATTTTACGCTTCTTGGAAGTCGTAGACAACCGGTATTCCTCGTAAAGTTCATGCAGCTTGTTTTGTTTGAGATCGAAGCTCTCCGGCGTATGGAACTGCAGTTCATATGTGATGCCATCCGGCGATACCAGCACGACGTTAATGCCGTTGTACGGATTCTGCGCGTCTTTCCATGCGTTCTTGACCTTCCGCAGCGTATGCCCTTCGTTGATCAGCGTCATGATCACCGTCGTGTAAAGGGCAAAATATCGATCCGGGTCTGTCACCGCCGTATAGCGTAGCACGTCATTGATCGAACGTGCCACGTCCATCGGCGTCAGGTCCGGATTGATCTTTAAATCATGCTCCAGGTCAGTTGTTATTTTGCGGATGAAAGAATCTTTTGCTTTGATCCGGAAATCAAGACCGGCCATTTCGCCGCCAGCTTCCTCGACAATCCGCGTCACCGTCGACGTGATCTCGGGTTCATGCACCACGATCGAACGATAGTATTCGTCGAGATCTTCGCGGGTTTCGTCGACCATCTCGCGCGCCGTGCGTGGTTCCGTGACGCGAACGGCCGGCGGCTCGACCGGTTTCGGCGGTTCCGTGATATTCGGCTGCGGCTCCGGAGCGCCTTTCGGTTTGCCACCAGCACCGTGTTTCTCTTCCCACTCTCGGTACGTCATATCCCCAGGGACGTAATACGTCTCACCATCGTCAGCCCGTGCGGCCCGCTCGCCGGGCTCGGCATCCTCAAAATGCGGGATCGTCGTCGACCGGCAGTAAACGTGCAGCGGTGGGTAATTGACACCGGCCCGCGCCTCGCTGAGGCGAAACACGCGCCCATCCATATCGCGGCAGATCTCGGACGTCCGGCGGTCGAGCGTCGCCACGAACTTGTAGGTCTCGACTCCAATCTCCCGGTAGGCGTCGAGCCGGGACTGGCCGGAAAAATACGCCGCCTCTGTCCGGATCAGGCGCTCCGCTGCATGCCGGCTGACGCCCATCCGCTCCGCGAAGTCCGAGATCACCTTTTCAGCCGGCTCGCCGCGGATCAGATCCTGCGTCAGAATCGTCTGCAGCTCGCTGACCAGCTTGTCGCGGTCCTTCCAGATCCGCGCCGAGAAATTCGAGCCGTCGGGCGCCCAGGGCTTCGCAAGCACCTTGTCGATCTGCCTGTCATCGAGCTGCGCGAACGAGGTGCCGACTCCGGTGCCCTTCTGAATCTCAAACACGCTGCGGTAGTAACTGTCCTTGTAGATGCTGCCGAGTGTGTCCGTCGTGCCCTTGAGCCGGCGCGAAGTCAGGTTCTCGATCTCGTTTTGCAGGTGGATCTCCAGCTCACGCAGGCGTGTGATGTGCACCTTCGCGCTCGCGTTCTCAAGCTCCTTGATCCAGCGCTGGTCGACGGCGTTCTCTCGCCCGCGCTGAATGTACTCCTCGACCGTCCAATGGAACTCCTTCAGCTCGTTCCGATCGAGCAGCTGCCGGGCGGCTGCGATGCTGATGTCATTGTTTTTTGCGAGCCGGGCGTACCAACGTTCCGTCTTCTCGCGGATCTTCGCCAGCGCCCGTTCATACTCCTCGCGCTGCCGGCGGATGTATTCCTCGCCGCGGCTCAGCATCGCCTCGTTCAGTTGGTCCATCCGGCGGGCCCAGTATTCTTCCGGCTTCATTCGTCGTCACCGCTCGTCTGGTCTGCCTGCTCACCAGGTGGCAGCCCGCCGTAAGCCTCCGAGCGCTCTTCCCGCTGCTTCTGTATGCGATCCAGCTCCTCCTGCACATCCGTGACCCACGGATGTTGCGCAACGAGCGTCTCGTCCGAAAGGATACCGGAGCTGTTCCGGATGTTCGTGATCGCGTCGGTCTCGTTGATGAGGATGTCGCGGTTGAAAACGAACTCGACCGGTTCGTGCATAAAGTCGCCAGCGCCAGTATTGGCCAAATGGATATTCACGAACCACATGAGCTGCTCGAGGCTCGCCTGGAACTCGGTTTCCATGATATTCGCGTCCATGTCCAGGTCGGCATACAGGAACTTCAGCGCGATGCCGCTCGGACTGTTTCCGAACTTCTCAGACTGCGTGTCCACCCCTCGTCCAAACTCATAGATGTCCTTGCGCAGCCGGTCCAAATGCTTCTCAGTCGCTTCGGTGTCAATGTCGATGCTGAGCGTATCGACGCCGCCGTCGTCGCCCATTACCTTCACGGCCCGATATACAGACATATTCCGTCGAAACTCACCCAGGTCTTGTCCGTCGAAGTTTTTGAGCACGTAAATACTGTTCGGCAAGTCCTCCAGGTTGTTCGCATGGTCAGACGTTCTTGCGTCGTATTCATCCACCAGCGATTTCACGACCCGAATAAGTGGCAGCTCCTCATCGTTGTATTTGAACGCGATGAACGGCACACGCTCCCAGTTGAGCGGCTGATCTTGTCCAGCAACGACCGCCGTGAAATGGCTGCCTTCCTCGCCTGCCTCCACGTCCGGGATCAGGCCGCCATTGTCAAGCACGTAACGGCGAACGCCTGCCGTGTCCCAAAACTCGACTTTGGTGATGATGCGTTTCTGCGTGCCCTCATATGCCTCGATCTCGTAAACCCGGATGGCCGCATCCAGCTCCGTATGATCCGCATCTCGCCACAGCGGGATGATCTCCTCAGACGGGATTTTCTTGAACGACAGCTGGCCATCCTCATCGTAATAGACGTGCAGCCAGGCTTTGCCTTTGTTGACCGCTTCCTTGCCCAGGTTCTTCAACAGACGCAAAAAAGACTTGTCGAAAATCTCGTTCAACAAGTCCAGGTACTTCTGATTCTCAGTCTGGATGCTGAGCGGCTTCCCGAGCAGATAACCGACCTTCTGGTCGACGAGCTTCCGCACGAACGCATGCACAAGCTTGTTGTTGGCGAGATTTTTAACCTCAATCAGTTCGCCATCCTCACCAATCGCCGTGCGCTTCCGCCGCAGGATGTCATGATCACCGACATAATACCGTTGCCCGGTAACCATCCATCGGCGCTCGTCAGACGTCAGCCAATCGCTGACTTCCTGCTTGATGATGTCTTCCAGCGTCATGGCCGACCTGGCGCCCGCCTCGAGGATTGATGTAATGCGTTGCATTTCTGGCGTCAAAGGATCACCTCCCTCACTTGAAGCTGATGGCCGGGCCGCGGATCTCGCTTTCCAGCGCATACCGGACGGCGTCGATGCTGTGGTTGTTCTTGTCCGGATATCCTTCCTTCCATCCCCCGTTTTTGTCCGGCTCGAGTTCATACCCCTCGAACTCGCGCGCCGTGTTCGGACAGCGAACCGGGTCGATCACGATCTCGTCCAGGTCCTGCAAAAACTTGATTCCGTGCTCCACAGAATCCGGTCCTTTCTTCGCGCCGGTGATGTTCACGCCGAGGTTTCGCAGTTCCGCGATCGTCCGCGGCTCGGCGCTGTCAGCCGTCACGCGGGCGTTGCTTTTGTTTTCTGTCTTGATGGCATCGGCCAGCGACCGGTTCGACATGCCGACCTTGTGGATCTCGTAGAAGATGTACAGGCGGCGTCGCGTGGCGTCGTAGTGCATGACCGCGTAATGCGTCGGGTGCGCTGCGAACCCGAAGTCAAGCCCGCGCTTGATCCGGTCGAATGCCGCGATCTCCTCGTCGCTGATCCGGCGAATCGTGAGGTTCGTGAACACCTCGCCGCCGGTCCCGACATCCTCGCCCAGATATTCGTGCCTGTACGCCAGCTCATTCCGCTGGCGCAATGCCTCGGCCTCGATGAAGAATTGTTCGCCGAGCCACTCCCGCGGCACACCCAAATAGGTGCTGTGGTGGACATACCAGCCGGCCGGCGGATTGCTCTTGTATTCATGCACCCAGCGCTTGCGGCTTTTGGGTGGATTGTAGGTGTAGAACACCTTGTACGTCTGCCCACCGCGCAGCAGCGTCTGGTTGATACTGCGGATGTCCTCAATGCCGAACTCGTCCGCCTCTTCGTACCAGACAAACTTAAAATAGCCCTTGCGCAGCCGCAAGGACTTGATTTTGATCGGGTTATCGGCACCGCGGAAAATGATCCGCTGGCCGGTCGGTTTGTAGACGATTTGCATCGGCGATACCCGGCAATCAAACAGATGCGCAACGCCGAGCTTGTCGAGCGCCCACTCGAATGACGCATAGACTGATTCGCGCAGCGTGTCCTTGACCTTCCGCAGCGCAATTGCGTTCGCATCCGGGTCAGCGATCATGCCCAGAACGATCTCTGTCGGCGTAAACGAGGATTTCGTACTGCCCCGGCCGCCGCCAAGGAGGAAGTGTGTCGCCGCGTCATCCTTGATTGCGTGATGCACCTCGTAAAAGCTCGGCGCGATCAGGTCTGTCAGCCGTACCTGCATCTCATCCCTGCCACCTCCGCGCGGACATATGTACAAAATTCGGGATTATGTACATATGTCTGAATGCTCGATCTCCAAAATCAGCCGATTTTGACCGTTACGGCCGATTTTGTCCGGCACCGCTCGGTCACGCTGCCGGCTGATTTCATACACAAAGTGCAAATTGCACGATCTCGCTCCAGCTCGTCATTGCTCCGGATTTCGCGGTACGTCGTCGACGATCTGGACGGCTCCCTGGACGTCGACCTGCTGCTTGTCGATCCACATACCGAACCGCTTGCCGAGGAGCTCCAAAGCCTTGATCTTGTCCGCAAACCGGACCTCGCGCTCGATCATCTCCGTCTCCCCGCTCATTGTCTTGACCTTCACGCTGGCGATCGCCGCCCTGTCGTCAGCCGCGGCGTCAGTCAGCAGCTCGGCCGTATCCATGTCAATGAGTTGTGTCGGATCCAGAAAGGCAATGCGGGCGAGCTCGCGGATGATGCGCTCCTGCGTGACGCCCGTACGCCGCGAATGTTCGGCCATGCGAGCCTCGATATATGCGCGAATTTTAGTGTTTTTTAGTAACTTGTCTGCATTCGTACCTGCCGATTTCGGACTGTATCCTGCCCTGATTGCCGCCTGAGTGGCATTGAGATCGATCAGGTACTCGTCGACAAACTTCTGCTGCTTAGGCGTGAGCTTCGCCATCCCGCATCACCTCCAAATCCAAAATAAAAAGCACCGATTATGACGTGAGCAAACTAGGGTTATCGCCTAGCACCATCGCCAAACCAGCGCCTAACTTCCGTACCTGATCCTCATCCAGCTCGATCTTCATAAACTCATCGAGACCATGAATGATTTCATGTAGCAATGTTTCTCTTTTATCCTCGGTCGTCATATCTCGATCGATTCGAATTTGACGGTTAAAGAAATCTATCTCGCCTTTTCTAGGTTCAAACTTATTAACGCATTCTACCTCAAGCACTTCGTAATTTGCATAGCCTATCTTTATTTTTGAAATCATGCTCAATCCTCCATACTTGCCATACTGTGAAACTTTTCCTATTTCTTCACGTATTAGGTTAACTAGAGGAGGTGAAAAGTCATGGTTGAAAGGTATAAACCAGGTCAGAGGCCGCCTGACTCGGCTCAGTTCAAGGAAGCAGGTCCTAGAGGCGGCATCATCGGAAAAACCGAGATTACTGGTATTGAAGGTAAGCCCCTGCCTCCAACCAGTAAGCCGGGAAATACTTGGGTACCTGTCGACAAGACTAAGCATAAGAGATAGTCATCAATGGTCAACTAAACTAAAGGAGGTGCTTCTATGCCTACTACAGGTGAAAAACCGGGTAAAGGAACGTATTATTGCACAAACTGCGGAACATCTGTAACCTTGGATGATAATACTGATACGTTGCCTCCTTGCCCCAAATGCAACGGTACTGATTTCAGATGATCTCTTAAGGCCTGCTGTATTTAGCAGGCCTTAATTTTCCCGGACGCCGCCCCGCACCTATCCGGCTCGGCGGAGGAGGTGAGGGCCGCAACTCACCCGCGAGGCGGCGGACGAAAAAGAACCCTGGCCATTTGGCCGGGGCTCTGAAATCATCATGCGTTCGGGACGCAGCCATGGGCCATGCTCCCATGGACGGCAGCCATCGTCCAGCCCAAGCCTGTTTGCGCTGCCTCGGCCGGCCTCATTAAGGGCGTGCTTACGCGCGTCTCTCTTCCGCCACTGCGTCCCTAAATGCAAAAAGCGCCCCTGAAAAAGGGCGCACGAAGGGTGCTGTATTCTGTATGACATCTGCATGACATGTGCATGACAAGCATCACGAAATGGCTCGCTGCACCTTGTCCCGCGCACGTTCAACGAATCGCTGAACGCTCGCTCTCGATACCCCCAATCTATCACTGATCTGAGAATAAGTCAACCCATGCGCCATATGCAGCAGCCAACACGTCAGCTCGCGCTCCGTCATCACGGCCACGCAGTCGATCAGGCGTTGCCGCTCATCCTCCGTCAACGGCTCGGCACTTGCTAGCAGCTCCCGGCGCCGGTAGATGTCGCGACGTTCTGCGCCTCTCCGGCTGCCCGGCCGTCGACCGCGGCGCATCCAGTCCAGCGCATACCGCATGTCCGACAGCATGCCGGAGACGGTGCGGGCCTCGTCGGCTTCGTCCGGGTTGTCCCGGTTGAGAGATCGGCGGTAGCTGTCCAAGTGGCGGATGCCGTCGCTGTACTGGACGATGAGCTCAGCGATCAAGTTACGGTCGGTCACGCTTCCGTCCCCTCCCCGTTTGGTTAAACTGCCCCTCAGCTCGCAAGATGTATTCCCGCCCGGCGACGCGGATCACGGTCGGTACACCTTTCTTGATCTTCAGGTAAGTGACAAGCAGCTTGAACGATTCACCCGGTCTTGCCCGTCCCAACATATCGCATCACCCTTTCAATCCTGGCTTTCACGGCCTGCATCAGGGCCTCTTGCCCAGTTTCCTTCCGTTCGATCGCCTCCACGGCTTCTTCATCCATCGTGTCTTCGGCGACATAGCGCCGGACGACGATCCGGTTTGCCAGCCCTTGACGATACACCCGGGCGATGGCCTGCTGATACTCTTCTAAGCTCCAGATCTGATCGAACCAAATCACCGTCTGGCAATTCGACTCCTGCAGGTTCAGCCCGTGGCCGGCAGATTTCGGATGTAGGCACAACAGCGGAATCTCGTTGTTGTTCCAGGCGCGGATATCATCACGGCCCTCTTTACCTTTCCGCAGAACCCGCGCCTGCGGGAACCGTCGGCGAATCCGATCCAGGCTGTGCTGGTAGTAATAAAACACCATCACCGGCTTTCCGTTCGCCGCCTCGAGGTCGTCTTCCAGCTGATCCAGTTTGGCGTCGTGTATGTGCTTCACGCCGCGTTCTTCGTCGTAGACAGCGCCAGACGCCATCTGCAGCAGTTTGTTCGACAGGACGGCTGCCGTCTGTGCCACTACATCCGCATCTTCGTATTCCAAAAGCAAATCGTGTTCCAGCTTCCTGTAGAGATCCCGCGGCTTTCCTGTGATGCGGATTGGCACCGTCAGCTCGATCTTCTCCGGCAAATCCAGCCAATCTTCGGCTTTCATGCTGACCACAATATCGCTGATTGCCTCGAAGATCCGCTGCTCCGCCTCTTTTTTCGCGTGCCACTTGTAGACGATGTGACCACTGCGCTCACCGGGTACAAAGTACCGGTCGCGGAATCCGGTGATCGTCTTTCCCAACCGCTCGCCCTGATCCAGCAGGTAGATTTGCGCCCACAGGTCCATCAGTCCGTTCGGCGCCGGGGTTCCCGTGAGCCCCACCACCCGACGGATCATCGGCCGCACCCGGCGGAGTGCCCGGAAACGCTTGGATTGGTGATTCTTGAAGCTGGAGAGCTCGTCAATGACGACCATATCGAACGGCCATTTGCTGCCGTATTCGCTGACCAGCCATTCGACATTCTCGCGGTTAATGATCCAGATGTCGGCCTCCTGCCGCAGCGCCCGGCGCCGCTGTTCTATGGTTCCCAGCACCTTCGCAATTCGAAGATGACGCAGGTGGTCCCATTTTTCGATTTCCCGCGGCCAGGTATCTTCGGCTACGCGGAGAGGCGCGATGACCAGGATGCGACCGGCGTCAAAGTAGTCATTCAGCAAAAGGTCGATGGCAGTTAAGGTCGAGACGGTCTTCCCGAGACCCATCTCCAGCAGCAAAGCGATGTATGGCGTTTCAATGATCCGCTGGATCGCATATTCCTGGTACTTGTGCGGAATGAATTTCACCCGCTCACCTCCCGGATGAACTTCTCGATGTCTTCGGCAGAGTCGATCTTGTAATGCTTGTGCCCCAGTTGCTCCAGCTTCTTTTTCCACTTCCGCTGCAACGGCTCCAGCGGCTTCCCCGGCGCCTTCAACTCGACATATACCGTTCGCCCGCGCGGCAAGATCACAACCCGATCGGGTACGCCCCGGTTACCCGGGCTTACCCACTTTGGCGCCTCCCCGCCAATGGCTTCCACCGCCAGACGAAACTTTCGTTCCAACGATGACTCTCGCATCCATCTGCCTCCATTCCGGTGGTTGCCATTTTGCCGCCTACGCGCGCGTACTGTTTATTTTCCCGTTTAACTATAGTGTGTATATACTTAAATCAATTTTTACTTAATTAATAGAAGTAACGGCAACAACGGCAACCAATGGTCAAACACCCTATATTGACGCTGCTTTTTGCGGTTTCCGTGAACATCGATTTCCGGCAACTTTGCGGCAACCGGGGCAACCGGTCACGGCAACCCCGGCAACTGGTTGGCAACTGATTGCGGCAACCGCTCAAATACCCGTTGAACGCCATACCCAGGTACGCGTGCTTTACCGGGACGCTCCGTCCATCCTGGAATGTTGCGGAGGATATCCATGATTTCCTTTGCCTCCCACGGCCTCATGTCGCCCCTTCGCTTTCCGAGGCACTCCACCCAAATCTGGGCCGCACATACACGCTGCCGCTTTTGACCGGTTGGCCGATCCATTTCGTCCAGCTCTTCAGACTCCAGCCACTCCAGGATCAACCCTTCCCGCGGGTCACTTTCCATATGTGCCGATTGCCGCCGCTCTGCTTCTTCACGGACTTCCGAATCCAGTTCGAGGCCCTCGCCCGCCTTGTACCACGTCAGCACTTCAGCCCAGATTTGCCGGACTTCCTCATCGTCTAAATGCTCCCAGTGGCTCTTCTCGGCCCTTTCCGGCACCACTTCAACCGGCCAAAATCGGCGGTTCCCGGTCGTGTCCCGCAGGAATTCCCGGCTATTCGTCGTGCCGAAGAATACGCATTTCCGCGGGAACTCCGAAACCTGCCGGTCATAGGCCACACGGTATCGGTCCTCTGTTTTTGACAAAAATGCCTTGACCTCTTCGACCTCGGATTTCTTCATGGCGCTGAGCTCGCCGATTTCGAAGATCCAGCCGTTCTGCAGGTGCTCGCCGGCCTCCTTATTCTCGAACGTCCGCAGGCTGTCGCTGAACCAGTCTCGGCCCAGCTTCGCCAATATGCTGCTTTTCCCGGCCCCCTGCGGGCCGACCAGAACAAGCATTTGGTCGAACTTGCATCCGGGCTGATAGAGTCGCGTGACGGCCGCAAGGAGCATCTTCCGTGTCACCTGCCGCGTGTAGAGCGTGTCGGCCGCGCCGAGGTAGGTCACGAACACCCGCTCTGCGCGCTCGATGCCGTCCCATTTCCTGCTTTCCACGTAAGCCTTGATCGGGTGAAACGTGTTCCGGTGGACCACTTCTGTAAAGGCATTCTGGATAAGCCGACCAGACTGGATTCCGTGCGTTTTCGCGAACCAGTGCAACAGGCGCTTGTCGTCAGCTGCCAGCCACGGTTCATATGTCCGGTGCGGCCGCTCACGCTCCCGCCAGGGCAACGGTTTGCGGATGACTTCCGTATTCCCGAAGGCGTCATAGGCCAGCACACCGCGCCAGATGCCGTGCGTGAGGATCAGCTCCACGTTGCCGGCTGTGGGCAGGAGCGCCCCAGTTTTGGGATGCCTCTCGAGCTGCTCCAGCCAGCTGTCATCCTCCGGGTCTTCGTCGTCGAGGTCCATGTCGCCGAAATCAGACTGCAGGTCGACCTGCATCTCGGCGCCGGCGAGGCGTTTCACTTCCGGAAGATTGATCGCCCAGCGCTCCGTGGCCAGATGGCTCGGTTTTTTCGCATCCGGTGTGTGCTCCTTCACGTTCTCGTCCAGATGACCGAATTTGTGGACTCGGACGAGATCGAACAGGTTGTATGTCCGCCCGTCGGCCACCGGGTCGCTGTCCTGATGCGAATAGGCCAAATCCTGATCCGGGAACACCTGCAGTCCGTTCGCGCTGGTGCCGTGCACGTAGGTGTACCGATGCGGCATTGTGCCCGGCACGTACACGTCGGACAGAAACGTCTCGATGCCCACCTCAATCGGAAACGCCCGGCAAAACAGCCCGATTGTGCCCATCTTCTCCCGCGGATCTTGTGCTTTGGTTGTGATAGATCGGAGCACTTTCGAATCATCCGGGTGCCGCGGCCAGCTCATGACGTCCGTCCAGTCGTCGTATTCCGCAAGCAGCGAATCGACGTCGACCGGATCGCCTTCGTAGATTTCCAGCACAGGCTCCGCGTCTTTGCTGCAGCTGGGCAGATACATGAGCCGGTGCACGTCGAAGGTCGTCTTGTCGAAGTAATGCATGCCGATCTTCTCCGCGAGCTTCCGGCTGGCGGCGGCATACTCGTCCGGGCTCATTCGCCGGCTGGCGGGCACAATTAGCCGGTACTTCGGCTTCTGCGGCCGGTGGCTGTGCGTTGAATAGACGGCATATGCAGATCCGCCCAAGACGAGCTCGCAGTCGAACAGAAAATCCTCCGTCGCAAAGTCCGCATCCAGCGTAATCAAGCTGCGGGAGTCGATGTTCTCTTTCTTTCGACGGCCGCCGCGGATGAGCCCGCCGACGAATGCAGGCCCATCCTTCACCCGCCCCTTCTGTGCCGGGTTCATGCGGTCATACTGCGCCATCGTCTCGTTCGTGCGGCGTAACTTCCGCAGCCGTTCGACGAACTCTTCCCAGGTGAGGTATTCAGGTTTCCAGTTTGTGTCGGCTCGGTGCTTGCCGAAGCTGATATCCAGTTCCATTGGACTCACCCCAACATTTCGTCGAACACTTCATCCACCGCCATCCGGAGGTTGTTCACAGCCACACGGTAGTAGCTCTCCTTAAGCTCTACCCCGACGAACCGGCGGCCCATTTTGATCGCTTGGTACCCTTCGCTGCCGATTCCGGCGAACGGGCTGAATACGATATCCCCGGGATTGCTCCAAAGCTCCACGCCGCGAGCGATCACGTCCAGCTGCAGCGGGCAAATGTGCTTTTCGTCCTTTTCGTCCCGGGCGGATTTGTACTGGAGCGTGTAAGTCTGCCGAATGTCCATCCAAACTGGAGATGCGTATCGGCGCCAGACATGATGCGAATACACCGGATCCTCTTTTGCCAGCGAGATGTTTTTGTGTACCCGGCTGTCTTTCAACTCCGGCAGCTTTTTCGGCGCTTTCGGCTCATTCTCCCCGATGAATCGCGTAAACCCGTCGGGATGTGCGATTGGCTCCGGGTTGTCCCCCGGTTTCCGCATAGTGATCAGATAATCCGGCAGGCCCTGGCGACACATCGCAGAATCCTTGACAATCTGCTTGTGCATCAGCCCGAGTGCCTTCGTCCGGGTAGCCTCGATGAGCGGATCTTTCCAGATCACCACTTTGGAGTGATAGATGAACCCCTCATCTTCAAACGCCTGCCGAAGCTGTGCCGGAAAGTCCTTCAGCCCGATATACCCATCCCGACTCTTCATTATCGGTAAGTCCATACAGTGGAAGCTCACCAACCGCCCGGGGATCATGACCCTGTACAGTTCCCGGATCAGGAAACGGAAATGCTCGAAAAACTCCTCGTCGCTCCGGCAGTTCCCCATGTCCCGGTCGCTGTTGCTGTACGTGTACAGGCTGGTGAACGGCGGCGAGAAGATGGAATAATGAATGCTGTTGTCCGGCAGTCCGCGGGTTATCTCCACGCAATCGCCGTTGTAAATAGCGAAATCGTCCTCAATGACTTGGTCGATCGCATTAACCGGTTGCTGCAAAATTCTCACTCCTTAACCACGGCGGAATGATCAACGGCTGCCGCGCGTCGTATTCGGCGACGTCGCGATCCGCGGCTCGGATGGCTTCTGATGTAATGTCTTTGGTGTACTTGATCATTTCGTCCAGCATCTTCCGGAAGTCCGCTTCCTTGCGCTTGATGTTGTCGGCCACGGCACCTTCCCGCGTCGTCGTAATCATGTGGACGTTCACCGGTCGGGTTTGGCCGAAGCGATAGCAGCGCCGGATCGCCTGGAAGACTTGCTCGAAGCTGTCCGAGAGACCGACGAAAGCCATGTCGGCACAGTGCTGCCAGTTCATCCCGAATCCGGCGATGGACGGTTTGGTGACCAGCACGCGGATTTTGCCGGCGGCGAAGTCGAGCATTGCCTGTTCCTTGAACGCCGGCTTGTCGCTCCCCTTCACCTCGACAGCGCCCGGGATGGCCGCCGCCAGCATCTCCGATTCGACGTTCAGGTCGCACCAGACGAGGAACGGCCGATCCGTCGCGTTGACGATCTCTGCGCAGGCCGCCACCCGTTCGGCAACAGTCTCCCGGCGCGCCCGCTGCCGCTGCGACAGCGTCTTGGCCGGCTCTCCGCCTACGTCGATCACGACGTCCTGCACGTTCAACGGCGGCAGGATATATCCGTCATCCGGGTATCCGAGATCGGACGGTTTTTCGAGCATGACACCCCAAGAGGCCACCCACCTCCAGAACGCATCTTCCGCATGGCCTTTCAGGCGCCATTTCTGCGTTTCGCCGCCGTCGTGAACGAAAAACGTGGACAGCATTTCCGTCCGACTCATGACGCCCAGGAACTCCGCATGGTTTCCGAGTTCCATGTAGTCGTTCGGTGCCGGCGTCGCCGTGCAGGCCAGGCGGTACGGCGTAAAGGCGAACGATTCGATCAGTTCTGTTCGGGTCTTCCCGGTGAAAGACTTCAGGATGGAGCTCTCGTCCAGCACCACGCCCTCAAACAGCAGCGGCTCGAAATGATGCAACATTTCGTAGTTCGTGATGTTGAGCCCGGGCCGGACGTCGTCCTGACTCCGACATATCGTGATCTCGTAACCGAGCTCCGCGGCCTCCCGGACAGTCTGCGCGGCGACAGCGAGCGGCGCGAGCATGAGCACGTCGCCGCCGCTGAGCTTGTGGACGTGCATCGCCCATTCCGTTTGCATCCGGGTCTTGCCCAGTCCGGTGCCGGCAAAGATCGCCGCGCGCCCGCGCCGCAACGCCCAGCGAACGATGTCTTTCTGGAAGTCGAACAAGCTGGGGTGTAGCGTGTCGCGGTCGATGCTGAACCCTGCCGGCGGCATAGTTGTGCGTTTGGAATGGATGAAATCTTCGTAAGTAGTCACGCAAGCATCGCCTCCCAGGAAAACCGATCTGTCCCTTCCGGTATGCATAGTTCTGGCAAATTCGCGCGGATAATCGCCTCGGCAAACTGTGGCGGGACAGCGTTCCCACATTTCGCGACCTGTTCTTTCTTTGGAATAGGTCGTCCCTCATGATCGCGGTCGAAAATGTATCCCGGCGGGAACCCCTGTCCGGCGTAAAGCTCGTGCGGCTCGAGCATCCGAAGCCCAATGTCCACGATCTTGTACGGTGTTCCCCGCACCATCACCAGTCCGAACCGGTCTTTGGTGACGATAGTAGCCAGCGGCTCGTCCAAGCTCTGTCCGATGCTCGATCCGTAGTACGCGATCAGGAACGCATACACCCGTTCCGTGTTCGGATTGACCTTCTCCGCTTTCTGCAGGCGTGCCGTAACGAGAGCAAACCGATTGCTTGTGTCTTGCGTCAGTAGCGGCCTGTCCAGCGTCTGTCCTCTCGGATCGTTCGTTGTTTCCGTGTGATACTTCGCCAGAAACGCTGCCACCGGTCCGGAATGATCGCCTTCCTTCCATTCCACCGGGGCGATGAACGGGTCAGGGTTGTTAATGATGAACTTCCACACACCCAATCCGATACGCCGCAATGTATTCTCGGCCAGTGGACGGACGGTTCGAATGCCGTGTTTCGCCTTGATTTCTTCCGTGGTGTCGAAGATCGACGGGCACGGAATTGACCAGTCGATGATCTCGCCGGCCGTTCTCCACGGCTTCAACCTCCCTACTTGAACCGCCGGACTGTTCGGATCGCCATGCGTTGGCTCCGGCCAGACAATCGGACGGCCGTCACAGCGAGCGATCAGAAAGAACCGTTTGCGGATTGTCGGCGCACCGTAGTCGCAGGCCCGCAACTCTCGCCATTCGACGTCGTATCCCTGCCGGCGCAGGGCGTTTACGAAACTGCGGAACGTCCTTCCCTTTTGCTTTGGATCGGGGAATCCTTCCGGCGTGAGTGGACCCCAATCCTGGAATTCTTCGACATTCTCCAGTACGATCACCCGCGGTTTTGCAATGGCAGCCCAGCGAATTGCTACCCATGCCAGACCGCGAATGTGTTTCTCCCGCGGCTTCCCACCACGCGCCTTGCTGTGGTGGGTGCAATCCGGGCTGAACCATCCCAGCGCGACCGGTCTTCCTTTCGTAGCTTCCCGGATGTTGACATGCCAAACGTTTTCGTTCAGGTGAAGCGTATTCGGATGGTTCGCCCGGTGCATGGCGATCGCCGCCGGATCGTGATTGATCGCAATGTCCACGCTGCGGCCAATAGCCATTTCGATACCAGTAGAAGCCCCGCCACCACCGGCGAAATTGTCAACAATGAGTTCATGCATCTATATCAGTCCTTCTGATAGAAGCTACATTCAAACCCTGCGGCCGCCAGCGGCAGACCCGGCGCCCAGTCGATCGGCTGACTCATGGTCTCCGTAACCTCTTCCACAGAGCCGAATCCGTGCGGCACATCCAGCACAACTTCGTCATGGACGTGCATGACGATGTCATACCCGAGCTCATCCAGCCGGGTCAGCGCGACAGCCAGACAGTCCCGGGCGATGGCCTGGACCAGGTTCTCCACGAGCCGGCCGCCGTAGGTGCGGTGCGACATCCACTTCTTTTTGACCTGGTCCATGCCGTCGAACACGACCCCGTCTTTACCAAAGTTCGGGTCCGGCTTGATTCGGGCGTTAACGTAGCAAAGGCTTCGACCGCTGGGGAGATCTGCAAACAGATTGCCGGCTTCGTACCGGTATCGGACACCGTGCTTGAGCGGCACGGTGGTCTTCTCCCGGACCGCGCGGACGGCGGCTTCTTCCGCGGCGTACCACAGTTTCACGATATTCGGGTTTGCCTCACGCCACTGCTTGACGATCCGCGGGTAATCGTCCGGGTCGATCTCCTTCTTGGAATCCATCTTGGCGATCGCGTTCGGCCCGCCCTGGTACCCACATGCGAGCTCCCCGATCTTTCCGAAAGGCCGGTACTTGTAATTCTCGTGCCCCTTCACGATCGTCTCGAACGGGACGCCGAACATCCGGGACGCCGTCGCCTCGTACACTTTCCCGTGCCCGCGGAAGACTTCAAGCTTCCACTCTTCATCGGCCAACCAGGCGACCACCCGGCCCTCGATCGCCGAGAAGTCCGCGACGATAAAACGGCAGCCCGGCGACGGAATGAATGCTGTTCGGATGAGTTGGGAGAGGACGAACGGCGGCGCGCCGAAGAGCAACTCCAACATCTCGAAGTCTCCGCTTCGAAGTGTCTCCCGCGCCAGCGCCAAATCCTCGATCTTGTTCTGCGGTAGATTCTGAACCTGAATGAGCCGCCCCGCCCACCGCCACGTCCGGTTCGCCCCGCAGAACTGTAGCAGCCCGCGGGCCCGCTCATCGGTACACATGCTGCGCTCCATGGCGTTGTATTTGTCGACACTCGTCTTGCCCATTTCCTGCCGCAACTCAAGCACTCGTTTTGTCTCGTCATCCGGCGCCCGATCCAGCAATACCGGCATGTGCTCTTTCGCCAGACTGTCGGCCTTCAATCCTCGATCGGCCAACCAGCCTTTCAACTGCTGATCACTGTTCGGATTTTCAAGCCCGGTCAGTTCCCGCGCTTCGGACATCAGCCGTTCCGTGTATTGCTCGTCACAGGCGATCGCCGCTCGGAACAGCACTGGATCAAGACGGACGCCGCGGTCGTTGATGCGCTGGTCCAATGTCCATAACCGCCATTCATGATCCGGCACAGGAAACCGTTCAAGCTTCCGCCGGATCTCGCGTTCCACCACCACGTCCTGCCGGCAATACTCAATGAACTGCTGCCATTTCTCCGGATCGTGTTCCGGGTAATTCCGGGTGCGGCCGCCGTTAGCTTTGGTCGGCCGGCAGGGCTTTGAGAAGTAATCAATCAGTGCCTTGCCTCGGCGATCCTTCTGGGCCTCCAGCTGGAGCACCTCAGCCACACCTTCCAGATATCCCGGAAGCCCCAGCGTGAGCGCCCATACCGACGTACAGCGCCAGAATCGCGGGTCGCAGTAAATCCCATAATACTTACCGATCGATGTCCGTTCGAAATTGGCGTTGTAGGCGGTTTTGATCACGTCGCCCCGGAGCGCATCCAGCACGTCTTTCGGGATGTCCTCGTATGCCGTCAAATCGATCACCTGAACCGGGTCATCGTCGAAAGCGAAACCAAACAGCAGAATCTCGAAGTCCGGCGCTTCCACGTATCGGTACACGCCACATTTGATAAGGTCAACGCTGCTGTAGGTTTCAAGGTCGATCTGCAGGATGGTCATATCCTTTTCCCACCGTGCTTGTATTGCCGTCTCTTGTTGCGCTCCATTTTCGCGTAAATCGCGGATTCAAGATCCAATCCGAAATAAGCGCAGGTGTCAAAAATTCGAATGCAGGTATCCGCGAATTCTTCTGCCAACCGAGCGCGCATTTCTTGTCCGCTCAAAGAACGGTATGCCTCCAATGCCTCCGAAAGCTCGGAATGCATCAGCGCAATATGCGTTGGAATGCTTTGCGGATCGTCATACCAACCTTTAGAGACTGCGGTTTCGTGTGCTTCTTTGCACAATTCAGTTATGGTCTTGTGCATGTTCTACCCTCCCTCTGAAAAGAAAGGGAGATTCGAAGCTGAATCTCCCTATTCAGGGCATTAGCTCAAGAAGTCTTCATCGTCGCCGGTTTCGATGACATCGTCGAAATCTTCATTCGCAAAGTCATCTTGTACGCTCGCCCGGCCGCCGAGGAATTCGCCGTCCTGGACCTTCACGATGTTGTTGAGGCCGGCGGCCACTCCTTTGTTCCCCTTCGCGTCGAACGGATAGAAGTTGATTGAAACTTTTGCATAGCAGCCGGAATAGACTTCCGTGCTGTCCGTGATCTCCTGGAACTTGATCCGACCGTCCGGACCTTTGCCGATCGGTTTGGCGATTCCCGGTTTCGTCTTCGAGGTTGCGTTGAGGAAATAGTGGCCGGCATACGCTTCATCGTCTGGACGCTCTTCGTCGCCGTCACGCAGCGGCTTTTTGAGGTTGGCCGGAACCTTCCCGCCCCACTTCGACGTCTTGCCCTGTTCGATCGCAGCATCCACTGCCGCCTTGATTTTGCGCAGCGTCTCCTTGTCCGATTTCGGGATCAGGACGCTGCAGCTGTACTTTTCATTGCCGTCGTCATCCGGACGCGGTTCGAATACGTGTACGTACGACAAGCGCACTTTTCCCGTGATCACTTTGGTCGCTTGATTGTCATTTGCCATGATTGATCAGTCCTCCAAATTGAAATTTTCGTTTGCAAAGTCGTGTTCGACGCTGTTGATCTCTGGTCGACGGTCCGTCTCCGGAACCAATACAGGCTTGCCGGGTGGCTTCTGGATCAGCTCGCCGAGCAATTCGGCCAGTTGCTTCTTGCCGACCCGCTTCTCCAGTTCGCCGAGCGGCAGAAGGCTCGTTCGCATGAACTGGGTGATGCCTGCGCTTCCGAGGCGTTTCACGGCCTCCTCTTCGTCCGTAATCCTCCGATTGCTCCGGCCTTCGACCAACTTCCAGCCCGGGAACCGGGTACCGCGCACCGCCTGACCGAGCGCATATTCCTGCACATCCTTCGCCCAGGCGGCGAGCTGATCCGCGATGTGCAGGATTTGGCCGATCTCATCGATGGTAAGGAGTGCCGGGTCCTGAAACTCGTATTGCAGCGCCTTCATGTTCTCGTTGGCGCGGGCGCGGCAGGTCGCCTTGACCTTGCACCACCGGCAATGATCACCCGCTTTGAAGTCGCCCTTGCCGGTAAAGGCAAGCTCGGCAGCCGGACGAACTACACTCTCGGCCCATTCCAGGAGCTCGTCCACGGCCATAATGTCCGTGCTGATATTGTCCAGCCGGGGCTGCACGATCGTCATATGCACCTCACGGATGTCGTACAGATAGCCGTACCCCGCCAATGCGCCGAGTGCGTAGAGCCGAATTTGCGGATTGCCGACGGCAGATACCGGTACACCCTTGCCGTACTTGAGGTCAATGATTTCCATCACGCCGTCGGCGATCAGGACGACGTCACCGGTGCCGTATCCGTCCGGCACCCACTCCGAGAAATCCAGTCGCTCCTCGAACAGCACGATTCCATCCTTTGACCGGGCTTTCGCGGCCATGAACCGCTCTTCGACGATCTCGCAGTAGAAGGTAACGGCGGTCTCCATCTCGGCGTCATAAAACTTGTTCGACGCTTTGAACGCTTCTATAGCGTCGTCCAGCTCTTTCCGCTTCGCGCGATTGCAAGGAAGCAGCCGGCGCCTGAGCCGGAGCTCGGCTAACTCATGCGCCGCCGTTCCTTCGTCTGCGTACTCGCTGCGTCGGTCCGGAATGCCTTCCTGGAGCCGAGCGCTGGGCGGGCAGTTGATCCACTGCGCAGCCTTCGACGCGGACAGCAGAGCGTGGGTTCGTTCGGCGTGCGCTGTTGTCATGCCCGACACCCCCGCTGCTCCAGTTGCTCCTGCAGCATACGGATCTCGTCTCGAAGCCGATCGACCTCAGCCTCCGCCCCCAGCGCCCGCCGGATCGCGTACGGCCAGCCTTCGCGGGCTTCGGCGATGAATCGCGCGTCTGAATCAGTCAAGCAATCCGCAATCATAGAGTGGTTGGCGCGTACTTCTCGCCAAAGGTCATGCTCCTTATGATCCATCCACGGTCCCGGCGTCGCCGCCTCGCAGATCGCGAGGTCGGCCTCAAGGTCGCGCGCCTGCATCAGGCCAGCGCCTCCAGCTCGCGCTTGAAGGCGATCCGTTTCTCAGCCGGCACCGCCGTGATGTTCGACACACCGAATTTACCGAGCAATTCTTTGATCGCGGCTTTCGCTTCCGGCCCTTTTGCGCCGATGTTGCGTGCGATTTCGCGGAGCTCGACGTCAGTCGGGATCGGCTCGTCGGAGGCATCGCTGTCATCGGTATCGGGCTCGTCGTTAGCCGGTTCGTCTTCCGGCTCCGGCGGGGTAGCCGGCGGTGCTTTGGCCGGTTCCGGCTTGGTTCGTGCAGCCCGCGCGGCGCGTTCGGCCTTCGAAGCTTCCGGCACCAGGGCGGATTCGGCCGGCACGCTCCGGCCAACAATACCTGTGGAGAGAGCGGCAAGTTCTTGGATGGCTTGTTCGGCATTTTCGCCGTTGATCACGATTTGAACGGACATGGATGAATGATTCCTCCTCATCTGTTGAAATACCGACTCTTGAAAAACTGCATGGCATTCTCATGATGGCGCCGCCGCGCCTCGAATACCTTCGAGGCGATCAACCGGTTAAGCCGGGCGCGCGTCTCGTCCCGGCACCGGTGCGCTTGCTCAAGCAGCGCGCTGCCGATGATGGCGGCCTCCTGTCCGTCGAGCTCGAGGGTGATGGTGGGTTTGAGCCGCGGCATGGCGATCAACCCTCCGACGGGATACCGGGGATCGTGATGCCGAGCATTTCGAGTGTGACTCTGACGCCGGAACGCTCGCCCAATACAAATTCGCGGTCAAAGGCGTCCTCCTGCGTGTTGGGGTCGAGATTTGCGTAATATTGGGTGATTTTTTCTTGCATCTCCGGCGTGATGGTGACCGTGATCGGCTCCGGCTCGACCTCGTAACCGTGCCGGAGGGCGTCAATGAGCCTGAAGAAATTACCCGGCTCGACCGAGAAAAAATGAAGATCGAGCCAATGGACTCCACGTACGCGGCACCATGCTTCGTCCGGGATGACCCAAAGGATGAACTCGCTCGCTTCCGGACCGCGTTCCTCCAGCACTTTTTCCAGCGCCTCGCAGATGTGCCGCGGCAGCTTGACTTTGTTCATACTTCCCCTTCCCGCCCCACCTGTGGTATGATGGGGCTGATAACTGATTCATTGGTCCACCGTTGCCGCGGTGGATCTGGCCGCCTGTTTGGCGGCTTTTTCTTTACAGTTCGGCCAGCTCTTGCTCGAGCCGCTCGATTTCCTTGCGGGCGGCCTCTGCGGCGGCTTTGGTGATGGAGCGGATTGCCTGATCACCAACGCTAGTCTTTGAGATGGTGACCCACAGTCTATCGCTAACGAACGCCTCGATGCGGAAAGAATCGTGTTTTGCGCCACCACCAGTCCGCTCGATAAATTCCACGAAATCTAGGAGATCGTTTATTTGGCTGACAAGGATTCGGGTCTTTGCGGCTCGCTCAGCAATATGCTTTAGCTCCTCCCTGTCCATCCTGCATCACCACCTCCTCCCTCATCTGCTCCTCCAGCTCCATGTCACGCCGGATCTTCCAGGCGTCGAGCACGTCGACATCGTCAATGCGGTCGGGCATCAGCTTGCTGGTCATTGGCCTGCGTCACCTCCTTTCAAGCGTGCTGCCGTCCGCTCCAGTTGCTGTTTGTACACCCGCCGGGCTGCCGGCGACTGCGCGCAGCACATCAGCTGCATCAGGTTGCCACAGACGCGGACCCTTTGCTTGCGTGACATGGTCAGCTCACCTCCCGCCTGTTCATTTTCTGAATCTGCCGATATCCGTCTTCGCCGAACTGTTCTTTCTGCGCCGCATGGGTTGCCAGCACCGCGACGCCGCCGAACGCCTGAACGATAAAGCCGTGCTTTTCGGCCAGTTTCAGAACTTCTTGCCAATGCGCGTCAGCTTGCGACATGGTGTTGGGCCTCCTTCAACGCCCGGATCGCCGCCCCCAGCCTGAGCTCCGCCGCCCGCAGCCGGTACACCGCCTCGTCCACTCGGTCGGGCTCGGCCTGATCGAACATCGTCTGCGCAGCCTGATGCTCAGCGAGCGCGGCGCGGTATTCGTCGTGAGCGGTCATTGGTATGTCGCCTCCTCTCCGCAGAAATCTCCGCGAATCTCGTCCAGATCAGCCTCGACAATTTGCCCCTGTCGCTCCGCCCGCAGCCGGTCGAATGCCTTGATCGCGTTTTGGATGTTTTGCAGCCTGATTTCGGGGTCGCCGGTGTCGTGGGCGTAAAACTCAATCATCCCGAGTACATACGCCCAATCGACGACGCCGTCTGCTATGCGTGCGCGAAGCTGATCCATGATCTCCTCGACGGTTCTGGTTTTGTTCATGCGGTGGTGGCTCCTTTCTGATTCGCGAGAGCTCGCCGGATTGCGGCGACGTAATCCCGCTCCATCTCTTCGATTTCTTCTTTGCTATAGCGAATGGTCTCGCCGTCCATTTCCACGATGGCGCCGCCATCCGGCGTGTCCGTGATTTTGATGTTGTCGCTCATCCTGCGTTCACCTCCTTATGCGATCCGCTTGAGTTTCAAGCGTTCGTAATACTTCGCCAACGTTTCTTTCCGCCGCTGGAAGTCCGGGATCGCCACGATCAGACCTATGTCTGCCCGCTGCAGCGTTTCGATTGCACGGATCTGCTCGGCGGTTAGGTACGGCCGGATGACTTCGCCTTTCGGCAGCCCGTGCTTCTCGCGGAACGCTTTAGCGTCCATGCCGAGCACGATGCGGTAGATCATGTTGATCTCGTTGGAGAAGTGGTAATGCTTCGGCTCGTCGTGCGCCGCCATGATCGCGTCCGTAAAGGCCGGGAACTCCATTTTGGCCGCCTGAAGCGAGCGGATGAACGTCTCCATTTCGTTGAAGCGCCGGATGTAGGCTTCTTTGAATTGGCGGGCGCGCTTCCCTTTGATCTCCATCGCCACCATCGCGAAACCGTCTTTGGTCATGAGGATTTCACGGTTTCTCTTCCCACTCGAATCTTTGTAATAGGACTCCTCAAAGTTGAGGCGTCGGAACTCTTCACTCACTCCACTTGTGGATTCAGTGATTTCATCGATGAGGCGCAGAATGTGCCCGTGTTGTCGTTCAAACTCCTCAGCCACCTGCCGGCTGCTGCAGAAGGCTTGTCCATTCCGCTCATACAGGCGATACTCCGGGTTGAGAATGAGCTTGCTCATGCGGTGGTCACCTCGCTTTCACCCTGATTGTTCGAGGCGTTTCATCCAATCCAGAAAAGACTCTCTTCGAATCCGGCGGAGATTGCCGCTTTTGAAACTGGGCAATTCTCCGGACTTGCAGCGTTGATACACGGTGTTGGGGTGCCATCCCAGGTATTGAGCTACTTGCGCCACGGTGAGGATGGCAGGAAGGTCATCGGTCATCACATATTCCCTCCGATGTGTCTTTTAGGACACTTTTTCGTTAAAAAAAATTGCCAGCAGCTCTTGGTCCCCCATATCAAGTTCCTCGGCGATCGCCAGAATCTCTTTGCGGTTAAAATCGCTAGAACCCTTCAATTTACGATAGAAAGCACTCTTGCTCATTGCAATACCACGATTCTGCAATCGGACAAGGAGTTCAGGGACCTTAACACCAACCATGACCATACGAGCTTTCAAAGCGTTTACATTCACACCCTCCCCTCCTTTCGTGTTCGGTGTCCCTGGAGACACTTTCATATTACATCCACTCTAAGACACAGTCAACCCCTCCGCGACACTTTTTAAAATCTTTTTGGTATAAATAGTTGCATAAATGACACTTTTCCGTTATACTTGTTCCCGGAATGGAGGGATCCGAGTTGAATGGTGACCATTTGAAAAGAAGAAGATTGGAACTAAATATGACTCTTGAGGAAGTTGGAAACATTGTTGGCGTCGGTAAGAGCACGGTCCGGAAGTGGGAGACCGGAGATATTGAGAATATGAAGCGTGATAAAATTGCGCTGCTGGCTAAAGCGCTTCGGACATCGCCTCTGTATATTATGGGTTTGGTGGACAGCCCGGAACCTGACGGATGGAAGGAACGAAATACAATCCCGCTTATCGGAACAATTTGCGCCGGTGACGGGCTGTTGGCCGAGCATAATATCGAAGAATATGTTTATTACCCTTTCCCCAGCAAACGTCAGCCTGATTTTGCGCTCCGAGTCAAAGGAAGTTCTATGATCGGTGCGGGGATTGAAGATGGTGACATAGTATATATGAGACAAGCATCTTGGGCCGACTACAACGGACAAATTGTAGCGGCCCTTATCAATGACCACGAAGACGGCACGCTCAAGCGCATACGCTGGTCAACTGACTCTCCGCTCATTCGGCTGGAGCCGGAAAACGACGAGTTCCAGGTGATCGAAGTCGCACCGAATCAAATCAGGATATGCGGATTGTATATGGGACATTTCAAACCAGAGAAGGAGGCGTAACATTTGATCGATTTCGACGAGTATTTCAAAGAGGAGCGAAGACGAGCCGACACTTTAAACGGACGGATTAGGGTTCCGGTAATCGAAAAAATCCTTGTCGAGGACGGAAAGATAATCGGCGTTCAGGCTGGAACGGGAGAACGGTTCGTCATCAGAGATCGCGAAGAGGAGATGATGTAGATGATTGGATCTTTTCGCCAGCGTGGATGCAAATGTCCACCCGAGCGAAAGCGCTGCACATGCGGAGCCAAATGGTACTACCGCTACAGCATTACTGACCCGGCGACTGGAAAGCGGAAGCAGAAGGAAGTAGGCGGATTTCGCACGAAAGCTGAGGCAGAGGAAGCGGCAAAAAAGATTCTTGCCGAGATCCAACAGGGTATCTATGTCGAACCATCAAAATATACAGTCGAATCCTTTCTTATTGAATATCTGGAGCAAACCTTAAAACATGAGATCGCCCCCAACACATTTGAACAAAGGCAGGCAATGGTTAGGAATCACATCGCTCCGCGGATCGGAAAAGTTAAATTGGCTGATCTCACACCTAACCTCATTCAAAAAATGGTTAATGACCTTCGAGAAACGTTTAGCGCTGGTTATGTCCAGAACATTTGCAGGCTGTTAAACAAAGCCTTGAACCATGCCGTGCGATGGAACATGATCGCTAGGAACCCTGCTGCTCTTGTTAAAAAGCCTTCCACCTCTAGGAAGAATACAAAGATGAAGGTCTGGACGGTCGATGAACAAAAGACATTCCTCGGATTCGCGAAGCAAGGACAGCAATTGTACTACATGTTGTTTCTCGTCGCGCTCACAACGGGCATGAGAAAAGGCGAATTGCTGGGGCTGAAATGGGGGGATATCGACTTAAAAACGGGCATTATCAGCGTTAAGAGGACGGTCGTGTGGGCCGACAAAACGCTTTATCTGAAAGACACACCCAAAACGGAGAGTTCTATACGGTCGATCCAGCTACCGAAAGAGGTATTGAGGGAATTAAAGAAATGGCAGCTCGCTTGTCCGAGCAATCTGCACGACCTAGTATTCCCGAGTCCTGCGACAAACGGGATACTCTATCCAAACTCATTAGACAAGGCATTCATTCGGACTGTGAAAGGTGCAGGCGTCCCGTATATCTCCTTCCACGGTTTAAGACATACCTTTGCCACAACCCTGCTCGCAAACAACGTCAACCCGAAGATTGTTCAGGAAATGTTGGGGCACGCAACCATCAAGACCACGATGGACACATACTCTCACGTATTACCCAATATGCAACGATCAGCGGCAGAACAATTAGGGGCCGTTTTATTTTAGCCTTACGATGTGGGCAAGTTGTGGGCAAATCTCGATTTTGGTTCGAAATATCCTTATCTGACAAGGAAGAATATAATTCGATTCGTACTGCACGCTCGCCGTCCATTCCCGGTTGCGCCGCACGGCAAAATCGAACAGGATCTCGCCGTGGGTCCAGTTCCGTTTCATCCGGAGCGATTCGACGGCCATCCTCCGGAATTCG
>Ga0310827_100306_pt1 | contig 45563 bp, 39 predicted proteins | sample WT_ome_2_FD_201309 | JGI IMG/M metagenome (GOLD analysis project Ga0310827, IMG submission 201309) | Sorghum-adapted microbial communities enriched on wild type (WT) sorghum from Joint BioEnergy Institute, Emeryville, California, United... ... | reverse complement strand
CGATCTACCTGCAATCCGAGCACGTCGTTCAGCACATAACGTACTTTGTTCTGGATATTGTGAGCCACTTCGGAAATTTTCGTTCCGTACATCACGATGATGTACAGATCGATGACCGTTTTGCCGTCTTCCTGCTTCACTTCCACGCCGCGGGTGAAGTTGTCGCGGCCGAGCAGTTCGGCGATGCCGTCTTTCAACTGTTTGCGGGAGCTCATGCCGACGAGCCCGTAGCAATCCAGGGCGGCGGAACCGGCCAGCGTAGCGATCACTTCATCCGAGATGGCAACTTTGCCGTGCTCGGTCGACAATTCGATCGGCATGCGGGTCACACCCCTTTTTGTTTGAGAAACAAAAACTTCAACCTTAATCTTACAACAAAATAAAGCAAATGTCGATTTGCTCCGCCGTCCCGGTGCTTGCAAAAAAACGGAAGCCGGCCTGCATCGCGCCTCCCGATGCGGGACGGGCGCTTGCCTGCCGGCTTCCAACCGGTTGCTTGCAAACGGACTCTCGTGATGTTGACCCGGTTGTTTCTGCCCTCGAACGGTTGCGATCCGGATTCCGGCCGGCCCGGCATGCCGAATGACTTGCGCAGTCTGCGGCAACGGTCCGGTACGGTCATCCCGGAAGGGCAAACGGTCGAGGCGGCAGACGATTCACCGCTTCATGATCATGGTTTCAAGACTGCTCCAACGCTTTCCTGCCGGCCTCCAACAAGGCGATGATGCGGTCCGGATCGTACACCGCACCCGCCCACGTGCCGCCGCTTGCCGTTTGCAGGGCGGCCCACAGCCGCGTATCGGCGGGAAGCCTCGGATCGGGCGCAAGTCCGGGATGCGGCGTCCGGGCAGCCAGGCGCCGGGCGCCTTCCTCCGGATCGAACGTTTCGTCGCCCTCCCCGATGAAATCGACGCTTCCCGACAAATTGACCCGGTCAATGACGATCCGGATGACATCCCCGTCACGCAGCTTGCCGATCGGTCCGCCGGCGAGCGCTTCGGGGCCCACGTGGCCGATGCAGGCTCCGGTGGACACGCCGGAAAACCGGCCGTCGGTGATCAGGGACACGTGCTTCCCGAAGGAGAGCGCCTTCAAGGCCGACGTCAGCTGGTACGTTTCTTCCATACCGGCGCCGCTCGGTCCCCTGCCGATCAGCACGAGCACGTCGCCGGCGACGATGCCGCCGTTTTTGATCGCCCGGATGGCGTCCCTTTCGCTCGTAAACACCTTCGCTTTGCCGGTATGGCGGTACACGCCGTCTTCCCCGACCACCGACGGATCGATGGACGTCGATTTGATGACCGACCCTTCCGGCGCCAGATTCCCCCTCGGGAACGTCACCGTCGAAGTCAAACCGGCTTCGCGCGCCTTGTCCGGCGGCATGATCACCTCATCCGGATCCACCCCGTCCTCCTCCGTCAACCGGCGGCGCAACGCTTCGCGTCGCTCCGATTGCCGCCACCAGTCCAGCACGGCGGACAGCGGTTCACCCGTGACGGTGAGCACCGTGTCGTCGATGAGGCCCATATCCCGGAGATGAAGCATCACTTCGGGCACGCCGCCGGCAAGAAACGCCCGCACCGTCGGATGGTAGACCGGGCCGTTCGGCAGCACGCTGACAAGCCGGGGAACTTTCCGGTTGATGTCGATCCAGTCTTCCACCGTCGGTACCCGCAGACCGGCAACATGGGCAATGGCCGGAATGTGCAGAAGCAGGTTGGTGGAGCCGCCGAAGGCGGCGTGCACCACCATGGCGTTGCGAATCGCCGCATCGGTCACGATGTCGCGCACCCGGATGCCGGCGTCCGCCATGGCCATGATCGCCTTCGCCGACTGGCGGGCCAGCGCCAGCCATACCGGCTGGCCGGACGGCGCCAATGCGGCGTGGGGCACCGTCAAACCGAGGGCTTCCGCCACCACCTGGCTCGTGGCTGCGGTGCCGAGGAACTGGCAACCGCCGCCGGGGGTGGCGCAGGCGCGGCAGCCGAGATCCGCCGCCGCTTCCAGCGTGATCTCTCCGCGGGCGAACCGGGCGCCGATCGTTTGAATCGCCCCCGCATCTTCGCCCTGGACGGGAGGCAAGGTGACGCCGCCGGGCACCACGATGCCGGGCAAATCGACGCTGCCCGCCACGGCCATCAACATCGCCGGCAACCCCTTGTCGCAGGTGGCGATGCCGATGACGCCGCGACGCGTCGGCAGGGAACGGATCAGCCGGCGCAGGACGACGGCCGCGTCGTTCCGGTACGGCAGCGAATCGAACATGCCCGACGTTCCCTGGGAACGTCCGTCGCACGGGTCGCTCACCGCGCCGGCGAACGGAATGCCGCCGGCGCGGCTGATCGTTTCCGCCGCTTCCTTGGCCAGCAGGCCGACCTCCCAATGCCCGGTGTGGTAACCAAGGGCGATCGGCGTGCCGTCTTCGGCGCGAATTCCTCCCTGGGTGCTCAAAATCAAATATTCCCCTGTTCCGAGGCGTTCCGGCCGCCATCCCATGCCGACGTTTTGCGACCAGCCGAACAGGTCGCCGCTCGGCGCTTCCCGCAGCATGTCGGGCGTGAACGGCAATGCCCCTTCCGCTCCGGGCGCCCTTGTCTTCACGTCATAAACGGACGAATCCGCTTCTTCCATCAGTTCGGCCAAACGGCTCCCCATTCCGATTCCTCCCCGGTGCGATCACGCTTTGACGAATACGGTCTTGACCGCCGTGTAAAACTCGATGGCGGCTCTTCCCTGCTCCCTGGAATGGGAACTCGACAGCTTCATGCCCCCGAAAGGTGCCTGCAGTTCCACGCCTGCCGTTTCCGCGTTCACCCGGACGAGCCCCGCGTCCATGTCGCGAATGAACGTCAGCACGTTGCCGATATCCCGCGTATAGATGGAGGCGCTGAGCCCGAATTCGGCATCGTTGGCCAGTTGGATCGCTTCCTCCATGTTGTCCGCGGGAATGAGCGCCAGCACGGGACCGAAGATTTCTTCCCGGGCGATGCGCATGTCCGGATGGACGTCTTCAAACACGGCCGGTTCGACGAAGTAGCCGTCGGCGAGGCCGCCTTCCGTCACCCGTCTGCCGCCGTAAACCAGTTTGGCGCCTTCCTCCTGGCCGATGCGCACGTAGTCCAGCACCGTGTTCATTTGGCCTTCGCTGGCGCACGGCCCCATCCAGATGCCGTTTTCCATGCCGTCGCCGATGCGGATTTCCCGCACTTTGGCCAGCAATTTCTCCTTGAACGCGTCATAAACGTCGCGATGCACGATGACGCGGCTCGTGGCGGTGCATTTTTGCCCCGTCGAGCGGAAGCCGCCGCTGATCGTCGCTTCCACGGCGAGATCCAGGTCGGCATCGGCCGCGATGATGATCGGGTTTTTGCCGCCCATCTCCAGCTGGTATTTGGCTCCGCGTTGGTAAGCCGCCAGGCCGACCGCTTTCCCGACCGTATCCGACCCCGTGAAGGTGATGCCGTGCACGCCGGGATGCTCGGCCAGCGCCTGTCCGACCGTGGAACCTTTGCCGATGACCAGGTTGACGACGCCCGCGGGGAAACCGGCTTCCGCGAAGCATTCCACCACTTTGGCCGCCGTCACGCTCGTCTCCAGCGCCGGTTTGAGCACCACCGTGTTGCCGTAGGCAAGCGCCGGCGCCATTTTCCAGACCGGAATGGCCACCGGGAAATTCCAGGGCGAGATGACGCCGATGACGCCGAGCGGCACCCTGACGGTGAACATCAATCCCTCGCTGTCGGAAGACGGGATCACCTCGCCGATTTGCCGGCTGCCTTCCCCGGCATAATAGCGCAAGAGGGCGACGCCCCGCAGCGTTTCTCCCTTCGCTTCAGGGAACGTTTTGCCCATCTCGCGGGTCATCGTCTCGGCGATTTCATCCACCCGCCGCTCCATAATCGCGGCAGCCTTGTACAGCAGTTCCCCCCGCGCCGGACCGGCCATCCTGCTCCAGGCCGTCTTCGCCGCATTCGCCGCCTGAACGGCTTCATCCAGTTCCTCCCGACCGGAAAGGGGAACGATCCCCACCACCTCGGATGCCCGGGCCGGGTTGATGCTCTCCGTTGTTTGCCCGGAAGCGGCCGGTTTCCATTCCCCGCCGATGTAGTTCAAATATTGTCGACCAAGTTCAAGTTGTCCCATTGTACCCATCCTCCTTGAGAGTCTTGATTGGATTTCGCCCCGCCCGGATTCGGTTGAAACCGGCGGGCGAAGCGATTCATTTCACGAGGCTGGATGCCGGCGCGACCGGATTGGCCAATTCGCCGATGCCGTCAATGCCGATGATGATCCGGTCACCTTCCTGCAGCGTGAAATCGTTGGGCGGCACGATGCACGTTCCGGTGAGCAGCACGGTCCCGTCATACAATTCGTTGTCGAGCGACAAATAATGCACGAGTTCATCCAGCTTGCGCTTCAACTGTCCCGTGCTGGCCGAACCGCGGAATACTTCCTGCCCGTCCCGCTCGATGCGGCACGTAATTTCAAGCGCATACGGGTCGGACACGGTGCCGGCCAGCCGGACCGCAGGTCCGATCGAGCACGATTTGCGCCAAATTTTCGCCTGCGGGAGATAGAGCGGATTTTCCCCCTCGATGTCCCGGCAGCTCATGTCGTTTCCGATGGTGTAGCCCCAGACCGTGCTGTCGCTGCCGAGCACGATGCCGAGCTCCGGTTCCGGAACCTGCCAGGACGAATCGCTGCGCAGACCGAGCGTTTCCTCCGGTTCTGCCAATCTCGCCCCTGTTGATTTGAAGAAAATTTCCGGACGCGGCGCATCGTACACTTTGTCGTAGAACGTCTCCCGGTCCAACTTTCCGTCCGTCGCTTCGTAGTTGCGCGCTTCCTTGCTTCGCAGATAGGTGACCCCCGCTGCCCACACTTCCGGCGCTTCCACCGGTACGGTCAGTTTCAGCGAGGAAAGCGACTCCCCGACCAGCCTTTCCTGCGTGACGAACGATTCGGCCAGCGCCTCGGGTTGCAATCCGGTCAGCCTCGCTTCCTTCATGAACGCTTGCATCCCGTCAAAAGGCGTACGGTACGCGCGATCGTCGTCCGTCACCACCGCCAACACCGGCAATCCGTTTTCGACAAACCGAACCAAACGCATGAAACCACCTCTCCCTTTCTTCTCCGTTTTGTTGACGTTCACCCGCCGGTCATCCCGACTGACGGAACCCCATCGCTCCCGAAACGTCCTTCGCCCCCTGCACCAACTGAACCGCTAGCGATTGCAACGCCTCATCCCCGACGGCGGACGCCAGCGTCGAAATGCTGATCGCCCCGGCAATTTTGCCCGCATGATCAAACACCGGAGCCGCGACGCAGCGGACGCCCGGTTCGTTTTCCTCCCGGTCCGTCGCATAGCCTTCCATCCGCACGCGTTCGATTTCCGCCAGAAACGCTTCACGGTCCGTGATCGTGTTCGGCGTATGCCGGACGAAGGCGTAATCCGCCAGCAGCGCTTTCAGCTCCTCCGGAGGCAAAAAGCCGGCCAGCACCTTGCCGACGGCGCTCGTGTGCAACGGCACGCGGCGCCCGATGCGCGAATAGCGAATTGCCGCCTTCTCGCCTTCCACCTTGTCGATGTAGACGCCTTCGCGCCCGTCCCGGATTACGAGATGGGTCGTCTGGCCGGTGGTGCGGGAAAGCTCCTCCAGCGTTTTGCGGGCCACCGCGCGAATGTCCATGTTTTGCAGCAGAAACTGGCCGCGTTCCAGCAGTTTCAGCCCGAGCCGGTATTTGCCCGACGCTTCGTCCTGCTCGATATAACCGTGCATTTGCAGCGTTTTCAGCAGCGAATGGAGCGTGCTTTTGTGCAGATTCATGCGGACGCTCATCTCGGTGATTCTCAGTTCCGGGTTCTGCTCATCGAACAGGTCGAGGATTTGCAGCGCCCGGTCCAGCGATTGGATGATCGGCATGGAGTCCTCCCGGTAAGCGTTGTCAATTTTATATTATAAAACACCGTTTTATAATTGCCAACAAAAAAGGTTCGTGTGTTTTTGATTTTTTTGTGAAAGGATCGTCTCTCCGCAATGCTGCCATCTCGATCCGGATCCCCTGTTTTGCGGCGAGTTGCGGGAATAATGCCGCGATCTCGCACCAAAAACCCCTGCACCGCAGCGAGTTATGGGCAAAATGCCGCTTTCCCAGGCCAGACACTCCCGTCCCGGGTGGAGCAATCGGCCGGTTACCGCTATCTCGCACCAAACATCCTCGTTCCGCGCGAAATATGGACAAACTACCGCCTCTCGCACCGGCCTGCCTTTCCGCTTCCGGGCTGCGGGAGCGTTTCGCCAACCCGACCATGAAAACTCGGCATTGACTCCCGCGCATGGACCGTGTTATGATCATTTAGTGTGTTTGGTCAGAAATGGGGGTGTTTCACGATGGCACGCAAATGCTATGTAACCGGCAAAGCGCCGAAAAGAGGCAACAACGTATCCCACGCCAACAACAAAACGAAACGCACCTGGGGCGTCAACGTCCAGAAGGTGCGCATTCTCGTCGACGGCAAACCGAAACGGGTTTACGTCAGCACCCGCGCGCTGAAAAGCGGCAAAGTCGTTCGCGTCTGATTCGGCCGACGGCCTTCATAAAGACAAAAAGCACCTCCTGCGGTGCTTTTTTTCGTATTCGGGAACGAAACGTCGTACGGCCATCTCCCGCCCTGGGCGGCGGCAAGCGAATGGAGTCAATTTTTGCTGAACGTATTGATGATGGCTCTGACGAAGCTCCCCAAAAATTTGGGCAATTTGATCGTGTAAAATTTCACGCCTACCCCTCCCACCGTAGTATGGCTTCCCGATTCGTCCCTTCATCCTATGCCGCGTCGGGCAAAAAAGTGCGTTTTCACCCCGCCCCGTCAGGCACACCGAACACTTCCGCACGATCACCGCACCTTCATCCGTCACAAAAAAAGGGACCTCCGGCCCGCGGCCTTCGGTACCCATTTTATGCATTTCCGCATTGCAACATTCCAAAAGAGGGGCAGCGGCACCCGGCACGGGTTCGTCCGGCATGGCATTCCGCGCACCCGTTTCCCGGAAGCGGGAACTGCCGAACGCCGCCGGTTGCCGGATAACGGCCCGCCGACGGCGATCAAACGCCCGCCCGGCCCGCGCCTTCCCGGATTTCCGCCATCGCCGCCGCCCGGTCGCTCCTGCCGAACACCGCGTTGCCGGCCACCAGCACCGTCGCGCCGGCTTCCGCAACGAGACGGGCGGTCTCGCGGTTGATGCCGCCGTCCACTTCGATCTCCACGTGCGAAAGCCCCCGCTCGTCCAGCAGCGACCGCATCCGGCGGATTTTGTCCAGCATCGGATGCAAAAACTGCTGGCCGCCGAAACCGGGATTGACGGTCATGACGAGCACGTAGTCCACCAGTTCGAGCACCGGCGCGACGGCCTCCGCCGGCGTCGACGGATTGAGGACGACGCCCGGCTTTTTGCCGAGTTTCCGGATCAAATCCAGCGTGCGATACAAATGGGGATCGGCTTCCGCATGCACGGAAATCAAATCCGCTCCCGCTTCGGCGAACGCTTCGACATAGCGGGCCGGCTGTTCGATCATGAGATGGACGTCCATCGGCAGCTTCGTGTGGGGCCGAAGCGCCTTGACGACCAGCGGACCCAGGGTGATGTTCGGCACGAAATGGCCGTCCATGACATCCACGTGCAGCCAGTCCGCGCCTTGTGCCTCCACTTCCCGGACTTCCTCCGCCAGCCTGGCGAAGTCCGCCGAGAGAATGGACGGGGCAAGTTTGATCATCGGGTCAGTACCTCCGCTTCGATTGTTGGATTTCTGCGAGAAACTGCAAATAGTGGCGATAGCGGCTTTCCGCGACGCGCCCTTCTTCCGCGGCTTCCGTCACGGCGCAACTCGGTTCGTTCTGGTGCAGGCAGCCGCGAAACTTGCACCCGTCCGCCAGCGCGGCAAACTCGGGAAAGCAGGCGGACAACCCGCCGGCTTCAATCCCGGCAAAGTCCAGTTGGCTGAACCCCGGCGTGTCGGCGACGAAGCCGCCTTCGGGATGCGCGATCAACTCCACGTGGCGGGTCGTATGCCTGCCGCGTCCCAATTTGTCGCTCACTTCGCCGGTCATGAGGGAAACGCCCGGAATGACGCCGTTCAGAAGCGACGATTTGCCGACCCCGGATTGGCCGGCGATGACGGTCAGCCTGCCGGCCAGCGCCCGCCGCACCTCGTCCAGGCCGGTCCCCTTCTTGACGCTGCAGGACAGGACGGTGTAGCCCGCTGCCCCGTAAATCGCCTTTGCCTGTTCGACCGGATTGTGTTCACCGTCCGCCGCCGGATCCAGCAAGTCCTCCTTCGTGATCACGACGATCGCTTCGAGCCCCGCATGTTCGGCATGGACGAGGAACCGGTCCATCAGGAGCAGCGAAAGGTCCGGTTTGACCACCGAGGACACGAGCAGCATCGTGTCGGCGTTGGCCACCGGCGGACGGACGAGTTCGGTCGTGCGCGGAAACACCTCGTCCACGGTCCCCTCCCCGCTCGGCGTGACGGAAAACCGCACCCGGTCACCGACGAGGGGCGTCGTGCCCCTTTTTTTGAAAACGCCCCGCGCCCGGCATTGCACCGGATCTCCTCCCCCGTCCGGCAACACGTAATAATATCCGCTCAAGGCTTTGACGATCAGACCGGTCTGCATCATCTTACAGTTCCTCCCGGTCGGCCGGCGACAAATCACCGAAGGGAGCGGCGCCGCCCGCCGATTCATCCGTGTCAAAAGGCAAGTATTCCACGTTCGCGTCTTCCGGAATTTCGAAGTCGTCGGGCAAATCCCGATCCGGATTCATTTCGTACAGCGCATCGCCGTATGTCTTCGTGATGGATTCAATCAGGATGTCGTTGCGGTATACGGTCACGACGCCGTTCTGGCCGGGCGCCAGCACGAGGGTGACGGTGAACGGCGTAATGTCGGTGATTTCCACGTTTTTGTATTCCACGTTCACGCCGTAGGCGTCGGTCACCTTGATGACGACGCGGCTCTTGTCCGCTCCTTCTTCCGGCCGGACGGTGACGAGCACGTGGGTTTGCACCGCCTCGTCGGGCAGGCCGTCGCTCACGTGGAGCGTGATTTGCTCCTCGGGATCCGCGAGATCGCCTTTTTCATACGGCCATTGTTTGAACACGTAGTCTTTCGGCGCGTACGCCTTCTCCCGGACGACCGTCACGTTTTCGAAGCCCGCTTTCTGCAACATGCTGATGGCGACGGTTTCCTTCTGGTTCGTGACGTCGATCATCTCGACGGTGCCCGGGCCCTTGCTGACCTGGATGACCAGTTCGGTGACCTTCGGATCGTAACTCGCGCCCGCATCCGGGAATTGGCCGACCACGGTGCCTTCCGGCTCATCGGAAACGACTTCCTCCATCCGGTACCGGACCCCCTGCAACGCCAACGTTTCCATCACGTTTTTCACGTCGGTCAACCAATCCCGGTTGACATAGTCGTCCATCTCCAGCGTCGACGGCCCGGAGCTGACCGTCAGACCGATCGGCCAGTTCGGGTTCGCCTTCTCGCCCTCTTTCTCCTGGGCCATGACGACGCCTTCCGGATAAACGTCGCTGGGCCGGTACTCCGGTACCCCGACGGTCAGGCCGGCTCCTTCCAGCACGGCCACCGCCTGTTCGAGCGGCATGCCGACCACGCTGGGCACGTCGAGTTCTTCGACCTTCATCATGTCCTGGATTTTGCCGACCGCCATCCATGCGCCTGTCAGCAGAAGGCCGATCACCACCAGCCAGATGACCGGCTTGACCCATATCCATTTGCGGTTCGGTTTGTCTTCCAATCCTTCCCAGTTCATGCGATCCCCGCTTTGTTCCGGTTCCCGCCGGGGAGGCGGTGCCGCTGCTGCGGCACCGCGCAAGGCCGGCATGATCCGGGTTTTCTCCGTATCGTCGTCCTCGTCGGCGTCCGGATACCGTTTCGGTTCGTTCCGTTTCTCCGGCAGCAGGCAGACGTCCAGATCGGCCAGCATTTCCTTCGCCGACCGGTACCGCTCCCGCGGATTTTTGCGGAGCGCCTTCAGCACGATGTTTTCCACGCTTTGCGGGATGTGCGGATTGATCTTGCGCGGATCCTCCACCTTCTCCTGCAAGTGCTTGAGCGCCACGCTGATCGGGCTGTCGCCGGAAAACGGCAGCTTCGCCGTGAGCATCTGGTAAAGCACGATGCCGAGGGAGTACAGGTCGCTGACGGCGTCCTGGGTCGCCCCCTTGGCGTGTTCCGGCGAAAAATAATGCACCGATCCGAGCACGGCGCCCGTCTGGGTGATGTCCGCCGACGTGATCGCGCGGGCGATGCCGAAGTCGGTCACCTTCACCCGCCCGTTTTTCCCGAGCAGGATGTTGTGCGGCTTGATGTCCCGATGGATGATGCCGCTCACATGGGCGTGGTCCAATGCATCGCAAATTTGCATGGCGATGTTGACCGCTTCCTCGACCTGGAGGGGAGCCTGTTGCTTGATTTTGTCGTTCAGGTTGATGCCTTCGACGTACTCCATGATGATGTAGTGAATGTCCCCGTCTTGCCCGACATCGTAGATGCTGACCACGTTCGGATGGGAGAGGGACGCGGCCGCCTGGGCTTCCCGGCGGAACCGCTGGATGAATTCTTCGTCTCCAACGAACTGTTGGCGCAAAATTTTGACGGCAACCTTGCGCCCGAGCAGCATGTCGTGGGCTTTGTACACGAGCGCCATGCCGCCTCCGCCGATGCGTTCGATCAGTTCGTAACGGCCGCCCAGTTCGCTTCCGATCATTGGTCTCCCCCTTCCACGCCTTCATCCCGCTCGTTGCGGACCAGGATGACGGATACGTTGTCGTCGCCGCCGGCGGCGAGCGCCTGTTCGACGAGACGGTCCGCCATCGTGTCCAGGTCCCTTTCGCTCCGCAGCGTCCGGACGATGACCGATTCACTGATCATGTTCGTCAAACCGTCGGTGCAAAGCAGCAGCAAATCCCCGGGAGACCATTCCAATTCATGCAAATCCGGCGCAACGGAGGGCTCGGTGCCGAGGGCGCGGGTGAGCACGTTGCGGCGGGGATGGCCCTTCGCTTCTTCCGGGCTGATCTGCCCCGACCGGACAAGCTCGTTGACCAGCGAATGGTCTTCGGTCAATTGCCGGAAATCGTCGCCCGAGAGCAAATACGCCCGGCTGTCCCCGACGTGGGCGACAACGAGGCGCGCCGGGTTGGCAAGGCAGGCGACAAGGGTCGTCCCCATGCCCGCCAATTCCGGGTGTCGGACGCTTTGCGCATGGATATGGGCGTTGGCCCGGGCGATCGTCTCGCGCAAACGCTCCCTGAGTTCCTCCTCCGACAGGCTTCCGTCCAGCGTTTTCAGTTCGCCGGCCAGCCAATCCACCGCGGACTGGCTGGCCACGTCCCCCGCCTGATGACCGCCCATGCCGTCCGCCAACGCCGCCAGCAGCCAGCCGTTCGGCAGTTCGGCCACCACGGCGCGGTCTTCGTTGATGGATCGAATTTGGCCTACATCCGTCCTGAAGGCCGTCTTCATTCAAGCGCCCCCTTATTTGTTCAGCAATGCCTCGTGTTTCGCCCTGAGCTGCCCGCAGGCCGCCGCGATGTCCGCTCCCTGCTCCCGCCGGATGGTGGCGTTGATCGATTTCCGCTGCAATATGCGCTGAAACCGGAAAATATCCTCCCGCGGCGTGCGCACATACTTGCGTTCCGGCACGTAGTTGACCGGAATCAGGTTGACGTGGCAAAGGATCCCCGACGCCAGCAGCACGTCGGCCAACTCCTCCGCGTGTTCCGGCTGGTCGTTGACGCCGCCGATGAGCGCATATTCGAAGGTGACCCTGCGGCCCGTTTGATTCCAGTAGTATTTCAGCGCCTCCATCACGTCCGCGAACGGATAGCGGCGGTTCACCGGCATGAGCCGGGAACGCAGCGCATCGTTCGGGGCGTGGATCGAGATGGCCAGGTTGATTTGCGTCTTTTCGTCGGCAAACCGGTAAATGTTGGGCACGATGCCGCTCGTCGACACGGTGATGTGCCGGGCGCCGATGTTGAGCCCTTTTTCATGGATCACCGTGCGGAGAAACGTCATCAGGTTGTCGTAATTTTCAAAAGGTTCGCCGATGCCCATGACCACGATGCTGTCCACCCGGTCCCCGGAAGCGTCCAGCATCTGCTGGCACTTGACGACCTGGGCGGTGATTTCACCCGCCGTCAAGTTCCGCTTCAGGCCGCCCAGCGTCGAGGCGCAAAAGGTGCAGCCGATCCGGCAGCCGACCTGGGTGGTGACGCAGACGCTGTTGCCGTAGTCGTGTTTCATGATCACCGTTTCAATGGCATGCCCGTCGTGCAGGCGAAACAGAAACTTGACCGTGCCGTCGGAGGACGTGAACCGGTCGACTTCCGTCAGGGTGACAAAACGGAAAGACTCCGCCAGCTTCTCCCTCAACGTTTTCGGCAAATTGGTCATCGCCTCGAAGTTGTCCACCCGCTTGACATACAGCCAGTCGTACAGCTGGTCAGCCCGGTACGCCGGCTCTCCGTTATCCTTCATCCAGGCGCGGAGCTGCTCCAGCGAATAATCGTATACAAAAGGTTTTTCGATCCCTTGTTCGCTCATGTCCTCTTTCCCAACGTCTCCCGTCTTCTTCAATTTCCCGTCCCTTGAATCGTTTTGATCCCGTTTATTTTATCACAAGCCCGTTCAACCGTGAAAGGACCGTTTGCGAAGGGCCGCGATGAAGAAGCCGTCCGAGCCGAAGTCATGGGGGAAAATGCGCAGCCGCCCCGGTTCCGCGAACGAGGGACGGAGGGCGGGCAGCCGGTCGGCGGCGGATTCGTCGGGTACGAATTCCGGGTGACGGGCGAGGAAAGCGTCCACCTGCTCCTCGTTTTCTTCCCGCTCCAGCGTGCACGTGCTGTAAACGAGGATGCCGCCGGGCTTCACGAGACCGCTGACGGCATCGAGCAGCCTGGCTTGCACGGCGCTTATGCCGGCGATGTCTTCCTCCCGCTTCGTCCATTTCAGGTCCGGCTTGCGGCGGATGACGCCGAAGCCGGTGCAGGGGGCGTCAAGCAAAATGCGGTCAAACGATTCCGGCGCATGGCGTTGCGGCAACTCCGCCGCGTCGCCGGTTTCCGTGCGCACGCAGGTGAGGCCGAGCCGTTCGAGCTGCTGCTCGATGAGCCGCACTTTGTGGGGATGCAGGTCATTGGCGATGACGGTGCCCCGGTTTTCCATTTTTTCGGCGATGTGCGCCGTCTTGCCGCCGGGCGCGGCGCAGCAGTCCAGCACCGTCATGCCCGGTTTCGGATCAAGGAGTTCGGCGACGAGCATGGAGCTTTCGTCCTGGATCGAATACAGTCCGCGGGCGAAGCCGGGCTTCGCCGCCAGGTGGCCGCCGTCCTCCGCCACGATGCCGGCGGGCGCGATGGCGCTTGCCCGTGCGCGGATCCCCTCGCTCTCCAGCATGTCCAGCACGCCGTTGCGGCTCGCGCGCAGCGGATTGACGCGGATCGCCGTTCGCGGCGGCACGTTGTTCGCCTCGCAGATGCGCCGTGCCGTCTCCTCCCCGAACGCGCGGATCCAGCGGGCGACGAGCCATTCCGGATGGGAATGGGCGAGGCTGATGGCGGCGGCGGGCGGCAGATTTTCCGGGATGTTCATCCGCTCCGGCTCCCGGAGCGCCCGGCGCAGCACGGCGTTGACGAGGCCGGCGATGCCGGCGTGGCCGCGCTTCCTGGCGATGGTCACCGCTTCGTTCACCGCCGCATGGGGCGGGATGCGGTCGAGGTAAACGATTTGGTAGAAGCTCATCCGGAGCAGCTGCACCACCCAGGGCGAAAGCCGCTTCCCGGAACCCGAAACGTAGCGGGAAATGCAGAAATCCAGCGTATTTTTCCGCTGGATTGTGCCGTAAATCAATTCCGTCGCCAGGGCGGCGTCCTTGCGGGACAGGTCATGTCCGGAAAGCAGGCGGTTCACCGCCAGATTGCTGTAGGCGCCCTCCGTTTCGATCCTGAGCAGGGCGTCAAGCGCCAGCTCCCTGGCGCCTTTCTTCGGCCCCTTCATTGTCCGTCCTCCTGGCCGAGCCGGTCGCCGGTTTTCAGCCGCCCGCTTTTCAAAAATTCGCCGGCCGGCATCGCCTTCTTGCCGGCGGGCTGCACTTCTTCCACAAACAAGGCGCCGCTGCCGCACTGCACGGCAAATCCGTCGGGCCGGATGCGGATGACGGTGCCCGGCTCGGCGCCCTCATTGCCTTCCGTTGTGCGGCAGCGCCAAATTTTGAACACGTCCCCGCCGAGCAGGGTGAAGGCGCCGGGACGCGGCCGCAAAGCGCGCACGAGGTTGAACACGCGCCCGGCGTCCGCCGTCCAGTCGATCCGTTCGTCCTCGTGGGTCAGCATCGGCGCATAGACGGCTTCCTCGTCCCGCTGCGGCTCCGCCTTCGCTTTCCCTTCGGCAAGGAGGGGCAACGTTTCCAGCAACAGTTCGGCGCCGAGCACGCTCAGTTTGTCGAACAGCGTGCCCGCGTCGTCTTCGTCGGTGATCGGAATGCTCCGTTTGGCGATCATGTCGCCGGTGTCGAGCCCTTCGTCCATGTACATGATCGTGACGCCGGTTTCCGTTTCCCCGTTCATGATGGCGTACTGGATCGGCGCGGCGCCGCGATATTTCGGCAGCAGCGACGCGTGCACGTTGATGCAGCCGAGCGGCGGCAAATCCAACACCGATTTCGGCAAAATCTGGCCGTAGGCGGCGGTGACGATCAGGTCCGGTTCGTACGCGCGGACCGCCTCCACCGCATCAGGCCGGCGCAACCGTTCGGGCTGCAGCACGGGGATGCCGAGGCGGATCGCTTCTTCCTTCACGGGCGGAGGCGTCAGCACGCCCTTGCGCCCCTTCGGCCGGTCCGGCTGCGTCACGCAGGCCGCGATCCGGAAACCTGCTTCCGCCAGCGCGCGCAAGGAAGGCACGGCAAAGTCCGGGGTGCCCATAAATACGATGTTCATTCCGCCTCTCCCTCTTCCGGCGCCTCGGGGGATTCCGGCGGAATGCGGTAGATCGTCTCTGCGATGTCGGTGAACAGGATGCCGTTGAGGTGATCGATTTCGTGCTGGAAAATGCGGGCGAGAAACCCTTCCGCGTCGATGATCCGCTCTTCGCCGTTTTCGTCCAGGCCTTTCACCCTGATCCGCATGTGCCGCTTCACGTCACCGTTCAAGCCCGGAATGCTGAGGCAGCCTTCCGGACCGAGCTGCTCGCCTTCGGCCTCCACAATTTCCGGGTTCACCATGCCGATCAGGCCGGTCTCCCCGTCCTGCGGATCCACCACGATCACCCGTTTGGAAATGCCGATTTGCGGCGCTGCCAACCCGACGCCGTTCGCGTCGTACATCGTTTCCGCCATGTCGGCAAGCAATTTGCGGATTCGCGGAGTCACTTCCTTCACCGGCTTGGCGATTTCCCGCAACACCGGATCAGGGTCCTTCACGATGATACGTATGGCCACGGTTTACACCTCACATCATGTTTTGCGGATCGATGTCCACGCTGATTTGCACATGCTCGCCAACCGCGTCTGCCGCAAGCGCGTCCTGCAGGCTGTCCAATGCCGCCCGAATGATGGCCGGAGCGGGCAAATCATGCCGATATTTTACCACGCACTGCATGCGATATCTATCTTTCAGCCGCGGAATCGGAGAAGCCGCCGGACCGAGCACGTCCAGCAGGGACGCGTCAAGGCCGCGCTGCCCCGCTTCCTTCAGCCAGCGGGCGCGGACGGCCCTGGCCAGCTGTTCCCCTGTTTTCACGAGCACCGGTTGCGACGGATGGGACAGCGTGATGAGCGCCAGCCTCGCGAAGGGCGGATAGCCCCGGTCGCGCCTGAGCTTCAGTTCCATCCCGGCGAACCCTTCGTAATCGTGCGCCGCCGCGGCCTGCATGGCGTAATGGTCGGGGTTGTACGTCTGTACGATCACTTCCCCCGGCAGCTCGTGGCGCCCGGCGCGGCCGGCCACCTGGGTGACCAGCTGGAACGTTTTCTCGACGGCGCGAAAATCCGGCAAATGAAGAATGGCGTCCGCGGCGAGCACGCCGACCAGCGTGACGGCCGGAAAATCCAGGCCTTTGGCCACCATCTGCGTGCCGAGCAAAACGTCCGCCTTCCGCTCGCGGAACTGGTTCAGCCATTTCTCGTGGGCCCCTTTCTCGCCCGTCGTATCCATGTCCATGCGGATGACCCGGATGCCCGGGAATGTTTTGATCAATTCTTCTTCCACCCGCTGGGTGCCGGTGCCGAAATGGCGAATGTGCGGGCTGCCGCAGGACGGGCAGCTTTCCGGATTCCGTTCCGCGTAACCGCAATAGTGGCAGCGGAGCATGCCGGTTTTCTGGTGGAACGTCAGCGAAACGTCGCAATGCGGGCACACCGCCGAATAGCCGCACGACCGGCACAGGACGAAGGTGGCATATCCGCGCCGGTTGAGCAGGAGCACCATCTGCTCGTTCCGCATGAGCCGATCCCGGATGCCGGCGGCGAGCATGCGGCTGAACATGCTCCGGTTGCCCTCCTCCAGTTCTTTCCGCATGTCCACGAGATGGACGGGCGGCAGCGGGCGTCCGCCGACCCGGTGCGGCATGCGGATGAGCCGGAGCGGTTCCAAGCCAATCGTAAGCCCGTGCGACCGGCTTTGCCCTTCCGACCCGCCAGGCTCCGTCCTGCCTGGCCCCCCTGCCGGAGCATTCGTACCGCCCGTGTGACCCGCACTTTCGGCCGTTTCCGGTTCCGAAACGCCCGTCGCGCCGGCCGGCGCATCCGCCCGGCCGTCATTCGTGCGCCGGTTGCTCCCGTCCGCGGAGAGACGGGCGAGCCGGTACGATTCCAGCGACGGCGTCGCCGAACCGAGCACGAGCACCGCGCCGTGATGGGCGGCCCGCCAGGCGGCCACATCCCGCGCATGGTATTTCGGGCTTTCCTCCTGCTTGTAACTCGATTCATGCTCTTCGTCGATGATGATCAGGCCGAGCCGGGTGAACGGGGCAAACACCGCCGACCTTGCGCCGACCGCGACGCTCACCTCGCCGCGGTGGATTTTGCGCCATTCGTCATAGCGCTCGCCCTGGGACAGCCGGCTGTGCAGCACGGCCACCCGATCGCCGAACCGCCCCTTGAACCGGTCCACCATTTGCGGCGTCAAGGAAATTTCCGGCACGAGCACGATCGCCTCGCGGCCGAGATCCAGGCAACGGGAAATCGTCTGCAAATACACTTCCGTCTTGCCGCTTCCGGTCACGCCGTGGAGCAAATAACGGGCGTGGATGCCGCTTTCGAGGCAACGGCCGATTTCGGCGCAGGCGGCTGCCTGCTCGCCGGTCAGTTCCGGCACCGGAAGCGGGGCGAACGTTCTTCCGCCGTACGGATCGCGCAGCACTTCCCGCTCGCGGATCGCGACGTATCCTTTGTCCGCCAGCGCCTTCACCGCGCCCGAATCGACGCCGAGCCGCTTCGTCAGTTCCGCCAGCGCCACCGGTTCCGGATGTTCCCGCAGATGGGCCAGCACGGCTTTCTGCCGTTTGGCGGAAGCGGGCAGCCCGGCAACCCAGGCATCGATCGCCGACGGGTCCCGGGGCGGGTACACGAACAGCCTTTTCATCGGTTTCACGCGGTCCCGCACCGTTTGCCGCTCCGCCAGCACGCCCCGCTTCACGAGCCGTTTCACCCGGTCCGCTTCCCCGGGAAACTTCTCGAGCAGCGTGCGCACCGGCACGTGCTTCCGCGCTTTGACCCAGGCGACGATCGCCCGGTCCGTTTCTTCCTCCGTCCGCTCTTCCCCATCGGGCGAAACTTCCAGGAGCCGCTCGTATTTCGCCTTGAGCGCTCCGGGCAGCATCGCCTGCAGGGCGATCGTGTCGGGGCATACCCACGTTTCACCCATCCATTTGCCGAGCCGGATCAATTCCGGCGTCAGCGGCGGGACGAGATCGAGCACGTCGGAGACCGGCTTCAGTTTGTCGGACGGCACGTCCGTCGTTTCACGAATTTCCGTCACCAAGCCCTGCAGCACCCGGCGACCGAACGGCACTTCCACCCTTGACCCGACTTCCGTGATCGCGACCAGTTCAGGCGGCAGCCAGTAATCGAATTCGCGGTTTGTTTCGCGGGCCGGCACGTCCACGATCACCCGCGCGACAGGGCCGGCAGGCGTGCCGGACGTGCCGCCGGGTCGCCGGATGCCGCGAGCAGATCCCGTCATGGCCGCTTTCCGCCCCCCGCTTTCTTCATCCGTTCCAGGGCAAGGGCGAGCACCCGTTCCGCCGTTTCCCGCTTGGAAAGCAGCGGCAGGTCGGCCACCACGCCGCTTTGGTCCGCCACGACGACCTTGTTCGTTTCCGTTCCGAACCCGGCACCGGACACGGTCACGTCGTTGCCGACGACCAGATCGCAATTTTTGCGGACGGCTTTGTCCGCGGCGTATTCCGCAAGCCGCTCCGTTTCCGCCGCAAACCCGATCAGGAACTGGGTCGTCTTCCGCTCGCCCAGCGTCTGCAAAATGTCAGGCGTTTTTTCCAGTTCCAGCGTGAGCTTTTCCGCCGTTTTCTTGATTTTGCCCGCGGCCGGGTTTGCCGGCCGGTAATCGGCAACGGCCGCCGCCTTGACCACCAGGTCCGTGTCCGGGTAACGCGCCAGCACGGCGGCCAGCATGGTTTCCGCCGTCAACGCCTCGACGACGGTGACGCCCGGCGGCGGAGCCACGTCCGTCCTCGCTTTCACCACCGTCACCTCGGCACCCATGTCCCTCGCCGCTTCGGCGAAGGCAAAACCCATCCGGCCGGACGAATCGTTGGACAAATAGCGAACCGCATCGATGCGTTCCACGGTGCCGCCGGCGGTAACGAGGACGCGCATGCCTTTCATCGGGCCGTCCGTCGCCCCCCCGTCCGGCCTGGCCGCCGGCTTCTTGGCTTCAGCCGGAGCGTCGGCCAGCATCTCCGCAATTTTGGCCGCAAGTTCCTCCGGCTCCGGCATCCGTCCCCTGCCCGTATAGCCGCAGGCCAATTGCCCTTCCCCCGGCTCCATCACCGTCACGCCGCGCCGCCGCAAAATGTCGAGGTTTTCCTGCACCGCCGGATGTTCATACATATGGACGTTCATGGCGGGAGCAACCAAGACGGGGGCCGTCGTCGCCAGATAGGTGGTCGACAGCATGTCATCGGCGATGCCGCGGGCCATTTTCGCGATGATGTTGGCGGTTGCCGGCGCGACGACAAGCAGATCCGCCGCATCCGCCAGATCGATGTGCTGCACGGCCGACGGATCCCGTTCGTCAAAAACATCGGTCGCCACGGGATTGCGGGACAGCGTCTGGAACGTCAGCGGAGTGACGAATTTCGTCGCCGATTCGGTCATGATCACCCTGACGTCGGCACCCGCCTGCTTCAACTTGCTGGTCAGCGCCGCCGCCTTGTAGACGGCGATCCCGCCGGTCACCCCGAGCAATATCGTTTTTCCCCTCATGTGTGCATGCCCCTTTCTGTGCCGATTCGTTCCTCCGCGGTTATCCCGCGCCCCGAACGCCATTTTCGCCCAAAAAACAAGAAAAACGTCTGGTCGACGTTGTTCCTGTTGCCTGCCGGTATGCGGGATTATTTGACGGCATTTTCGATCTTGACCTGCTCACCATAAATTTCTTCCAGGGCAATCCCGACAAATTTGTGCGATTTCGGATTTTCCACGAGCGGGTTCCCTTCGTCCCGCAACGTCCGGGCCCGCTTGGCGGCTGCCGCCACCAGCAAATATTTGCTTTCCGTTTTGTTCGCGAGATCATCGATGGACGGATACAACATGTCAATGCACCTCTTCAAACCATTTTGTCACTTTGGGCATGACCCGATCCCTGCGGCAATGTTCCGCCGTCAGGATCGCTTCGATGCGGCTCGCGGCCGCCTCGATCCGGTCGTTCACGACCGCGTATTCGTAATGCTCGATCTGCTTCAGTTCTTCCACGGCCGCTTCCAGCCGGGAGCGGATCGTTTCCGCCGATTCGGTTCCCCTTTGCTCGATGCGGTTTTTCAGTTCATCCAGCGACGGCGGCAACAGGAATATAAAGATGCCTTCGGGAAAACGTCGTTTCACCTGGAGCGCGCCCTGCACGTCGATCTCCAAAATGATGTCCCGTCCCTCCGCCATCGTCTCTTCCACGAATTTGCGGGGCGTACCGTAATAGTTGCCCACGTACTCCGCCCATTCGAGCAGTTCGTCGCGGGCAATCATCGCCTCGAATTCTTCTCTTGTCTTGAAAAAGTAATTGACGCTGTCCCGTTCTCCGATGCGCGGCGCACGGGTCGTGGCCGAAACCGAATAGACCAGTTCCGGCATGCGGCGACGAAGCGCCTTGCATACCGTTCCCTTGCCGACGCCCGACGGTCCGGAAAGTACAATCAACAATCCTTTTGGATTCATGGCTGCCCCCAGGCGGTTAATCGTCATTCACGTCTTCCTTGCTCGACAAACGATGGGCAACCGTCTCCGGCTGCACGGCCGACAGGATGACGTGGTCGCTGTCCGTAATGATGACCGCCCGCGTTCGCCGGCCGTACGTGGCGTCGATCAGCATTTGGCGGTCCCTTGCTTCCTGGATGATGCGTTTGATCGGCGCAGATTCCGGGCTGACGATGGAGATGATCCGATTTGCCGATACGATGTTGCCGAATCCGATGTTGATGAGCTTGATCGTCATCCGTCCATTCCTCCTTCGATGCGGCTTTCGCTTTCGCCCGCCGCACCTTGGCATGCGGCTGTTTTATTCGATATTTTGCACCTGCTCGCGCATTTTTTCCAATTCCGCTTTCATTTCCACGACGATGACGGCCAGTTCCGTTTGCGCGGATTTGGACCCGATCGTGTTGATTTCCCGGTTCAGTTCCTGGATCAGGAAGTCCAGTTTCCTCCCGATCGGACCAGCGGAAGCCAGCATGTCGGCAAACTGGGCAAGATGGCTGCGAATCCGCGTCAATTCTTCGTCAATGTTGGATCTCTCCGCCATAATGGCCGTCTCCATGGACAGCCGGTTCTCGTCGAGGGAAACGCCCGAATCGGCGAGCAAATCCAGCATGCGCTGGCGCAATCTGGCACGCATCTGCGCGACGGACGCCGGTGCAAGCCTGGCCGCTTCCGACGTCAGTCCGTCCAGCACGGTGAGCCGCTGTCGCAAATCGGCTTCCAGGCTGGCGCCTTCCGTCTCGCGCATGCGGCACAACTCGGCGAGCGCTTCGCTCACCGCTTCCGCGAGCATGGATGCCGTCTCCTCGCCGGCGTCCAGTTCGCCGCGGACGGACACGATGCCCGGCACGGCCAACAAGTCCGCCAGCGTCAAACCGCCGGAAAGGGAAAACCGCTCCGAAAGCTGTTCCGCCGCCTGGCGATAAGCATCCGCCAATGTCCAGTCCACCGTGATGGCTGCGGGACTTTCTCCCGTCCGTTCCGCCTGGACGAACACTTCCACGCGGCCGCGTTGCACCCGCTCGCCGACGAGCCGGCGCAACCGGTCCTCAAACACGAGCCATTCGCGGGGCATGCGGAACACGATTTCGCCATAACGGTGATTGACCGATTTCATGGCGATCTGGATGCGCAAATGTCCATTTTGCCGTACGGCCTGTCCGTAACCGGTCATGCTGCGGATCACGTTCGGATCACTTCCGTCCGGTGTCGAATACGGGTTCGGCCCGCCATGGATCGGCCGGCCGAATGACTATTAACCAGTATAATGGATTTTGCCCATGGCTACAAGTGGAAGGCGGTCCGGCCGTCTGGCTCCGGGCCGTTCCGTTTACGATGGCAACTTGCGGATCGGCGCCCGCCGTCTCCCGTCGCCGGTCAACCCGCCACGCGGAGCAGCGCAATGCCCGCCACGGCGACGGCGATCCCGCCGAGCTCGAGCTTGCTGAGCGGAATTTTGAGGAAAAACCGGGAATAGGCGAGGATGAGCAAGATGTTCATGGCGCCAATGGCGGAAACGAGGCCGGCTTTCCCGAGGGCAAACGCTTTCAAAATGAAAATCATGCCAACGGCGTTGGTCAGACCGACAGTCATGCCCCACAGGAACGTTTTCCCGTCGCTCCAGCCGGATGCGCCCGTGCCCGATCCCGCCGAGCGGGTCGGCCCGACGGAACCTTTCCGAACCGTGCCGCCGACGGCCGCCGCATGCCGCCGCGACAACAGCCAGCTGACGCCGAACAGGGCGGATCCGGTTGAAAACATGAAAAACATCGTCGGCAACGGGTCGGCGCCCGCCAGCGTCGATTGCTTGCTCAACGTATCGGTGATCGCAAAGCACAGCATGGCGAGCAGCCCCCACTGCGCCCCTTGCAGGTTGCGCAGGGACAGATCGTTCGAATAACGGATCATCACCACGCCGGCAAACAGGGCGATGAAGGCGGCCCATTGCCATCCGTTCAGCGTTTCGCCCCACAATAAATAAGCGAACAGGACGACGAGGGCCGGCGGCAAAGCCGTCAGGAAGGCGACCAGCGACGCTTTGCCGACGGCGAATCCTTTGTACAGGCTGGAATTCGAGATGAAAGAGAACGCTCCCATCCCGATCCCGATCAACGACGGCAGCGTCCAGGCCGGCCTTTCGAACAGGCTGACCGCCAGCGAAACGACCACCCCGGTGAAAAATACGCCAAACAGCATCAAATTGCGGTCCAAACCGCGTTGGCTCGTCCAATGGTACAAAACGCCGCGAAGTCCGAATATGAAGGCGGCGATCAGTGCATATACGATCCACATGTCCTTGTTCCCCTGCCCGTTTCTGTGCTTCCTGTTGTTGTCAGTCGATTCCCTGCAAGGGCGTGTTGCCGCCATGATCGTCTTCGTGCGGATCGGGCAATCCCTGCGCCGCTTCCCGTTGCCGCGGATCCACTCGTTGCCGGGGGTTCGTCTTGCCGTGCTTCAGTGCACGGCGCGGGATGCCGCGATGCCGGCGCTCCGCTGACGAACGTACTTCGTCAATTCTACACTCATTTCATAAAGCAGGAAAGGCGTAATCAAATAAATTCCGTTATAAAGCCCCATCGCCGTATCCAGCAATTCTTTGGCAATTTCGACGCCCATCCGGCGACCTTCTTCCTTCTCCAGTCCTCTCATCCGGTTGCGCACGTCGTCCGACAAACGGATGCCCGGCACCTCGTTATGCAAGTATTCCGCGTTGCGGCCGCTGGCCAGCGGCATGATGCCGATGAAAATCGGCACGCCGATGCCGGCGGTGAGCTCGTGCACCTTGACCATCAGTTCCGGGTCGTATACCGGTTGGGTCATGATGTAATCGGCGCCGGATTCCACTTTCCGTTTGAGGCGGTCCACCGCCTTGTCCAAATGCTTCACGTTCGGATTAAACGCCGCGCCGACGACAAAACGGGCTTTCTGTTTCAGCGGCTTGCCCGAGAAGGCGATCCCGTCGTTGAGTTGTTTGATCATGCGGATGATTTCGAAACTGGTCAGGTCGTATACGGAACTGGAACCGGGCAAATCGCCGAATTTGGCCGGATCGCCGGTAACCGCCAGCACGTGGTCGATGCCGAGGGCGTCGAGGCCCATCAGGTGGGACTGGGTGCCGATCAGGTTGCGGTCGCGGCAGGCGATGTGCACCAGGGGACGAAGGCCGACTTTTTCCTTGACCAGATGGCCGAGGGCCATGTTGCTCATCCGGGTGACCGCCAGGGAATTGTCCGCCAGCGTCAGGGCATCCGCTCCGGCCTGCTTCAACGCTTCCGCCCCCCGCATGAACCGGGTGATGTCCAGATCGCGCGGCGGATCGAGCTCCACGATCACCGTATGGCAGGTTTTCACCAGGTCGACGATCGAAGGGCCGAATCGGTCGGGGACGCCTCCGGCTTCCGCCGGATGTTCGGAGGGATTGGACGTATCCGCGGCAGGAACGGGGGCATCCGCCGGACGGACGACGGTGACGGCAGAGCCGCCCCGTTCACCGGTTTCGACGCCCGCCTTCTCCGCGGGCCCGGTTTCCGGTCGTCCCGCGGCTTCCCGGCCGTCCGGTCGTCCTGCGCCCGGTGATCTGAGTCCCGCCACCGCCCCGGCGATCGCCCGGATGTGCGCCGGCGTCGTGCCGCAGCAACCGCCGATCAGGCGTGCGCCCATCTCCGCAAACCGGACGGCGCTATCCGCAAAATATTCCGGCGTGGACACGTAGCGGTATTCACCGTCCACGTAATCGGGAATGCCCGCGTTCGGGAACACGGACACCGGAACGCCCTCCGGTACCGCTGCCTTCTCCAGCGCCCGCAGGATGGCCGCCGGACCGGTGCGGCAATTGAAGCCGACCGCATCGGCACCCGCGTCGAGCAGGCGGACGAACGCTTCGCCCGCAGCCAAACCGTCGCTCGTCCGGCCCGTATCGTCCACGGCAAACTGGCAGATGACCGGCAGGTGGCCGGCCAGTTTTCTTGCGATGGCCAGGGCCAGCGCCATTTCTTCATAATCGTAAAACGTCTCCAGCAAAATGCCGTCGATGTCCGTGTCCGCCAGCACGCCGATTTGCTGTTCAAAATCCGCCGTCACCTGGGAGGTCAGCATGTTTTTCCGCATGCCCGCCCGGATGGACCCGACGGAACCCAGCACGTACGCTTCCGTGCCGGCGGCTTGCCGGGCGATTTCCGCCCCTTTGCGGAGGATCGTTTCCGTTTCGCCTTCCAACCCGTATTTGGACAACCGTTCCCGGCTCGCCGAGTACGTATTCGTTTCGATGACCCGGGCGCCTGCCGCCACATACTCGCGGTGCACCCGTTCAATCATGTCCGGATGGGACAAATTCAGTTCTTCATAGGCGATGCCGACGGGCAGGCCGATTTGGTACAGGTACGTCCCCATCGCCCCGTCTCCGACCAATATGTCCCGGGACAACGCTTCCCGCAACGCAACGTTCATGGGTTCAACCCGCTTTCCATCATTCATTTTCGCGCCGATGTCCGGATTTGCGCCTTCGGCCGGACCATCGCATCAAATGTACCATAAATCGGACCGAATTGGGATATTCCGTGTAAACCCGGCAGAAAAGTTTGCATTCAAGCCGCAAACGATCCGCCGCGCCGGACAAACGGCCGCGTTCCCCAAAAAGCATCATTCCGCCTCCCGGGCGAAACCGCCCGGAACACGGAACGATGCTCCATCGAAAGGAAGAATCCGGTTGGTGAAAACTTGCCCTCTATCATACCCGAAAACCGGCCGGTTGACCAGAGGAACGGGAGGCTGTCAGGCGGCCCGGCGGAGCGGCGTTCCGCCCGAGATGCCGCCCCGTGCCCGGCGTCTGCCGGACAGGACGCTGCCGATGCCGAAGAAGAACGTCGGGAACGCCGCAAACACCAGGACGAGCAGCCATTCCGCAGCGTCGAGCGCAACCGTCTTGAAGATCGGCTGCAGCGGTTCGATGTACAGGACACCGGCGAGCAGCAGCACGGAAGACAACACGGCCAACACCAGATAGCGGTTTTGCAGCGGGTTGCGGTGGAAAATGGACCGGGAACTGCGGCAATCGAACACGTGAATCAGCTGTGCCATGACGAGGGTGGCGAAGGCGACGGTTTGCGCCTTGACCAGGTGGGCGGCCTCGTCCGGATTTTCCTGCAGGACAATCCAGAACGCAGCCAGGGTGCACAAGCCGATCAGGGTGCCGCGGCTGATGATCTTCCAGCCCAGGCGGCGGGCAAAGATGCTTTCCCTCGCATTCCGCGGCTTTTGCTGCATCAGTTCCTTCTCCGGCTGGTCGACGCCGAGGGCCATGGCCGGCAATCCGTCGGTTACGAGATTGACCCACAAGATCTGGATCGGCACCAGCGGGAGCGGCATCCCCATCATCATGGCCAGGAACATCGTCAGGATTTCCCCGACGTTGGACGCCAGCAAATAGCGGATGAATTTGCGGATGTTTTCATAGATGCCGCGCCCTTCTTCAATCGCCGCCACGATGGTGGAATAGTTGTCGTCGGACAGGACGAGCGACGACGCTTCCTTGGCGACATCGGTGCCGGAGGTGCCCATCGCGATGCCGATGTCCGCCGCCTTGATGGCCGGGGCGTCGTTGACGCCGTCGCCGGTCATCGCCACCACGTGCCCCCGCTTCTGCAGCGCCCGGACGATGCGCAGCTTGTGTTCCGGCGATACGCGGGCGTACACGTAGATGTCCTCCGCCCGTTTCTCCAGTTCCGCATCGCTCATCGCCGAAAGCTCCCGCCCGGTGACCGTCAGCCCGTTTTTCGGCAAAATTCCGAGCTGCGAGGCGATGGCCGCGGCCGTTGCCTGATGGTCGCCGGTGATCATGACCGTCTTGATGCCGGCTTTGCGGCTGAGCGAAATGGCCGACCGCACTTCCTTGCGGGGCGGGTCGATCATGCCCGCGAGGCCGGCGAAGGTGAGCTGCAGTTCCGCCATGTCGGCATCGCCCGGATCCTCGCCGGGTTTCAGTTCCCGCCACGCAAACCCGATCACCCGGAGGGCCGCTTTCGCCATCCCTTCGTTGGCGGTGAGGATTTTGCCCCGGAGCGTTCCCGTCAGCGGCATGACATGGCCTTCCCAGAGCAGCCGGGTGCAGCGGTCGAGCAATTCATCCGGCGCGCCTTTGCACAGCAGGAGCCGTTTGCCGCCCTGCCGCGCGATGACCGACATGCGCTTGCGCTCCGAATCGAAGGGGAATTCCTTCTCCCGTTCGTACACCGACAAGGCATCCCCCGCCACGCCCGCCTTGGCGGCCAGGACGGCGAGCGCCCCTTCCGTCGGGTCGCCCTGGATCGTCCATTCCTTCGTGATTTCCGCCTGATCGCTTTTGTCCTTGCGCCTCCGTCTGCCGCCCTTGCTTTCCGGCCGTTCCCGTTCGTCCGTTTCTCCGTCTTGTTCCCGTCCGCCATATCCTTCCGGCGCGACGAGGCAAGCATTGTTGCACAGCACCGCAATTTGCAGCAAGCGGCGCAACGATTCGCTTTTGCGGGGGTCGACCGGCTTTCCGTCCTGCAGGAAAGAGCCGTGGGGATCGTACCCCGTGCCGGTTACTTCCGTCAGTCGCCCGTCCTGCCAAAGGTGGGTCACCGTCATTTTGTTTTGCGTCAGCGTGCCGGTTTTGTCCGAGCAGATGACCGACGCGCAGCCGAGGGTTTCCACCGACGGCAGTTTGCGCACGATCGCCCTCCGTTTGATCATGCGCTGCACGCCAAGCGCCAGCGCGATGGTGACGATGGCCGGGAGCCCTTCGGGGATGGCCGCCACCGCCAGGCTGACGCCGGCCAAAAACATGCCGTACACCGGCTGGCCGTGCATGATGCCCGCCAGCACGACGACAACCGTCAGGACAACGGCAACGCCGATGAGAATTTTGCCCAGCTGCTCCAGCCGGCGTTGCAGCGGCGTCGTGCCGGCATCGGTGTTTTGGATCAAGTGGGCGATTTTGCCCATTTCCGTCTCCATGCCGGTGCGCACCACGATGCCGCGTCCCGTCCCGCGGGTGACCATCGTGCCCATGAAGCCCATGTTGCGCCGGTCACCAAGCGGCACGTCCGCATCCGGCACCGTCTCGTGATGCTTTTCCACGGGGACGGATTCCCCCGTTAACGCCGATTCCTCCACGTGCAGGCTGTAGGTTTCCACGAACCGGACATCGGCCGGCACCCGGTCGCCGCTTTCCAGCACGATCACGTCACCCGGCACCAACTCCCGGGCCGGCAACATCATCATCCGTCCGTCCCGCACCACCCTGGCCATCGGCGACGCCAGCTGCCGGAGCGCCCGGAGCGACTTCTCCGCGCGATATTCCTGGATAAACCCCAGTATGCCGTTCATCACGATGATCGCCAAAATCGTCACCGCGTCCAGGTACTCGCCCAAGAGCCCGGAAATGAGCACCGCGGCCACCAGCACCAGGACCATGAAATCTTTGAATTGGCCGACGAACTGGGCCACGGGCGAAATTTTCCGTTCCTCCGACAGCTCGTTGGCGCCGCATTCCGCCAGCCGCCGCTCGGCTTCCTCCGCGGACAGGCCGCACGCGACGTCGGTCTGCAACTGTTCGCAAACCGATCCGGCATCCTGTTGATGCCACGCTTTCCCCTCCATATCCTTGTCCCTCCTCGTACTCCCACTCTATTCAGACAAGCCGGAAAATATCCCCCTTCCCCGGCAACGCTTTTCCAGCGGGAGACGGACCGCCATCCAGCGGCGGGCATCATCCGGAACGGCAACGGGAGCGGCTCGCGTGCCCGAACAACCTTTTCGCCCCGCGGCAAACAACGAACGGCGAAATCCGCACCCGAGGCGCTTCATCCCGTGTCATGCGGGCTGCCGGCGGGGCTGGAATCGCCGGACAAAGTGTGGCATGATAGATAGGTCATCGAACGAGGTGTTGAACATGGCCCTGGACGGATTCGTCCTCCGCGCCCTGACCGTCGAATTGCAGACGCTCACCGGAGGCAAAATCACGAAAATCCATCAACCGAACGAATACGACATCGTGCTGACGATCCGCAGCAGAGCCGGCAATGTCCGTCTGCTGCTTTCCGCCAACCCGACCTACCCCCGCCTCCACGTCACGGAGCAGACGTTCGTCAACCCGCTGGAGGCGCCGATGTTTTGCATGTTGCTACGCAAACATTGCGAAAACGGGATCATCCGGGACATCCGGCAAGTCGGGGCGGAGCGGGTGATGCATCTCGATATCCGCAACCGCGACGAACTCGGCGACACCTTTTCCAAACGCATCGTCGTCGAGCTGACAGGCCGCCACAGCAACATCATCCTGCTCGACCCCGCCACGGGCACCATCCTGGACGGCATTCGCCACGTGACGCCGGCCGTCAGCGCCTATCGCACGGTCATGCCGGGCAGCGCCTATGTGCCGCCTCCGGAACAGGACAAACTGGATCCGTTCGGCGCGACGCCGGAACAAATCCGGCAGGCGCTGACCGGTCCGTCCCCCGCCACCCCGGAAGCGATCGTCGAGCGCATCAGCGGCGTCAGTCCGCTGCTTGCCCGGGAACTCATCAGACGAAATCCCGACCGCGTCCACGAGGAACTGGCCCGGCTTGCGGCCAAACTCGTCCGGGGCGAAGCGGAACCGCAGATGGTGAATCCGTCCGGCGGCAAACCCGCCTTCTCCGTCACGCCGCTCACCCATCTGGCCGGAGAAGTGACGCAATTTCCCACCGTCAGCGCATGCCTGGAAGCCTTCTACGGGGAAAAGGCGGAGCGCGACGCCGTCAAGCAGAAAGTGACCGACCTGATTCGCATCGTCCAGAACGAACGGAACAAAAACATCGCCAAACTGGAAAAATTGGAACAGACGCTGGAGGAAGCCCGGGACGCCGACCGGTACCGCAAACTCGGCGAACTCGTCACCGCCAGCCTCCATCTCGTCAGCAAAGGGGACGAATGGCTGGAAACCGCCGATTATTACGAGGAAGCATGTCCGGTCATCCGCATCCCGCTGGATCCGCAACTGACGCCTTCCGAAAACGCCCAGCGGTATTTTCGCAAATACACCAAAATGAAACACAGCGTCATCGCCGTTACGGAACAGATTGAAAAAACGAGGGAAGAGATCCGGTACCTGGAGACGATCCGTCAACAGCTTGACGACGCCTCCCTGGCCGACATCGAGGAAATCCGGGACGAACTGGCCGCGCAAGGATACGTCCGGAAACGATCCGCCCCGGGGAAGGCAAAGAAAAAACCGGACCGTCCCGCGCTGACCCGCTACCTGTCCAGCGAAGGCGTGCCGATTTTCGTCGGGAAAAACAACATCCAGAACGAGTATTTGACGAACCGGTTCGCCGCTCCGAACGACACCTGGCTGCACACGAAGGACATCCCGGGTTCCCACGTGGTCATCCGCGGCGAATACGGGGACAGGACGCTGCAGGAAGCGGCCATGCTCGCCGCCTGGTTCAGCCAGGCGAAACATTCGAGCCAGGTTCCGGTGGACTACACCCTGATCCGCCACGTCCGCAAGCCTTCCGGCGCCAAACCCGGGTTCGTCATTTACGAGAAGCAAAAAACGCTGTTCGTCACGCCGGACGAACAGCTGATCAAATCGCTGCAGACGGACCGGCAACAGGGGTAATCGGCAAAACGCCGGGGAACGGCGCCGCCCGCGCCATTCTCCCGGCGTTTCGTTTTGTCAAACCGTTCTTCACAACCGGGCAACCACACGCCGCAAATAGCGGCCGAGTTCGTCCCGCAACTCGTCGTTCTTCAGGGCGAGCTCGATGGTCGCCTCGATGTAGCCGAACTTGTCGCCCACGTCGTAGCGTTCCCCGTTGAACCGGCAGGCGAGCATCGGCAGCTGTCGGTTCATTTTGCGCATGGCGTCCGTCAGCTGGATTTCCCCGCCGCCTCCCGGCTCCTGTTCTTCCAGAATGTCAAAAATGACCGGATCCAGCACGTACCGGCCGATGATGGCCAGGTTGGACGGGGCTTCCTCGGGGGACGGCTTCTCCAGCAGGTCCGTCACCCTGTACACATGATCGCCGAGATCACTCGGCTCCGGCGCCACGATGCCGTATTTCCTCACTTCCGATTCCGGCACTTCGCTGACGGCCACGATCGGCGAGCCCGTTTTCTCGTACAGTTGGATGAGCTGTGCGAGACAGGGCGGATCCGCCGCCATGATGTCATCCCCGAGCAGCACCGCAAAAGGCTCGTCGCCGATGAATTTGCGCGCGCACCAGACGGCATGGCCGAGACCGAGGGGTTCTTTCTGCCGGATGTAGTGGATTTCCGCCATTTTGCCGATGTCCCGCACGATGTCGAGCAAATCCGTCTTGTTTTTTTCCGCCAGCATCGTCTCCAGTTCCACGGAACGGTCAAAATGGTCTTCGATCGCCCGCTTGTTGCGGCCCGTCACGATGATGATGTCTTCCACGCCGGACGCGATCGCTTCTTCCACGATGTACTGGATCGCCGGTTTGTCCACGATCGGCAGCATTTCCTTCGGCTGCGCCTTCGTGGCCGGCAAAAACCGCGTTCCCATTCCCGCGGCGGGAATGATCGCTTTGCGAACTTTCTGTTTCATTGCCATGTGATCCATCCCCCTTCGATGGTTCATCCGCCCGGAACCGCTCGCACAATGCCTGGCAACGGGAGGCCGGTGCCGGTTCCGACCGTCCGCATGCATTCGGACCGATGCATGTCCGCCGCATCTTGCGGACATCAACCAACCGTCAACTCCGCAGCCTGTCCAATATCCCGGCGGAAATTCGCCGGTCGCCGACGCGGCCGTGCAGCAATTCGCCATTCCGGCTGCCGTGGAAGTCCGAACCCGCCGTCACGGGCAGGCCGAAGCGCGCGGCAAGGGCGGCGTACCGTTCTTCCTGTTCCCGTGAATGCTCGCTGTGATACGCTTCGAGGCCGTCGATCCCCTCGGACAAAATGCCGGTCACCAGCTCGTCGTTCCCGTACAAACCGGGATGGGCCAAAACCGCCTTCCCCCCGGCTTCCCGGATCCAGCGCACCGCCTCTTGCGGCGTGATGCGCGGCGGCACGACGTGGGCGGCTCCGCCTGCCCCCAGGTAACCATCGAACGCCTCCCGCACCGAAGACACGACGCCGCGTTCCACCAGCACCTGGGCGATATGCGGCCGTCCGATGGTGAGGGCGGCCTCCTCGCCTTCCTTGCCGCCGGCCGACCGGGCGACGGCGACCAACTCCTCCATCGTGATCCGGATGCCGAGCGCGGCGAGTTTCGCCAGCACCATCCCGTTCCGTTTCGCCCGCGTTTCCCGCTGGCTGCGGAGCCGCTCCAGGAACCGCTTGTCCCGTTCGTCGACGAAATAGCCGAGCACGTGGATGTCCGTGCCGCCGATCGCCGTGCTGATTTCCACCCCCGGCACGACGAGGATGCCGATTTTCTCCCCTTCTTCCCGCGCTTCCGCCACGCCGTCCAACGTGTCATGGTCGGTGATGGCGATGCCGCAAAGCCCCGCGTCCTTCGCCATCCGCACGACTTCCCGCGGGGAATGGACACCGTCGGACGCCGTCGTGTGCGCGTGCAAATCCACCTGTCCTACGTCAGCCATGTTTCCGGATTCCTTTCCTTCAAAAAGGTCAAAAACGTCACTGCCGGAAGTGGCAACAGCGTTGAATTCAAGTATATCACATAAAAATTCCTTTTGAAGGCAAGTCCGTCCATATCCCGCACCGCCAACAGCCCGAGCGCCACCTCGTTCCGCACCGATGCCGGAGACATGATGGCGAGGCCGAAACCGGCCTCCACCGCCGACTTGATGGCTCCCGTGTTGGAGATTTACATCGCCGTGCGCAGCCGGGAAGGATCGTGGCCGCGGCGCACCAGTTCCTTTTCCATGACATCCCGCGTCCCGGACCCGGGCTCCCGCAAGATGAATGGATAGGCTGTCACGTCCTCGAAGCGGATGACCGGTTTGTCGAGCAGCGGATGGCCGGCCGGCAGAATGAGCTTCAGTTCGTCGGACAGCACAGGCTCAATGCGCAGATCGGGATGGTCAAGCTCCGCTTCCACCAGGCCGAACGTGAGTTTGTGGCTCAGCACGTCGTCCATAATTTGCCGCGTGTTCATCACGGTCATGCTGATGGCGATGTGCGGATACGCCTTGCCGAATTCGCCGAGGATGCGGGGAAGGACAAACTCGCCGAACGTCAGGCTGGCGCCGAGCTCCAGCTTGCCGGCCAGCGTGCGGGTGAACCGGCTCATCACCCGGCACGTTTCCCGCATGAGGAGGATGCTTTGCTCGGCGTGGGGCAGCAGCGCGCGGCCCGCCTCGGACAGCTCCACCCGCTTCGTGGACCGGTGAAACAGGCGGGTGCCGAACGCCTCTTCCAACGCCTGAATTTGCATCGTCACCGCCGGCTGCGACAGATGGAGCACCTGGGCGGCCGCCGAAAAACTGCCTTTGGTCGCCACCGTGTAAAAAATGTGCAACTGGTGAAAACTGAGCGCCACGACAAATCCTCTCCCTTTTTCCACATCCCCATTGTATCCGGTTCGACAAAAACAAAACAAGCGCCGGCGTGCAACCTGCGCTTGGAGGTAAAACGTTTTCAACGCCCGTTTCAAAAAAAGTTCCTCCGGGAACTAGCGGCGTTTCCTCGTGTTTTTGATCAGTGTCATCCGTCTCGAATGGCGGAGCCAAGAGTAGTAGGTTTTCAAATCCCGGAGTTCCATCGTTTCGCTCATTTTGCCGAGGAAGGTGACGACGATCATTTTGTGGAGCGGTTCGCCGGCCAATCCGGTCCTGTCCAGCTTGCCGAACTCGGCCACCATCACCAGGTCGTCGTCCACCAGATAAACATCCTGCTCGTTGCGGTAATAGGAACGGACGCTTCCCCGTTTCAGCCGATCCCAGAGGTAGTCGCAGACGTCCGCAATCGTGTTCTCTTCCCGGGAAATCCGGTCGTTCCATCGGGCAAGCGCGTGATTCGTGATGACGATGTCGGCGATCCGTTTGTCTCCCAATGGGATGCAGAATGGTTCATAGGTGCTCCAGCGTTTCGTCAAGCGATCCTTCAACAAGGGACACCCCTTCCGTTGTCGGCCCGAATCGTGAGTCTATCCCATCAACCATTCTACCTGATCACCGCAAATTTTTCCACGCGAAAGTTGTCAACTGTTGTAGGAAAGTGTCTGATCCGTGCGCTCTTTGTCGAATTCGGTTGGGATTTCGTTGCGCAGGGAACGTTCCACTTTTCGGACATAAGGCAGCCTGAGCAAGTTTTTGACGGTTCCTTCATACTGGTCGGCGTTGATGTAAACGACGGCGTATTTCATCCGCCTGGACACGTAGTGCAACGTTCCGTATTTTTCGAGTCCTTTTGCCTGACGGTCATCCTTGAGCCATACAATGAGTCCGGTTCGTTCGTGAAACATGAAAACACCTGCCATTAAGGATCGATTTCCTGGTATTGTCGGGCTTCATCCGCAACTGCAGGATCCGCCGGTCCCGCAACCGCCGCATCCGGAAACGGGCAACGGGTTGTTGCTCGGCACCTTGATCGAGTCCGAGACGCTTCTCGCGATGATCAGCGAAACTTCATGAAGCAACTCGTCGAGGCGATTTTCGGCCTCCTTGAACCGGGCCACCGCCTCGATCTGTTCGAGTTCTCTTTCCGTCTCCTTCACCGCCTCAAGCGCCTTGTGATACTCCGGGTGAAAATGGCCGAACCGCTCGCATTCGGCAAATTTTTCTTTTCTTTTTTGCATTTCGCGGATCAGACGCCGGGCTTCTTCGCTTTGCTCCATCTCCCGTTTCCAGCGGAGATAGTCGTTCGCCTCCCTGCTTTGCAGGATGGCGTCGCCGAGGTCATACGCGCGCAGCAGCAGGGAGGCCATGTCCAATACGTTGCTTTCGACTGCGTTCATCGTTTTTTGCCCAACCTCCCGTGGCGGAAATGATTCCGTCATATTGGTACTATCATAACACGAAAGTCCCATCCGGTTTAAGTGTTAATCTTGGATCATCCGGGCAGAATGATCCGGACGGTTGCCACTTCTGCCAGGGCAAGACGGACAGACCCGTCTGTTCCGCTTCCGGCAATGCGGCAACCGTCTTCCTCTTCGGCAAGCTCGGTGACGAGAAACGTGAGCGCCGGGCGGGTTCCCGAAGGTTGCTCCGCACGCTCCACCTCCACCCGGCATCCCCATTTCATCGCCTGCCGAAAAATGCGCAATTTGGTGGACGGATGGCCTCCGCATCGCTCCTTCCACCATGCGGAAGGCACTTCCCGGAAGCCTGGAAGCAGCTCTTCGGTTTGCCATTTGGGGGCGGGCCGGTAACCGTCGAGGCCATAGGGGGAAGGAAACAGGCCGGGCAGTGGATCCGGACGGGGGTCGGCCGCTTGTTGCGCAGGCATGTCCGGAGACGTTTCACCGCCTGCGGCGACGCGGCCAACCGTTTCTTGCGCAGGCTGGTCGCCCGGGGATATTCCCCTGTCTGCTGCGTTGGCCGCTTGCCCGGATTGTCCTGCGCTGCCGGTCTTCGGTGGATCCATAACCGGACTTTCCGGTTGACGGCACGCCAAAACTGTCTTGGCGACGGCCAGGCGGAAATCGGACGGCCGGGAGGTGCGATCGGATCCGGACATGGAATCAGATGCGGAGCCGGATGCGAAATCCGATGCGGATTCACCGGGATTCCCCGGCGCATCCGACGGGACACCGGCGACTTCCGGAGAGATGCCGGAAGAACGACCGTTTTCCACGCGGCCCGATATTCCCGCTCCGTTCCGGCCCCCGAAAGCCGGCAGCCGAATATCCGGCACCTCTTCCCCCGCCCGTCCGGCAGCCTCCCGGAACATGACCCATTCCGTATCCCGCAGCACAAAAATGCCGGGCGACAGCCGGTTGTCGTCCCTGAGCAGCGGTCGGAACGCATTCAATCCGGCGTATTGATCCGCCGATTCGGCATCGGAAAAACGCAGGATGACCGCCGGTTCCGCCCGAAACCGGTGAGCCGCCTTTTCCCAGTCTTGGATCCCGCGAACCACTTCATCCGGCACGCCGCCCGCCGCCTGCTCAAGGACATCCAGAACGGCCTTCGCGGACCACCCCCGGCCGAACGCCCGCTTCACCGATCGCTCTGTCAGCCGGTACACGTGCATCCGTCCCCTTGCCGCCAAGTCGGCGAATCCTTCCAGCACGGCATGCAGCGCATACGATCCGCCGGACGGCAGCAAAAGTTCGAAATCCGGCTGGACGTAAAGCCGCCCTCCGAACGGCAACCCGGGCAGTCTGCCCCCTTCGTCTTCCGTCGACAGCGGATACGCGGGGCGAATGGCCGTCGCCCCGTCCGGCGTTTCGCCGAAGGCAAGCCACCCCGCTTCCCGCAGCGGAATCAGCTGTTCGATCCAGCCCGCCGTGTCCCCGCCTTCCAGTCCGAGGTCGGACAGGACGTTCCGCCACGAGCGTTCCAGTGCCGCGCAGTCCACCCATGCACCTTGCGGAACGGCGGGAAGCAGCCATGCGGCGTGACGGGCCAGCGGATGTTCCGGCGCGAAGGCACACAGCCAAAGCAAACAGGCAGCCTTCCGCATCCCGGCGTCGCCTTGGCCCATCCAGCCGACGACGGCATCCGACGACGCCTCCAACCGTCCGTTCCGAAACGCGACCAGACCGGCGCGAAGCAACAGATCCAGCACCACCGCCACATTGTCCGGCAGCGTCAGCATGGCCCGCCTGCCGTCGACAATCCGGCGGCCGGACTCGCCCGTCAGCGTCAACCGTTTCTCCCATGATTCCCCGATCCGTCTCGGCAAACCGCCCTTCCCCGAAAGTTTCGGCGCCCCGTCGGAGACCAGGCCAAGCAGGGTGAGCATGTCCAGCACCAAATCGGCTCTCGTTTCCAGGCTCTCCTCACGAACCGGCGTCCCGGCGAGGGGAGGCGGGCCGAACAGGCGAAGATGAAGATCCGTCAGTTTATCCGGGACAACGCAAACCAGCATATCGCCGGAAACATTCCGCACCAGCCGCACATGTCCGGCCTCAGCCTGCCGGTTCAGCATCGCCCTCGTTTCCGCTCGTCCCGCATGCGGCATGAGCAACCGCTCCAGCCGTTCACCGGGAATCGGGCCGGGCGGCAGAAGACACAGCTGGGCAAGCAACCGGCATTCTTCCCCGACCATCCGCTCCTCCGTCAACATTTGGCTTCTGCCCGAATCTTTTGCCGTCGGCAAAATCGCCGTCATCCGATCCACGATCATGCCGTCCGTCGTTCATCTCCTTTCCGCGTCCAGGTTCATCCGTCGATTTCAGCCATGACCAAGGTCCGGCCGTTTCGGTCCGCCGATCCGTCGATCCGCCAAACCGATCTATCCGCGCATTTCGTTCGCTGTTTTCGGCCATGCCGGTGATCCGGTCGATTCCGTTTGCCGTTCCGACTCCTCCGCCAGAACGTCTGCGCCCCGTTCTTCCCGGTAGGCATACCCCTGTCCGATGAGAAAACGCCGCCGCTGCCGGGCAAACTCCTTTTCGCAGCTGCCTTCCGTCACGAGGGTGTAAAACCACGCCTCCCGGCCGTCCCGTTTGGGCCTTACGATGCGCCCGACCCGCTGCGCCTCCTCCTGACGGGAGCCGAAACCGCCCGACACCTGGATCGCCACCGAAGCTTCCGGAAGGTCAACGGCAAAATTGGCTACCTTCGAGACGACCAACACGTTCAACGATCTGTCGCGAAAGGCGCGATACAGCTCATCCCGCCGGTTTTGCGGCGTACGCCCGGAGATCATCGGAGCGGACAGGCGGGCCGCCAATTGCCGAAGCTGGTCCAGGTACTGGCCGATCACAAGAATTTTTTCGTCCTTGTGCCTCCTGACAAGCTCCGCCGCCGCCTCCAGTTTGAGCGGATTTTCCCCGGCAATGCGGTGTTTGTCCCTTTTTCCGGCCGCCAGATAACGCATGCTTTCCTTGGTCGAAAAAGGAACCGACACTTCCACGCACTGCACCCGCGCCAAATACCCTTCCGATTCCAGCGAGCGCCAGGTGAGATCGAACCGTTTCGGCCCGATCAGGGAAAACACGTCCTCCTCCCTGCCGTCTTCGCGGACAAGCGTTGCAGTGAGTCCGAGGCGGCGGGACGTCTGGACATCGGCGGTAAGGCGAAAAACGGGTGCCGGCAACAAATGCACCTCGTCATAGATGATGATGCCCCAGTTGCGCCGGCGCAGCAGATCCAGATTCCGTTTGTCCCCTTTGCCGTCCCGGCTCGTCAGCATCTGGTACGTGGCGATGGTGATCGGCCGCACCTGTTTGCTTCTGCCCGCGTACTCGCCGATCCAGTCTTCTTTCGCGTTCGTTTTGCCGAGCAGTTCGGCTTTCCACTGCCGGACCGACGTCACGCTGCCGGTCAGGATCAGCGCCTCGCATTGCAATTCCGCCAGCACGCCGATCGCCGTGACGGTTTTTCCTGCGCCGCAGGGCAGCACGATGACGCCACCCGCTTCTCCGCCCGCCCGGCAAAACGCCTCAACCGCCTCGCGCTGGTAATCTCTGAGCGTCACGTGATTTTCGTCCAGGCAGAGCGGAAGGGACTCCCCGTGAAAGAATCGGGTGCGGTCGATCACGGGATAGCCGGCCCGGGTCAGTTCCCGTTTCAATTCCCCGTGATGGTCCCGCCGAACCGTGACACTGATGGCATCCGAACGCCGGTTGACGTAGGCCGCCACCGTTTTCAGGGAGCAAATTTTCTCCATCATCTGCCAATCCGCCGCCGAAAGGCGCAAATGCTCCCCGTCTTCTTCCAGCACCAGCCGACCGTAGCGGTCCGCAACTTCGATCAAATGCGCCTTCATCGCATCGGTCAGGCCTTCCGGATCCATGCCGCCCAGTTCTTCGGCGATCCGTTCGCCCGAAAGGCCGTTGGCCGCAGCTTGCCAAAGGGTTACCGGTGTCATGCGGAACACGTGCATGCCGTTTTCCGGACTTTTGACCAGTTCCGCGAACCTTGCCAACCGCACGCCGATCTGCGGATAATCCGGATGCCGGGAATCGGCGAACACCGTGAAGTCCCTCTGCACGAAAACGGGCACTGTGCGATGCATGGCAACGACATCCTTTCTTGACTGAAACCGTCTTGCGTCCGATTTTTGACCGGTTTCATCATGTCTCCATCGTTCCCAGTATCCCCATTTTTCCGAAAAAACCCGACCGGAGCGGATGATTTGGCTGAAACCCGATTTTTTCGGGTTTCACGCCGTCTGGAGATTGACAGAAGCCATCAATTCAGCCTGAGAGACGAAAAAATTGTCTCTCGTTTGCAACGAGCCCGACAATCGGTTCAACCAACCAATTATGAGGAATGAAACGTCCGCCTCTCATTCGTGGCAGGGAGATTGCCGTTCAAAGAAGCAACGAAAATTCCGCCATTTACCGCACTTTCCGGTTGTCAAAATCAATCAGACTTCGCCAAGCTGCGAATATCCCCCATCAAACGCATCGTGTGCCTTCAACCCGAATGGAGGATAACCGCCGCTCGGAGACTCCGAGCCGCAAAAACGACATCTGTCAGCTTCGAATGTCGGATCAACCGCCCAAAAGATACAAACGACTGACTTCTTCTCCGCCGAATGGCGAAAAAACCCTTCTTCGTCCGGCAACCTTCTTGGAGGATGATGCGGGATGCAATGCGTCCCATCGTATATGAAACACGTGACCGGCAATCGATTCGTCCTGCCCCCCCTCATCCGGCAACACCTCTCATCCGGCACCCCTCCTTCGTCCGGCCCCCCGTCCTGCCCCTTCGTTCGGCATCTCTCCTTCGTCCGTCAACGACGGTGCAAATGCAATCCGGGCAACAAAAAAACCGCCGACGCCTCGCGTCGACGGTCCGGCGCTTTCCGCGCCTGTCATGCCTTGTTGCCGGCCGGTCAACAGCTGATGCCGGCACGTTGAAATCGATAAAGCCGCAACTGGTCTTCACCGGCTTCCGACGGGTTCGAGGCCGGGTTCGGAAATTTCACTGAGCGCTTCGCCGGATTCATGGCGCAATTTGTCACGCACCGCCAAATCGCCGATCGCCACAACGCCGACGAGCTGGCCGTTTTCTTCCACGATCAGGCGCCGGATCTTCTTTTCGGCCATGATACGTGACGCTTCGTCCGCCGTAATGTCCGGCGACACCTTGACGCACGGTTTGGTCATGACCGTCTCCACCGACGTGGATCCGGAATGTTTTTCGGCGTATCCGCGGATGACCAGGTCCCGGTCGGTCACGCATCCGATGGCCTGTTTGCCCTCCACGACGGGTATGAAGCCGATGTCGTTGTCCCGCATTTTGACGGCTATCTCAAAAACATTGTCCTTCAGACTGACGGTGATGACGTCACGGGTCATCAGATCCCTGATTTTTGGCATGATGAGAGCCCCCTTTCCGTGTCTTAGTGTGGCTCGGGGGCTCGCGTTCCATGCAAAAACGGCGAATGCGCCCGGATCAGGCGGTGCCGGCCGGTTTCGTGCAGACCGCGGTGGAGGCGTTACAAGGCACGCACTGCCGAATGTGCACGCGGATCCCGCATATCCCGCGACCCGGCCGGCACGGCTACAGGGAAACGGTCAACATGCAAAGCTCACCAGCCAAACCAAACCCGTCAAGCGCATGTGCCGTCAAGCCGTCATTGGGCCTCATTTGCTCCTCATTCGCTCCTCATCGCTTCATTCGTCGGATCCATCACCAAACACCAAACCGTCCCGTCGATGGTCAACCCTCGTCCAGCGCATCCAGCGCCATGCCGGCCAACAATTTGGCGGCAATCGGCATCGCCCGCTCGTCAATGTCAAACCGGGCATGGTGGTGGGGATGCACGATGCCCGCTTCGCGGTTTCCGGCCCCGACGATCAGATACGCGCCGGGCATGCGTTCCAGATAACGGGCAAAGTCTTCGCCGGCCATAAGGGGGTCCATGTCGTGAACGCGCTCCTCGCCGAACAACTGCACGCCGATCCGGCGGAACCGGGCGATTTCCGCCCCGTGATTGACGAGGGGCGGGAAACCGTGAATGTAGGTCACCTCCGCTTCCATGCCGAACGCTTCGGCCGTGCGGGACGCCATTTCGCTGATGCGGCGCTCCATGTCGCGGCGGTCGCCGGAATCGAAGGTGCGCACCGTTCCGATCATCGAGCAGAAATCGGGAATGATGTTGAACGTGGTGCCGCCTTCGATCATGCAGACGGACAGCACGGCCGGGCGCAGCGGGCTCATGTTGCGGCTGACGACGGTTTGCAGCGCCGTGACCAGATGTGCCGCCGCCACGATCGGATCCTCCGATTCGTGGGGAAGCCCGCCGTGCCCGCCGCGGCCCCGGATCGTGATGCGAAATTCATCCGCAGCCGCCATCGCCGGGCCTTCCTTGCCATAGACATGGCCGGTTTCAAACGGCGTCCACAAGTGGACGCCATAAATCGCCTTCGCCTCGTCAAGCACGCCGGATTCCAGCACTTCAATGGCGCCGCCCGGCGAAATTTCCTCCGCATGCTGAAACAGAAAAAACAGCCTGCCCTTCAGTTCCCCGCGCCGGGACGCAAACCAGTTCGCCACGGCGAGCAGTTGCGCGGTATGCGCATCGTGCCCGCAGGCATGCATGACGCCGGGCACTTTCGAAGCGTAGGCGCATGTTTTCTCATCCTGGATGGGCAGCGCATCGATGTCCGCGCGCAGGGCGACGGTCGGTCCCGGGGCCGCGCCTTCCAGCACGCCAAGCACCGCGTTGCCGGCAAATCCCCGCTTCACGGCAATGCCCCATTCGGCGAGTCGTCCGGCGATGAAATCGGCAGTTTCCTTCTCGCGGAAAGACAACTCCGGATGCGCGTGCAAATGCCGCCGCCATTCCACCATCCGTGGATAAAGCAGGTCCAACTCTCCGAGTTTGTCGATCATCGTTTTCCCCTGATTTCGCTTGTTTTCTTCATGATAACATACTATCATGAAGGAAGGTTATTTTGAGGGAGGAACTTTGACATGATCCTGGAAAACACCGGCCTTGACGGCATCAAAAGCGAACTTGCCCACCTCGACGACGTTACGGACAAGCTTGGTTTCGTCAGATGGCAATGGGAATACAATCGCGCCACGTACGACTACAAAATCACCGAAGACGGAAACGAGTATTATTTGCGCATCAATACGCGGGCCGTGGAAGGCAAGCTGGAAGATCCGGAAGCCGTACTGGCCATCGAAGCCGCCTACATCGGCCGGGCCACTTTCCCCCACGGGCTTGATTACGACTCCCCGATTGCCGATTCCGTGCTGAAACAAGCCCGCCGGAAACTCGACGAACTGAAAAACAGCCTGGCATAACGGAAAGCGTGCCGCCATGAGTACGACGAGGAGAGGAACACCGGATTTTATCCTCCTGTTTCTGACGATCGCGCTGGTCGGTTTCGGACTCGTGATGGTGTTCAGCGCCAGCTACAGCATCACCTACATGGAAGACCCGCTGCTCTACACGAAGAAGCAGGCGATATTTGCCGCTCTCGGCATCGCGGTCATGTTCGTTGTCATGAACATTCCCTTTGCCACCCTGAAAAAATGGTTCATCCCGTTTTTTCTTTTCACGTTCCTTTTGCTCGTGCTCGTTCTCATCTTCGGGGAAGAGGCCAACGGCGCGCGGAGCTGGTTCCGCTACGGACCGGTCAGTTTGCAGCCGACCGAATTGGCGAAGATCGGACTTTTGGCTTATCTTGCCACCATCATCTCCAAAAAAGGAGAAAAATTTCGGGAATTCAAAAACGGGCTGCTGCCCGTTCTCATTGTGATCGGAGCCGTCTGTTTTCTCATCGTGCTGCAAAACGACCTCGGCTCCATGATGATCGTATTCGCAACGGCGTGCGTCGTCATCATGATCGGCGGCGCCCGCTTCAGCCACCTGTTCGCCCTGGCCGGAGCCGCCGCGGTGGTGGCCGGAGGCGCGATCATTCGCGAGCTGTTTTTCAATGACGACGGTAAAAAAAGCCACCACATCCGCCGCCTGACCTCGTTTCTCGATCCGTGGAAAGACGCGCAGGGCGACGGGTACCATCTCATCCAGTCGTGGTATGCCCTCGGGCACGGCGGTCTGTCGGGCGCCGGTTTCGGACGCAGCATCCAGAAACTGCATTATCTCCCGTACGCCCACAACGACTTCATCTTTGCCGTGATCGGGGAAGAATTGGGCTTCATCGGCGCGTCCATCTTTTTGCTGGTGTATCTGCTGTTCCTGTGGCGTGCCCTGCTGGTGGCCCTCCGTTGCCAGGACTTGACCGGAACGTTGATGGGGGCCGGCATCGTGTTGCTCATCTTCCTCCAGTCGCTCGTCAACCTCGGCGGCGTCACCGGCGCGATTCCGATTACCGGCGTTACGCTGCCGTTCATCAGCTACGGAGGATCGTCCCTCCTGTCCAGCATGTTCGCCGTCGGGATTCTGCTTTGCATTTCCCGCGAAAACAGCAAGCTCGAAAAACAAAAAAGCGACGGCCTTGCGGCCGTCGCCTCCTAGGAATCCCGCTCTCCGGCGGGATTTTTTCCGTCCTCCCGGAAGGCGATGCCCTCCACTTTGACGTTCACTTCCTTCACCTTCAACCCGGTCATCGTTTCCACGGCTTCCTTCACGTTCAGTTGCACGTCGCGGCACACGTCATCGATCTTTTTGCCGTATTGGATGACGACCCTCAAATCGACGGCCGCTTCCTCCGTTCCGACTTCGACGGCGACGCCTTTTTGCACGTTTTTGCCGCTGAGCCGCTTTGCAAACCCTTCGGAAATGCCGCCGGACATGGACGCCACGCCGGGCGTTTCCACTGCCGCCAGCGCCGCGATCGTCGCCACGACGTCATCGGCGATCCGGATGGTGCCCTCCGCACGCTCCTCGTTCACGCTCGATCTCCTCCTTCGGCCGTGAGCCTTTTTCTTATGTATCCAAAGCATGGCCTTAAATTCGTTTCCATTCCATTCTAAAGGATGGAAGGCGGCAAATGCAAACCGGCGCCGCCCCCCCGCTTGCCCGCCGCAAAAACAAAAAAGTCCGCGATTCCGCGGACTTTCGTCAAGCGATATGTGTTGCCGTACAGCCAACCGGGCCGAGTCAGTCGGCCACCCCGTCCTGCTTGTTGTTCAACGCTTCGTACAAAACATCGAGATTGCGCTGCAGCCTGTTGATGATCTCCTTGCCCAAATGTTCGGAAATGAGTCCGACGCGCACGGCAAAATCGATCTCCCGGGAAAGTCCGTACATCTGCGTGTCCAACACTTCCTCGTAAAGCGGACATCTCCGGTTGGTCAACGTCTCCATTTGGACTTCGATCAATTTTTCAATTTTGTCGGCGTCCTCCTGGAGAAGGGTCAGGGCTTTGCTATATATATCCAAAGAAACTTCGGGTGTAGCCATCCGGATCCCCCTAGCGCTCACGGTGCTTTGCTCTTCCATATTAGTTTAGACGATATCGTGAGATTGCACAAGGGACCGGCCCTCATTTGAGCGAATTATTCGGCCAGCTTGACTTTCAGGTCATGCTTGGCAAAAACTTCGATCATTTCTTTCTTGGCCTGTTCCTCATCCGGGCCGTGCACATGCAGTTCATATTCGCTCGACCCGACCAGCGTCGTGAACAAACCGAGGATGCTTTTCACATCGATGTATTTGTTCTCGTACTTCAGGACGATGGACGAGGTAAAGCGGCTTGCGGTTTGCGAAATTTCGACGATGGCGGCATTTTTGTTCGTTGCCATGGACAAATCCTCCTCTGAAAGATTATCCTCCACTTGTTTCCTACCCTAATCATAAGTGGAATCCCATAACGAAGCAAGCATCATTTTCCTGCACGAAAAAACCGGGGCACTCCCTGAAGCGGAACGATTTCCGCCCGCGCGGTATGTCCCCGGACGACTTTTTTCTTCCACGTTTTCTTCCAAAAAGCCATCTTCCCCGCTCACGCGAGGTTTTCCGGATTGAGCGGCATCAGTTCGGGGATGACGAACCGGCCGTCCTTGCGGATCAGGCGGTCGTCGAACCAGATTTCGCCCCCGCCGAACTCCGGCCGCTGGATGAGCACGAGATCCCAGTGGACGGCGGAGCGGTTGCCGTTGTCCGCCTCCTTGTAGGCCTGGCCCGGCGTGAAGTGCAAGCTTCCCGCGATCTTTTCGTCAAAAAGGGTGTCCTTCATCGGCTGCAGAATGTGAGGGTTGAATCCGATGCTGAACTCGCCGATGTAGCGGGCTCCCTCGTCGGTGTCCAAAATTTCGTTCAACCGTTTCGAATCGTTGGCCTCCGCTTCGACGATTTTTCCGTTTTCAAACCGGAACCGGATGTTTTCGAAGGTGACGCCGCCGTAGACGGAAGGCGTGTTGTAGGCGATCGTGCCGTTCACGGAATCCCGCACGGGCGCCGTGTACACTTCCCCGTCCGGAATGTTGCGGTGCCCGTCGCATTTGACGGATCCGATGCCGCGGATCGAAAAAGAAAGATCCGTGCCCGGGCCCGTGATGCGCACGCGGTCGGTGCTGTCCATGAGCAACTTGAGCGGATCCATCGCCTTGGACATGACGGAGTAATCCAGATTGCAAACCTTGAAATAGAAGTCTTCGAACCCTTCCGTGCTCATGCTCGCCAACTGGGCCATGGACGGATTCGGATAGCGCAGGACGACCCATTTCGTATGCTTGACCCGGCGCTCCATATGCACCGGTTGCTGGACCAGCGTCTCGTACAGCTTCATTTTGTCCTGCGGCACGTCGGCCAGCTCGCTGGCGTTGGCCCCGGCACGGATGCCGATGAATGCATGCATCCGCTCCATGCGCGCCAACTGGATTTCGCCCAGTTCGCGCATATGGGCCTCCGTCGCGCCGAACAAAATGCGTCTCAGCACGGAACGGTCCACCAGATCCACGTAAGGCCGCCCGCCCGCTTCCAGCACTTCGTCCACCAGCGCCTTGACAAACTCCGTTTCGGTGCCGACCACCTCGATCAGCACGTTTTCCCCAGGCGCGACCCGAACGGAATACTGCACCAAATTTTTCGCCAGTTGTTGCAAACGCGGATCCTTCATCCTATCCTCTC
>Ga0310827_100305_pt1 | contig 45674 bp, 40 predicted proteins | sample WT_ome_2_FD_201309 | JGI IMG/M metagenome (GOLD analysis project Ga0310827, IMG submission 201309) | Sorghum-adapted microbial communities enriched on wild type (WT) sorghum from Joint BioEnergy Institute, Emeryville, California, United... ... | reverse complement strand
TTGAACGATACCCCACTTCAATGGCTTCGCTTACAACTCGCTCACATTCTGCAAGATCAGGGATTTGATAGACGCCAAAACCCAATATCGGCATCTTAATTCCATTGGATAAAGTCACTGTCTCCATGCATATCCTCCTTGTTGCATCAAAGAAATCTATAGTGCTCCAACTACTGGATGCGGTACATACGGTTCTTCTAAATAAGCAACTTCTTCGGGGGTTAATTTAATCGATAATGCGCCAACGGCATCTTCAAGATGGGATATTTTCGTCGCCCCTATAATGGGTGAGGTTATCGTTTCTTTTTGCAGCAACCAAGCAATTGCAATTTGTGAACGAAGAACACCGTGTTTTTCCGCCAGTTCGGCGACCCGATCTACAATGATACGGTCAGTGCTTGCAGTTGCATCGTATTTTGATTTCTGTACACTGTCGGTTTCAGATCGAAGCGTATGTTCTGACCAATCGCGTGTTAATCTGCCTGAAGCAAGCGGGCTATATGGAGTTACCCCAATTTTTTCCTCCTTACAGAGCGGCAACATCTCCCGTTCCTCTTCACGGTAGATAAGATTAAGATGATTTTGCATCGATACAAACCGGGTCCACCCGTATTTCTCTGCCACATTCAATGCCTTGAGGAACTGCCATGCGTACATTGCAGAAGCACCAATATATCTAGCTTTACCCGCTTTTATAACATCATGTAATGCCTCCATGGTTTCTTCGATAGGAGTGTGATAATCCCAACGGTGGATGATATAAAGATCTACATAATCTGTTCCTAACCGTTTAAGGCTCTTATCAATTTCACTCATAATATGTTTTCGCGAGAGTCCTCTGCCATTCGGTTTTTGGCTGTTTAAATCTTTTCCCGTAGGAAAATAAACCTTTGTCGCAATAACTACCTCGTCTCGGTTGGCAAAATCCTTAAGAGCACGACCAACAAATTCTTCACTTGTTCCGTCTGAATAAACATTGGCGGTATCAAAAAAATTGATCCCTAAATCGAGAGCTTTTTTGATAATTTGGCGACTGCTCTCTTCATCGATCACCCAGGGGTGAACCCAGCGTTCTTTCACACCAAAACCCATACATCCAAGACTCAGACGGGATACATCCAATCCTGAATTTCCAAGTTTCACGTACTCCATTTTGTTCACCTTCTTACTAAATGATTAATTACAATCCCCTGTACTCTTAATATGACTCAAATGAGATCGGGGCAGGTATCACAATCCTGCCAAATGATTGCATAATCCTCTCACAACCATTCACGAAATCGATGAATAGGATTTATAATGGAACCATCCGATTAGGCAAAGGAAGATTATAGATGTTTGATCAATTATATAGGCAAAGAGCAGAGCTCGCCGAAATGATAGAGAAGCACACTGGCCAAGACGGAACTCAAGCGACTGCTATTCCTTCTTTACTTTTCTCACGGTACTCCAGCCATATTGGGCCGATGTACGGGGTTCATAAACCGTCCTTGTGCATTGTCGTTCAAGGAGCGAAAGAGGTGATGCTTTCACAGGAACGTTTTCTATATGGTCCTGCTGATTACCTGATTGCATCCGTAAAACTGCCAATTACCGGACAAGTTACGGAAGCCTCACCTAAAGTTCCTTATCTGGCCCTAAAAATTGAATTCACAGTCCATGAAATTTTAGAAGCGCTGCATGAATTCCAATTGGGTGTCGAAAAGAAAGAAAATGCAAGACGAGGAATGTATGTCAGTAAAATAGAGCCTTCTTTGCTGGACGCAGTAACAAGATTAGCTCGATTGCTGGATCATCCAGAGGATCATAAAATGCTCGCTCCTATCATTAAGAAAGAAATCATCCACAGAGTTCTCCAAGGAGAGCATGGAGCAATATTAAAACAAATCGCAATAGAAGGAAGTTCCACCAGCCAAGTTAGTGATGTGATTGAATATATCATGAATCATTTTGAACAGTCTTTTAAGATTGAGGACCTTGCAAAAATAGCAAATATGAGTGTTTCTTCCCTCCATCGCCACTTTAAAGAGGTAACGACCATGAGCCCGATTCAATTTCAAAAACAACTGAGACTGCAAGCTGCACGGAGTTTATTATTATCTGAATCTGCAGATGCAGCAGAAGTTGCTTTCCGGGTGGGTTATGATAGTCCATCGCAGTTTAGCCGTGAATACTCGCGCATGTTTGGCTTACCGCCCAAAAAAGATATAATGCGCCTGTTAAATCACAGTGACAAGATGATTAATGCGTAATGCCTAAGTATGATCTACTACCCCCAAGCAAGGAGGAGCGGGCATGAAGAACACCCGTTGCGCTGTACCAGGAACAGCCTTGGAAAAGAGCGGCTTCTATTACACGCTGTCCATTATCGGCGGAAAATATAAAATGACCATCATGTATTTACTCGCGGAGCATAAGGTTTTACGACACAATGAAATTCACCGACACCTGGAAAGCGTCTCCTATAAAACGCTAAGTGTTATGCTGAAAGAGCTTATGGCCGATGGCATTATTTCGCGCAAAGAGTACCCGCAGATTCCTCCCAAAGTGGAATATTCACTGACCGAGCGGGGACAATCCCTCATCCCGATCTTAAACATGATGTGCGATTGGGGGGAGCAGAATCGGGAGACTTATAACTTATCCAAAAACTCCAGATAGTCTTTAACGCCTTGCTCGATTTCTTCTGAACTTGAAGAATACTCCTCGCCAGGGACGATCTCTGCACCGTAAAAAGCGAAAAACGAGCGATAATCCGCACGACAATAATAGCGGAAAGTGGTCTCAAACGGTGTCAGCAACTGTTCCAACGTATAGTGGTATCGGCCGCTTTCCAGATAATCGCTCTTCCGGATCCCCGCGGTGACTGCCAAAGCTACTTTTTTCCCCTGCAGCTTGTCTCCCCCGTTCCTGCCGTAAGCCCAGCCTTGAGTCAGCACTTCGTCCAGCCAAGTTTTCAGAATGGGCGGGCATGAGAACCATTGGATCGGAAACTGCAGAACGAGATGATCGTGAGCCTCGACCAGCTTCTGCTCTTGTTCCACATCGATGATCCCATCTGGATAAGCGGAAGTTAATTCATGGACGGTATATGTTTCGGGATATTTTCGCAATTCTTCGATAAACCTCTTGTTAATGACAGACTTAGAAATGTTGGGATGCGCCACAATGATGAGTGTTTTCATGGAGAACCTCCTGTTTCTTGTTTTGAGAATCATTTTATTGGAGTTGAAAAATAAAACAAGAACGCACTTTAAAGTGGGGTACTTACCTCGAAGTAAGGGAATCCAATAAAAAAAGGACATCAGCCTGAGCTGTGTCCTCCTAGGAATTGACTAAACATATTCGTTCTGCCAGATCCTCAATCGTCTCTCGCATGGCAAGCTTTTGGCGCCAAGTTTCCGGGATCGCTTCATATCCATATCCAAAAAAAACGCAGTGCGGGAGTAAAAACACTCCCACTCTGCGGATTTGTTGACTTGCAACCGAATTACTGAGGCGCTTGATTACTCCACGTCTTGCCGCCGTCAACGGAATACAACTTCTTGCCGTTCTCCGTTTTCACCAACAATTTTACGCCTCCCCTGTGAGTGAAGACTCCTTCTGTTGGTCCCTGACGATCCCCTTCCACAGGAGCCGTTCCTCTTGAAATGGTCACTTTGCCGTCAGCATCAATCGTTTCGTTTACCCCATTAGGTGCTTCTTGGCTCCAGGTTTTGCCGTCGTCTTCGGAGTACCATCTCGCACCGTCTTCCGATTTAACTAACAGGGTTGTGAACGAATTGGAGGCCGAAGCCGATACCGCACCGAGGGAAGCAACAAGCGCCCCGCATACAAGCAAAGTACCTAGTTTTTTCTTGTTGTTCATCGCAGATAGAAATTTGAATTTCATCGTGGGATACCTCCATTTTTTTGTGTTTTTATCAAGCAGCGCTGCTTACATGGATCATCGTACGGGATGAACCTTTAGCTAACCTTTGATTTGCAGAGAAATTTGCAGCAATATCTTCCATCGGTAAACCGTCCGGCCCTTAAGGTTATCTAAAGGGAAGCCATTTATAATTTCTAATGAAGAGGGTCTATGCGATGAATTGGAGGTAAGAGGATTGAGGATTTTGCTTGTGGAAGATGAGGTTTTCATTGCAGAAGCCATCGCTCAGGTATTGAAAAAAAGTGGCTACACGGTCGACTTGGCCTTTGACGGCGAAGAGGGGTTACATCACGGCCTTTCGGGAATTTACGATATTATCGTTCTGGATATTATGTTGCCCAAGATGGACGGACTCGCCGTTCTCCAGGAACTGCGGGACAACGACATCATGACCCCGATCATTTTGCTGACCGCGAGAGGGGGGACCGAGGACAAAATTCATGGGCTCGATTGCGGAGCCGATGATTATTTGGCCAAGCCGTTCCAGACGGATGAACTGCTTGCCCGCTTGCGAGCGCTTGGCCGGCGAGGAACGATATTGCATCTGGACGGACTGTTGACATGCGGCGACTTACAGCTGGATCCGCTTGCTCACATACTCCGATGCGGGGCTGATGAGGTCCAACTTCCTCCCAAGGAATCTCAAATGTTGGAACTGCTCATGCGCAGAAAGAACTTCGTCACCTCGAAAGAGATGCTAATTGAAAAAGTATGGGGCTATGAGACAGACGCGGACGAAAACCGTGTGGAGATGTACATTTCCCTCCTTCGTAAAAAGTTTGGAATGATGGGTTCAACTGTAATCATCCAAACGATTCGGGGAGCGGGATACATCCTGAAACCGTAGAGGGTGGGACTATGTTCAGTACGTTGCGGAATAAATTACTTTTTTTAAATCTGTCCATTACTTCAGGCGTCATCATTGCAGCATTCGCCTTTGTCTATTTCATTGCGTACAGCAATCTGCAGGCGGATATTCGTCAACGTCTTCATACTCAGCCTGAGACACAAATCCAAGTTGGGCCTGACAATCCAAATCAACCATCGGGACAAAACGGGAGTCCAACCACAGTAAGGCATAGGTTTGCGGATGATATCAGCACTTTTCATGTGGAAGTTGACGAAGACGGAAGGATCGTCCGTATCGAATCCGCCGTTAATTTGCCTGAAAGTGCATATCAACAGCTCGTGGAGATCGCTTGGAAGAACCAAGACGAGAATGAAATGATTAAACTGGAAGACAGAGAATGGCGGTATTCCGTCGCTCCCATCCGCGTTCAGGTCGTTGGCGAAGACGGGATTCCACAAGCCATTAACGACCAAAACTACAGCCTCATTTTCCTGGATGTTACGGAGATGAACAGCACGCTAAATCAACTTCTTATGACCCTGCTATTCGTTGGCATCAGCACGCTGATCGTGATTTTGGGTGTGAGCTTTTACTTCGCTAACCGGGCGATCAAGCCAATCCAAGGAGCGTGGGAGAAGCAAAAGCAATTCGTAGCCGACGCCTCCCACGAACTAAAAACGCCGCTTTCGATCATCCATGCGAACTGTGACGCACTTGTCGCAAGTCAGGAAGATACCATTCAGAACCAAATGAAGTGGATTGATTACATTCGGGCCGGAACGGACCGGATGGGCAAGCTCGTCCAGGATTTGCTGATTCTTGCCAAAACCGACGATGAACGGATAACGCTGCACAAAGAACATTTTAACCTTAGTGAAGTTGTCGACACCGTCTCCCAGTCCATGGAAGCGGCAATAGCAAGCAAAAGGCTCTCCCTCACCCGTTCGATTGAGCCCGACCTGATCGTATCCGGGGACCCAGACGGTGTAAGCCAGGTGGTGGGCATCTTGCTCGACAATGCCATCAAGTATGCGAGTCCAGGCGGTTGGATTCGGCTGTCGCTGACAAGATCAGGCCGACGCATCGAATTTTCCATTACCAACAATGGGCGTGGAATTGCCAAAGAAGATCTTCCAAAGGTATTCGACCGATTCTTCCGCGCCGATCGCTCCCGCACGTATAAAGACGGCAGCTATGGCCTGGGCCTCTCCATCGCACAATCGATCATCAAACAGCATGCCAGCGTGATTAAGGTCAGAAGTGTGGAGAATCAAGCGACTACGTTTTCGTTTTCGCTTGCCAAGTGATCCGCGGAATATCTCCAAAAATTAATATGAATTATTGAATTATTTTCCTCCTTTAGCAAACAATACATCACAACTTGGTAAAGGAGGCAGAGAGTTTATGTGTCAACGGTTTTCCATGGCGGCCGAGCTGCCGGAGGTTCAGGAGCATTTTCAGATCGGACGGGTCATGGGTTATTATAAAAATCGCTTTAACATCAGCCCTACACAGCCTACGCCGGTGGTACTTCAACAGGACGGGGAGCGGGTGCTTGACGAGTTCCGCTGGGGGCTCGTTCCTTATTGGGGCAAAGATGCGGTGAATGCCGATCTGCGAAACGTCCACCAGAATCCGACGTACCGTCGGCTGATCAGCACACAGCGTTGCGTGATCCCCTGCAATGGCTTTTATTATTGGAAAAAAGACGGCAAGAAAGAATACCCCGTGCGGGTCGTGCTGAAAAACCGCGGCATCTTTGGAGTCGCCGGCCTGTACGAAATTTGGCGGGATACGCGCGGCGAGCCGCTCCGCACCTGCACCCTTGTGATGACGGAGGCGAACCCGCTGATCGGGGAGTTTGAGAACCGGATGCCGGCGATTTTGTCCCCCGAGGCTATGACCCGGTGGCTGGATGAAGAGGTTAGTGACCTCGACGCACTGGACCCCATCCTGCGGCCGCATGCAGCGGAGGAGATGCAGGCCTATCCCGTAACGCCGCTGATCGACAATGACCGGTACGATTCCGATGAATGCATCCGGGAGATGGACTTGGAGTTAGCTTGGGTGAAGCGTTAAGCGCATGGGGGCAACTTTGTTACATATACATGCAAAAAAAGCTCTTGGACGATCATGTCCAGGAGCTTTTCATTTGGCTTAATTTAATTAAGTCTGCCGTCTTATCGCTCTCCTTCAGAGCTTGCCATACCTTACATGCTCTGTAAAAGATAGTGTGACCGGAATCACCTTATCGCTCCTTTTCCAGCGTTATCTTCAATAGAGAGCTTCTTGGTAAGAAATAGATGGATTAGGAGGATGTAACATGGAGAAAATCGAGGTTAACTTTGAAAAAATGTATTATGGTTTCCCGGTCATTTTAACCAGCTTTTACGATGAAAATGGGGTTGCGCACGTAACGCCGTCCTCGTCCTCTTACTCGCTGAAGGACCTGATGGCGCTGGGCTACAACAGCAAAGGATTTGCCGCACAGCATCTCAAGGCGGGAACCGACTTCGTGGTGAACCTGCCGGATCGCTCCCTGCAGGAGGCAATAAACTATTGCGGTTCACGCTCCGGTGCAGAGGGCAGCAAATTCGCCGCAGCCGGCCTGACACCGGTAGCTTCGGAGCATGTCAATGCCCCGGCGATTAAAGAGTGTCCGATCTCCATCGCTTGCCGGGTTGTTGAAGTTGTCGAGAGCGAGGAATTCCCGGGGCTGACCCATATTTTTGGCCGAATCGTCAGCCGATCCGTCGCCAAGGAATATTTGAGCGCGGAGGGTCGTTTGCTGATCGACAAGCTGAACCCGGTGATATATGCCGGAGACGGGGTTAAGAAGGGGTTCCGGTTTTTGCAGCAGAGCTGACAGCGCAGTGATATTCTCTAGTTTCCTTACGCGAAAAAAAGCTGCTTCTTCGCTTCAATAGCGAGGGAGCAGCTTTGTTGCTTTACTGATCTAACAGCCAACGCCGCAGCACGTTCGCGTGATTATACACCGGGTCCTTGGCGGCATACAGCAAGGTGACCGGACGTTCGCGCGCGATTTCGCGGATCCGGTCCGCCAGCACGGCGCATTCCGGACTGCTGTTCAATTCGCGCAAATAGTTGGTGCTAAATTCCGCATACCGCTCCATCCGGTGCGCGAATTCCTTGCGCAGCTCCGGGCTGGGAGCGATTCCCTTCATCCATTCGTCAATCGCCGCATCGGCCTTGGTCATCCCGCGCGGCCATAGGCGATCCACGAGGATGCGGTATCCGTCCTCGGGGGCTGCCGTTTCGTAGATCCGCTTTACGCGGATCTGCTCTCCTAGCGTTGTTGCTTGGGGCAAGCCCGTTCCCGCCGCAAAACGCCGCACTTCGTCCGCTGTTGGCATACCCGCTTGAGCACCAAACTTCGTCACAGCCAGCGCGGAAGCCAGCGACGCATACTGTATGGCTTCTTCCAGACTTTGCCCCTGAACGAGAGCGACGGCCAGCGCAGCATTAAAACAATCGCCGGCCCCTGTCGTATCTACAACAGAAATGACATGTCCCGCCACGGTTCGAACCTCCCCCGCCTCAGCCAAATAGGCCGATCCATCAGCGCCCAACGTGGTCACAACTTGGGCCGCACCTCGTTCCTTGAGGCGCTGCATCGCCAGGCGGAGGAAGTCGCTGTTCACATCCGTCATGTCCAATCCTATCCCGGCGTATCTCCCCAGCTCCGTACGGTTCGGCGTTATATAGTCGATACAGCCATAAAGCTCTGCCGGAAGTTCCCGAGCCGGGGCAGGGTTTAAAATTACTTTCTTGCCCAACGACTTAGCAATTCGCGCTGCATATAACACCGTTTCCACCGGAATTTCCAGCTGGAGCAGCACGATATCGGCCTCCTTCAGCTTGTCCAAGTGCTGATCGATATCCGCCGGTGTCACCTGATCGTTAGCTCCGGGAACAACCAGAATACTGTTGTCACCATCGGCAACGTAAATTGAAGCAACACCTGTTGCCGTATCGGTCAGCCGTTTGACGCCGCTGACATCAATGCCTTCCTTGCGCAAGGCAGCCATCAGATCGTCTCCAAAAGCATCCGCCCCAACCGCACCAATCATTGAGGTGCTCGCCCCCAAACGAGCTGCGGCAACCGCCTGATTTACCCCTTTGCCTCCCGGGATGAAGCGAACCCGGTCGCCCAGCAGAGTCTCCCCGATCTGTGGAATTTGCCGCGCCTCCACCACAATATCCATATTCAAACTGCCGATCACAGCCACCTTAGGTTGCGTCAAAGTCATAACCATCCGCCCTTAAACTTAGTTTCTGCCCTCAAGTTTATGCCAGAAGCTTGCTTTCAGCAAGTTGGAATCCAGAACAACAACCGTTGTGCAGCCCCTTTTCCACCATTATCCCCTTCAGTCAGATGGCATGCGAACTTGTAGTCTGATCGTGCGTTTTTGCATCATTATGTATCTGAATCAGGTCTACTCTCCACCTATTTTGTCCCCGCTCTCCATCGATCTCACCACCACCCGCTTCACCGCCTAACTCAGGTATTCCTGAACCAACGGGATAATGGTTAAAAAGAGGCCGCCAGAGAGCAACAACTCCAGTTAAAGGTCCAATAATCAAATAACCGGGACCCCAAGGCCCCGGTCGGCATGTGTATACTATAAAAACTGCACCCGCTTATTTAAAGCACCGCGCGGAACCATAAACGCCTGGGCCCGCTTAAACCCGACCGGCGCCCCGCGCACGATGGTCAGCGCTTTGTAGTATTCGATGAAGGGGAAGCCGGACGTTTCACCGCGCGCATAGGCGTACACGTTCATCGCTTTTACCCAGGTTTCATAGGCTTCTTCCGGGATATCCACGAACACCTCTGGCTGGAAGTCATACGGGTCCTCCCAGTTGTCGGTATAATAGAGCGGGCCGGAGTAGTGATTCGGCAGCGCCCGCTCTATCGTTTTCAGCGCCGCATAGAACCGGGCATCCTCAACGATGTAGTGCGTGTTCGCATGATCCTTATGCATCGAGCCTTTCCAGTGCGTGATGAGCAGCGTGGGCTTCACTTCGCGAATCACGTCTGCAACCTGGTATTTAACCTCTTCGTCGACCGGCAGCTCCGCATCCTTATAGGCGAGAAACCGTACGTCCGCCCCAACGATCTCGGCGAATCTGTGCGCCTCTTCGATTTTTTGCTTCGCATAATCGTCCGGGGACAGCTTGGGATGCCCCTTCTCTCCTGGCGTCAAGTGCAGGAAAGTCGCTTTATGTCCCGCCTGTACGTATTTTGCGATAACGGCCCCCGCTGTTAAATCCATATCTCCGGCATGCCCGCCGATGGCCAATATATGTTGTGGTTTATCCATTTCCATGATCCGGAATCTCCCTTCAAGTTGTAGTATTGTTGGCAATCAAAATATCCGCCACGCCTATTCTTTCAACCCAGAGTTCATCATGCCGCGGACGTAATATTTTTGCAGAATGATAAACACGATGAGGATCGGCACCGTCGAGATGACAAGTCCTGCCATCAGAAGCGGTTGGGTCAACGTCGGATCCAGGTGGTCCTTCAGCATTTGCACCCCAACGGGCAAGACCGCCAGCTCGGGATTTACTGAGTTAATGATCAATGCCCAAATGAACTCGTTCCACTGCCCAATAAATTCAAAGATCGCCAGAGTGGCTAACGCAGGCCCGGTCATCGGCAGAATGAGCCGGAAATAAATACGGAACTCTGATGCACCATCAATACGGGCAGCTTCCAGGTACGCGTTATTGATCGTCATAATAAACTGCCGCATCAGGAATATGCCGTACGCACTCACCGCAAAGGGGAGTATCAAGGACAGGATCGACGTCGTCATCCCGCCTACGCCCCCGTTACCAAAGAGATCGTTACCACCTACCAATGGAAAATGCGTCATGATGTAAAAGTTCGGGATAAAGAACAGAAAGCTCGGAATCATCATCGTCGACAAAATAAACCGAAAGATCCCATCCCGTCCGCGAAACCGCAGTTTCGTCAGCGCATACGCCGCCATCGAGCTCGTCAGGAGCACCAAAATGGTGGTGATGACGGATTTGAGCAGGCTGTTTTTGAACAGCAACCCGATGTTTAACGATTCAAACGCCAGTTTGTAGTTGCCGAACTGGAACGTCTCCGGTAAAAAGCGATAGTACAAGCTGTTATACTCCGCCGGCCCCTTAAACGAGCTGAAGATCATATCCAGGAAAGGGAACAGCATCGCGATGGAGCCGATGACGATGATGGTGAAGGAAACCCAAGGCTTTTTTCTCCGTCGCATTAGTAGCTCTCCACCCCTCCCTGTCTAAAAAATCGCATTTGGATCGCCGTAATGATCATGATGCACACGAACAACACAAACGCCATCGCGCTGGCAAGGCCCCAGTTACCAAAGGAAAACGCCTGCTTATACATCTCCAAGCCTGCAACATTGGTAGCATCGCCCGGACCTCCGGTGCGCGTCATGACCATGGTCAACGTAAACGACTGCAGCCCGCCGATAAACGAGGTGATCAGTACGAAGGTGATGGATGGCTTCAGCAGCGGCAGCGTAATCCCGAGGAACACCTTCCACACGCTTCCCCCTTCCAGATCCGCCGCCTCGTAGTAGTCTTCCGGGATGGCTTTGAGTCCGGCGGACAGGATCAGCATGGAACTGCCGATCCCGAGCCAGCCTCCAACCACAATAACCGACGTCAGCGCGGTGTTGGGGTCTTGCAGGAAGTTTTGCCGAGGGATACCTACCCAAGTGAACATTTCGTTGATCAACCCATTTGTTGGGTTGTACAGGTACAGCCAAATGTTGCCGATGGCGACAACCGTTGTGACCGACGGCAGAAAGTACAGCGTTCGCCATAGACCTTCCCAGCGCAGACGGGTGATGAAATAGGCGACTGCCAATGCACAGACAAACGAAATGGCTACCGTACCAAACGCAAACGTGAATGTGTTGGTCAAGATCGGATGCAGAAAGGTGGAATTCGCTGAAAACAATGTACGGTAATTGGCTAAACCTACCCACCGGATCGATGCAAGGTCAAAGCCGCCCCATTCCGTAAAGCTGAGAAACAGGGAGAAGATAAACGGGATCACCAGGAAGATCGCGTAAAATACAAACACCGGCGTCAGGAACAAATAACCAACCAAGCCTTCTCGATATGCTAAACCTAGCTTCTGTTTCATTGGCCGGTCCCCTTATTGTCCCAGCTTCGCCTGGATATCCCTCTGGGCATTTTCAAGCACTTCTTCCTTCGTGGCTTTGCCTGCCCACATATTTTCTATCTGCTTATACAAAATGTCCTGGATTTCCGAAGCGGTGGCCGGGCTTTGTTCAGGATTGGCGTATTGCAGCGCATCAGAGAACGTTTTGGCGATCGGGTCGGCGGCCAGCTTGTCTTGGATCGTCTGCGAGGCGAGATCGGTTTTGCGCGCTGGTACCGTATTAAAGCCTTCGATCAGGAAGTTCCCTTCCGGCGTCATTCCGTTCTTCACCTCCACCGAGTTAAACCACTTGAGGAACTTCCACGCCGCTTCTTGATGCTTCGACTTGGAGTTGACGCCCCAGGCCCAGGTATAGGCCAACGAGCCTTGAGTTTGACCGTCCGGTGAAGGCAGCGGGGCAGCGCCTACGTCGACGAAGCTGTCTTTCATGAGCGTTTTTAGGGAACCCGCCCACCAGCCAGCCTCAATCGCCATCGCCACTTGACCGGCGCCAAACGCCTTGGTCGTCTCAAACCCGATGTCGGAGATTCCGTTACTCCCGTAAACCTTCGAATAAAGATCGATCGTTTGCTTTGCAGCTTCACTATCGAGATTCGGCTTGCTTAAATCCTCGCTTAACAGCGTGCCTCCGGCTGTAGCCAGCAGGCCCATAAATGGCTGGACAACTTTACCGGCATAACCTCGCAAGAAGCCAAAACCTTGTACGGTGGTTTTGCCGTCCTTGTCTTTTTGCTCGATGGCCGAAGCCATTTGCAGCAATTCATCCCACGTTTTCGGCGGTGCTTCAAAACCTGCTTCCTTCAGCAACCGCTTGTTGTAGAACAGACCATATGCCTGCACTTCGGTCGGATAACCAAAGATTTGCCCGTCGATCGTTGCTGCAGCCACGGCGGATTCGGGGTAATTCTCTCTGATGTCAGCCGCAACATCCTCCGGTGCCGGAGCCAGCACCTTATTCTTGGATAGCTGTCCGCCCCATAAGGTGTACGTATGGACAATGTCAGCCACTTGACCGGCGGTCTGCTTGGTCATCATCGTGCTGAGCAGTTGGTCAAATTCGACCGGCGTCAGCTTCACCTGGATGTCGGGGTTCTCTTTGTTCCATTGTTCGATGTAAGGTTTGAGGAAATTCTCGTTTTCACCGGTATAATGCGAGAGCAAGGTGAGGGTCACTTTCGAGGAGGAACTCGCGTTGTTGCCGGATGAACAGGCGGTCATGCCGATGGCGCAGACGATCGTTAAAAGCCAAATGAACGTTTTTTTCACGCTTCTCCCTCCCAGGATCGGACTTAGGATCGTGTTTGCTTGTGGCTGTTCTGTTTTTACGCAAAGCGGATGAGGTGTTTATGCGAGGGTCTTGACCATGATGTCGAAGGTTCTTGTCACCGAAAAACCGGTTTGTTTGTACAGGTGCCCTGCCGGGCTCTGCTCGCCGGTCCAGAGAAACCAGGCTCCGTGCAGCCCGTGGGCGCGCATGGTGTGAAGGCAGTGATGGAGTAGAATTTTGCCGATGCCCCGGCCGCGTTGATCCGGATGAACACCAAATGGCCCAAATCGTTCGCGAATCCCTTCGTACCCGCCAAACAGGCAGAAGCCGACAAGCCGGCCGCACTCACGGGCCACTAAAATTTGCTCCAGCGGCAACCCTTGAAGAATCCCTTCACGGATCGCGCGAGCCCAGTCCGGATTAAAAATCTCCAGATTAAAGCGGATTAATTCCGTCAAATCACTATCCTGCGCCGTGCGAAAAGTATAACCTTCCTCCTCCCTTTGCCGCTTCAGCGCTTCGACCTCGGGCGGAGTTTCATAACCCACCAGGCTGTAATCCATCGCAACGGCGGAGTACTGTTTGGTAAAGGCGTTTTTTTGTAGAAATGCCGCTCCTTTCGGGTATCCCGCTGCGTCGATGCCGGGCACGATGTAGTTCGGGGCGTAGGAAGCGAAAAACAGCTTCGTGCGGCCGTGCTCGCGTAAGAAGCGTTCAGCTTCAAGCAGCAACCGGCTGCCCACGCCCTGCCGTTCAAACCTGGGATCCACGAAGAAGAATGGAATCCAGCCGTTCTCCGGCTCCAGCTCTGTGCCGCTCATCGGAAGCTGCCGGCGCACCGCATAAACGCAGCCAACCAGCCGATCCGTCTCGTCGAAGGCGAGACGCAGGCCTTCTGGATCAAAGTTGGCGTCCAGCAGCACCAAATTCCGGAATCGCTTCGCCGTCACCGGGTCGAGGAGCAGCACGCGGTTCCAAAGCTCGACCAGCGGCCCTTCGTCGCCAGGCCGGTACCCCCGGGTTGCGATTTGTCCCATGATGATCCCTCCTGTTCTGTAGCGTTGAACTATTTTGAAATAAACTTCGCGATCAACGGTCCCTGTTGCCGCAGTTGCTATGCATCAGCAATCGCTGCGGCAACCGTGTTGTGAAACTTGGCACGCAAGCCGACCACGGATCGATCCCTCCCGTAATGAACGCGATTGGTAAGCAGGACGCAAGCCAGCTCCAGTTCGGGATCGATGTAGAGGCTGGTGCCGGTGAACCCGGTGTGGCCGTAGGCCACCGGGGAGAGCAGGTCGCCGGCGGCGTCAAACGGATCGCCGCGCAGCACCCAGCCGAGGCCGCGGCAGCCGCCCGGCACGCCGTCCGTGCACGGCCGCGTGGCGGCTTCCACCGCCGCGGCCGAGAGCACCCGCCGGCCAGCGGCGGCACTGTAGCCGCGGCCGAGCCACAGCTCCGCATACGATGCCAAATCGTCCGCGGTGGCAAACAGGCCGGCGTGCCCGCTGACGCCGGCCAGGGCCCGGGCGTTCTCGTCGTGGACGGGAACGCCCGCGGGACCCGCGCCAACCGCCGTGCCGGGCTCGGCGGTTGAGGCGAGACGCCGGCGCACCTCCGGCGCCGGTGCCGTCAGGTAGCCGCTGGACGCGAGACCCAGCGGCGTGAACAGCTCCGCTGCCGCCAGCTCCGGCAGCGGGCGTCCCGCTACCTTGGCGATGATCTCGCCAAGCAAAATATAGCCCAGGTCGCTATACACCACCCTAGCGCCCGGGGCCGCCTCCGGCGGAGCCTGGCAAATGTAGTCCACGATCTCCTCCCGGCTGAAGCCGTGGGAGTGCAGATCGTAGAACGGTGCCAGGCCCGCCGTGTGCGTGAGCAGATGCCGAAGCGTCATCTGCTCTCCCCTCGTCCCTGACCGCCGCATCGCTTCCGCGGTGGCCAGGGACGGGAGATAGAGCGCTGCCGGATCATCCAGCCGCAGCTGGCCTCGTTCAGCCAGCAGCAAGGTCAGCGGCAGCGTCACCACGATCTTCGTCAGCGAGGCGCAGTCGAAGATCGTCTCAAACGAGATCGGCGTCTGCCCGGTGTCGTCATCCACGGCGTTGCCGCAGGCGAAGCGAATGCGCCTGCCGCGCCGGGACACGACCGCAACTCCGCCGGGAGTCTCCCCTGCGCTCACCGCTTCGCGCAGCGTGTTCCCGATCCATGGGACTCGGGCCGGGTCCAGTCCCATGGCTTCCGCCGCTTCCGTATCCTCGAGCCAGTTCACTTCGCTCATCTGCACCCCTCCTTAGCGTTACGTACGGGAGCTTACCCGTGTAATCCGGTATAGACAGAAGGCATTTTTCTACGATGGAGGCCAACTGATTTGTACCGGCATGTTCACCACCCCCGCTCTCTTAAATCAGCTGATAGTTTTGCTCTTAGGGCAATTATAAAGACGTTGAAATTTTATTTCAATAAGAAAATATATTTTGAAATTTAATTCCGCAAAATTGTCCAATACTTCTCTTTAATCAACATTTTTCGCCACGTTTTTCTCACATCAACTTAACGCAAAAAGCCAGAGTTCTCGCATCCGAAATGCGAGAACCCTGGCTTGCTTTAACAGCTATGACTTACATAGAAAATTTTCTACTTAAGCTTGATGCGGAGCCGAAGCTTGTGCAGCTTGCACCGCACCTTCCTCGCCACCCTCTTTAGCGCTTTGAGGAGTTGGTGCCTGGTTCGAGGAACGAAGCGGCAGCTCGCGAAGGAAGAAGACCAGCACGAAGGCCACAACGAGCACCAATGTACCTGTTAAAAATACAGTAGATAACGTCGTTCCCAAGGCATCACGGATGCCTTGAATCATCTGCGCAAACAGCGGCTGTGCATCGGCCGGCAAACTAGCTTGCGTTTGCTCCAGCAGCGGTTTGTTCATCAACGTCTGCGGATTCGCGAAAGCCGTCATTTGCTGAACTACTTGCGGGTCCATCTGGCTCATATCCGGTGCAGACGAGGATTGCAGCGCCTCTTTCAGGTTTTTCGTCAAGTTGTTGGACATTACCGTCCCCATCACGGCGATCCCAATCGTACCGCCAAGGTTACGGAACAATTGCGTCGATGCAGTAACGACGCCCAGCTCTTTATGCGGCACGGCATTTTGCGTAGCCAGCGAGAACACCGGCATCCCAACGCCCAGGCCTAAACCAAATACGATCATACTAAGAATGGCAACCGGTACACTGTTCATGAAAATCATAATGACCATCCCGGCGATCATGATCGGAACGCCAAACAAGGCAAACTGTTTGTATTTCCCTTTCTTAGCAATCATTTGACCAGTGATAGCACTCGCGACAACCATGACGATAGACATCGGCATCGTTACGTAGCCCGCATAAGTCGGCGAAATGCCCAACACGCCCTGTACGAAGAACGATAGATAAATCAGGGCGCCCATCATCCCGAAGTTCATAATAAAACCGATAATATTCGAAATCGTCACCACATCGTTTTTAAACAAATGCATTGGCAAAATCGGATTTTTCGCCTTTAGTTCCACGAATACGAAGATCAAACCAGATACGACCGAGGCCACAAGCAGGCCGATGATTTGCGTCGAACCCCAAGCGTAGGTTGTTCCGGCCCAAGAGAAGGCCAACAGCAGCGGCACAATCGTCGTCGTCATGAATAGCGAGCCGACATAGTCGATACTTTGGGAGCTGCCGCGTTCCATTTTTGGAAACAGCGACAAAATCATAATAAATGCAACGATGCCCAGCGGCAGGAAGATCCAGAACAGCCAGTGCCAATCCATGTGATCGACGAGGTAACCGCCCAAGGTTGGGCCGAGCACGCTCGAGAAGCCGAAAATCGCGGTCATCAGACCCATCCATTTCCCACGTTCCCGCGGCGGGAACAAGTCACCTACAGCCGTAAAGGCCGTCGATTGGATAATCCCGGCACCGATCCCTTGAATCCCGCGGTAGGCGATGAACTGGAACACGTTCGAAGATGTCCCCGTCATAAATGCGCCCACCATAAAGAGCAATATCCCAATCAATAGAAACGGCTTCCGCCCGTACATATCGGACAACTTGCCGACCAAGACAGTAGCAATTGTGGACGTCAGCAAGTAAATGTTAATCGTCCAAGTATAATAGTCCATGCCGTCCAGAATCGAAATGATTCGCGGCATGGCTGTGCTCACGATCGTCTGGTTAATGGCGGCGAAGAACATCGCGGCCATGATAGCGATCATGATCGAAACTTTACGTTTAAGTGATAAATGTTCCATGTAGTTTCTCCATCTCCGTTATGATTTATTTTCTATATTTGCAAGCACCACGCCAAGAATTCGCCGCAAATGCTGTAGATCTTCCTCATGCAACTGATCAAAAATCCCCTCGAGCATCTCCTTCTGCCGCTCGGTGATCTGATTCATGATTTCTCTCCCCCGATCGGTAATCGAGATGTTGACAACCCGGCGGTCGTTCTCCCCGCGTTCACGGTTCACATATCCTTCCGTGACCAGCCGGTCCGTAATTCCCGTGATGGCTGCCGAGGTAATCCCCAAGCTCTCTGCAATCTGTGATACGGTATGCGTCCCGGAAGTATTGAGCATGTAGAGCATCTTATATTGCGGAAAACTAAGGTTAAACTCGCCCCCGCGTTTGTTCCACTCCTGGGTGATCGCCTTGAACAGCATTCGAAACATCGAGGTAACTTCGAACAGCTCTTCTTTTTTCACCATCGTCTCTCTCCTCCTTCCTGCCTTGAGCCGTTCGATTCGATTAATTTCATAATTTAATTACTTTACTACTTAAATATTTTAGCGGTTAATAATATACTCCTTAATAATTTTCGCGTCAAGCTTTCGTCCAAATATACTTTTTGGCAGCACAAAATGCAGTAACACTGTACAGTAACCCTGTACCCCTTTGCGCACCCCTTTTGCACCATTATCCCTTTCGTTCAGTAATTGGGGATTTATTCATTTAATTTATAGGGGATCATTTCATCCGACATATAGAAAAAGATAAAGTTTGGAATATTTTTCTTGATGAACGAACATATGTTTGGTATAATGAAATAAGAGAACGAATGTGCGCATTTCTGATTGTGGAGGGATCGGACATGGAGATCAGTACGAGTTCAGTGCTTCAATCTTTTAGCAGCCGTTTTCGAAGCGAAGCCGATTGCATCGAGGCGATCATCGCGATGAAGTGGCCAAATGGCTTTGTCTGCCCGCGCTGCGCTTATACCGAGTGCACCCGTCTGTCCACTCGACATATTCCTTTATTTGAATGTGGAAGATGCGGCTATCAAGCCTCGCCTTTGGTCGGTACCATTTTTGAAAGAACTCATCTGCCTTTGGTGAAGTGGTTTCAAGCACTGGAGCTGTTCCTGCTCCCAGATGGCATCTCGGCGCTGCGGTTGAGTCAGGTAATCCAAGTGACCTACAAGACCGCTTGGCTCATGCTGCACAAAATCCGTCATACCCTCGGCGAATGTGAGGCGAAGGTTTTGCTCTCTGGAGAAGTAAAGGTAAGCCGCGATCAGTATGGGACAGATCCCAAACGCTTTCATCCAGCTGTTCAGCCTTATGCCACTGCTGTCGTTACCGGCTGTACGGTCACGGAGACTGGTGAACCCGAGCGAGTGAAGATTCAATTGATTCCGCACAAAAGAGGAGGGGGCGAGCAACAGGCTGACCGGAGCGATCTTGAGGCATTCATCAACAAGTATGTCGATGGACAACATACCTCAACCAAGCGGTGGTTTCCTTTCGCTTATCGGATGTATCTGCCCTTGCGGAGAGTCGTGAGACAAGCAAGAGACTCGATCCGACGCACGTATGTCTCGCTAGGAATAACGCATTTGCAGGCGTATTTGAATGAGTACACCGTCCGCCGTTACCTGCGCATGACTTGTTCCGAGGAAGAGATGCGCCAAAACCTGCTGCAGATGTGCTTGTCCATTCCTGCGATCTCTTACGACCAGTTAATCGCACATCATCGGAACCATCCGTCCATTGCAACCGCAGCTTAATCCATCTTGCAACTTAATCTCTCGACGCAACAGGCATCGGGAGAATCCGTAATTCAGCATGCAGATTTGCACTCGAATCTATATCTGATTAATCATTTCTAAATATTTACTTTAATATACATTATTCGTATATATTATGATCTATATCGAAATCTACTTTCAGATCCATATTTTCATATCCAAAAAATATCAATATCTATGTCTACTCCTTTTCTATATATCTACTCCTTTTAAACTTTAACTTTGGGGTATCTTACTCTTCTTTGCTTTTTCTTTTTTAATTTTACGTACGGTTACTCCTTCTCTTTATTCACCACCTGATGCAACGGGATAATCCTTCAAAAGGGGGGATCGGATAGACCACCTCTTCCTCCCCCGCAGTAAGAAATAACCGCTCACCTAGCTGCTTTAGCCAGGGAACGGTTATTTACGCCAACTATACGCTATCTCTATTCTTCTTCCTTAAATATCGGCTGGATGGTTAGCTCAAAATCGAACGACTTCTCGGCGAAACGGTAAGGCTCTGCGAGCTGCGGGCCGCAGGAGCCGGAGCCGGCGCCGCTCATTTGGTAATCGAGCATGACAATCGTTTCGGGGCGGCGCTTGAGTTCGTACGTATGCTGCGCTGCTGTCAGGTCCTCGGCGGTGTAGTGCAGCGCCTGGAACGAGAACGATTGGGCTGCCGTGAACTTCAAGCCCATGCCCTGAACGGTGGAGGCGATCGCCCAATCCGTACCGTAGCGGGAACCGGTTTCCTGCGGCATCACATAGTTCTCAAACATATCGTCCACCGACAGCAAGTACTTGCCTTTTCGTACGCTTGCCCGTTTGTCGATGTAGCTCTCATGCGGACCGTAGCCGTAATATTCGATTTCTTCGGTCCCCTTCGGCATGGTCAGTTCGAGGCCAAAGCGCGGTAAGAATGGAAGATTCTCGCGTACTTCGGCGTGAACCTTCAGCTGAATCTCGCCCGAGACCCCAACTGTCCATACAGCATTACCGCGTACGAACGGTTCGAAGATATAACTGGCGAGCGAGAAGTCAACGTGGATTTCGACCGAAGCGTCTGGCTTTTGCTCCCAGTGACTCCGATATACCTTCATTGCAGCATGATCAAGACCCGCCGCTTCCCATTCCTTGCGGATGTTCATATCGTTATCCATCGGAGCCCGCCAGATGTTAAACCGAGCCAGACTCGCAAGCAACGGCACACCGTGCTTCGATACCTGTTGCGGCATCCCTTTTTTCAGATCAAAGACGTGCTCGAAATCAAACCCACGTACCGTAAGCATGCCGTCTTGTTCATCTATCGTCATAAAGCCGGCGTATTCCTCGCTTTGCAGCTTCTCGTGGGCCAACGCTGAAGTCGCCCCCGGCAATTCAAATTGATAGAAGGCGATTTCGTAGCCTTCCTCCGCCCATGGTGTGTCCAGCTGTTGCCGGACCGAGCAGGTTAAGGTGAGCGGCCCCGTCCCCTCCTCCTGTGCCACCGTCAGATCATAGGGAAGAGAGATGATCTCGGTCTCACCTGGTGCAGCGGTTAGCAAGCCTGACCGCCCTTGCTGCAGCACGTCTCCTTCCTGCTCCAGCTTCCAGCTGACCGCCAGGTGTGACAGGTTGCTGAAATCATAACGGTTCAGTACGCGGAACCGGCCTTGACCGATATCCTCCGCCTCGATTAACACTGGCGCAATAACTTGCTTTAATTCCAGCAGCCCAGTGTGTGGCCGACGATCCGGGAAAACTAGGCCATCGATACAGAAGTTCCCGTCATTCGGCTGATCGCCGAAATCGCCGCCGTACGCATAATAACGTTGCCCATCCGGTGTCTCCGCAGCAATCCCGTGATCGCACCATTCCCAGACACAACCGCCCATCAGCTTCGGATAGCGATAAATTACGTTCCAGTAATCCTGCAAATCGCCTGGTCCGTTCCCCATCGCATGGCTATATTCGCAAAGGAACAACGGTTTGGTGCTGTTCTCATCGAGGGCATACCGCTCGATCTCCTTCACTGAAGGGTACATGCGGCTGTCCAAATCCAGGCAGGATGTGTCCGAATTGCTGTAATACCGGGGATCCGCTCCTTCGTAATGCACTAAACGTGAAGCGTCCCGCGCTTTAGTCCATTCCGCCATAGCGATATGGTTATCCCCGTATCCGGATTCATTGCCCATGGACCAGATGATGACGGAGGCGTGGTTTTTGTCCCGCTCGACCATGCGAACCGCCCGTTCCACGAACGCTTCTTTCCAATCCGGATTGTTCGACAACTTATGGAAAGCTCCTGCTTCGAGCTCACCGGTTCTGGTCACACCATGGCACTCCAGATCCGCTTCATCGATGATGTAAAACCCGAATTCATCACATAGATCAAGAAACTTCGGGTCATTCGGATAATGCGAGGTCCGGATCGTGTTAATGTTATGCCGCTTCATGAGCTTCAGGTCTGCAATCATATGGTTCATCGGAATGGTCTGCCCCAGCTCAGGATGGGAATCGTGGCGGTTCACTCCCTTCAGCTTCACAGCGCGGCCGTTGATGCGGAAGATGCCATCTGTGATCTCCACCTTTTTGAAGCCAACCCGAAAGCGCAGCACTTCTTGGCCCGCTGTCAGAATCAGTTCATACAACCGGGGTTGCTCAGCATTCCACAATTGAGGCTGCGGCACGTCCAGCTCCATCGCTCCTTTGCCGTCGATTTGCGCCTCCTTTTGGCCAATCAGCTTGCCCGCAGGATCCCGCAACTCCGCTTGAATCGTCAGGCTCCCCGTCGTTTCAATCTCCGACCGCAGCTTGCCTTCGGATAGATCGTCCGATAACAGCGGTTGATTAAACACATCACGGATATGCGTATTATCCCGGGACAGCAAATAAACGTCGCGATAAATCCCTGAGAACCGCCAGACATCCTGGTCCTCCAAATAGGTACCGTCGCACCATTTCAATACCAGCACGGCGAGACGGTTACGTCCTGCCGCGACAAACGGCGTAAGATCAAACTCCGCCGGAATTCGGCTGCCTTGGCTGTAACCCACAAAACGGCCGTTCACCCACAGGTAAAAGCAGGCGTTCACACCTTCAAATACGATCCGCGTCAGCTTCTTCGTCCATGCTTCGGGCAGATTGAAATCCCTTACATATGTTCCCGCAGGATTGTCATCCGGCACAAACGGCGGATCGTAGGGAATCGGATAGTTGACGTTCGTATAATGCAGCTGATCATACCCATTCGTTTGCCAGCAAGAAGGCACGATTAGATCGTCCCAACCGCTCACATCCGTTTCCGTCTCATAGAAATGACTGTCTACTTCGCGAACGCTGCGATAATAGCGGAATTTCCAGCTTCCGTTTAATGTTTGAACATGCGGTGAGCGTCCGCGTTTTCCCGTTCGGGCTGTCATGGCGCTCTCATACGGAATATAGGAGGCGCGGGCCGGCAGCCGGCCGATGTGCAGACACGATAAATTTTCCCATTCACGGTTCAGTTCCACCTATTTCACACTCCCCAAACGATTTGCTCTCATTATAGGGTTGAGATATAATCGGGCGGAAGCCACAAATCGGACAAACCACCAGATAAAATGGACAATATGGAGGAACTCCCCATGGACCTGCTTCCGCTCAGAAGTAATTTAACCCCCTCCCGCAACGAGCTTTTGCCGTTATCCGTTTATACGGTGGGTACGGAAATTCAGCCGCCGCTCACCAGGATGAAGGGATTTTCGGCACATCAGCTGTTCTTAACGATCTCTGGTACAGGACAGTTTCGCCGGCTCTACGTAAACAAGGACAAATGGGACATTCTGCGCCCCGGCCAATTGCTCTACATCCCCGCCGGCTGCGCTCATGAATATATGCCCTACGGGGAGGGGCCTTGGTTCGTCGGGTATGTCACGTTGCTGGAAAACTTCGGCGAGGTGCTAAACCGATGGGGCTTTGGAGATGCCCCGCGGTTGATGCAGCTCTCAGACATTTCAATTTTTACAGATCGCCTGCTTGCCATCTGGCAGCTGTCCGGTAACGAACATGACCCTTGGCGAACGACCGAGCTATTGTACTCGTTATTTCTAGCCATCCTCAAGGATACATCGGGACAAACGAGCCTAAAGTCGGATTCAGCCGTCCCATGGGTGCCGCCCACTGCTCCCCCCGCCTCCTACCGAGCATCGGTTGTGGATGTTGCGGTTCGCTTTCTGCATGACCACTTAAATCGGCCGATTACCATCGCCGGACTGGCAGGTCACGTCGGCTACTCACAAAAGCAACTGACCCGGCTCTTCCGGCAAGCGATGGGGTTAACACCGCTGCAATACCTTCATCAGATACGGCTAAAAACAGCCCGGCATCTGCTCCTTGATCATCCCGACATGACGATTCGCCAAGCTGCGGCGTATGTCGGCCTGGAGCCGGTTTATTTCGCTCGGCTGTACAAGCGTGAGTTCGGCCGGCTGCCGTCGGAGGAGCTTCGCGGACGGGAAAGCAGCTGATGGTCGTAGGCTGATGACTGCTCCGAGCGCGACTCTTCCTATGGTGCGGAATGCAGCAAATACTGAGCGATGAATTCCGGCCACGCCGCACGCATTTCCGCGGACTCCATATGGCCGCCGCCGGTGATAACGGTTTGCCAATGGTTTGCCTTCCCGGCGGCGGCGTAGGCTTCACGTAAGCCTTGATCAAGCCGCTGCACCCCTTCAAACGGGCATAACCGGTCGTTGCGGCCAACCAAGCTGAGGCGGGGGCGGGGAACGATGAGCTTTTGAATATCGAGGGTCGTAAAACGCTTCAGCAGCCCAGGTACATAGTAATAAAACCCGTGATGTTCCAGACCGCGCCGCGCAATCAACGTTTCTGCATCAACCTGTCCGCAAAGGTCAATGACGACGCTTACCCGTTCATCAAGCGCCGCCAGCCACCACGCCATCAGCCCTCCCATAGACATACCGATCGTCCCGATACGCGTCGAATCAACGTCCTCCCGGGTGCACAGATAATCGATCAGCCGGTAATTATCGTAAATCATCATGCCCCATAACGATCGTCCGGTCCACAGCATTTCTTTAACCAGCTCGCCTTCACTCCTGCCGCTGCGTTCATGGAAGCCCCACATATCGATGCTGCATACCGCACAACCTAAGCCGGTCAGCACTTTGGCAAAAGACGGCTCTTGTAGATAACCGCTGCTGCGAATCAACTCCTTGCGGCCGTTTCCATAATTTCCTCCGTGGGAGTGATTAAACACAACCAGCGGGTAAGGACCTTCCCCCTCCTGCGGCTTAGCGAAAAAGGCTGGTACCGCCTCCAGCCCGTTTAAATCCAGCAGCAGAGTCTCCAGCACGTAGCCGTCAAACTCCTCCCGCTTTAATAACCGGGCGGAAACCGGCCTTTCAAAGGAAGGCAACTCCCCAAGCGTCTCCCATAGCTTTGATCGCTGCTCCTTCACGTGCATATCCGTTCATCCTCTCCGTTACAATTTACCGATAATTATAGCGCTTACAATAAATTTGGAGCAAATTTTATTTTCACGTGTGCATTGCTTGTTTTTCTTGACTTTTTTAGATATTGGGGAATAGAATGAAAACGTGAAAACTAATGTGAATTTCTGCGAAAGTTGAGGATCTATGATTACGATTAAAGACATTGCCCGCGTGGCTGGAGTATCCCACACCACGGTATCCCGGGCGTTAAACGGGAGCCCGCTGATTAAGCCGGAGACGCGGGCGAAAATTGAAAAAATCGCCGCCGAGATGAATTATGTTCCGAATGTCAGCGCCAAAAGTCTGGTGATGAAAAGGACGTACACGATCGGACTGTTCTTCTCCAGCATCGATCAAGGAACGTCCGCCAGCTTCCTCGTGGATGCAATCAAGGGCATTCATCATGCGCTGGATGAAAACTACAGTCTTACTGTGCACGGGATTGACGGCATCCATCATTTGGAAGGCATTTCGCCGCACCGCTTCGACGGCATCCTGGTTATGAGCCAAAGTGACGCCGACAATGCGTTTATTTACCATGTGAAGCAGGCGGGAATCCCGCTTGTTGTCTTAAACCGCTATCTGGATGATCCCGGCATCGTGAACGTTGTCGCCAATGACCGTGAAGGTGTGCGGGAGGCGATCAACTATGCAATTGACCAAGGCCACCGGCGGCTGGCCATCATGGAAGGCAAAGCAGGCTTTCGGTCTGCGACAGAACGGAAGCAAGGCTTCCTGGAAAGCTTGCTCGCCCACGGTCTTGCCCTCCCTGCTGAATATCAAGTTGCCGGCGATTACAGCATCGATAGCGGGTACCGGATGATGAACGCGCTGCTGGATCTGAAGGAGCCGCCAACGTTGGTATTTTGCGCGAACGACGATATGGCGATCGGGGCGATGAACGCCTGCTTCGCCCGGGGGGTGAACGTGCCGAATCAGGTGTCGCTGATCGGGTTCGACGATATTGTGTTCGCTGGATACACCAACCCCGCCTTGACGACCATCCGTAAGCCAGTCGCCGATATCAGCGAACTCGGAACCCGCAAGCTGATCAAGCTAATGCAGCCTGCAGGTCCAGGGGCATCGGATCAGGAGCAACCAACTGAACCATCCAGCGAGACCTTGTTCGTCCCAACGACATTGGTGATTCGACAGTCCGTGGCCAAGATCTCCTGATCTAAACTGGAACAGTGAATCATGCTTACTGACTGTTAGTCATTACATTATAGGGTCGACTTCGACCCGCAATTAGCAAGCTTATTGGGTTAGTCCTGGCCCTGTTCGGCAAGCCAGGCAACTCACCCTACTCCTTAATGTTCACGTGTGCAAACAAGTGTGGTATCTCTTTATCTCCTCAGCATCTATACCAAGGAGGCGAAAAATATGGACACCCCGCAATATCCGCTCTTATCCCGAACCTTATTTCCCGATTTGCCTGCCTACCCGGAACGGATGATCCAGTTCGGCGAAGGAAACTTCCTGCGTGCCTTTACTGCCTGGCAGGTGCAGCAGATGAACAAGCAAGGCCGGTTTCAAGGTAGCATCGTGATGATTAAGCCGCAGGGCAGCCCGGTATCTGAGCATTATGCGAAGCAGGATCATCTTTACACGGTACTCATTAACGGGATCGCCGACCAGCAAGTCATCAATGAACATGAGATCATTCACTCTGTCAGCCGATTGATCAGTCCGTACACCGAGTACGAACAATTTCTCGCCTTGGCGGAGCAAGATTCACTGGAATTCATCACCTCGAACACGACCGAGGCCGGCATCGCCTACAAGCCGGAGGATCGTCTCACGGACGCACCGCAGCAGAGCTTTCCCGGTAAGCTGACCGCCCTCCTCTACCGTCGCTATCAGCTGGGCAAAGCAGGATTTACGATCATCCCCTGCGAGCTGATTGACCGCAATGGCGAGAAGCTGCGCGAGATCGTCCTGCGCTACGCCGCTGAATGGGATCTTGGCGATGGGTTCATCCAATGGCTTGAACAGGAGAACACCTTTTGCTGCAGCCTCGTAGACCGGATCGTTCCCGGATATCCGCAGCAGCAAGCAGAGCAACTGGCGCAAGAGCTCGGTTATCAAGACCATTTGATGGTAACCGCCGAGCCTTACCTGCTGTGGGTGATTGAAGGCCCAGCCTGGCTGCCTGAACGGCTGCCATTAACCGAAGCGGGGTTATACGTCATCTTTACCGAAGACCTGCGTCCGTACCGCGAGCAGAAGGTTCATCTGTTAAACGGCCCCCACACGGCCATGGCCGCGTTGGGCTTGCTTGCCGGGCTAACAACGGTCGAAGATGTGATGAACGACGAGGATCTCTCTGTGTTCGTCAAGGAACTGATGGAGCAGGAGATCGTTCCGATGCTTGATCTGCCTAGAGCCGGACTGCTGTCTTATGCCGAGGCTGTTCGCGAGCGCTTCATGAACCCGTTTATCCGCCACGAGCTGGCTTCGATTTCGCTAAACAGCATCGCCAAGTTCCAAACCCGGCTGCTGCCTGTGCTCCTGCGCTACCAGCGGGAACGGGGCGAGCTGCCAAAGCGAATCACGCTGGCCTTCGCCGCCTTGCTGGTTGGTTATCGGGGGGATCGGCTTGCGCGAAAGGACAGTCCGGAGGTGCTGACCCTTTTTGATCAAGCTTGGTTACAACCCGTTGAAGCGATCCCGGTCCTGTTACGGGAAACGAAGCTGTGGGGGCAGGATTTATCCAGCATTCCTGAACTGGCGGGAACCCTGGAGCAATATGTGCGGAAGCTGGACGCTTTTGGCGCCCGAGCGACATTACAATGGTTGGGAGGCGGCAGCTTATGCGACGATTAACGAAAATGAACCCGCGTGACAATGTAGCGGTAGCGTTACGGCCAATCACAGCCGGTGAAGAGCTCCAGGTTAACGAAGAGTCTGTTCGTGCATTGCAGGACATTCCTCAAGGCCATAAAATCGCACTCACCGCCATCCCCGCCGGTTCGTCCGTTACAAAATACGGCTACCCAATTGGCCATGCGGTCACTGCGATCGCTCCTGGCGAGTGGGTGCATACGCATAACATCAGAACCAACCTCGCCGGCGAGGAGCAATACGTGTATCAACCGAACCTGCACCCCGTCATTTATCCGAAGCGTTCCTTGACCTTTCAAGGATACCGGCGGGCCAATGGAAAAACCGGCATACGCAACGATCTGTACATCGTGCCCACGGTCGGCTGCGTGAACGGAATCGCGGAGCAAATGATCCGCGCCTTTAAAGCGGAGCACCCGGATCTTGGTCCCTTCGATAACATTACCGTGCTGACTCACCCCTATGGCTGCTCGCAGCTTGGGGAAGACCATCTCATGACGCGCAGCATTCTCGCTGATGCCGTGCTTCACCCCAATGCAGGCGGCGTTCTCGTCTTTGGTCTAGGCTGCGAAAATAACGTCGTTTCCGAGTTCCGGGAGCGGCTGGGCCATTACGATGAGCAACGCGTCAAATTTCTGGTGGCCCAGGAGGTCGAGGATGAGCTGGAGGCCGGTCTGGCACTGCTGGAGGAGCTGGTTGAAGCGGCGCGCAACGATCGCAGAGAGCCGGTGCCGCTCAGCGAGCTGAACGTTGGGCTCAAGTGCGGCGGCTCGGACGGCTTCTCCGGCATTACGGCCAACCCGCTGCTTGGCGCTTTTTCCGATTTTCTCATCTCCCAGGGCGGCTCTACAATTCTAACCGAGGTCCCCGAAATGTTTGGAGCTGAACAGATGCTGATGGCCCGCGCGGAAAGTCCAGAGGTGTTCGAGCAAATTGTTGCACTTATCAACGATTTTAAGCAATATTTCTTATCCTACGGTGAACCGGTCTACGAAAACCCCTCGCCCGGCAATAAGGCCGGCGGAATCAGTACACTGGAGGACAAATCGCTGGGCTGCACGCAAAAGGCCGGGACCGCCCCGGTGGTCGACGTCCTGAAATACGGTGAGAAGCTGCGCAAGAAAGGCCTCAGCCTGCTGCAGGCACCAGGGAACGACCTGGTTGCCTCCTCTGCGCTCGCCGCCGCCGACTGCCAGCTCGTTCTCTTTACGACTGGCCGCGGGACGCCGTTTGGCAGCTTCGTTCCCACCGTCAAGGTGGCTACGAACAACGAGCTGTTCGCCAAGAAGAAGCACTGGATGGACTTCAACGCCGGCATCTTGTTGGATACGCCGATGGAAGAAGTGCTGGAGCAGTTTATTCAATACGTCATTGCAGTAGCCAGCGGTCAACCGACTCGGAACGAGCAGAACGAGGTCCGCGAACTGGCAATTTTCAAAACGGGAGTCACCTTATAAACGGATCGCGCCCAAATCACACCAAAAAGCCATTTCCCGGACGATAACGTCCAGGCAATGGCTTAGCTTTTCTAAGATGGCGATACCGTCTCTTCATGGTGGCGACGATGCCGCGCTTGACGGACGATAAACAGCAGAAGAACCAAGGAGCCGAACACCAACGCGAGACAAAGGACGAACAACATCCGATATCCGTCTACGCCGGCCAGGAGGGCTCCGCCTGCCGCTGTGCCAAACATCATGCCCAGGTTCCGCGACAACGCGAGTAAACTGCTGATTAACCCCAAGTGGCTTGGATCCACGCGGCCCATCACCAGGCTCGTATTTGGCGAAGTGATCATCCCCATGGATGCCCCCAGCAAGACAATCAAGGTAATAAGCAGAAACATCGGATAGGAGGAGGAAAGAAATCCTAAAGCCAATAACGTTCCCGACATCGCGAGCAATCCCGCCGTCAACAACGGCAAGGAACCGTGCTTGTCCGATAAACTGCCGAATAACGGGGAAGCGACGATCAAAGCCAGCGGATACCCCATCATGATCAATCCGGCCATTGCCGGCGGGGCGTCTAACTCGTGGCGAAGATAAACCGGCAATACAAGTTGCGACGAAAATGCGGCCATATACGTAACGATGGTGATCCATAGCCCGGTATTTGTCGCAGCATCGCTGAGCAGCTTGAGATCGATGAAGGGAGAGCCAATGGTGGAAAGACTCCACATCACAAATCCAGCGGCACAACCCGCAAACAAGAGCAACAACACGACCACAGCCAGGGATCCCCATCCCCATGCCGAGCCTAGATGAATCGCTGTGACCAGGCCGGTTAACGAAATCCCAAACAACAGCGCTCCAGTTACATCGATGTTCCCTTGCTCCTCCGGCTGATCCTTCGGAATAAACCGCTGAGCCATGATCCATGCTGCCAAGGCAGTGACGGCCAGCAACCAGAAGCACGCCTCCCAAGAGATCCATTGAATCAGCACCCCTCCGAGACTGGGGCCAATCATCGAACCGGCGGCCACGAAGGTGCTGATCATCCCTAGGGCTCTCCCCCTCTTTTCGGGAGGAAACAGAGAAACGATCAGCGCCATGTTGGTCGCCTGATACATCGAGGCGCCAACGCCTTGTACGATCCGGAAAGCAATCAGCCAGCCCAGAGACGGGGCAAGCGCGCAGCCAAGCGCTCCTAACGCAAAGCCGAGGTAACCCAGATTATGCACGGACCGCCGCCCCCGGATATCCCCGAGTTTCCCCATCACCGGCAGGAGGACGGAAATGACCAGCAAATAAGCCGTAACCACCCATTGCGCAGAGGCAAGGCCGATCTGATAATCTCTAGCGATATCCACCAGCGCGATGTTGAACATGCCGGCGGAACAGTTCGATAAGAAGGCTCCCGTACAAATAATATATTGAACCAGTGTACGGGTTTTGCCGTTCATGCCCATACCTGCACCTGCTTTACACTTGTGTCATCGTCATCGGGTTCACGGTCGTTTTCCCGGCCCGTTCCCACAAGGAAATCACTTCGCGGGTGTCCGTGACTTCACCGAAATATCCTTCAATATTTTTTATCGTCATTTCATGAGCCTGGGTTGAATAAGAGGCGCAGGCATCGCGAAGCAGCACGATGTGATAGTCCAGCATAAAACCGTCCCGAGCCGTCGATTCCACGCACACATTGGTGCTGACACCGGTCATGATCAACGTTTCGATCTTCTGGCTCCGCAGGATGGAATCGAGTCGAGTATTCACAAAAGCGCTGTAACGGTGTTTGTTCACGACGACCTCACCCGGCTCGGGCGCAACTTCGTAGAAATCCGCCCCCCAGCTGCCCTTCCGACATACCGCCATCGATCGTCCGTTCGATCGTTCCCTCCAAGCTTCGGAATCGGTCGCTTCTTCATGAAAGGTCTGGATAAAAATCACCGGCACCTCAAACACTCTGGCTGCTGCCAACAGGCGATGTAAATTGGGCATCATATCGGCTACGGCACCTATGTCATTCCCCGCTTGAGCTAAAGCCCCCTCCGGGTGACAGTAATCATTCTGTACATCGACCACCACGATGGCTGTCCGGCTGTTCATTAGCTTCTGTTCTAAATTCACTTTGCTTCACCTTCCCTTTCCTTACTTGGATGAATTAACGAACTGCATATCTACCAATTGATCATAGGAATAATCGCCCGTATAAATCCCGGTTTTGATCAGCACATCCATGTCTTGTTTCACAGCGGCTTCCGTAATGAACCCATCCCTGCTCCATAGATTGTCCGCATAGGCGCGGTCAAGGGAGGCCTGAATCGCATCATCGGATAACGTAGGGAACTCAGCTTTCATGTTTTTCATCGCCAGTTCTTTGTCCTCTTGTACTGCCTTCAGCGCCTCGATAATTGCATCGGTGAACAACTGCACCGTTTCCGGATCTTTCTCGATCGTCGATTTCTTAACACTAAGCACAGAGTAAGAGAAATCGCCGAAATCATGGAACTTATAAAATGGTTCGCCCCAGACATCCTTGGAAATCCCGTCGCTAATTTGCGGCTCCGCGCCATTGCCGATATCCGCCGCTCCTTGCTGCACCATCGTCACGACAGTGGAGGCATCCGCCGGCTCCAGCAGCGTGACATCTTTCTCTGGGTCCAGCCCCAAGTAGATGAGCAAATAACGGATCAGCAAATTGGGAGTACCGCCATGACGTCCGGCATTGATCTTCTTCCCTTTAAAGAACTCTTTCAAATCCGCCTCTGAATTCCCGGCCGGAGCCAGCCCTTTTTTGGCCACCAAGTAGACGTTGGCTCGGTTCACGACGTTGACGATTGACACGATGGGATCGGAGTTCTTCTTGTTCGCCAGTGCGTTGGACTCCGTTCCGCCGATGACGCCCCATGCATCTCCACTAACCACCGCGGTGACATGTGCTCCGCCAGCTGCCTGAATCACCTCTACATCCAGTCCCCGCTTCTTGAAGTAACCTTCCCGTTGAGCCAAATAGAGAGGTAGATATCCGGTGGAATGAACGGGTTCGGCGATAACGATTTTTTTGAGTTCCGTGCTCCCCTCCGCTGCTTCCGCGGTGGACTCGCTTTTTCCTCCGCATCCCGCAAGTAAGCTGGCCGTCAAAGCCAATCCCAATAATAACGGTAACAGTCTGCTCTTCTTCATCCAACTTCCCCCTCATGAACATTTTCTGATTCCGGATGACTGACAAGGTCCTCTTTATTTAACGCCGAACCCTTTGGACAACCCTCTTTCCAACAGCACGACGCCCCAATACATGGCCATAGAGAGCACCGACAACACCACCACGCCAACCCATACGAGATTGATGTCAAGAATCGTCCCCGCATACATGATCATGCGTCCAACACCTTGGCTGGAGGCGATAAATTCGCCGACGATGGCCCCGGCAAGCGCAAGGGCAATGTTGATGCGCAAACTGCTGATGATCCAGGGCATCGACCACGGAATGACGACTTTGGTAAAGACCTGCCAGCGTTTGGCCCCCAGCGAATACATCAACTTCTCCATATCTGGGTCTACGCTCTTTACCCCGCTGTAGGCGGACAAAGCAGATACCACAACCGTCATGGAAAAAGCCAGCGCCACCTTGGAGAAGAAGCCGATTCCCAGCAAAATGACGAGGACAGGCGCCAGAGCCAGCTTGGGCATTGCATTTAAAATGATTAAGTAAGGTTCGCTAATGCCGGCATAGCTGCGTGACCACCAGAAGGACAGGCCCAGCAAAGCTCCGCATAACGTGCCAAACACAAAGCCCAGTACGGTTGAGCCTGATGTATAGGCGATATCGCCTAACAGGCCGCCCTCCGCCACTTGCAGCCAAGTCGTTTGCCATATCGCGCTTGGGCTGCTCCAATAATAAGAATCCAACCAGCCGATCCGGGTAAATACCTCCCAGATAATGAACAGCAGAACCCCTACGGCCACCCTTCCCCAGCCGATTCTGCGAGCTTTCTTCCGCTCCGCCGCCTCTTCGTCATAAATCAGCGGTGCGGATTTTGTAGCGGACGGGGTTTTTAGCTTTTTTTCAGCTGCCGGCACCACCGCATCCGTGGACAGAGAATGAATCACAAAAGTCGATTTCCGCACAGTTTCTTCCACACTTCATCCCTCCTAGATCGTTTTTTTATCCCAACGGTCAAAGCGCGAGTTCTTCCTCGGCATGTCCCGCTGATAACTGGTCAAGCAAGAGATGTTTCAATTCCATAAAATCCGGAGACGTCATATCCTCCGTTTTACGCGGGCGCTCCATCGTGACCGTGATTTTCGTTTTGACCCGGCCCGGCCGTGAAGAGAAGACATAAATATCGTCGGATAAGTAAATCGCCTCATCGATGTCATGGGTGACGAACAGCACCGTTTTTCCAAAGTCGGTCCAAATTTGCAACAGCCAATTTTGCATCGTAAGCCGGGTCTGGGCATCCAGCGCGCCAAACGGCTCGTCCAGCAAGATGATGTCGCGATCGTAAAGCAGCGTTCTCAGCAGCGCAGCCCGTTGTCGCATGCCTCCCGACAATTCCTTGGGATAATGCTTGTCAAAGCCTTTGAGTCCATACTTCTCCATCAGGGGCAACGCTCGATCCACCGCTTCCTTTCTAGGGACGCCGCGAATTTCCATCCCCAGAATGATGTTGTCCAGAATCGTCCGCCACGGCAGCAGCATATCCTTTTGCAGCATGTAACCAACATATCCCGTCTTTCCCACGATGTTCTCCCCGTCCGCAAGCACCTCTCCGGTAGAGGGGGGAATGAGTCCGGCAATGATGTTGAACAAGGTCGACTTGCCGCAGCCGCTTGGGCCAATGATGCTGACGAACCTTCCCGCTTCAATCTTCAGGCTCGTTTCTTGCATGGCCGGGATATCTCGGCCGTTCCGGCGAAACCATTTACTGACTCCGTTAATCTCGATTTTGGGCTGCATGCTCCAACGCCTCCGCTCCTTGAAATTTTCGTGTGTAGATATAAAAAAATCGCCAGTTAAAACCCATAGCGCCCCCTAACAAATAGCGCTGCGAGTCCAAACTGACGATTAGCCGGCTCTTTCGATTAGCGAAGTTCCGACAACTCCTTCAGATAATCCTCCACGTCGCGATCCAAGACAACGATCGTACCGGAAAATTCGGTCTCTGCATCGTAATCTTTGAGTACGGCGACGATATTCAGTTGAAATTGACGTTCGAGGGCTGCCTTAATCTCCCGCTTGAACACTTGAAATAACAAGTAATCCAGCTGCCTTGTGGACTGAGGATAAGCCTCATCCAATAGCTTTAAGACCGGCACTCGCCCGTTCAAAGAAATGATCACAATTTTGTTGCCGACGAAATCGACCTTTTGCTGTTTTACACCCACGTTAAAGATTTGCTTATTGATCGCGTTGTAAATCCTCAAAATGTCCTGCTTCCATTCGCCAGCAGTCAAGTTGGCCATACCTCACACCCTCCTTCATGTCAGGTATTCTATCATAACTCTGGGGTGTGATTAATGAAACTCTCATTCTTGTGATTTATTATAGGCGTTTAAAAGGGATTGTCAATACGTTTACGTCAAAAAAAATAACATCCATCCACTTGGATGTGATGTTATTTTACATGAAGGCTATATTTAAATGTATGGCATAGGATGAAATGTGTCAAATTACCCGGTGAGCAAAGCCAACCTGTCAATTTGCTGGTACAACCGCTCCGCTTCGTCTGCCAAGCTGGGTTGATTCAGCCGAATTGACATCGCAAGCAGCCGGTCAGCTTTCTGCTTGAGCTGCTTAATCTCCATCATGACCGCTTCTTGATCCATCCCCGGAAAACGTTTCACGAGCGTTACTCCTTTCACCACATTTTCAAAAAACATCCATATCCCCTTTCTCCAATTTACTCCAATTTGCAGTAGTGGCCATTTCACAGAGTTTTGAAATAGGGGGTATTTTTTCGCAAACTTGATCTGAATCAAGTAGAAAGAAGAAGCTCGATGCTAACATAGGAGACAAGGATCAGGAGTCCCGGCGATCAAGCCGGAGTATTCCAGCCAAAGGATCCGGTCCACCAGGCCGGAATAAGGAGGATATCAGGAAAATGGAAAAATTATCAATAGCTCAACTTCAGGACTTCCAAGCGGATAAATTCACCAAACGGATAGCCTACAAAAAAGGGGAAAGCGTCGTGTTTGTGCTAAACTTTATGCCGGGCCAAGAGCTGCCAACCCACACCCATCCGAATACAGACGTGTTTATTCTCGCCTTGCAAGGTCACGGGACGATTACGGTGGATGGAGCAACCTCTCCGCTCAATCAAGGTGAAGTCCTGCATTTGGAAGGAGCGGAAGCCTTCTCCTACCGGAATGACGGAACCAAGCCCGCCAGCTTGTACGTTTTCTTAACCAAAGTTCCTGCACCAGAGTACGCACAGAACATTTAAGATACGAATTCTAATCGCAAAAAAACAGACCGAAGGCTGAATCTCCCCTCCGCCCCGGTCTGTTTTTTATTACTTCTTGATCAAGTCTCCCAGCGAAACGGCAGTTCCCTTGGAGACATTGCCAGAAGCATCAACGGCTTGGAATTGGACCGTATAGTTTTTGGGATTGTTTACGTTCGGCAACACCGCGGTCTGGACACCGCGCGCCACCTCCAATGTATTGCCGATTAGCTTCTTGTTTTTGAGCAAACGAATCTGCACCTTCACAGCATCCACATCGTACGGACCGTCCCAAGTTAACCGAATCTGTCCATTTTCTCGAACCGCACGTACATGCTCAACCTCTCCTGGAGGAGTGTGGTCCCGAGGCGGCTCAGGTGTAACAGGCGGTGCCGTAAATACGTCCGGGTCACCAAACGTAAATTTATCCAGGTTAAACAACCAATCCGATCCCTTAAAGAGCAGGAACACGATATGCTTGCCGCGAACCGAAGCCGTGAGTTCCGCCGAGAACACCTTAAACTCCTGCCAGCCGCCGGTCCCTGTGACCTGCACCTCCGCAATTACAGGGCCGCTTGGGCTGTCCAGCCGCACCTCAATCGTCCCGCCGGCGGTATCGCTCGCCGCATTGACATGGAATTGCCCCGCTGCGCCGCCTTCGCCAAAATCAATGTAGTTGTACATGGCATAAGGCTGGTTCGGGCCGTACATTCCAGCGAGATACGTCTGTCCTCCGCCCTGCTCTGTGCCAAACCCTGAGCCAAGGGTATAACTCTCCGCTTCGATTTTGCCGTAAGCGTCTTGAGCCCGGCCTTTGACGGTCGTGAAGCTGAACCAGTCGAGATTACATGGATAATCGCTGCCGTCTGTGCCATGGAACACCAGATAGACGTCATGGATGCCCCTCGCAGCCGAATCATCGATCGTGGACATTACGTCGATCCACGTTGACCAATCGCCTGCCGCCGGAATCTCAAGGGCGGCGATGGTTGGCCCGTTCAAGCTGTCCAGCTTCACCTCGATCGTTCCTCCGCGGTTTCCACTTGCCACATGCGCCGTGATCCCGGCCGCACCGCTGCCGAAATCGATGCCTTCATACCGAACGTACGCACCGTTCGTGATCCCCTCCAGGAAGCCGTATTCGCTGTTTCGGCTCACCCCGTTTCCGTCATCGAAATCGCCGGCCTTCCGCTTCGCATAGGCATCGGTTTTCGTCGGATCGGTCTCCGTAAACCGGAACCAATTCAAGTTAAACAGATAATCATCGTTCACTTTGACAAAAGTGAGATAGACATCATGCTTGCCAGTCACGGCCACCGGCTGACCTTGTTCATCCTTGAGCACGGCCACCGCATCGATAAACTGGTTCCAGCTGCCTGTGCCTTCAACCCGAACGGTACCGATTTTAGGTCCGTTCTCCTTATCCAGCCGGATTTCGATGCTTCCGCCAGACGTGGCGCTGGCAGCCCTAGCAATGAAGCCAACGGCTCCCTCCGACCCGAAGTCGACATTTTTGTAGACAGCGGTATGTCCGTGCTGGATCCCGCCCAGCTGCAACGTGCCTTCTGCACTGCCCTCGAGCACGAAGCCTTGGCCGATGTTGTATTTTTCCGCCTCGATCCGTTGATTGGCCGGCTTCACCGGATATACCGGAACTGTCACCGGCTTTGGCTGCACGACCGTCACAGCCTGAACGGCGCTGGAGGCTGACCAGGACTCATAGGTGCCGGACAACAGCTGTCCGATCCAGTTGCCGTCGACGAGCCCCTCTGCGTTCCGATGGCTCCAGGCCATCGCCGCATTAAAAGCGAGCCAATCGTCGAACTTCCGCTCGAACTCCCGATGCGCCTTGGACTTACTGCCGTCCACTGCTTTTTGCAGGTAAGCCAAATTGCGCAGCAGAATCGTTTTGCCGCCCTTCAGATCTCCATGCGGTCCCTCGTAACTGAGCAGTCCGTTCGGTTCTGTCTGATGAGCCATCGTAAATTGGGCAGCCTTGATCGCATCCTCCAGATACACCTTGTCGCCTGTTACACGATGCAGTCCGACAGCTGCGCCAATAAACGTTCCTTGATTATAATGCGTTGCATCCGGCACAGGTCCTTGGTCCATCTCGATCCGGTCGAATACCTTGCCGTTTCCGTCCGTCAGCATCGTTTTGCCCCATCGATATATCCGGGTTGCCGCCTCCAAATAGTGCGGGTCATCCGTGATTTCATACAGGAACACTGCCGCTTCGGCCGCCGGGAAGTTGATACAAGCATTTTTCGTGACATGCTCGCTATTCAACCACCAGATGCCGCCGCCAGCAAACTCATCATCCCATTGGGTGTCGTAGACGAAATCGAAGTAATACTTCGCTTTATTCAGATACCGGACTTCCCCGGTGATTTGATACGCTCTGGCACTGGCCATCGCCCACCACATAATGTCATCGTTAAACGGATTGTTCGTCCAATCCTCGCCATACTTCAGGACCGCTCCATCGAAAATATCGTCGATCTGGGCCCGCAGCTGCGCCTTTAACTCCCGATCCGATGTACGAAGGTAAGCGTCCATGACCATTTCCCACAGCTCGGCTTCCACCCAGAAGCCCTGGTAGTTAGAGCCGCGATTGGAGTCGGCCCAGAACAATTTAGCCTGCGGATCCCAGAACTTGGCGTTAAATGCCCGGATCGCCGCATCCGCATCCTTGGAAGTCCAACTGGCCGCGTGGGCCTCCGAAGCGTTTGCTCCGGTAAGCAGCGAAATCGAGAGTGCCATCGTTAACGTGAGTGCAAGTAATTTCGATAACGTTCCATTCCCCGGATTCCGTTTCACGGCAAAACCTCCATTTTCGGAATGTTTTCTTACCCGAAAGCTAGCGCATGGCAATTTCCAAACCACATAAACTGAGCACAAATTCGACAAACATGGCATTAGACCAAGAGAACCATTCCCGCGTATACTCCGATGGATTATCCTTGTGGAACCCTTCATGTACCAAATTCGTTCCCGCATCGGTCCGCTCGAACATATCCAGAATCTCCAGCTTTTCCGCTTCTTCCAGCGCAGTGATCCCTTGAATGGATAAGGCGATGTGCCAAATGTAGTCCGGCGGCGTGTGCGGGCTGCCGATGCCTTTAGCATACGTTCCTTCATAGTAATAGGGGTTGCGGCGGCTCAGAATCATCCGACGCGTGTTGAGATAGATCGGATCGTCTTTGCTGCAGTAATCGAGATAAGGCAGCGACAGCAGGCTCGGCACGTTGGCATCATCCATCAGATTCACGCCGCCCAGGCCGTCTACCTCGTACGCATACACCTTCCCAAACTCCGCATCCTCAATAATGGCGTATTTTTCGATCCCTTGCCGAATGTCGTCCCGCAGCGCACGCACCTCACCCGCGAAAGCGTCATCCCCGTAAAACTTCTCATTGATCTCCAACAAATACCCCAGCACCACAATGGCAAAAAGGTTTGACGGAACGAGATACCCGTATTTGCAGGCATCGTCACTCGGGCGGAAGCCCGACCAGGTCATCCCCGTGTAGCCAACCGGTCCTGGAAGCCGATCGGTTTCCCCGCTGTTTTCCCGGACGAACGTGTATGTTGACAGTTCCTCATGCCGCTGCTCGGTCCGCCACGTTTGCAGAATCAGTTCCGCCGCTTGCTTAAATTCCGGCGTGAAGTGGCGAGTTTCTCCGGTATTTTTCCAATAAAGGTAGGCGAGCTGCAGGGGATAACATAACGAATCCACCTCATATTTCCGTTCCCAAATCCATCCGGACATCTCGGTCAAATCCGTCTGATGACCGCGGAAATTCTCAAATTCGTTAAACGCGTTAGCATAGGGATCGCGCAGGATCGATTGGTATTGCGTTCTCAGCACGCCCTCGATAATCTCGCGCAAGCCAGCATCCTGCGCTGCCGGGATGAGATACGGCCGAAGCTGATTCACGGAATCGCGCAGCCACATGGCCGGGATATCGCCGGTCAGCATAAACACCGTGCCGTCATCGTGGCGATGGATGGTGGTCTCCAGCGTATTTTCATAACACCGTTTGAACATCTCGACGATTTTCGGGCGATGCTTCATTTTGGTCTCCACCAAGGCAATAATGTCGGATTGAGTTAGTTGCTCAGTCATGGTTAATCTCCTCCGTGTTGTCTCGTAGTCGTTGTGCTTGTGATGCAGGTTGTGCTCGTTGTGCTCGTTATGGTCACATACGTTCGCTTTCGGTGGTTCGGTTGTACATGTTCCTCACTTGCGCGCCTCCAGCCGGGCCGCCGCTTCCAGCAGCATCAATCCGCTCAACTGGACGCTGAGCTGAACCGGCAAGGTCGGCGGCTCCTTCCAGGAAGGGGCGCAGAGCATCGGGCTCTCAAATAGCCCGCTGGATCGAAGTGTCTCCGCATTGGCAAAAATAACCTCTCGCACGTGCGGACACGCTGGATCGACCTCCAGAAGTCGGTCGAGATAGCGAATGAGGATCCCTTTGAATAACCCGGTATCGTCGATGCCTTCCTCCGGAAGCAACCAAGTGCCGGGCTCGCACAGCTCCTCGAAGCAGGCGGCCGCAGTACGCCGGGCATCCTCCAGGTAGGCTGATTCGCCGGTATAGAAGTATAATTCAACTCCCGCGCCGATGAAGACGCCTTGGCAATACGTGAATCTCCAGTCTTTGTCAATCGTACCGTCCCCCGTACGGTTCATACCATCCCAAACAAAACCGGTCGCGGGGTCAACCAGACTAGCTTTATTCCAATCGTAAATTCGTTTCGCCCAAGCGAGATCTTCGGGCCGACCGAATATGCCATAAAGCCGGGCAGCAAGAATTGCTGCGGGGGCGTTGGCCGGGGTATTTTTGTAATCCAACTGATCCTTCTTCCATGCCATCCCGCCGCCGCAATACTCATTCCAAGCCGTTTGGATGTCCGCCCATAACTCTTGAAACTTCTCCTCATAGCACGCCTCACCGGTCGCCCGGTAAGCCCGCAGCAGGGCCAGTGCCGTCCATTCCATGTCGTCATAATAATTGTGCGTGAACGTCCCGCCGTTATAACGCTCCAGACTGCGGCAGAACTGACGCATCCGATCCGGCAGCGCCGGGTCGCCGGTCCGCTCATAGGCGTCCACCAGCACATCGAGGACATGGGCTTGCCACCAGTAGTAGAAATTTTCGCCGACCCGTCCCGCCGAACGCGGATACCACTGGTCCAGGATGCCGGTCTGCTCATTCCCGTAACAGGCGAACAGATCGCGGTGCATGCGTTCCGCCAGTTGGGCCCAACCTAGCTCACAGCGGTCCATCACGGCGTCTCCCCTTGGGGGGCAGCCTCCGAAGTTAGCCTTGGGGCTGATTGATCCTGAGCCGCCTTCGGCTTAAGCGCTGCTGCCGCCTCCATCAGCATCACGCCGCTCAGCTGCGAGCTGAGGGATACGGCTATATCTGGCTTAGGAGCCTGGCTCCAATCCGTGCCAAACCGCGGTTGCTGCGGATCGGCGGCCAGGTGGCTCCAGGTACGTTCCGCCTGAAGGGCGACGTACTCGGCAACCTCGGGATGGTCTGGAGCCGCTTGTGCCAACTGCACCAAGTAGCGGATCAGGATGCCTTTGAACAGTCCGGCATCGCCATCCCCTTCCTCCGGCAGTAGACCGGTCTTTCTGGAGGTGAACTCCTGGAGGACGACGCGGAACGTGCGAAGCGCCGCCTCCAAGTAAGCCGCATCACCGCTTACCCGGTACATCTCCACCGAAGCTCCAATAAAGACGCCCTGGCAATACGTAAACCGCCAATCCTTATCGATGGTGCCATCCCCGGTACGGTTCATCCCATCCCACACCAGGCCGGTGACCGGGTCGATCAGGTTCGCCGCCTGCCACTCGTAGATCCGTTGTGCCCAAGCCCAATCGTTTGGATCGCCAAACGCTTGGTACAACCGGGCTGCCAGAATCACGGCGGGAGCATTGGCTGGGGTGTTTTTATAGTCGAGCTGTGATTTCTGCCAAGCGATCCCGCCGCCCATGTGCTCGTTCCAGCCGGTTTGAATGTCCTGCCACAGCAGTTGGACGGCCTCCTTGTAACGCGGTTCACCTGTGGTCTGATAGGCGCGCAGCCAAGCGAGCGCCATCCACTCCATATCGTCATACAGCTCATTGGGCCAAGCGCCGCCGTTACGCTGAAGCAGACCATCATACAGCTGCTCCAGCCGCTGGACATACCGCCGCTCCCCTGTGCGCCGCAGTCCGTCAACTAGTACATCCACCGCATGCGCCATCCACCAATAATGGAAAATCTCATTGCAGGTTCCATTTTCGCAGGGCGTTTGAATATTGTACATCCGGATTTTTTCGTTCCAGAATAATGCATCCAATGCCGTCTGAGCCAGGTCGGCCCGTTGCTGCCGGATTTCCGTCTCTTTCATGGTCGTCGTCATATGAGCTCTCCCCTCTGTCCTATCCCTTGATTCCACTAAACGCGATCCCCTGAATAAAATACCGCTGCAGCAGCAGGAACAGAACCAGGATCGGCAGAATGGCCACCAGCGCCCCCGCCATCATCGGCCCATAATCCGTCTGATAGTTGTACGAAAAAGCCTGCAGCCCCATCTGAATCGTCGCCTTCGCCGGATCGTTCAGGACGATCATCGGCCAGAGGAAGCCGTTCCAACCGGCCTGGAACGTAAAGATTCCGAGCGTCGCCAGCGCCGGCTTGGTCAGCGGCAAGTAAATGCGCCAGAAGATTTTGAATTCGCCGCAGCCTTCGATCCGCGCCATCTCCATCATGTCATTGGGCAGGGTCAGAAAGAACTGCCGCATGAAAAAGACCGCAAACGTCCCGGAAGCCCCCGGCAAAATAATGCCCCAAAACGAGTTCATCAGCCCGTACCCTCCGCTGCCGAACAGGTCATTGCCGCCTGCCAGCGGGATATGGCGCAGCACGTAGACGCTGGGGATCATTGTCACGATCCCCGGCACCATCATGGAGACCAGCAGAATGCGAAAGAATGGCTGGTTCATCCGGAATTTCAGCTTGGCAAACGCATAACCGCTCAGCGAACCGAAGAACAAGTTACATAACACCCCGGCCGCCGCAAGAATAAAGGAATTCCAGAAATAAAGACCAAAAGGCACGGTCGTAAACGCGTTGTAATAATGCTCGAATGTCAGGTTCGTCGTAAACCATTTAATCGGCAAAGTGAACATGTCTTCATCATGTTTAAATGAGGTCAGCACGCTCCAATAAAATGGCAAAAACATGATGACCGCAATGATACCGCCAACCGTATAAAACAACACATTCGCGATTCGGTTCTGCGTGGATACACCGATTTGCGGACCTCGTGTACGGACGCCTGGTTTTATCGTCTCTGGATTTGTCATACGATCGGCTCCTCCGCTTTGGTGATTTTCATGCTGATGATGGAAAATACGAGAATCGCCATCGCCAGCACAAACGCCTGCGCTGAGGCATACCCCATCTGCAATTGGTTAAAGCCCTGCTGATAGATCAGGTAGACCGGAGTTTTCGTGACGTTCGCCGGTCCGCCCTGCGTCAAGACAAACGCCTGGTCGAACAACTGCAAGGCGCCGATGATGGACATGACGCTGACGAGGAACGTCGTCGGACGAAGCTGCGGCCAAGTGATGTAGCGGAAGCAAGCGAACCGCGACGCCCCGTCCAGCCGGGCGGATTCGTACAGATAGTCCGGCACGCCTTGAAGGCCGGCTAAATAGATGATCATATTGGAGCCAACCGACTGCCAAAGCGTCATGACGATGATCGATAACATCGCTGTCTCCGTCTGCGACACCCAGGCCGGGCCGGTGATGCCAAAATAAGCAAGCAGCCCGTTGATCAACCCGTATTCGGGATGCAGCATCCAGATCCATACCGTGGCCGCGGCGACGGCCGAGGTCAAGGTCGGCAGGTAGTAAAACGTGCGGAACAGCTTGACCCCGCGTATCTTTTTGTTCAGCAGCATCGCAAACAGCAAGGAAATCAATAAGTTCAGCGGTACAAAAACAATCGCATAATAGAACACGTTGATGAAAGTCTGCCAAAGCAGCGCATCGTCGATCAGGCGGCGGTAATTGTCCAATCCTACCCAATCGTTGCTGCTCAGCACGTCATAGTTGGTGAAGCTGAGGTACAGGGCCATCACGACGGGGATGACCATGAATACGGCAAATAGCAGCATGGTTGGTGTTATGAACAGATAGGCCATTCGAGCCTGATGCCGTCCAAGCTTATTGATGGATGCCATTCTTCGCTCCCCTTTCAGAGGCCGATTTTTACTTCACGACAGCATTTTCCTCTAGCAGTTTGTCGCCTTGCTCTTGGGCTTTTTTCAGCGTATCGTCGATCGATTGCTTGTTCTGGAGCAGCAGTTGAAGGTTCGGAATAAGCGCGTTCTCTTCCATGACAGAATATCCCGGATGGGTCGGCCGCGTTTTGGCAAATTCCAACGTCTCCGTAAACGGCTTCCACAATGGATCTTCAGTAAAGAATGCATCCTCCAGCGCCGGTTTAAAGCCCGGCATGTTCAAGCTCGTTTTTGCCCACAGCAAGGCGTTGTCCTTGTTCGCTGTCCACCATTTGATGAACTCCCACGCCTCATCCGGATGCTTGGAGCCTTGCGGGATGACAAGCCCGAAGCCGCCCATCACGCTGCCTTTGTCCCCATTCGGACCGGCTGGCGGCGGTACGATGCCGTAATCCAGATCCTTACCATATTTGTTGTACGTGCTCATCATCCAAGGTCCGGTGTACAGCATCGCTACTTTCCCTGTAACAAACGCGTCGGTACCTTCGCCAAGCCCTTGTTCGAAGCCGACTTTATAGACTTTGTCCTCGTTCAGCAAGCGCTGCCAAAACTCCAGAACTTGTTTGCCCTTCTCGTTGTTGAAGTTGGTTTTGCCGTCTTCGCTGAGCATTTGCCCGCCGGCTTGCTGTAAATACATGTTAAACAACCCCGGATCGGCCATGGAGAACCCTGCAGTTTCAAGCTTGCTGCCATTCCATTTCGTCAGCGTCTTGGCCGCTTGCTCCAATTCATCCCACGTCGTTGGTGCCTCCAGCCCTGCATCCGCAAACATCTTCTTGTTGTAGAACAACGCGCGGGCATCTACCGTTAACGGCAGGCCGTACAGTTTCCCGTTATTGGTCAGCTCCTTCAAGGACTCCTCGTAAAAATCTTCCTTGTTCACTCCGTCGCGCTCCATATAGTCGTCGATGGGACGAAGCACGTTTTTTGGAGCGTACAATGAGGTTCTCCAGCGGTCCCAGAACAAAATATCCGGCGAACCGCCGCTCGTCGCAGCCGTGAGGAATTTCGTGACCATATCCTGCTGAAGCACGTATTTGACTTCGATTTTGTCTTGCGACTTGTTGAAGGCGTCAACCATCGTCTCGAACTGCTTCTGCCCTTCGCCGCCCCAGTCGCCCCAGAACGTCAGCTTCACTTTCTCGGTTTTGCTGCTTCCGGTGTCACCACCGCCGCCGCTGTTCCCTGCGCCGCCGTTACTTGCGCCGCCGCCATTGCCAGCACTGCCGCCGTTGCCGCCCCCTCCGCAAGCAGCCAGCATCGCACCGAATAGAACGGTCACCAGCATTACCATCATCCACTTTTTCATTTGTAAACCTCCCCTTTTCATTTCGAATAACATAGCAATTAAAGCGTTTTCAATAAGGATAGTATATTGGTATCATATTATTATGTCAATAAGGAAAAATATCGATGTTAGTTGGTATATAAAGGTATGCCAAATGACCCTATTTATCTAGTTTCGAAAAGTGCAAATGGACTTCTCTGAAAGAAGATGCTCAATCGGGAAGATCCTTGAGCGGAAGGGCATAAGCGGTAAGGATTGGATCAAGAATGACCTCGATGAGGAGGGGCCGGGGGCTCCGTGACCAGGAAGGTTCGGTTCATAGAAATTGACGGTCGTACCGCAGGTGAACGCATCGCATCGCAAGAAGCAGCACCAACTGCGAAAATGCAGTTGAATGTAGGGATAAGGGTACGCACAAGGGCTGTTAACTGTAAAAGCGGCTAGGCCCCCTAAATCCGGAGTCCTGACCTACAAGTTTTGTGTTATCGCAGTCCAGCTCATTTTCTTGTGTGTTTACATCGATTTATGGAACTTTGAGGTATCCTCTAGCATTTT
>Ga0310827_100302_pt1 | contig 45785 bp, 42 predicted proteins | sample WT_ome_2_FD_201309 | JGI IMG/M metagenome (GOLD analysis project Ga0310827, IMG submission 201309) | Sorghum-adapted microbial communities enriched on wild type (WT) sorghum from Joint BioEnergy Institute, Emeryville, California, United... ... | reverse complement strand
CGCCAACAGGTCGATCCCAAATATTCGCTCCTCGTCAAATCCTATCCAAGGGGGCTTTGGATGTCAAAGAAGAAAACATGCGAAAAAGTGAGAAAAACGGAGAAACCATTAATTTATTGAGGGAGGATGGTATCAATGGGGAGAAAAATATTCGTCTCATACAAATATTCTGACAGTGATGTTTATCCACTAAATGGTGATTTTTTTACAAAGGCTCGGCATTACGTAGATGAGCTACAAAGTAAATTAAAAGAAGAAGACCACATTAATAAAGGTGAAGCCGATGGTGAAGATTTAAGTGATTTCAAAGACGAAACAATTTGGACGAAATTAAAAGATAAGATTTTTGACAGTAGCCTCACCATTGTCCTTATCTCCAAGAACATGAAGGAAAACTTCACCACTGAAGAAGACCAATGGATCCCTTGGGAAATTTCATACTCTCTAAAAGAGTTAACAAGAAACGGTAGAACAAGCGGAACAAATGCTATGTTAGCCGTTGTATTACCTGATAGAAATAATAGTTATGAGTATTTTATTAAGGACAATTCGTGTCCTTACTGCAATTGCACAACCTATAAAACGCATACTTTGTTTAAAATCTTAAGGAAGAATATGTTTAATATCAAGTCTCCGAATTACAATGATTGCAGTAATCATAATGATGAGAATAAAGTCTTCACCGGTGAATTTTCATACATACGTTCTGTAAAATGGAAAGATTTCATTAATGATATTGAAGGCTATATTCAAATTGCATATAAAATTAATGAAAAAATTGAGGATTACGAGATATGCAAACAAGTCTAAAGACATTAGCATAACCTAGCATGCACTAGCAAGGGTGAAAATGGTGATGGTTCGTGAATGCCTAGTAATACCTAAAGAAAATATGTTGTCGAAATTCAATCCATTGTATTGGCCAAGAAAACAAACAATACCAGTCCCTTGTCTAGCTCTGAGATGAAAGCAATTTCAAATAATAGAGGTGATAGTCCATGTTTGCGGGCTTTAATTTGTCAACTAATAATAACTTTACAAACTATCAACAGATTGGTAATAAAATATTTAGCGGTTGTAAAGATCAAATAGAAAAAGAGTTGAAGAAATTTACCCTCTCGAACGGCAGCTTAGATGGCACTAAGATGCAATCAAATTGGTTTCCACAAATAAACGCCGATATTTTTATTTCCCATTCTCATAAAGATGAAAGTAGAGCAATCGGTTTAGCAGGCTGGCTAAATTATGAATTTGGGTTAGATGTTTTTATAGATTCTTGTGTTTGGGGCTATTCAATCGAGTTGTTAAAGATAATCGATGACGAATATTGTTTAAGTGCAGACAAAGGTACATATGACTATCAAAAAAGAAATTATTCTACAAGTCATGTTCATATGATGCTTTCAACTGCTCTTACTATGATGATGGATAAAGCGGAATGTGTATTTTTCCTCAATACTCCAAATTCTATTGAAACAAAAGATCTGATAAATAAAACTGAGTCTCCTTGGATATACTATGAGATTGCAATGACTAAATTAGTAAGAAACAGAAGCTTAAAAGAATATAGAGATAAACTAATTAAGAAAGCTTTGTTTGAAAGTGCACAAAATGCTAAAGAGTTAAATATTAAATACGAAGTGACTCTAGATCACCTACATTCAATCAATCAAGTTGACATTGATAATTGGAGAACAACTTGGAATGCACAATTGCACAAAGAAGATTATCCTCTAGATGTTTTATATAAAAGGAAAAATATTATTAAAGAATAATAAACGGAAGAAGTAGAAAAACTATTATTATCATCGCCAAAAGGGGAAATGATACATGGAGGATTTTAATGAAAATAAAATTCGTTATCTTGAAATGATTCAAACTACAATAACCCGAATGGCAACTAATTCTTTCGCCCTTAAAGGTTGGGTGGTTACACTAGTGGCTGGAATATTGGCTCTTTCAAGTAATGATTCAGATAAAAAGTTTATTTTGATAGCCTTTATTCCAATAATCATTTTTTGGTTTTTAGACTCTTACTATTTACAATTAGAGCGCAAATATAGAGCACTTTTTGATTACATTAGAAAAAACAATGTAGAAATCAATTTCGATATGAATCTTAAAAATTTTAGTAATTCATTCGCAGATGATACAACGTTGAATTTTTTTTCCTGTTTTTTTTCAAAGACTGAATGGCTATTTTATATTCCGACTGCAATTATTGTCGGGATTGTGTTGAAGATAACTAATGCTTTTTAAGTTTAAAGGGAAGATCAATTATTTCGATATCTTTCTGTAAGTGAGTCTAATACTTTATTTTCACTGGGCTCGGTCTGAAAAGAACGATTAAATTACTCAGTCTAAAACTTATTTTTCAGATGCTGACGACTTTCCAACTCGAAAACCCGCGTCAGATCAACAACTCCAGTCTAATACTTTATTTTCGATGAACAAATTTTGTAGACAGCTAATAAATCCCGTCCTGGGAAAATAAAAACTGTCCAGAGACAATAAAAAATGTCCAAGAAGCCGAGCGGTGTTAGGGTTCATGCCTGATCACCTGTTCGGCTTCATCTTTTGGAAAGGATATAGGGGTTAGGGTGAAAGGGAAAAGGGGTTGATAAATCAGGCTTTGTCCCAATATACCCTCCCCTTCTGTCCTCTTCCCTTATCCCTTTCCCCTCATCCCCTCACACTCCCTCAAATTATTTCCCTGGACATTTCCCAACGTTCCCTTTCCCTCATCCCTGCCCCCTAATTCCCTAATTTCTTCCAAATCGGCGGACACTTTTTATTTTCCTCCCATTTTGTACCAACTCGTTCCTCAAGTCCCGAAAACCCTTGTACAGCAAGGGATTGGAGGCTTTGGAGGGGCTAAAGTGGGATGGACATGAATTATTTTCTCTTGACAAATAAATAAAGCGGGGTTGCTATGGCAACCCCGCTTTATTTTTGCCTGCCGTTGGTGAGAACTCCCAAGCCTTCCATGATATAAGGTCGAACCATGTCTACTAATAAATCGGTTCGATACTTTTCCCCAACCGTTAACCAATGGTGGGCTGCGCCATAGATTGCTGAGGCTGTCATAGCCGAAACGATCTTGGTATGGCGGTGGTCTGTAGAGTGCCCTTTGGAAAGAATGCTTTCGATCGTTTGCTGCAACATTTTCTTTATCATTTCATCCACAAGCTTCGCAATCGATTTAGAATCCATTCTGCAGATCTGATAAAAATCCACAATGTAGCGGTGTGTCAACAGGATCAACTGATCACAGATTTCAGCTGTGAACTCCTGCGCGTTCATCACTTCCTCGGGAACCATGTCATGGAAAAACTGTTCAGTGTATTCTTCAAGCAACGCATATTTATCTTCATAATGGGCGTAAAAGGTGGCGCGGTTAATAGCAGCTTGCTGGGTGATATCTTTGATGGATATCGCATCAAAGTCTTTACTCCGCAATAATTCTCTGAATGCTTCTCGGATGAATTGTCGTGTGCGCATGACCCTTGGATCTTGCGGATTAACCATAAACCTGTCCCCCTCTAAAACATCAAATATCCAAATGTGTTGCTTAGGCAACGTCCTCGTGAATCTGTCTGTTGAACTCATGATCTTGGTGTACTACGATTTTATCAGACAGATGTTGCTTAAGCAATTTATGTCGAGTATCTTCCAGAAAGGTAGGAACATCATGAACTCGAAACAACCTCGACTTTTGATATTTGGTGCTGGCGTGATTGGCAGTGTGTACGCCCTCCGTTTTGCACAGTATGGATTAGACGTCACCGTCTTGGCGAGAGGAAAGAGACTGGAACTACTGCAACAAAAGGGATTGCTATACAATGAAGCTGGGGTCGTTAAGCAACTGCCTATCAAGACGATTGAGAAGCTAGAAAACGACGACATCTATGATTTTATTTTCGTTCCCGTACGATTCGACCAAGCCGAATCGGCCCTTACTGTGCTCAAGGATAATCAGAGCAAAACGATCGTCACTTTGACGAACACTGTTGGTTATGACCGTTGGCTTGACATCGTGGGTGACCGGTTGCTCCCCGGATTCCCGGGTGCAGGTGGAGACATCAAAGGTGATGTTCTATACGCCCAATTTGGTACGGAGAAACATCAGGGCACCATTTTTGGTGAAATCAATGGACAGGTTACCGAAAGAGTGAAAGAGCTTGCGAAAATCCTTGAATCGGTCAATTTACATTATGAAATCCAAACTGACATTCAAGCTTTCCATATTTCACACGCGGCATTAGCCGTCGTCAACAAGCACTTCTATACCAATGACGGCATGATGGATGTAGAGTCGGCAAGAAGTGAGAGCACGCTAAGCAAAATCGCTGCAGAGATGAAGCAAAATCTTCGGCTGGTTGAGCAAGCTGGAATCCCCGTGATTCCAGCAGAAACGAAGGCGGTACTGGAATTGTCTGATGACGAGATCATCTCCCGTCAACGCCAGATGCTGACCAACGATTTTATTATTGATGTCAAGCTTGGGAACCATGCCGTCAGCCAAAAGGCAGAAATCCTGTTACTAGATGAGATGTTTCATAAAAAGCTATCCAACCTTCGATAACTTTGGACTCGGTTGAACACAAAAACAGCGGCGGGCTAAGACTTTCCTTTTCAAGTCCTAGTCCACCGCTGTTTCATTTAAGAGGGGCCCCTCTCTATTTCATATTTGCCTTCTTCCACTCCTCATGATATGTCCACACTCGCTTCCACAGCTCCTCACGTTCGAGCTGGCTGTAGCTGACGAGATGCTCCTGAAACACGTCTCCCAGCACTTCCAGCCATTGGGTTTTGGTGCGGAGTTCTGTTTTTTCGATTGCTTTGCTGTCTCGCCGCGTCCATATACATCCTCTTAATTCATTACTGCCCGTGGCGTGTCTATGCCGAACAAGGAATAGCTTCATCCAGGGCGACTCCGGCGATCGGCTGTAAAATTCATGCTTAGGTTTGAATTCCTCCAGATTCTCCAGTTCATCCGGGTCATAATCAACGCCAACAAACGAGGCGTTCGGGTCGTGCACCAGCCGCCAGCCGCCTTCTGCCACGTCGGAGTTCACGACTTGATAGCGTAGCGGCCCTTGCTCGTAAGTACCGATCTGCAGCGGAAGCGGTTCATAGGGCATATCCCCCAGCCCCACATCGATGATGTAACGTTGTGCTTGCTGCTGTTCATTGGTCAAGCTGACGGTAAGACCAAGGTGAAAGGAGTTAATGCGCGGTTCCTGCCCTGGCGGCTGGACACCGGCTCGATGCCAAAACACACGGTAACCGAGGGAATGAAGCAGAACGCCAAACGCACCGTTTAAGTGAAAACAATACCCGCTTCGGTTGCTCAACATCAGACGGACGCACTCATGAAGATCGATTGGAGTGGGTCTGCCAGCAACGATATCGATAGTCTGCCAGGAAATGGTCGACACATGGGCTCTGTGAAGCTGGGTGAGATAGTCAAGGGTTGGCGGTTGGACGTCTGCGATCCCGATTCTTTTTAAGTAAGCTTTGATTTCAGCGGGGGTCATCCTCATGTTTCCATCATCACTTTCTCAGAATGCTTGCTGTCATGCCCCAGCTTCTTGACCAGTGCGATAAACTGCTCAACGGCTTGAGCGATACGCCCAAGAATCTCCTTATCTTGCGGAAGCCCATTTGGATCAAAGATCGATTGGCCTTCCCCAACGGAGATCCATTCCGGACAATGGATGCCATGCAGATTCCGAATGATGCTCTGCAAATGGAGAAGTGAACTAACCCCCAGAGGACCACCTGCCGAGCTCACCGTTAAGAACGGCTTCCCTGCCACGTGGCGGTTGTCCAGGTAATCCAGTGCATTTTTTAAGGTGCCGGAAATGGAACCATGATACTCAGGAGTGCCCAGGATAATGCCGTCGGCTTGTTCAACCGAAGTGATCAGAGGCTCCGCTTCCTTAGGAACAACCTCGGAATCAGGGGAAAAGAGCGGTAGCTGCACAGCCGCCAAATCAATAAATGAGACGGGAATATTGTTCGATTTCAGCAGGTTTTCGATATAGCGAAGAATACTTGTGCTAATCGCATGGTGCCGGTTGCTTCCGGCGATCAGGGTAATATGCATCGTTACGACCTCACTTTATTCGTTAAACTGGTGATTGCCAAGCGATACTGCTAAGTAGGAAATGAAGGTGACTCCCATCATAAAGAAGCTGATTTCCATGGCGCTAAAATGCTGGGTGACCACTCGGGCCAGTACGTTATACCCGGCTAACGTAATGCAGGCGAGAAGGAGCGGGACGATTCCGGTGGTGTGCGACCAGTTGCTGCTGCCATTCATCAAATATATGAACACAATGCCGCCTGCAGACAGAAGAAGAGAGAGCTTCTGCATCCAGGAGTTTTTTTCTTTCAAGAAAAGGGAGGCGAATAGCATCGTGACCGCAGGTGTCATGGCGCTGATGATGCCCCCTTCTGCGGAACTTGCATGCTGAAGCCCAAAGGTTAGCAAGATAAAGTAAGCGATCGGGTACAACGCAGCGAGCAACAGTAGGGAAAATATCGGTTTTCCACGAAAGCCCAATTTGACGAATCCAAACAACGCAGGAACAAGGAAAACGATAAATGCTACAGCAAAGCGATAAGTCAACGTATCCACGGGATTGGCGAAAGCCAAAGTCAGTTTGACCAATAGAAAAGTGATGCCAATCACTGTCGCATTCAGGATGGCAACGAAATAAGCGAGCTTCAGTTGAGAAATCACCTCCAGGTTGTCATGCCATCTCTAGGATGTCCGCCGGCGGACATCATGCGCTGAAATACAAACATGTGACCTAATGGTCACTTTTAATATATGTTACTATATGGTAACATGTCAATGGTTATAAAGACATTTTTTGCCCACTATTTTGTGGACGTCATGGAGGCATGTCCTGATGGACGATATATTTAAAGCGCTGGCGGATCCGAGCCGACGCACGTTGCTCGATCTGCTATATGAGAAGGATGGCCGAACGTTAAACGATCTCTGTGCGCATTTGCAGATGTCCCGTTTCGGTGTCATGAAGCATCTACGAATCCTGGAAGAAGCGGGTTTGCTGACGACCCGGAAGGTGGGCCGGGAGAAATATCACTACTTGAACCCTGCATCCATACGCCAAATCTACGATAGGTGGGTAAGCAAGTACGCCGAGCCATGGGTATCGGGATTAAGTTTGCTAAAAAAAGAGTTGGAGAGTGAACCAGCCATGGAGCCAAAGCCAAGACATGTCAGCCGCATTGCGATCAAGACCAGTCCGGAACAGGTCTGGAACGCGCTGACCAATCCTTCGCTAACCTCAAAATATTGGTATAACGGGTCACTTCGCGGCGAACTCAAAGCGGGTTGCCCGTATGAGATATGGAATCCTCAAGGGCAGGTGCAGGCCAAAGGGGAATTTCTTGCCGTAGAGCCGCCTCGTCGGCTGGTGATGTCCTGGCAGCTGCTGATCCAACCCGAGACCACGGAGGAGAAGCCTTCACGATTAACTTGGGAAATCGAGTCGCATGCCGAGTTTGCCGGGGTAACGTTAGTGACTGTGGTACACGACGAGTTCGAGGAAGCCCCTGTGACTTCTCGTATATTGGAAGAGGGATTGCCGATCGTATTGTCCGGGATGAAGACTTTGATTGAGACAGGCGGCACATTAACTACTTAAGGGAAAAATAAGGAGGCAGAATTCCAATGAAAATCGTGGTGACAAGCCTATTCGTTCAAGATCAGGACAAGGCGTTAGAGTTTTATACCCAAACCCTAGGGTTTGTAAAAAAGCACGACGTTCCTGCCGGAAAATTTAGATGGATCGCGTTGGTATCGCCCGAGGAGCAAGACGGGACCGAGCTTTTGCTCGAACCCAATGACCATCCTGCTGCGAGAGAATATCAACAGAAATTGTTCGCCGATGGCATCCCGGCCACGATGTTTGGAGTTGCAGACACTCACCAAGAGTACGAACGCTTATTGAAGCTGGGGGTGAAGTTCACGATGGAGCCGACGCAAATGGGCGAGAACACCATCGCGATTTTCGACGATACTTGCGGCAATTTGATTCAGATAATTGATTATAAGAAATAACTTCATTCGTTGAGCTCTGTGATGTTCGATCTCACTTCTTGTAGCTTGCGAAGAGAGATCATTGATTTATGACAGGATCTGTCACTATTATTCCTTATCAGAAACAAGGAATCTCACCAGACGCTACAAGGAGTGATCGAATGTCATGTTCAGATTTACGATACTATTCTTTAGTATCATGTTTATGATTGGGACCGACACCTTTCTCATCTCGCCGCTGCTGCCTACGCTGCAGGATCAATTTGGTGTGGATACGGGCATTGCCGGCTGGATGATTGGCGCCTACACGCTGGGTTCTGCCATCTTTGCCTTTTGTTTGCGCAGCAGGAAGAGGTTGTAGGTTGCGTAGTAAGAGATCATCACGAACATCAACCCAGCGGTCCAACCGCCGGTGATTCCTTGCCATTGCTCTGCGGAGGAAACGCCGGTTTGGGTGAATGCAACGTAAAATCGGAACAAGAATCTTATCAAAAACAATAGGGTGACAATCATTCCGATCCACAAATTTGGCATGTAATGCAATCGTCCTTCGCGTTGTTCGAATCGGGTCATCGCCGCACTGCAGGTTGCCAGAATGATGCCGAGGGCGGTTCCTGCTAGGTCAGAGATTAGACTGCTTATATGCGACGAGCCTGAGATGAACAGGATGAATCCAAAGATCGTCATGATCACGGTAGACACTTGTAACCTGCGCGAATTCAGCGGTTGCCATCCAAAATTTCGCCGTAAGCGGCGATAGACGCGGTGCAATATAAAAAAAGCGAGAAGTGCGAAAATAATGATTTGTGTATTCATCGCGGGGTGTGGCCTCCTTCGATTGTTCTTTGGTCTGATCTCTATGTTACTTCAGTTCGTTTGGATCAGCGACCATCCTCGGATACAATTGCGCAGGTTCTGTGTATATCTGCGGATAGAACAAGGAGATGAGGTGATGACCTTGAACATCAAAGGAGGGGAAAGCCCAAGATAGAGGGGAAATAGAAGCGTGGAACCTTGCTAGCTGATAGGGTGGAACGGAGGGGGCGTTCCAGCCCGGATCCAGCAGAAGACCTGGATGTTCCATGCTTCAGCAGAGTTCATCCGTGGGGAGACGGCAAAGAATCCTCACGACGGCTTCAGCATCTCCATCGAAACCTCGGCAATTTGATGGAGCTTCTGTTTATCCGTGGAAGTGCGACGCATAACGCGGATTCCGAGCATCGTCGCATGCAAACTGGACGCCAGCAGGCGAGGGTCTAATCCGGGTGAGATATCTCCCGCCTGTTGTCCCTGTTGGATGAGCTCAGTCAACAACTGCTCTTCATTGCCGAACAGCTCGCTCGTTAATTTGCTGACCTCAGGGTCTCGGTAGGCCAGCTCCGTCGCTGAGTTGACAAAGAAGCAGCCGATTGGTTGGTCGCCATTGGTCTCAATCAAATAATCAAAAATCAAACGGATGGATTCTAACGCCGTCCGGCCGCGTTGGACTTCCGTCTTAATGGCAGCATTCGTAATCCGTGCATACTTCTCCATCGTTTTGAGGTACAGCGTGTGCTTGTCGCCAAACGTGTCGTATAAGCTGCGGCGATGAACCCCCATATGCTCGACGAGGTCTTGCAGCGAAGTCTTCTCATAACCTTGCTCCCAGAATAGACGCATTGCTTTAAGGAGCACCTCGTTCTCATCAAATTCCTTGCTTCGTGCCATAGTAAATCCTCCTTTATCCCTTATCTTAACATATTGAGAATGAACGGTAAAAGAAAGGATAGCGAGCGTCCCTTCGATCCTTTATGAATTCACTTCGCATGCTGGTGTCAATCTCGATAAGCATACTCCTCTAGAAAGCTTCGCAACCGTTCAATTCCCAGTTCGATCTTCACCTCAGGGAGATTGCCATAGCCAAGCAAAATATGCCGCGTATAGTTGCCTTGGATAAGGCAGTATTCCTCGACCCCATATACGCGTACGCCGTAGGCCTGGGACTTGGACCAATCGAGACCTGCAGGAATCCCGCGAAACTCGACCATCAGGTGCATGCCGGCTTCATCCCCTTGAATAACTGCACGCGCGCCGAAATGGCGTTGTATCGCTTCGATCAATAGCTGGCGCCGCTGTCGGTAGTTTTTTTTCATTTTGTGAATATGCCGGTCCAAGCAGCCATCCCGCATAAACATCGCCAGCGCAATTTGCAGCATCGACGGGGGATGGAGATTCTGGGCTTCGCGCAGGTCAGCCATGGGCCGAACGAGATGAACCGGGAGAACCAGGAAGCCGAGACGCAATCCGGGCGCCAGCGTCTTGCTGAACGTTCCAACGTATATCACGCGACCCGGGTTTAAGGTATATAGCGGCGGGATCGGAACTCCCTTTAATCGAAAATCACCATCATAATCGTCCTCGATGAGATAGGAGGCCGCTTCCTCTGCGAGGCGGACGGCATGTTGTCGCCGCTGAATCGGCAAAATACCGCCGCCCGGAAACTGGTGCGAGGGCGTGAGCAGCATGAGATGTCCCGGCTCCCATTCGCGCAGCTCATGCACCTTCATTCCGGCGCTGTCGATAGCGACCGGCGAGATCCGATAGCCAACTTTGCGAAAAATATGCTGCGTGAACTCAATCGTCGGATCCTCCAAGTACACGGCGTCAAAACGGTCCCGCAGCGTCTGGGCAATGAGGGCAAAGCCTTCCGAGGAGCCGGATACAATCATGATTTGCCCCGGTTGGCAACGCATGCCTCTCGTTCGGTAGAGGTAGGCGGCAATCTCCTTTCGCAGCGCTTCTTCCCCGCGGATGTCGCCGTAATCAAGGGAGGTGGAGGGGATTACCTCCGCCGCTTCTTTTAAATATTTAGCCCATAGCTTCCGAGGAAAATGGCGCAAATCCGGCGTGCCGATCTCGAAATCGATCAAACCCTCGGAATCGGAAGATGCCTCTCCCTCCCATCCCAACCGCTCCATCTCCAGTTCCTCTCCCTCACTTTCGCCAGCGCTGGCAAGGCTCGTCCGAATTCCACTTGCCACATAGGTGCCGGAACCGGTTTGGCCGATCAAATAGCCTTCGGCAATGAGCTGCTCATACGCGTCGATCACCACGTTCCGGGCAATCCCAAATTCTGCGGCCAGCTTGCGGGTGGGAGGGAGCCGCATTCCTTCCCCCCATTCACCTCGTTCAATATTTTGCCGGATTTGCCGGCAAAGCTGGGCCGTCATCGTTAGTTCTGAAGCCGGATCCAGTTGAATTCCGTACATGATTACTCCCCCTCCCTTCGGGAAATTGGTTCCTAAAAATAACCAAAAAGTGGCTCTAAAAAGAACCGATTATCTCTATTATACTGTGATGGAAATCAAATGGAAGATGGAGGGATCAAGCAATGAATAAGAAAACGATCGGCTCCTCCGGGCTTCAGGTGAGCCCGCTCGGATTCGGCGGATGGGCCATCGGGGGACCTTTCCTGCTGGACGGCTTACCGGATGGTTGGGGAGAGGTCGACGATAAGGAGTCGATCCGGGCTGTTCAAACGGCACTGGACCAGGGGATTAATTTCTTTGATACAGCGGATGTGTACGGCACCGGTCACAGCGAGGAAATTTTGGGACAGGCGCTGCATGGGCGGCGGCAGGACGCTGTGATCGCTACGAAGTTTGGCTTTACGTATGATGCCGCAACCCGGAACGTATTTACGAAGCTGGATGTGTCCCGCAATTATATCCGTTGGGCTTGCCAGGCCTCCTTAAGACGGCTCGGTATGGATTACATCGATTTGTATCAAATCCACCCGGGGGATTTCTCGTCAGAACAACTCGATGAGGCGATCGATGGGCTGGAACGGTTAAAACAGGAGGGGCTCATCCGCGCTTACGGATGGAGCACCTGGAGCACAGCGAATGCCGAGCAATTCGCCCGCAAGTCCTCCGGTGCTGCGATCCAGCATCCTTTGAATGTGCTTTCCGATGATAGCAGCATGGTCGAATTGTGCGAGCGGCACGGGTTGAGCAGCATTAACAACTCCCCGCTGGCGATGGGGCTGCTGAGCGGCAAGTTTACGGCTGCATCGAGCCTTCCGGCAGATGACGTTCGCGGGAGCGGGCATGAGTGGGTACAGTACTTCAAAGACGGCAAGCCGCTTCCGGAGTATTTGGCGAAGCTGGATGCGGTTCGTGAAATTTTAACCTCCGGCGGACGCAGCCTGGTGCAGGGAGCGCTGGCCTGGATCTGGGGGAAGAGCGAGTGTACCATCCCGATTCCGGGGCTCAAAAACGTCAAACAGGTGGAGGAGGCGGCAAAGGCCATCTCATTGGGCCCGTTGACTCCAGCCCAAATGAGCGAAATCGAAGCGATTTTGCGATAACCTAAAAAAGACCTCTTCGAAAATCTCGAAGAGGTCTTGATTCCATTCGGTAAGCAAGGGATCAGCTCAAGGTGGAGAGGGCTTCCTTCGTAAATGGCTTCAGCTCATCCACGCGGCCGTCGCGGATTTTCGCCGCCCAAGCCGGGTCGGTGAGCAGTGCGCGGCCAACGGCAACGAGGTCGAACTCGCCGCGTTCGAGGCGCTCGATCAGCTGCTCAATACCGGTTATTTCTCCGCCTTTGCCTGACTCGAACAAGCTGGTGAACTCGGAGTTCAGTCCGACGGAACCTACAGTGATCGTCGGTTTGCCGGTCAGCTTGCTCGTCCAACCGGCCAAGTTCAGCTCTGAGCCCGCGAACTCCGGTTCCCAGAAACGGCGAGTGGAGGCATGGAAAATATCAACACCAGCCGCACTCAGCGGAGCTAGGAAGCGTTCCAGCTCTTCTGGGGTCTTGGCCAACTTGGCACTATAATCAACAGGCTTCCATTGCGAGAAACGGAAAATAATCGGGAAATCCGGCCCAACCGCAGTACGGACAGCTTCGATTACCTCAACGGCAAATCGAGTACGCTCAATGAGGTCGCCGCCGTATTCGTCCGTCCGTTTATTGGTGACTTCCCAGAAGAACTGGTCAATCAGATACCCATGCGCCCCGTGGATTTCGACGGCGTCAAAGCCAAGGCGCTTCGCATCTGCAGCAGCTTGAGCATAAGCCTGAATCAGCTCGCGAATTTCCTCCTTCGTCAGCGGTTCCGAGACCGGCTTACCGGTCAGGCTGAGGCCGGATGGTCCGATCGGATCGGCATTTGATTCAGGGAACGTCTCTCGCTTACGAGCCGTACCGGTATGCCAAATTTGGGGGGCAATTTTGCCGCCGGCTTCATGCACTTCATCGACGACTCGCTGCCAACCAGCCAACGCTTCCTCTCCGTAGAAATGAGGTACATCCCGATCGGCAGGAGCTGCCGGATGGTTGATCACCGTACCTTCCGTAATAATCAAGCCAACGCCGTTCTCCGCTCTTCTCCGATAGTAACCGGCGACATTAGCCCCCGGGATACCTCCTGGAGAAAAGGAACGAGTCATTGGCGCCATGACAATTCGATTGGCAAGCTTCAGTCCACCGCCTTCAAAAGGTTTAAACAGAGCGGCAGCGGTTTGAGAAATAGACATAGGGATCTCTCCTCTCGCGTATAGATATATCTAAATATATAGATTAACAGATGAATATGCAAGCTGAAAAAGATTCTGTTGGATTATTTTTTGGCCTTCAACTTAGCGGCGAATTGTTCCAAGAAGGCATCAATTCCTTTTTCATTTAACCGGTAATACGTATATTGCCCATATCGGCGGGATTCTAACAAGCCGCTCTTTAGCAAACTTGCTAAATACGAAGAAATGACGGATTGCGCTAATCCCGATTTTTCTTGAATCGAGCCGACACATACGCTGCCCGGAAACTCCTGCTTAATGACCTCCGGCAGATCGGGCTCTAAATTCTCCGGCTCCCGCAGCCAACAAAGGATGTTGAGCCGGGTTTCGTTTGAGAGGGCCTTCAGTACAGCCAGCATGTCGTGGTCTTTCATCGCATTGGATCCCCGTTCTTGGTTGATTTGTTCTCAGTATACCAAAATTTACGCCGCCCTATAAAGAGTGAAGATAGATGGAGTAACGCTTGGGATAAGTTGAATTCATATCGAATTCATTTATAATATACATGGATCAGCAATTCATGAAAAAGGTGGGTTAGGTTAAATGGTGCATTTCATTAGACTGCGTCATACCGCTTTGAACAAGTAATTTCATAGTTCAAAGGCTCTGTTCACCGGAACAGGGTAAACGGGACCAGTCTGCCCATTTTTCATAACTCTTCAAATTTAGGGATCGAATCGTGATATGAAGGAAGGCGGGAAAGTTCTGCCTTTCTTTTTTTATGTTCATCAGGGTATATAAGCATGCATAACTATGCCTTCGGTTCACGTTCAGGGCTTGTCTTTCCCGTTTACTCCGCTTCCGAGATCAATTGAGGAAAAGGAAGGGAAAACATTGACGCAATCACGAAATGACGCAGAACGTGCGATGCAATATGCCGCCATCTTAAAATGCCCGGTATGCGGGGGACGCTTTCAGGCAGCTGGTCCAAGAAGCTTGGAATGCATTCAGAGACATACCTTTGATTTCGCAAAACAAGGCTATCTCAACCTGATGTCTCGGCCAGTCCATAGCCATTATGACAAAGAGCTGTTTGCTGCTAGAAGGAGCATCATTGCGGAGAGCAAACTCTATGCCCCCATGCACGACACGATCGCTCAGGTCATTCAATCATACGCAGGCGCCCCCGCTCCTGCCTCGCTCGTGGCTGATATGGGGTGCGGAGAAGGCTCGCACTTGCAGGGGATATTACGGCAGTTGAAAAGCCCGGAAAGGTTAGGCGTTGGCATCGATTTATCCAAAGAAGCCATCCGGCTGGCTGCCCGGCAAGAGGCTAATGCCCTATGGATTGTCTCGGATTTGGCCCATGCGCCGCTGCAGGATCAATCGGTTCAAGTGGTGCTCAACCTGATGTCGCCAGCCAATTATGGCGAGTTTCAGCGGATGGTGGCACCGGGAGGGGTGGTCGTGAAGGTCGTCCCGGGCGCTGATTATTTGCGGGAACTCCGGGCATCTCTCTATGACGGCCATGAGAAAAGAATCTATTCCAACGAGAAAACGGTCACGTTGTTCCGCCGGCATTTTCCCGTTATGGAAGTTACGCCGTTGAAGTACCGCCAGCAACTAAGGGCCGAACAATTACGTGATCTTGTGCGCATGAGTCCGCTTGCCTGGTCTGCGGAACAGAAGCGGATTATGGCATTTACACAGCGTGAGGCCACTGAGATCACCATCGATGTGGAGATTCTGGTGGGGCATCCAGGAGAGCGCTAGACGGTTATTCGGCAACACGTTATCATGAATGAGGACAGAACTTAAGAACGGATAGGAGCAGGAATATGATCGGAACGATTGTGAACACGGTCGCCATATTGGCGGGGAGTGTGCTTGGCAGCATCTTTAAGAAAGGGCTGAAGGAGACGTATCAGACCGCCCTATTTACCGCCATCGGTCTGGCTGCCACCATGCTTGGCATTAACGCTGCGGTGACGCATATGAAGGACAGCACATTCCCTGTGTTGTTCATTATCAGCCTGGCGGCGGGGAGTCTGGCCGGAACTGCACTGGACATCGACGGGAAATTCCAACGGCTGGTGGGGCGGTTCTCCACCTCGAATTTGGGACAAGGACTGTCGACGGCCATCCTGCTCTTCTGCATTGGCACGTTATCCATCCTTGGGCCGATCGAAAGCGCGCTGCACGGGAATCATACGTACCTGTACATGAACGCCACGCTGGATTTGGTAACCTCCATGGTGCTGGCCTCCAGTTACGGCATCGGAATTGCCCTTGCTGCTGTCGTGCTCTTTTTATGGCAGGGGGCCATCTATATGAGCGCTGATTATTTGGCGACATTTCTAACGACTCCATTGCTGACGGAGATCTCCATTGTCGGCGGCGTGTTAATTGCCAGCTCAGGGTTATCGATATTGAAGATCATCGACGCGAAGACGCTAAATATGCTGCCGTCCTTATTGGTGCCGGTGATCTGGTTTTTGCTTAAAGGCTGGTTTGGTTATTGAGGGCTCAAGTCGGGTGAGGCGGAAGCAACAAACATCCTCAATGCTAATTAGCTGGAAAAAGTACCGTTAAATTCGACGTAGATGGTCCTTTCGCGCAACGAACAGTAAAACCTGCCGTTAATTTCATCAAAATCGCTGTTTTCGTGGAAAAGCACTCAAATTAACTATACATTTTGCTGTTATATCGCCCAAACCTTGCGTTCTCGTCAAGATTAACGGTAGAAATTCCAGTTAGTTTTGATTTCTCCGACGGAGAGTGCGTAGCGATCCCATCGTCCACGGATACACCAAAAGGTCGATCAGGGAGATCACCCTGATCGACCTTTTTTAATTTAAGCTTTCACCGTTGCCGTCGATTCGCGCACGATTAAGCGGGTAGGCAGCAGAATTTCCTGGTACGCTTCGTCCGGATGCTTGATCCGCCACATGAGCTGTTCAAACGCTTTGTGTGCGAACAAGGACAGGTCGACCTCCATCGTTGTGATTTTGGGTGAGGCCATTTGGGAATAATGGCTGTTGTCGAAGCCGCAGATCGAGATCTCGTCAGGGATTTGGTACCCCAGTTGACGCAACGCCAAGCTGACGTAAAACGCAAATCCATCATTTAAGCAGAACCATGCGCTAGGCTGGTTATCCAAACGGCGTATGGCTTCTGTGATTGTCTCCTCCTCTTCCTGCGTATGCACAAGCATCAGCTCTTTACGCGGCTCCAGGCCGTGCTCTCGCAGGGCAAGCAGATAACCTTCCCAACGCTCTTGATAACTAGGCGACACTGCAACATTGCCCAGGATGCCGATATCCTGATGGCCATAATCGAGCAGATGCTTGACCGCGATATAAGCGCTGAAACGGTTATTGGTCAGCACTGCATCGGTAGAGAGCAACGGGTGATGGTGGTCAATCAGCACGGTGGGGATGCCTTGCTCCAGTACGTTGCGGATATAAGCTGTACTGATATGCGACAGAATGAGGAGGCCGTCTACTTGCTTCTCTTCGATGAAAGAAGGCAGTTGCAACCGATCTCGCATCTCGGGAGTAATCGATTGAATCAGGAGATTGATGCCATGGTTCTTGGCTTCCCGTTCGACCGCAAGATAGATTTCCCCGAAAAACTGCATGGAAAAAGCAAAATCTGAGGCAATAAGTCCGATCGTCTTCACTTGATTTGGATTGCCGGCCGCAGTCTTCTTATTGTAACGGTAGCCCATGGCTTCCGCTGTTTCGATAATTTTGCGCCGCGTTTCTTCGCTTACTCCGTCTTTGCCGGATAACGCCTGGGAGACAGAGTTTTTAGATATATTTAAGCGATCCGCGATATCCTGCATGGCGACTTTTTTTCGCATGTTAGAATCCCCTCTATGCTACAGCTTATCGTTTTTGTAACGTTACAAAAATAAATATACACGAAAAATGTTGTAATGTAAACGATTGGCGCAGGGAAAGCCTGTTTTTTAGCATTTTACGATTCCGAAATCCTCTCTTGACAGCGTTATCATTTGGATGGATAATAAAACTGTAATCTTAATGTAACGTTACAAAAGAGGGTTAGTCATGAAATTAGTAATTCTATCATTTATCTGGTAGGGGGTCATTGGTGTGAAGAAGAAGTTTTCTTTGGGCATCATCTCGGTTCTTGCGGTATCCCTGCTGTTGTCGGCCTGCTCCGGCAATAACGGAGGCACCAGCCAAGGCGAACAGAATGGGAAGGGAGGACAAAGCGCCGAGCCGGGCAAGAAGGTCGAACTGAAGTTGACGACCTGGGCCGGGGCAGACGAAGCGAAAGAGCTGCAGCAGCTTCTTGATGAATTAAACGAGAAATCTACAACGTATACGATCGTTCAAGATTCGAATCCAGCGGAGTATGATACTCGATTAATTACCCAATTAACCGGCGATTCGGGACCGGATTTGTTCTGGATCAGTGCACAGCGTGCGGCCCAGTTCTCGTCGGAAGGCGCGATGCTGGACATTACAGATCGCTTGAAGTCCTCTGACAAACCGGCAGCGAACGTAGATGACTATTATGAGTCTTCCCTTCAACCATTTACGCACGATGGGAAGGTTTACGGTCTGCCATGGTTGCAGCAACCGGTGATGCTGTACGTGAATAAGGGTCTGTTCGATGAAGCCGGTGTGGCTTATCCGGATGAAACCTGGACCTGGGAGCAATTTACCGATGCAGCCACGAAGCTGACGAAAGACAAGAACGGCAAACATCCCGGTGAGGATGGGTTTGATGAGAAGTCGGTTGTACAGTGGGGCTTTACGTTAAACGGCTGGCCGCCGTCTCAAATGTTCATCTGGCAAAACGGCGGAGACGTCTTAACCGAAGACGGTCAATCGCCAATCGACTCGCCGGAAGCGAAGGAAGCGCTGAACTTCTACTCCGAACTGGTGAAGGGGCCATTGACACCTTCGCAGCAAATTGTGCGTGATCGCGGCTTCGACAAAATGTTCCGCGACGGTCAAGTAGCGATGTTCATGGGCGGGGCAGCCGATGATCTGGATTCCACGGTCGATAACGTGCAGGCCTTTATGGTTCCAGCCGGACCAACCGGCATCCACGCGACCTTTGGCGATATTCTTGGCATGGGCATCAACGTCAAGACGAAAAACGCTGATGCAGCCTTCGAAGCTTTGGTGGACCTGAGCGATGCGATCCACCACTGGAAGATCATGCCGCCGCGTAAATCTCTGGCGGACCTGGCAACGCTGCAGGAGCTTCATCCGAAGAAATCGCATTCCCTTGAAGCGATCATCAGCTCGATGGAATACGCAAGACCGTATCGCTATTCTGAGAAATATCCGGAATGGGAGAACATTTACTGGACGCAGCTGATGGACCCGATCATCAATGCCGGAACCGATCCGGAGAAGCTGATTCCGGAAGTGAAGCCGCTATTGGAGAATGTGATGAAATAATTGAAGGTTCGAGCGAGAAGGACGGGGAGGCATCAGCCTCCTCCCTTTTCTTCATCAAGTGAACGGGTCAACCTGTGCAGAAAGGAGGAAACCGCATGGAAAACCATCTGGCAACATTCATCCGATGGTTGCTAGTCCCTGTTGTCCTGTTAGTCATTGCGAGCGTGCTCTACTTCGTTGTTTCTAAGCTGGGTTGGAAAAAGAAGCAGGCGATCGGTTTAGCACTCGTTTCTCCGTGGATTGTAGGTTTCCTGATTTTTACCGTATATCCTTTGATAGATTCCTTATATTTGAGCTTTACCGAGTCCTCGATCTTCGGCAAGACGGAATGGGTAGGATTCGGCAACTATATCAAGCTGTTTACGAATGATATCGAGTTCTGGCCGTCCATTCGGATCACGCTGCTGTATGCTGCCTTGTCGCTGCCCATCGGCGTGATTGGCGCGCTGCTGGTCGCCATGCTGCTGAACAATAAAATCAAGGGGATCGGCACGTACCGGACCATCTATTTCCTTCCGGCGGTCATGCCCGAGGTGGCCGTAGCGCTGCTGTGGAGATGGATGTTTAACAGTGAATCCGGCATTATCAACTACGTTCTATCCCCGCTGCTATCTCTATTTGGCATTGATAAGCCCAATTGGTTTGGTGATCCGCATTACGTGATTGGCGCGTTTGTCATTATGAGCTTGTGGGGGATCTTCGGAACCAATACGGTCGTATTCCTAGCCGGCTTACAAGGTGTTCCCAAGAACCTGTACGAAGCCGCTGAAATTGACGGAGCCGGACGATTGGCCAAGTTTGTACACATCACGATTCCGCAAATTTCGCCGGTGATCCTGCTGCAAGTCATCATGGGGATGATCGGAGCATTGCAGATCTTTACGATTGCGATGTTTGTCCGTCCAACTTCGGCCGCCGGCAAATTTATGAACCAGCTGGTGTACGAACGCGGATTCACGCAGCTGCATATGGGCGAGGCATCGGCCATCGCTTGGGTGTTGTTTATCATCATCCTGGTGTTGACGCTGCTCGTGTTCCGTTCCAGCCCGGCGTGGGTTCACTACGAATCGGAACGGCGCTAATAGGAGGTGTAACACATGGAAAATACTTCGACAGCCCGTACTCAAGCCGTCTCCGGCAGAACGTGGAAATGGGTGAACAAGACGATCATATACGTCATCGTCACGTTCTTAGCTGCCGTTATCCTGGTGCCGTTCTTCTGGATGGTGTCGACCGCCCTGCAAGCGGACGGGGATATCTTCGCCTGGCCGCCGCAATGGATTCCAGATCCGCCGCAATGGCATAACTTCGTGGAAGCGTGGACGGCGATGCCGTTTAACCGCTACTTGTTTAACACGATCTTTATCGTGGTGTTGGGGATCATCGCGGAGTTGATCAGCGCCACGATTGTCGCTTATGGATTTGCGCGGTTTCGTTTTCCTGGAAGCGGCTTGATCTTCCTCGTGCTGCTGGCTACGATGATGCTGCCGTTTCACGTCACGTTGATTCCGACGTTCCTGATCTGGCAGAAGTTTGGCCTGGTCGGCCAATTTGACCCGCTTGTCCTGCGGGCGTGGACGGCTTGGGGACCGTTTTATATATTCCTGCTGCGTCAGTTTTTCATGACCTTGCCGCGGGAGCTGGACGATGCGGCTGAGATGGACGGGTCGAATTTCTTCCAGACTTTCGTTTATATCATGCTGCCGCAGGTGAAGCCGGCGTTGCTGGCTGTCGCGATCTTTGCGTTCCGGGGGTATTGGAACGACTTTCTGGGTCCGCTCATCTACCTGTCGGATATGAAGATGTATACGCTGAATGTCGGGATGTATTTCTTTATGGGCGGCGTGAACGAAGCCCCGCAATGGAATTACCTGATGGCCATGTCCACGCTGGTGGCGCTGCCGGTCATCCTGTTGTTCTTTATGGCCCAGCGTTACTTTATCGAGGGCATTACGTTTACGGGCATGAAAGACTAATCAGTCTGAATTTCGGATAGGAGGAACTGCTAGATGACGATGTTGCAAAAGATAGAGATCAATCGCTCCGTGAACAATCCGCTGATTACGCCGAAGGATGTCAAGCCTACCTTCCCGGATTGGGAAGTACTCGGCGTATTTAACGCTGGCGTAGCTGAATATGAAGGAGAAGTGATTCTGCTGCTGCGGGTGGCGGAATGCCCTCGGCAGACCGACCCGCGGTATGTGCTTGTACCGGTGGTGGACGTAAACCGCCAGCCCCGCGGGGCAGAGCCAGCGGTGGAGATTGTAAAAGTCGACCGGGAAGATCCGAACTTCGACTTCTCCGACCCTCGGGTGATTCGCGATCAGCAGGGGACCACGGTGTATTTGACGTCCATCTCCCATTTTCGCGTGGCCCGCAGCCGGGACGGCTTGAACTTTACCATCGACGAGACGCCTAGCGTCTGGCCGGAAGACCCGCTGGAACGCTGGGGGATTGAAGATCCGCGGATTACCCAGTTAGGAGATCAGTATCATATCACCTACAGTGCCGTTTCTGAACGAGGCGTAGCCGTTGGCCGGTTGACGACCACCGACTTCGTGGCGTTCAATCGAGAAGGGCTGATCCTGGCCCCCACGAATAAAGATGTAACCTTGTTCCCGGCAGCGATCGATGGCAAATATTATATGCTTCACCGCCCGGTGCCGGAAAGCATCGGATTGCCGGAGATCTGGGTGGCCGAGTCGCCGGACCTGGAGCACTGGGGGAACCATCGCTTCCTGATGGGGCTGCGCGAAGGGGAATGGGACGGAGCCCGCATCGGCGCGGGATGTGTACCGATCCAAACCGAGGCAGGCTGGCTGATTCTGTACCATGGCGCGGATCAGACGCATCGCTACTGCATGGGCGCAGCCTTGCTGGACCTCAACGATCCAGGCCGGGTAATCGCCCGCATGGAGGAACCGCTGATGGTGCCGGAAGCGGAATATGAGACGAGCGGATTTTTCCACAGTGTGATTTTTGCTTGCGGAGCAATCGTCAAGGGAGAACAAGTGATTATGTATTATGGGGCATCGGACGATTCGATGGCCTGCGCGAGCTTCCGCCTCCCGCAGCTGCTGGAAGCTTTGCAACCACTAAGCTAACGGAAAGGGAATCAGACGATGGCAAATTTTCAGAACAGCGGTGTGTTGTCGTGCGAGAAATTGGTTGAGGCCTACCGCCATAAGGCAAAGGTGAACAAGCCCGGAGAGGCCGTCAAACTGATATTTGAAGGGGTAGGCGAACGGGACGTTTACAATATTTCGGCTCCCTTCGAGGACGAAGGGGAGCTGGTCATTGCCGGACGCGTGGAGCGCCGGGACAGCGAGGAGTCGGAGATTTGGTTTTTTGTTCGCCGCGGTGAGCATTGGGTTCCCCGGGAAGGGGCGCCGGTGTTTGGGCTGCAGGACCCGTTCTTCACTCGCATTGGCGGGGAGCTGGTATTCGGCGGGGTGCAGACGTTCCCGCACCCGGAGCTGGAAGGAGCGCTCAGTTGGCGGACGGTATTTTACAAGGGGCCTCGTCTTCATCAGTTGGAGCTGTTCTTCCAAGGCCCGGACCAAATGAAGGATTTGCGCCTGGTGGAGCTGTCCGACGGAACCATTGGCGTATTTACCCGTCCACAGGGGGAGAAAGGCGGCAGAGGGAAAATCGGCTTCGCGAAAGTGGACCGGCTGGAGGATCTCTCGCTTGAGGTGGTGCAGGAAGCGCCGTTGCTTGACCAATTCCTTGATGAGGAATGGGGCGGCAGCAATGAAATCCATCTGCTGGCTAACGGCAAGCTGGGGGTGCTGGGCCATATTGCCCGCTTCGATGAGCAAGGCGACCGCCATTATTATCCGATGGCCTTCGGGTTTGACCCGGCAACCGGCCAATACACCGATATGGAGATCATCGCCGAACGCGCCGATTTCCTGCCGGGCCCGGCGAAGCGGCCGGATTTAGCTGACGTCGTATTCAGCGGCGGACTTGTCCGTCAAGGCGACGGCAAAGCGACATTGTATGCGGGAATCAGCGATGCGGAAGCGCAGAGCTTGGTGATCGACGATCCGTTTATTAAATTGGAGCAATAAGATAGGATCTAAGCCTCTCTCGGTTGTCGAGAGGGGTTTTGTTTTTTCGTTGAAAAAATAGGAATTGTCGACTACACTAGCGGTAGTCTCTTCTACTTTTTTGTACATCTCTGCTATTACGAACATAGAATACTCATATACGTGATTTCACTTTATTTCGGCAGCGAAAGAGGTGGGGCAGCGATGGGAATTTGGATCGTATTAGCCATCGGATGGATTGCAGGATGGATCCTGTTTCGAGCGGTTGTTGTTCCCGAACGGGAAGAACCTTATCGCAGAGGAGAGAAGGTGTCGGTGATCATTCCGGCGCGGAATGAAGCCGGGAATTTACCGCATCTGCTGGGTTCGTTGCAAAATCAAACCTATCCTCCCGATGAGATCATTGTGGTGGATGATTTTTCGGACGATGGCACCTATGAGGTCGCCGTTAATTATGGAGTTAACGTCATTCGGAACGACGCGCTGCCTCCCGGATGGACAGGGAAAACCTGGGCGGTCTGGAACGGCTACCGGCAATCCACCGGCGACGTGATCGTCTTCCTGGATGCCGACATTCGACTGGCCCCCCGGGCGCTGGAGTCACTGCTGCAGGCGCGGGCTGAGGCGGGCGGTGTGATTTCCGTTGTACCGTTTCATGTCACGGAGAAGTTTTATGAACGTCTGGCGCTCATTACGAATGTCCTGGGCGTATTTGCGTTCACCTCGCCGTTTGAACTGCGCAGCCGGCAAAAAGGGCTCTACGGCTCCTGCATCGTGACGACACGTCGCGATTACGAGGCGATTCAGGGGCATGACAGCATTCGTGCGGAGCTGCTCGACGATTTGAACCTTGGCGCGAAGTTCCGCGAGGCGGGCATTCGCGTGACCAATTTTCTCGGCAGCGGCCTCGTCTCTTTCCGGATGTACCCGAACGGGATTCGCAGCGAGCTCGAAGGGTTCGGGAAAGGTGCGGTGCTAAGCACAGCCAAGCTCCGGCCTGCAACGACACTGCTGGTTGCGGCGTGGCTTCTGGGGCTTATCGGTTCTGAAAGTGCCTTGTTCCTTTGGAACACGGTCTGGGCTTACCCGCTGCTGATCGGGTATGTGCTGTATGCGGTACAGCTGTACTTTCTGGTGCGCTATGTAGGGAAGTTTGGCATAGGGATGCCCCTGCTTCATGTGTTGTCGACCCTCTTTTTCCTCGTGATCCTGATCTATTCGGCCTATCAAGTGGTGTTTCGGGGATCGGTCACCTGGAAAGGCCGGGACGTACAGGTAGGAAGCAGGGGAGATCGATGATTCTCTGGCTGGCAGCGGTGGAGTTCCTGTGCGGGGCTTTAATGTTTTCCTATTGGCTGGGCAAGGCGGCCCGGAAAGATTTACGGCAGGTTGGCGACGGCAACCCCGGCGCGTTTAATCTGTGGCAGTCTGCCGGTTACCATTGGGGATTGGCGGGCATTCTGCTCGATTTTATGAAGGGATATGTGCCGCTAGTCTTCCTGGTCGAATCGGGGATGCTGGGACGCGATTACGGGATGACGCTGGTTGCGGTCGCCCCAATCCTGGGGCATGCCTTTTCGCCCTTCCTTAAATTTAAGGGGGGGAAGGCGATTGCTGTCACCTTTGGCGTGTGGAGCGCCTTAACCCGATTTGAGGCGGCCTTGGCCTATGCGGTGATTCTCGCGGTGCTGCTTGCGGTATTTTCTTTCTATAAGAAGGGAAAATATGCATCTAGGGAAGCCGACGGCTTCCAAGTTGTCGTGGGCATGGCGATGCTGTCCATTTTTCTGCTGGTTGCCGGCTATGCTCGGCCTTACTGGGGGGTCTGGCTGGTAAACCTCATCGTGCTGGGTTTCACCAACCGGCAGGCGATTCGGAGCTTCCTGACCGGGAAGGGCGGCAAGCTGCCTCGCTCCGGGGATGGCGTCACACTGTAATCGCTCCGAATCAGAAACATGGATAAAGTTAGGGACCGAGGTATATATTGGGTTGGAAACAGAAAAGCTATAGGCAACCTGATATGGAAGGAGCAAAGCTGTATGGATGCCACTCTTGGAGCGGATGAAGTTGTCCGCCGTATTAAACAATTGCAGAGTGAAGGCGTTTCGCTGAGCAAGAAGCAGGTCAAGCAGAACGATCCGGAGTTGATGCGCAACGCTTTGTTTTATTTTCCTAGCTGGGAACATGCCGTAAAGAACGCAGAAACCTTATAATACCGCACCTTATTAAACCGATTCGGGTTGGCGAAGTAAAAGCCATGGACCTGGGTCGGTTTTTTATTATTTATTTTCTGGACAAGGGTCGATATGATGAATAGGAGGATAATGTAAGCGATTAAATTGATGAGAAAGCTTGGCGATCCCATGAAAAAATATATCCCCTTCACCTACAAAATGCTGATTCCTTACCTGCTGCTCGTGCTGTTAACGGACGTGATCATCGGCTACGTGTCGTACACGATGCTGACGGAATCCCGGACGGAGATGGCCGAGACGAATATCCGCACCGGAATGGAGCAGGCCCGGAATAACATTCGTTACCAAATGGACGAGATCCAGCGGATGTCGGATACCCTGTTTGGCAATCTCGCCTTTCAACGAGCGATGCAAACCAAAGGGGAGCCGTACGACATTTATCTGGTTATGCTGGATGAGATCGTTCCGGAAATTACGGCGCCGCTCAAGCTGTTTGGCAACCATATTCGGCTGATGCTGTATACGCTGAACAGCGATCTGTATATCGTTTCGGGCGATAATTTGGAGGAGCCGATTCACCGCAGTGACTATTACATTCTGCCGTTTGAGGACATTCAGGACAGCGCCTGGTATCAACAGTTTAAAGATTCCGAACGGGATAATATCTGGCTGCAGATCGACACCGATCAGCGGTTGGGGAACATCTCTCATATCCGCCGCCTGGTCTCATATAGCGGGAACATGACCGTGATCGGATATGTCCGCATCACCGCTTCCCTCGACGATTTGTTTGGCGATTTCTCCACGTTTCCTGTCGAGCAAGGGATTACGGTACGCCTGATTGATTCTGCGTCAGACGGGGCCTTGCTCTATCAGCGGGGGAATGCGGAAATGGACGCCCAGCGGGGGAAATATCTGAGTCTGCATGAACCGATTCCCGGCACCGATTTTGTGATTGAGGCGCTGGTTCCGAAGGCGTACTTAACGAAGGATGCAGGCAGGCTGCAGCGGGTGATTTTTACCGTGTGCGGCATCAGTTTTATCTGCATGGCTTTCATTGGGTTTATTGTGGCTCGGCTGTCCGGACGAAAGATGAAACGCATCGTTTGGCTCGTCCGTTCCTTTCAGGAGGGGAACTTCCAGAAGCGGATTCGTTTCTCCGGTAACGATGAGTTTGTACATATTGCCGATGCATTTAACGTGATGGCCGCCAATATTCAGGGGCTGATCAACAGCGTGTACGTGCAAGGCATCCAGAAGAAGCAAGCGGAGCTGGAGGCGTTGCAGGCGCAGATGAACCCGCATTTTCTATACAACACGCTGTCGACAATCAGCAGTTTGGCTAATCTCGGCGAGACCTCCAAGGTCACCGAGATGGTGCAGGGCTTGTCACGATTTTATCGGCTGACCTTAAATCAAGGGAACGTCTTTACACCGCTGAAACACGAGTTGAAGCAGGTGGAGACGTATCTGGGTATTCAGCGGGTCAAATACGCCGGGGCTTTCTCTGTCCACGTCGACGTGGATCCCGAACTGCTGCAGGTGCAAGTGATGAAGCTGATCCTGCAGCCGTTCGTGGAGAATACGTTTAAGCATGCCTGGTTTGGCGAATCGATTGCGATCGTCATTAAAGGGAAGCGGCGGGGCGATGACCTGGAGTTGAAAGTGATCGATAACGGGATTGGGATGAGGCCGGAGACGGTGCAGCGTTTGCTGATTGGTCCAAGCCCATCCGGCGGCTACGGGGTGAAGAATGTCGATGCGCGGATCAAGCTCCGCTACGGCGACAAGTACGGGATTCGCATCGCCAGCGTTTACGGGGGCGGAACGACGGTCCAAATCATCCTTCCGGCGAACCCGGGGGCGCTTCCATCCTTGGAATAACCTCGGTATTCGGCGCACTTGAGACAATAAATCGGTGAATTTGTATAGGTTTTCATTGCAAACCGATATATTCAGCGGAACGAGCGATAAGTATGCTCGAGATAAGAAGTAAACTTACGAGAAGGAATGACGGCCATGGAGATTAACGTATTACTTGTCGACGACGAGGCGGTCGATCTCGAGTGGCTGCGGCGCAGAGTGCTGGGCAGCGGGCTGAACCTGCAGGTAACGGCGACGGCCAATAACGGCTTTAATGCGCTTAAGGCGATGGAGCAGGAGCGAATCGATCTGATTCTGTCCGATATCCGCATGCCAATCATGTCAGGCATTGAATTCGCCCGTAAGGCCAAGGAGATTCAGCCAAGTGTCAAAATCGTTTTTATCAGCGGGCACGAGGACTTTGAGTACGCCAAGGAAGCGATCAAGATCAGCGCGTCGGCTTATTTGCTGAAGCCTGTGGAAGATCAGGAGCTGTATAAAATGCTGGGTGAGCTCTGCGCGACCATCGAGCGCGAACGGGATCAGGATCGCACATTTACGGAAGCGTTGACGCTCGTGAATGAGGAGTTGTTGCTGCGTTGGTTGAACGAGATCTCCCCGGAGCAGGTCGAAGGGCATATTCGCGGGTATTTGCAGACCCTGTTTAAAACAGGAACCGCAGCAGCCCTCGTTGAAATCGACGATCTGGAATGGAAGACCGGGGATTTGCCGGAGGAGGAGCGACGCAAGCAAATTCAGAAGGTGATGGCGTTTATCCAGCATTTTACGACGGAGATGAAGCTGGGCACGTTCATCGTCAGCCAACCGACGCGGTTTCTCCTGTTGGCTTCTGTACCGGAAACGGCGTTCCTGGAGCTGCTGGAGGAGCTGATCCGGGCGGTCCGAGGAATCTCCCCCTTCTCCGTGACCGTTGGGGTAGGCAGCTTCGCACGGGATGAAGAAGCGTTGCGGGCGTCCTACCGCCAGGCGCAAGCGGCGCTTAGCGCCAAGTGGCTGGTCGGCAAGGACCGGTTGATCCACGAAGCTCGGGTGTATCCGGGCGAAAGCCGATTTGCCAGTGCACGAACGGACGAGATTCTCCGGCGGATGTTAAAGGCGATTCTAAGCTATGATCTCGTGACGATTGACGACTGCTTGCTGGAGCTGTTTTATCAAGGTTCCCCGCTGGCCCAGAAGAACGATGTGTACGATCTCATCATCCGCATCACCACCCAGCTGCATGCCGATCTGCGTGAGATCAATGAAAATCTGTATGAGCTGTTGAAGTGGGATACGCACCAGCCGGTGCTGCTGTTCCAGTTCGAGACGATTCACGATATTACGTCTTGGCTGCGGAAACGCTTCTTTGAGTTGTCCGAGCTGTTGTACGTCAAGAAGCAGAAGCAGAAACGCAAGCTGATTCAAGATATTATGGCCTATGTCGAGAGCAATCTGGAGCAAAAAATGACGCTGAAAGACGTCGCGGCCCGCTTCGATTTTACGCCAAACTACCTCGGCTTTTTGTTTAAGGAAGAAACGGGCCGGCATTTCAGCGATTACTTGAACGAGCTGAAGACCAAGCGCATCTGCGAGCTGCTGACCGATCCTACCTTGAAGATCTATGAAATCGCTGAACGGATGGGCTATAGAAATATCATTTATTTCAACCGGCAATTCAAGCAAGCTACCGGGATGACGCCCGGGGAATATCGCAAAACGCATAAGATCTGATAAGGTCGGGGCCGTAATCCCCGCTGCGTTCTTGGCGGCCTGGGCTAGCGGACATGACGGACGTTATTGACCTGATGGTGCTCGCATTTCCTTTTTAACGGACTGAGGATACCTTATTTCATATATTTTTGAGCAAATTGCTGTCATAGGGCCGATTTAAGGGTGCTGGAGTCCGTTAGCATGGGAAATCTCCGGGAAATGAGCCCATAAGGTTATTACGGTCCGTTACGATGCGGCGCACGAGTCTCGCTAGTTACTGCACACTACACACCCACTGTTACTGGTCACCCGACAATGGGGTGGCCTGCCCCCTTTCATTGGTTTCTGACCTCGTCTCTCCATGATTTAGCGGTAGGCGGGGTTCTTTTTTTTGTGAATTTTTGGATTATCGTGGAATTTGTATTAGTTTTTGTTGTTTCACTGAATCCCGAATGAAACCGCTCCCCTCTATACTGTGAGATAAAGAGACAACCAAGAGGGGAGTTCGAGACATGAAGCGAAGCGGATTCTGGAACGACGTGAAGAAGTATAAGGTTCTGCTGCTCATGCTGACGCCGGCCGTCCTGTTCTTCCTGCTGTTCGCCTATGTGCCGATGGCGGGGATTGTCCTGGCCTTCAAACAATACAACTACACCGGCGGAGTGTTCGGAAGCCCCTGGAACGGACTGGACAACTTCCGGTTTTTCTTCGACTCCGGGGACGCCTGGCGGGTTACACGCAATACGGCTTTGTATAACATTGCGTTTATTGTGGTAAACAACGCGGTGCAGATTTTTGCGGCAATCCTGCTGTTTGAGGTGGCGGGGAAATGGTTTCGCAAAATCACGCAAACGGTGATGTTTCTGCCGTATTTTATCTCCTGGGTTGTCGTGGGGGCGATTGCATATAACTTGTTCAATTACGATTATGGTACGATCAACGTGCTTCTGAATGCAATTGGCCTGGAATCGATTGATATCTACAATACGGCTGCCTATTGGCCGGTGATTCTCGTCATCGTATCGGCCTGGAAGACGCTGGGTTACGGAACGATTATGTACCTGGCGGCGATCACGAGCATTGATACGGAGATGTATGAAGCCGCTGAGATCGATGGGGCGAACGTCTTTCAACGAATTCGCAAAATCACGATTCCGAACCTTTATCCGACGCTGATCATTTTGGTACTGCTGGCGATCGGGAATATTTTCCGCGGGGACTTCGGCATGTTCTATAACCTGGTTGGCAACAACGGCCTGCTGTTCTCCTCAACGGATGTTATCGACACCTTCGTGTTCCGGATGCTCACAACTTCGAACGAGATTGGGATGTCCGCCGCAGCGGGATTCTATCAATCGATATTGGGCTTCGCGACGATTATGCTGGCGAATTATGCTGTGCGGAAATACGATAAGGACCGCGCTTTGTTCTAAGCGGTTTGTCAACACAATCGCGATGGTCAACAAGAATGAAACGAGTGGAGGTTAACGCTGATGAGTACGATGGCTCCCGATCTGCAGCCGGTCACGAAGCCGGCAGCTTCCAAACCCAAACCGACCGACCGTCTGCTGATGCAGATCATCGGATATGTGGCTTTGACTTTGCTGGCGGTGTTTTGTCTTTTTCCTTTCATATTGGTTCTCTCTTCTTCGTTGACGGACGAGAGCAAGATCATTGAGGACGGGTTCCAGCTGATCCCGACGTCCTTCTCTCTGGAAGCCTACGGCATCCTGTTCAAGTACCCGCAGGAAATGTTGAAGGCGTACGGCGTGACGATTTCCGTTACGCTGCTGGGCACGCTGTTCGGGTTGTTTTTGACCTCGATGACGGCCTATGTGCTGGCGCGCAAGGATTTCAAATGGCGCAGCCATTTCTCCTTCTTCTTCTTCTTCACGACACTGTTCAGCGGCGGGCTTGTCCCGTGGTACTTGCTGATTGTAAACTACCTGGATCTGAAGGATACGTTACTTGTCCTGATTCTGCCGATGCTGATGAACGTCTTCTACATCATCGTAATGAAGTCATTTATGAGCAGCATCCCGGAGGCGATTATCGAATCGGCCAAAATCGACGGGGCGGGCGATTTCCAAATTTATTTGCAATTTGTGATTCCGTTGTCGAAGCCGGCGCTGGCCACGATTGGGCTGTTTATCGCCTTGGGGTACTGGAATGACTGGTATAACGCGCTCTTGTTTATCTCCAATTCCGACCTGATGCCGCTGCAGTATTACTTGTACCGTTTGCTTGGCAACATGGACGGCATGCGCAAGGCGATGATGGCGGCAGGTGCCGTCGTCTCCTCCGACATCCCGACGGAGAGCTTAAAGATGGCGATGACCATCGTAGCCACCGGACCGATTATGATCGCCTATCCGTTCATCCAACGTTACTTCGTGCAAGGCTTAACGATTGGCGCTGTCAAAGGGTGACCTCGGGGCAACCCGGTTATCACATAGAGGAGTTTTTTCTATACCAAATCATTTGTAGGGGGAATAATCGTCATGAAACTGAAGAAGAAAACAACGTTTCTTGTGGCTATGGTGCTGGCGTTAATGACTTTGCTATCCGCTTGCGGCGGCGGGAACAATAACGCAGGCAGCGCCAACACCCCGGACGACGCAGCTTCAAATAACGCAGCAGCTTCGAACAATGCGTCGGCCAATACGGCAACCCCTGGGGCAGTGGATACGTCTCAAGAAGTTACGCTGAAGCTGTTGATGATCGGCAGCAAACCGGCGGATTATGACGAGGTATACGGCGAGCTGAACAAGCTGCTGAAAGAGAAAATTAACGCAACCGTTGAGACCGAATTTTTGGATTGGGCGGACTGGACCCAGAAATACCCGTTGAAATTTGCAGCGAACGAAGATTTTGACATCGCTTACACCGCGAACTGGGCTTTCTACAATGACCAGGTGTTAAAGGGTGGATTCCTTGAGCTGACCGAGGAAATGCTCCGGACTTACGCACCGAAGACCTGGGAAGCAATGCCGCAAGCCTCTTGGGATCAAGCCAAAGTGAACGGCAAGCTGTACATGGTGCCCAACAACAACCAGGAAGTGACGGACAAGGTTGTTCTGATTCGCGAAGACCTGCGCAAGAAGTACAATCTCGAACCGGTGAACAGCCCGGAAACCTACGCCGCTTATCTGAAAGCGATCGGAGCGGGCGAGAAAGGCATCAGTCCATTCGGCGCAAAGCCAGCTGACGGCTGGAAATGGCATGAGCTGGACCAAATTTTGCTGGAACAACAAAATGAATGGAATCTGGTCGATTACAACTTCCCGCTGGCTTACAAATTGGACGATCCGGCAGGGAAAGTGTTCAACGTGTACGACACGCCGGAGTTTACCGAACTGATCAAATATTATAAAGACTTGGCGGATAACAACGGTTGGTCGAAGAACATTGTGAGCAACAAAAACGACGTGTTCCAGGACATCAAAGCCGGCAAAACCTCCTCGTATGCGCAAAACCTGGGAACGATCTCCAGCAACGTTGGTGAAATCCGCCGCGACAAGCCGGAGATGGAAGTCACCGTTGCCGACTTGACGCCGGATAAGAAGAAAATCGGAGCGATCTCCACGCAGAACGGGTTGGCGATTCATGCCACGTCTAAAAACGTCGAGCGTTCGCTGATGCTAATCGACCTGCTGCAAAACGATAAAGAAATCCATGATCTGACGATGTACGGCATCGCCGGCAAGCACTACGAGCCGTTGGGTGAAGACAAATACAATCCAGGCCCAAGCTTCAACAACTACAACCTGTCGGGCTACTCCGTATGGGGGTGGAACTCACTGCTGAACCGCACCGACGCTTCCTATCCGGAAGAAGGCAACCAAATGCTGGCGGATTGGCAGCCTAAAGTTTATCACTTCCCGCTGGAAACCTTCGTCTTTGACGACACCAAGGTGAAGAACGAAGTCGCAAACGTAGGCAACGTCATGCTGCGCTATGCGATCCCGCTGGAGTACGGCCTGATCAAAGACTTGGAGAAAGGGCAAGCGGACCTGAACAAACAGTTGAAGGCAGCCGGGTTGGATAAGATTCAACAAGAGCTGCAAAGCCAAATCGACGCATTCCTTGCCGCTCAAAGCCAATAAGCAGGTGAGGGTGACAGGAGGGGACGCCCGTCCCCTCTTTTTCATTCAACGTAATGTTGTGTTAGAAGAAGCAGGATTGAATGAGCGTGATGGGATGTGACCTCGAAGGTTACAGGATGCGCGATTGCGCGATTGAGCGTGCCGAACTGTAAAAGTACATTTCATTTGGTGAAAAGTCCCCTTTATTCAGTGTCTGAAATGTAAAAGTACATTTGGTATGAGACGATTGAGGCTAAAAAGGGTGGATTGGGCTGAATTCAACTGCACTTTTACATTTGAAAGGCCGCTATAAGGGGAATTTGGCGAAAATGGACTGCACTTTTGCATTTCGTAACGGTAGTTCGCTGCAAAGCACATGAGAATGACATCAACATCAATACAGATCAGAAACGGGGAGGAGTTATTTCGATGAGTAGAAGCTCAAAACCGATGAAGTTTCCGCCAATCAGCGACAAACTGCCGGTCTTTATGCACGGTGCCGACTATAACCCTGACCAATGGCTCCATGATCCGCAGGTGCTGGCGGAGGATATCCGGCTGATGAAGCTGGCCCATTGCAATGTGATGTCGGTGGGGATCTTTTCCTGGGCTTCGCTAGAGCCGGAGGAAGGCGTCTACCGGTTTGAATGGCTGGACCGCGTGCTGGACACGTTTGCTGAGAACGGTATCTACGCCTGGTTGGCGACGCCAAGCGGCGCTCGGCCGGCCTGGATGTCGGAGAAGTATCCGGAGGTGCTGCGCGTCGAGAAGAACCGGGTGCGCAACCTCCACGGCATGCGTCATAACCACTGCTTTACGTCCCCGGTCTATCGGGAAAAAGTGACCCAGATGAATACCCGGCTGGCGGAGCGCTATTCCAGTCATCCGGCCGTGGTAGGTTGGCACGTATCCAACGAATACGGAGGAGAATGTCACTGCGACTACTGCCAAGACGCTTTCCGCGAATGGCTGAAACGGAAGTATGGCACGCTTGAAGCGCTCAACCACGCGTGGTGGACGAACTTCTGGAGCCATACGTATACCTCCTGGTCGCAGGTGGAATCCCCGGCACCTCACGGGGAAATGATGGTGCATGGACAGAACCTTGACTGGCGTCGGTTTGTGTCCGACCAGACGATTGACTTCTACAAGCATGAGATCAAGCCGCTCAAACAAATCAATCCGGATTTGCCCTGCACAGTAAATATGATGGACCTGTTCTACGGGTTGGATTATCGCGAGTTTGCGAAAGCTGTGGACGTCATTTCCTGGGACGCTTATCCGATGTGGCATGAGGCCGAATCCGATGCGGGGGTTGCTTCCTGGTTTGCATTTAACCACGACTTGTTCCGCTCCTTGAAGCAGAAGCCGTTTATGCTGATGGAGAGCACGCCGTCACTGACGAACTGGCAGCCGGTCAGCAAGCTGAAGCGGCCGGGTATGCACAAGCTGTCCTCGTTGCAGGCAGTAGCCCATGGGTCTGACACGGTTCAATACTTCCAATGGCGCAAAAGCCGCGGCTCCAGCGAAAAATTCCACGGTGCGGTCATCGATCATGTCGGCCATGAGCACACGCGCGTGTTCGCGGATGTTGCTTCGCTTGGCAAGACGCTGTCGGAATTAACGGAGATTCTGGGGACCACCGTTCCGGCGGAAGCAGCCATCCTGTTCGATTGGGATAACCGCTGGGCCATCAATGACGCCCAAGGACCGCGTAACAAAGGCATCCATTATGAAGAGACCGTCATGCAACAGTATCGCGCGTTGTGGGAGATGGGCGTGCCAACGGATATCATCGGCTCGTTTGACGACTTCAGCGGCTACAAGCTGCTGGTTGTGCCGATGGCGTATTTACTCCGAGAAGAAACCGGAGCGAAGATGGAGCAGTTCGTTAAGAACGGCGGCACCTTGTTCGTCACGTATTGGTCCGGCATCGTCGACGAGAATGACCTGTGCCATCTGACCGGCTTCCCGGGGCCGCTGCGCAAGGCGGTAGGCGTGTGGGCGGAGGAAATCGACGGCCTGCATGACCATGACCGCAACGCGTTGATTCTGGAAGACGGGAATCCGCTGGGCTTGAGCGGGACGTATGAGATCCATGAGCTATGCGAGCATATTCACGCGGAAGGCGCTAAGGTGATTGGCGTCTATCGCGACGACTTCTACGCTGGGAAGCCGGCTTTGACAGTGAACGAGCTAGGCCAAGGCAAAGCGTATTATTTAGCCGCCCGCGTCAGCGATCCCGCTTTCTACGAAGCGTTCTACGGCAAGCTCGTGCAAGATGCCGGCGTGCGCCGGACGCTGGATACCGATCTGCCAGCGGAAGTCACCGCACAGTTGCGCACGGACGGTCAGCACGATTACGTCTTCGTGCAGAATTTCTCCGGCCGCACCGCCCGCGTCGAGCTCGACCGCCGCAGCTACACCGATGCCGAAACCGGCCTAACCGTGAGCGGCTCCATCGAGCTGCCGATTAACGGCATCGCGATTTTGAAGCGGGAGGCGGTTCTTCAATCATCGTTATAATAATAAAACCCTATTTTCCATATACGCGGAAAGTAGGGTTTTATTTATGGCTTATGCACTAGGACAGTTGGAGCCTATTTTTCGGAAATCAATTTCATGAAGACTTGGACATTAAAGTCGTCATATTGCACCAGCCATCGCTCGTTTACGAAAGTCATCATCAACTCGCCTTCTAACGGAACTCGGTTGCTTTCGCGGCCTTCCGAGTTTGTCAGTAGTAGATTTACAGTGTATTCGATGGTGACATTGTTCTCATCTTGCGCTTTAATGCGGGTTTGCAAATCATCAGGTTTGATGGACAGCTGCGTATCCGCAGCAACTCTTAAAGGTAAAATGGTGATTCGATTGTTAACCTGTTTTTCGTAAAACGATTCCGTTAAAAAAGGTTTGATCGCTTCGTTTCGCTTCTGAATGGATTCGGCAGACAACAGATCCTCAGTAAAGTCAACTTTATATTCGGTCGTTTTATAGGCTTCGGCTGTTTTCATCGCATCGTCAGTTTTAGGCTGGGGTTCATTACAACCAGTGATGAGCAATAGGAAGCATGCCAGTATACTTATTAACCACGGGAGTTTTTGCATTAAATTCTCCCCTTTTTTTCGCTCGTATTAAATAAAATTTCCATAATTAACAATAAACGTTCTGCTTGGTGTTGTCAAATTAGGCTCGAAAATATTACTTTAATAGTTATTCGCTATTATTCTATTTAATCTCTGTAGAACAATATTTTAGTAGAAAAACGTTTAATCCGGATTAGCGTTTTTTAACTTAAGAACATGCTTAACAAAAAGCTTATGTCACTCAAGGATGTGCGGACATAAGCTTTTTTTTTGCTTCTCCCCAAAATGTAAACGTTGACATTCGCTGGATAACCGATTATTGTGATGAAAACGAAGTAAAATGTTTGGAATAAAACAATACTTTGCTATTACTTTGAAATGAATCTCGTAATACTTAGGAGGGGAATTATGGGGAATCAAACGTTTGTAAATCCAATCCTGTCAAACGGTGCGGACCCTTGGGTCGTTCGGCATCCCGATGGAAGCTATTACATGATGGTGACCTTGGGCGACCGCATCGCTCTTTGGCACAGTCCAACCTTGAGCGGACTTGGGAATGTTCAACCGAAGACCGTGTGGACGCCTGAGCCAAACGGCCCCTATTCCTTCAATCTGTGGGCGCCGGAACTGCATCTCATCGATGGACGCTGGTATATCTACTATACAGCTAATGACGGCGGCGGGGACGCAACGCGACGCATCTGCGTGCTTGAACTTGCGGGCGATGATCCGATGAACAACGAGTGGCAGTTTAAAGGCGTGGTGAACACGGAGTTCCCAGGGTTAGACGGAACTGTCATCCAACATCAAGGGGAGTTGTATTTCTTTTATTCCGGTTATGGCCATTTTCCGGATTACGGCTCAGCGGTTTACGCTGCTCGAATGACCAATCCTTGGACGTTAACCGGTCCAAACGTGCTGATTACAGCCCCAACGGAGCCGTGGGAGAAGCAAGGCGGGATGGCGATTAACGAGGGCCCGATCTTGTTGCGGCGCAACGGCTGGATCTTCCTTGTCTTCTCGGCCAGCGCGACGTGGTCGGACGATTACGGTCTCGGCATGGCGCGGATCCCGGAGACCGCAGATCTGCTGGATGCGAAGTCCTGGATCAAGGAAGAAGGCCCGGTCTTTGCCAAAAATCCTTCCGCTGGAGTGTATGCGCCGGGACATAACAGCTTTACCGTATCTCCCGACGGCTCCGAGGATTGGATCGTCTACCATGCCTATGATTACTCGGAAGCAGAGCGGCCTCGCTCCGCTGGATCTCCCCGCAGCACAAGACTCCAAAAATTTGGTTGGCAAGCCAACGGGATGCCGGATTTTGGGGTTCCTGTCGGCACGGGCATGCCCATTCTGCGGCCTGCCGGAGAATAAAGGACGCGATATTAATTACAGTTTTTTTGAAACTAATAGTTTATTTTGAAACATCAAGTTATTTTATTAAAAAAATCGTGATCTTCTTAAATGAAAGCGTTGACATACCATCAAGCGCGGATTATAATCAACGCAAAGATACAAAATTATTGTAATAAAACAATAATATCATTTTTGGATGAGAGATTTGATGACAGAGGGGGTTGAACCAATCCGAAAAGGGCGATGAGTGCAAGCGGAACTATCGGGGGTTGTTGCTTTTGAAATCATTAATCGGGAGGTTCATATGAATAACAAGTCCAAACGTATTTTAAGTTTTCTGTTTGTTTTTATTCTTGCAGTCTCCATGATTACAGCTTGCAGCGGCGGCGGTTCAAACAAGGCGGACAACAGCAATAACACCAGCGAGAATACGGCGGAAGAACAACAGAAGGTTGAAACCACGTTTACCGACATCAGTCAGGATATTCGCGGGAACACATCACCAACTCCAGAGCAAATTAACGAAGTGAATACGACGCTGAATGATACGTATTTGGGTGATATTTTTGACGAGAAGATTCCAAACGACTACTCTGCTTATCCCTTCAAGGAAGAAGTGACGCTGGATGTCTGGATGCCGGCGAATCGCAACATTCCGGATATGAACAATCATGCGATCCAGAAGCAAGTGGAGAAACTGACGGGGATTAAAGTCAACTTCATCACTCCGCCGGTAGGACAGGAAGCGGACGCCTTTACCTTGATGATGTCCTCCGGAGATTTACCGGACATTATCATCGAGCCTGGCCGGTACCCTGGTGGCTTCGAGGCAGGCGTTAACGATGGGGCGTATTTGGATCTGACCGATTTGATGGAGAAATATGCTCCGAACTATTCGGCTTGGCGCAACTCCGATGAGACAAGAAGAAAAACGACGGTCACCGACAGCGGCAGACTGCTTGGCTTCTACGGCATTGCTCCTTACTCGGAGTGGATGTGGTTCGGGATGCTGATCAAGCAGGAGGCGCTCGATAAGATAGGGCTTCCAATACCGGAAACGATTGACGAATGGCATACCTTCTTGACCAAAGCGAAGGAAGTGGGATACAGCGAGCCGCTGAACTATGGCTCCAACTATGGTCAGATCTTTACCGGGATCTTAAACGGTGCATATGGCGTGTGGGATTGGACCTTCCTGGACAGCAACGGCAAAGTCGCCTGGGGTCCGGCACAACCCAAGGCCAAGGAATACCTCGCCATGATGCAGCAATGGAACAAAGAAGGGCTGCTCAACAAAGACTGGGCGACAGCGGACTTCAACCAAAGAATGGCCAGCGCCATTTCCGACAAAACCGCAGTCATGATGGACTCGCCGGACACGATGTGGAGCTACTGGAAGGAACAAAATGATATCGATTTTGTGGGAGCGCTGAACCCTGTGCTGAACAAGGGCGATAAATCTGCAACCACGTACAAGAACTTTAAACGGACAGGTACGGAAGCTGCCATCACGACCCAATGTGATAACGTTGAAGCGGCCATGGCTTGGTTGGATTTCGCCTACACCAAGAAAGGCTGGGAAATTTATAACTACGGCGAATACGGCACGGTGCACCTGATTGATGAGAACGGCAAGCCTTATTATCCGGAAAACAGCTTCATGTACAACGACCCGGATGGACAGCCGGTAGCGGTAGCGCTTGATAAATATCGCAGACATATCTGGCCGGACATTCGCGACGAGCATAACTCCAACCCGCTGATCGTAGCGAAAGGCAGCTATTCCGGCGAAATTCGGAAATATTGGACCGAGAACATGGATACGAGCGCAGCGATGCCTCCGATTTCGTTTACGAAGGAGGAAGCTTCACGGGAGGCCGAGCTGGGGAACCAGTTGTCTACGCTCCGGGGTGAATATTTTGCCAAAATCATCAAAGGCGAGTTGCCGGTAGATGCGTACGACAAGTTCTTGGAAGAAGCGAAGAAGATGGGGCTGGACGAATTCCTGAGCATTCATCAGGCGGCATTGGATCGTTACAACAGCAGATAATCGCCGTTTGGCCTAAAGATTAAGCAGGTAATAACGAGGGTGACCGGGCTGGTTAAAGCTTGGGCCCCTCGTTATTGTTTCAGAGAATTCGGAATAAGAAGAGTAGGTGATGCGTTCATGGAGATCGTCCGTAAATCAAGGAAACTCGCTCCTTCCTCAGAGGCTCCGAAACCAAACCGAACCCGAATCCGGATCAAAAAAGATCTGCGAAAGAACTGGTTTGTGTATTTGCTTGCCATTCCAGTGGTCGCTTGGTTCCTGGTTTTTTGTTACGGTCCGATGTGGGGAGTGCTTATCGCATTTAAGGATTATAAGCCGTTGCTGGGGTTTGCTCAGAGCGATTGGGTAGGGTTAAAGCATTTTATCGATTTTTTTCAGGGGCCGTACTTCTGGAGGGTGACCAAGAATACGCTTCTCCTTAATGTGTGGGGGATCGTGTTTGGATTCACGGCACCGATCATTTTGGCGTTATTACTGAATGAGATTCGAGACGGAAAGTTCAAGAAAACCGTTCAAACGATTACGTACATGCCCCATTTTATCTCCTTGGTGGTCGTGTGCGGGATCATTCATATCTTTACGGCGGATGAAGGCATTGTTACCCAAGTGTTGCAATGGATCACAGGGAAGGATTATACCTCGCTGTTGGGATACTCCGGCTTTTTTAGGCCGATCTATACATTTTCCGGGATATGGCAGAACATCGGCTGGGACAGCATTATTTATCTAGCTGCGATGAGTTCGATCGATCCGGCATTGTATGAGGCGGCGGAAATTGACGGCATTGGTCGAGTCAAAAAGATGTGGTACATTACGCTGCCGCAAATTACGCCGATTATCGTGATTCTGTTTATTTTTGCGGTTGGCGGATTGATGGCGTCCGGATACGAAAAAATTATTTTGCTCTACAACCCGCTTATTTACGATACGGCAGACGTCATCGCCTCTTATGTCTATCGCAGGGGCTTGCGCGAAGCCAGTCTCAGCTTCTCCACCGCGGTTGGCTTGTTTAGCGCCGTGATCAACTTTGCGTTGCTGTGGGTAACGAACCGAATCGCCCGGCGCACTTCGGAAGTGAGCTTATGGTAGAAAGGGGGATGACCATGTCCAGTCGGAAAAAGCTGAGAAGACGAAAAAACTGGAAGCCGATGACGACCGGGGATCGCGTGTTTGAAGTCATGAACTACATTCTGCTCACCGCGATTACGTTAATTTGCTTCTATCCCTTGCTGCATATTTTGCTGGCCTCGGTCAGTAACCCGACAGCGCTGATGGCGCACAGCGGGCTGTTGCTGAAGCCGCTTGGATTTACGCTGGACGGATACAAGCTGGTCTTTAAAGACAACAGCCTGCTGGTTGGTTACAAAAATACGATCATCTACGTAGGTCTAGGTACGCTGGTGAATATGGTCATGACGATCATGGGCGCTTTTGTCCTGTCGAGAAAAGATCTCTATTTCAAAAACTTCATCATGATTCTGATTACGATCACGATGTTCTTTGGCGGCGGGTTGATTCCCTGGTTTCTGTTAATGAAAGATATCCATTTATATAACAACCTGTGGGCGATGATTTTACCGACGGCGCTCAACACGTGGAATATCATTATTTTAAGAACGAGCTTCCAGTCGCTGCCGGCGGAGCTGGAAGAGGCTGCAACGATCGATGGGGCGAGCCAGGCGGCCATCTTGATTCGGGTGATCCTCCCGTTGTCCAAGGCGACGTTAGCCGTTATTTTTCTGTACTATTTGGTGGGGAACTGGAACTCCTGGTTTAACGCGATGGTCTTGTTGAAGGATCGGGAGCTGTTCCCGCTGCAGCTATTAATGAAGGAGATCTTGGTCGCCAACGATTCCACGGCTACCACCATTGGCAGTGCGGGCGGCGTCGTCATCGACAGTGCCCAGAGCTCGACCGCCTTCCGGGAACTGGTGAAATATTGTGCGATCGTTGTATCCACGGTGCCGATTTTGTGCGTGTATCCGTTCTTGCAGAAGTATTTTGTTAAGGGTGTTTACGTCGGATCAATTAAAGGGTGAGCGAAGAGAGATGGAAACAGGAAAATTCGGAAAAGCGCTGTTGCCTGCCATTTGTCTGTTTCTATTGGCGCAGGTCGGTTGTGCCGGATCTGATGCTAAGGGTGACGAGCGGGATGATTTTTATAATTTACTGATGCAGGACGGGGCAGATCCTTGGATGTATAAACATACCGATGGGTATTATTACTTCACGAAAACCACCGGCAGTGACGTGACAGTATGGAAATCCGCCAGCATAACGGGGATGGATGGTGCTCCCCGGCGAGTGATTCCAACGGGCGGCCACAACATATGGGCTCCCGAGCTCCATTATATTCATGGGGCTTGGTATATCTACTACGCCATGGATGACGGGGATAACGTGAACCATCGGATGTACGTAATGGAGAATACTTCGGCTGATCCTTTACAAGGCGTCTGGAAGCAAAAAGGGCAAATCACCGACACTACCAACCGTTGGGCGATCGATGGGACCGTTCTGCAGGTGAACGGGGAGCTGTATTTTATTTGGTCTGGTTGGGAAGGGAAGGAGAATATCCGTCAAAATCTCTACATCGCCCATATGAGCAACCCTTGGACAATTGACTCAGAGCGAGTGGAGATTTCCCGGCCGACGTATGCTTGGGAAACGAATCATTCGCCCCAAGTGAATGAAGGTCCGCAGGTGGCGATTCGAAACGGCATCATTAATCTGGTCTACTCGGCGAGCGGGAGCTGGACGAATGACTACTGTCTGGGATTAATTACGGCCGATGTAACCCGTGATTTGCTTGATCCGGCTTCCTGGCATAAAAGAGAGGAGCCGATTTTCGTGTCCGGCAACGGACTGTACGGCCCGGGACATCATTCCTTCACCACGTCACCTGACGGGACGGAGGATTGGATTGTATATCACGTGGCGAAATACAAGGATGCCGGCTGGAACCGGGAGGTGCGGATGCAGCCTTTTACTTGGAACGCGGACAACACCCCGAATTTAGGGGTTCCGGCGGATCCGAACCTCCCGTTGTCTTTGCCATCCGGAGAGGTGAGCCGCGTCCGCTATGAAGCGGAGAAGGGGCAGCTTGGGGGCGGTGTGACTGTGCTGGAGAATCCTGAGGGCTCCGGCGGAAAAAGCGTTGGGCGGTTTGAGCAGAAAGACAGCTACGCGGAGTATTCCATCCAAGCTTCGGCAGGAGAGTACCTCTTGCTGGCGCGAACTGCAAACGGGAGTGCTGCCGGAGAAATGGCCTATTTTGACTTGAGCGTTGATATAGGGACTTCCGTTACCGCAGCGGTTCACCCGAAGGGGTGGAACAACTGGGGGGTGTCCACCGCCAAAATTCAGTTGAAGGATGGGGTGAACAAGCTGCGATTCACGAAGAATCGCGGGGAGTTTGAATTGGATTGTTTTGACCTGTTGCCGTTGAAGATTCCGGAATCGTGATAACTTTTATGAATCTTGATTTATTCCAGCTTTGTGTAGTAAAGTCAAGAAAGTAAGATCATTATTTGGGAATACGGATACGGAGGTTCCTATGCTGGAAGTCGGGATACACGAACCGGATAAGTTGGTTCAAGTGGCGCACGCGCTCTCTACACGGTCTCGCGTAGACATTCTTCGTCTGCTCAACACGCGGAGCATGAATATCATTGAGCTTGCCGAGACGCTGGAACTTCCGGTGTCTACGGTGGCAAACAACGTTAAGATCCTGGAAGCGGCCAAGCTGATTAATACGGAATTGCTTCCGGCCGTCCGCGGTGCGATGAAGGTGTGCAGCCGCAATTATGACGATATTCTCATCTCGCTGAACTCAAGCATCCGGACGTCCAAGGACGGGATGAAGTTCTACGAGGTTGAAATGCCGATCGGGCATTACAGCGACTGCGAGGTTCATCCGACGTGCGGTATGGCATCCAGTGAAGGCATGTTGGTTCGGGAGGATGAGCCGGCCAGCTTCTATCACCCCAAGCATGTGGGAGCGCAGATTTTGTGGTTTCGTAAAGGGTATGTGGAGTACCAGTTCCCGCTGGAAGTTCCGCAAAATGCGCGCATTCAATCGCTGGAATTGTCCATGGAAATGTGCTCGGAAGCCCCCAACTACGACAATGACTGGCCTTCGGATATTTCGGTATGGATTAATGGCGTTGAGATCGGCATGTGGACGAGTCCCGGGGATTTCGGGGATCGGCGCGGCACATTCAATCCTCCCTGGTGGGAAGATTGGATGACCCAATACGGCTTGCTGAAAACATGGCGAGTTGACCGCGAACGCACAACGCTCGATATGCAGAAGGTCTCCGACGTTACGATCGACGATCTGAACCTTGATCAACGACCAAGTCTGCGTGTACGGATCGGCGTTAAGCCGGATGCGATCCATAAGGGCGGTGTCAATCTGTTCGGCAAGCAGTTTGGCGATTACGATCAGGACCTAGTTCTTCAGATCGCCTACACCATGGATGAAGACACTGGTTCCATTTGAATAAGCTCTAATTTGACCATCGACTCCTTGGGGAGTCGGTGGTTTTTTTTGACATTATAGAATTTATAAAATTTCGGGGTGGGAGAGGCCTTCCGCCTCGTTTTTGTTTTTGGTAAGGTAAACGTATGGAGACGAACATTTTGAAGCGAATCTTCTTTGACGAGCATAGACACTGGGAGCGATTTGTTGCGAAGCATAAGGACAAGCTTCGATCCAACGTGATCAAGGAAGTGGAGAAATTCCGGAAATGCGGAGATCCAAGGAATGGCTTTAAGCTAATGGTGTGCGAAGGCTGCCACGACCTACGGCTCGTTCCGTATCGTTGTAAAGGAAGATTCTGTACGACCTGTTCATGCGGAGAAACAGAGGAATGGGCACGTCTCCTGGAACAAGATGTATTCCAAGTCAACCACCGCCATGTCGTCTTCACGATCGACGAAGGATTACGGGAAATCTTTCTGCTCCATCGGGCAAAATTACTCAAAGAATTTATGGATGAAGCGGTACGCTTAGTCAAAGAACATTTTGAGAAGAAACATAAGGTAACTCCCGGAATCGTAGCTGGGTTGCATACGTTTGGGGCACGGCTTAACTTCAATCCTCATGTACATATGCTCGTAACGATGGGAGGAATGAAGAAGACCGGGGAGTGGAAAACATACGATTTTATTCCGTTCGAGATGCTGCGTAAGCAATGGCAGACGGTTGTTTTGAAGCTGATTCGTCGAAAGTTAAGTGAACAAGAGAAAAAGCAAGTGCAGTCCCGTTTGCAAAAAGCTTACTGCGAGAACGGAGAAGGCTTTTATGTGCATGCTCCGAAACAGAAAGGGAACGTCAAGCAGCAACTCGGATATATCGGGCGATACATGAGAAGACCAGCGATAGCGGTTAGCCGGATCGAAGCGTATGACGGAGAAAAGGTGACATTTCGTTACCGGGATAAGAATGACGGGGAAGAGAAGACCGAGACGATTTCGGTAGAAGAATTTATTGGTAGACTTGTGCGGCATATTCCGGATGAAAACTTCAAAACGATCCGTTACTACGGAGTTTATTCGCGGCGGATCAAGAGCCTGTGCAAGAAGTTAGTCAGTGAGTGGCAAAAAGCCGCGAGAAGATGGATTGTCAAGGCAAAGCGGATATTAAAACGCAGAACGTGGAGTGAACGGATCAAGGAGCAGACGGGGAAGCCGCCATGTTGCCCAAAATGCGAAAGTTATTACGAATACAAGGGAGAAGCCTGCCTTGAGGATGGGAAGTTGAAGGTGAAGTACGCGGTGTGCTCCACCTCAAAGGCATGTCTGGAGAGGATGATTCGGGATGTCGCCGGTGTCAAAGAAACGAAAGGTAGCGAAGAAAAAGAAAAAGCCGCAAAGCGGGCTGCATAGCAAAGCGAAAGTAACCTACATCTGTCTTCAATGTCATACAACAGAAGAGATTCCGCTGAATGTCGTTCGAAATTTCGATGCGATGGATGATGGAGATCCGACAGTACCTCCGCAATTCAGCTGCGAAGAATGTGGAGGAGGCATGTACCCGGAATATTACGAGGGAATTCATGGTTACGAGTACAGGATTAGCGATGTAAGAAAATAGCCGGGTATAAGTTTTTCTCCCACACCCGGCCATTTTACACGTATGAACTCAGTTGAACGAACTTAAAAGGACGCCGCCAGGCGTTTTTCTTATATCATAGGCACTTAATTCCAAAAAGTTCGTAAAATAAAAACATTTAATGTAATTAGAAAAATCGACTGAAAGCGTTGACAAAACAGAAGTTCGGGGCTATATTTAGCTTAAAAGATACAAAAATTATGTATTAAAACAAAAACAATAAATAAAGACCCGAAGGAGCGGAA
>Ga0310827_100297_pt1 | contig 46867 bp, 43 predicted proteins | sample WT_ome_2_FD_201309 | JGI IMG/M metagenome (GOLD analysis project Ga0310827, IMG submission 201309) | Sorghum-adapted microbial communities enriched on wild type (WT) sorghum from Joint BioEnergy Institute, Emeryville, California, United... ... | reverse complement strand
CCGACTTCGTGAGAAGATGAGGACTGGAGCCTACGGCTCCCCCTCTACCACCTAACCAACAAAAAATCGCCGGGTGGGTCAATTCTAAACCGGCGATGGTGGGTCAAAATAAAGTCGGCGTTGACACCGGGTAAAGAAATCCGTGTTCTCCCCAAAGCGCATTTCTCGTCGTTGCTGAAAATGTTCGGCTTGCCACACACTCCTCTTCCAAGGATAATATGGTATTACATGTATGTACAGGTTTATTTTGTTTGCAGCTTTTTGAGCAGGAGGTGCAGCTCTCGGATGAATGCTTTTCGAAAAGGTTCCCTTTTTTGGAGGATTGTAAGCGGACTGGCAGGTTTCTTGCTAGCTTTCCTTGTATGGTATTTTTCAGTTGTCCATCAAACCTTAAACGTTTTGGACTTGTTTCTTGTGCTTTATATCGTCCTTCCAGCCGTATTCGCTTTTGTTGTCTTCTTCATTCGTACCCCCATCATCGCGATTCCTTTCATTTTTACGCTCTCGTTAAGCCTTTTCTTGTTATTCAGTTCCGCACTGATCTGGTACGAAGGAACCAAACACCTCATTTTGGAGTGACGTACTGCACTCCAGCGGACATAAGTTACTTGCTCACCAAATTCCAATATTTTTAGATTAAGGAAAAAAATGAGCGTCATCAGCTGTTTGTCGATTTGAAAATCAATAAGAAAACCGGCCCGTTTTCTGATCATTTACGCGAGATGATAAAAACTTTCGAGGATGATGGAAATACAGAAGTGGAAGTACATCAAGTAGTGAAAGTAGATAAAGGTGAATTCCTTATTATCTTGAATGTAAGTTCTGAGGAATAGGAGCACGCTTGGCACCCACGCGGTGCCTTTTCTTTTGGAGGTGGGTGATGTGAAGTACGTTTTATCCGGAACTGATGTGTCAACGTATCAGCCCGAGGACGTGAAGGAGCGAATCCAGGGGCTTACTGCGTTGCACGATTTTACGCCTGCGTTCAGTCATCTCATGACAGAGGAAGAGTTGGCTGCCAGACAGGCGGAATTCACGGCAGTTGAGCATCCTGTGGTTCGCACCCACCCGGAAACCGGGCTCTTCGTGAATCCATCCTTTACAACCCGAATCTTCGGGCTTGATCCAGATGAAAGCGAAAAACTGCTGCAATATCTATTCCGTCAAGCGCATGTCCCCGAGTACCAGGTGCGCTTTCGTTGAGAGCCAAATTCTATTGCCTTCTGGGATTACCGGGCGACGCAACATTACGCGGTATCCGATTGTTATCCTCACCCGTGTAAAGCTGAACGCGTTGCCATTGTCGGCGATCGTCCTTATTAGGTATCCAGCAAACGTGAAGAGAAATGGAACCGTAACTGGTTCCATTTCTGCCTGAATTCAAACTGTTTTTTATTGAGTGTCCGCAAGGAAACGATCTTCCATCGTTTCCAGGCCGGAAGGCCTGCACATTCAAACAGCCGCTCCGTTGCCTTCATTATAGATATCTCCCCCTAGAACGTGACTTCACAGTCGAGAAACCGAACCAGCAATGGGTGCCCATTTTACCCAGTTTCGTGTAGGAGATCAATAAATTTTCTTATCAGCAAGAAAGACTTTTTTTCAACGACAATACGCTTGTCCTGAAGACCTTTTGGAAAGCATTTGAAAAGAAAAAAGGATGTAAATGGACTGATACAGCGATCATGGCTACCAGTACACGTCCCGTGCGTACCACAAGATGCTGTTGAAGGTTGAAACACGAATTAGTATGACCCTAAGGGGCAATTGTTTGGAAAGTTTCCCCTATTAAGGGTTTACAAAATGTCGATCAGCATTATAAAAGCTTCATCCTCGAATGGATAAATTAGGTGATGAAGCTTTTATATTTATCTATTGTTTAAATGGGTTTACTCAAAATGGTTGACAGACTCCATGCTAATTATTCCATTTCGTAAATAGATCCAATTTTACTTCCAAAAAGTTCACCATGTATTTTCTCAGCGTAACTATCAGTCATACCTGCTAGATAATCAGCAACAACTCTCTGCCATCTCCATATACTCTGATTTTCCAGATACCTTTGATACCAATCAATTGGAATAATATCTTTAGCATTTGAATCTTGCATAAATACAGACCATAAGTCTTTTAATATTTTCTCACTTCTTTTTTGGAGACGTTGAACACGTAAATCTTTAACCATGGTAACCCAAGCTAATTTTTTTAATACTATCATTTGTCTTAATAAATCTAAATCTTCTTTGTTATCACTAATAAATGTTACCTTATACCAATCATCTTCTTTTATTATTCCTACTTTAGTTGCAAATTTATGAACCCAGGTTGCTTTCATATCTCTGCGTGCACGAGAAATATCTCTTTCACTTTCCTCTAATGTTCTGTTCCAGTCATCTTGATAATTTTTCAATATGCGCTCTACTGATTGTTTGATATCAACATTATGCCAAACTGATTCATACTTTTGAGCCTCATTCTTTATCTCTTCAACAATACCTTGGATCAGTTTTGTGTCTCTTGATAAATCAGAGGTAATATTTATTTTTCCAGCTTTTATACCATCTTCTATATCATGTGTAGAATAAGCTATATCATCACACAAGTCCATTAATTGTGCCTCAAGAGTTATTTTTTCTGAAGGGATACCCCACTCATCTCTCAATGACTTGATTTGATGCCATTCGGTACTGTATATTCCTTTTTTTCGAGCGTCTTTGCCAATTTCATAAGGATATTTATTTGTGGCCAGGAGAACTGCTGCTGTTAAATTTAATCCATTTCGATTCCCTGTTCTTTTTTCTAAGAACATTAATATACGAAAATTTTGCGCATTTCCTTCGTAGTGTAGACCGTATTCCTTAAGTAGTGAATCTAGGACTTGTTCTCCTTTATGCCCATAAGGTGGATGTCCTAAATCATGTGCGAGAGCAGCGCATTCAACTACTTCTGGATCAATAGTTAAACCGGCATTAGTGGGCCATTTCAGTAATGCCTCATACTCGTTTAAAAGCTTATAAGCCACTTGACGGGCTATTTGTGCCACCTCGATCGAATGAGTTAGTCTGGTCCTAAAGTAATCACCAGATCCAGCCCCAAAAACTTGCGATTTTCCTTGAAGCCTTCTAAAGGCAGGAGAATGAATTAATCTTCCATAATCTCTTTGGAATGGACTCCTAAAATCCTGTCTGGTTCCCTGTTCTTCGTCTAATCTTTTTTCCCTAAGATACCTAATATCTTCAGGTAGACTCATATCTTGTTACCCCCCTGGTTAGTTTATAATTGATTTATTTACTGATTATTTAGAGGAATCACCAATTAAATATAGCCTTTCAACCGTTATAGTTCTAACAATCTATACAAATATTGAATTATGCACTAGCATTTACATAACCAAACCATACTCTTTTTAAATATTCGACCAAGCAACTTGGTGTTTCAGCATATTGAGAAAAACTTGAAACAATGTCAGTGAACCCTCCACTAATACTTCTGGGTTTGTTAAAATACCCTAATCGCGGACGAGCAAGTTCCTCTTGAAGTTTTTCCAAAAAACGTCTTAAAAACTCTATCTCAAACTTGCCTCTGAAAAAGGCTTGAGGATCAACTGATTGTAACTCTCGCATTTTCTTTTCTAATTCTTCATCCGGTACTATATATTTACCTGAAAAACGATCTTCTATTTTCTTTTTATCATACAGAGGTTGGACAGACTCTAAACTAATTTTTACGAAATCCCTTAACTCTAGATTAGAGATTGAAGGACCTTTTTGAGTCCCTATACGTTCAGTTTGTTCCTTTACGCATTTGATCCAGGAGTTTAGCATAAGCATACTTTTATGAAAATCATTTTGCCTCTCTTTAAACAACATTATGCAAATTTCAAACTCCTCATCATCTTCCGTGATTTTAAATCTATTTCTTAATATCTTTATGAATGTGTCAATGGTTGTATAAAAATTTTCTATTGAATAACAAGGGGTTTCATATATTAGTGGATTTGATATTAACTCATCAAAATCTCGATCTACAAAATAAAACAACTTACCGTCTTTAAATTTCATACTTTTATTGATTAATTCATAGGTTTGAATAACTCCCTTTTTTCCATTACATTTTATAAAATACGGTTCTTGGTTCTCACATTGTATTTTGACCCTCAAACCGTAATATGCTTCGTCCTCACCTTCAACAAAACAAATAGGCTTGTCTTTATATTTTGGAAACTTAGTTAGGAATCGATGATATCCTATTGGTACCTGTTCCAACTTTTCTCTCATTATCTCTAATCTCGTCGTCTGTGTATTATTCCTCATATGTAATCTCCTCAATACATAATTCCATACTATCTGCATACTCATCTAAAGAATTATCTGTGTAAATAAATGGCGAGTGAGTAACCGCTAGTAGTAATTTGCACTTTCCGGAATTAACCACATCTGGCAATAATTTTTGTTGCCATTCAATAGATAAGGACAATTCTGGTTCATCAATTAACAAATAAATCTCATCACAATCAGTTAAGTACAATTTAGAAAAAAGTGAGACAATTTGCTTTTCTCCAGAAGATAGTTGGCTTAATTCAACATCTTCACCACTTCTTTGATCTTTAACAGCGATTTTTACGAGGTTCTCGTCGTAAGCTACATACTTATTCGGAAGCATATAACCGCTACATACTTTAGCAAATGTTTTAATCGCGTTATCTTTATCTCTTTGCTGATTATAAATGTTAATTAAGTTATACAAAAAATATATCAATAAGTTATAGTTCCCTTTTGTATCTTGAAAAATATCATTATTAGTGATTAATTGCCTAATTCTCCTTTTATCATCTTCACTTAAGTTACTACCGACACGATCCAATACTATATTCAGAGACTCAATGTTTTTAATACTGTCCCTCATTTCTTCTGTTATTGTGTTTTCTTGGACCAGTTGAGAAATCATCTTACCTGTAACTTCAGAGTACCCTTTAATAGCTGAATCCTTAATTTCTTCGGTAAAATTCTTGATTAAGTTCTGTACATCATCCATACCAAACTGAATAAGTTCAGTGTCAGTAGTAATGTTTTTACGTACAAAATCCACAGTTTCTTTTCCAAATGCATTTCTTGTCACAATTTTTTCAACCTTATTTGTAGAAACTATTAAGCCTAATTTACTTAAATCTTCCTCAATTCTACGATAAGTGGGCAAATAGAGTATTTTGCCATTTAGACGAGCAGACAATACCCTTCTGATATCCTGGAGAGAATCATTTAAAACAATCTCCAAAATACCAATATCAAAATTTTTAGTAATAAATTCAATATCTCTCGAGACGATATGAACCGGAATCTTACGCTCTCTAAATATTGAACGATATTTGTCAAGGAAATTTTGTAAAGACATAGATTGTTTCTTAACCACTTCATTAATTAGAGTTTCTATTTCTTCAGTTGTAAGGAAATTTTTTAGCCTTTTAACAGCACTTTTTACAAAAGAAGAAAAATCTTCGTCTTCTTCAAACATTAGCCACTCCCTCTTAATAAAAACCTTAACAGAGTCGGAAAATACTACTTCAATCGAATCAAACTCTATATCTTTCAACTTATTAAATTGTTGGGAAAGTGTATAATAAAATATGTTTAATATTGTAGTTTTGCCAATTCCATTTTCTCCAACATATATTTTGATATTTGTATTAAAGTCTAAATATACATTTCTCTTCCCATATAACCCAAAGATTTTAAATGATTTTATAGTTGGCTTTGCATTTTGCATGGCCCACACCTCAATACATTATTTGTTTAATTACTAAACTTTCGCAGTTTTCCCGAAACAAAAAGGTTTTGACAGAGAACGTCAGACTGATCCCTTTTATTCCCTTGAACGCCAAGAAAATGCCTATCAGGTATTGCAGAGCATAAGAAAACAGTCCTCCAAACGAACGTGCATCGTTTGGTTGACGACTTTCCTACTTCATCACGAGATGAAGCGTAAACACGAGATGCAATAGGAACAGCCTTTAAACTCCGTAACCAGCTTCAGATACGATCTGGCAAATTTGAAGAACGCCTCGATGCTCCAATGCATGCCATAGATGCGAACGATCTCGGTTTCTTTTAACGCCAGGCCGGTGCTGAGCAAAACAGCTAATCCCGCTGCCGGTTGTGGGAGTATAGCTTGGCGTATGCGCAAAAGCTCTTACATTTCAAAAAAAAGATCCACCGACTTAACTAAGTTAGTATGACAAAGTTAATGGGTGAAAGCGGAAGCAGGCCGATAAAGATACCAAGTCGTATCTACTCAGGGCTTTGTTCCTGTGAAAATAGTACCATGGTAAGATTTTGTATTTCAATGCTTAAATTACGTATATTCAGCAATGTCCGTCTCTTATTCTAACGATTCCATGTCGGTAATACGCCAGATATATCGAGGTCACAAGGAAGATTGCATGTTGCCTTTATGCTGCTTTCAAGCTATGACGAGTATCTACCCGCCTATCTGTTACCCCTTTCACAATTACTATTGTTGGCCCATAAAAAACTCCTTTTCTAGTACCTTGTTAAAATCGTTTGGCTTTCAAATCTGTCAAACGTAAGTAACCGGGCTTTGTTCGAATACAAAGCGGAAGCCTTTATCCAGTCAGTTCTCCGGGGAACATTTCGTAGATCCTCGATGATGTGTGAAAGAATTGCAAATTAAACGGATAGCCCTTGTGAACTCCTCCTCATTTATCGGCTTGACCAATTGGGCCAATAGGCACGCATCATTTTGAACGCTGTAATGAATTTAGAAGGCCACGGTGTGAAGATCCGTTCCATGACCGAACCCTTTGACACTGGTGACCCATCTGGTCGCTTCCTCTGTGAAGATCAGCGATAAAATCCCCAATAGAATCAGTTGAAAATTCCCCATTTTCATTGACTCTCTCCTTGGAGGAGAGAGAAGTTATGGTAAAGAATGGGGAGTTTTACATGATTCACGAGATGAGGAAACGTGGCATGAGTATTACTCGGATCGCGCAGGAAATGGGGAGGGATCGAAAAACCATTTGCAAGTGGCTAAACAAGAAGGAACCTGAATCCTATCAGCGAAAGGTCACTGGTCTCGGCAAGCTGGATCGGTTCACTGCTCCATGAATTACGGGACAAGCGACGAACATATGTTTGAGCTAAAACGGTAAATTGTCAAAACGCTTGTCCAATCCATCCAGGTTCATACCATTGTGTACGGAACGATTAAAACTAAGTATCCTCCTTTTGCATTTTCTCCGTTTCATCAACCTCAACAATATCCCATGAAGTAAATGAAGTTTTATGCAATGTAAATATGAGAATTCCTCCATAAACTTCACGTATTTGATTATCTTCACCATAATCTATTGCTTGGGAAGTGGCCATTACTTGAGCATTGTCGTTGTTTTCCGCTACTTTCCTAACCTGCACTTCGAAAGGGGCAAACTGGTTAGCGTCTGCAAATTCAAAATAAGAGCGAATGTCTTAACATAGGGGCAACTTGTTGACTCGATTTAATGGTCTCTGGGTGGTAATCAGTTCTTTGCTGACTTTTTCGGTGTATCCGTGGATTACCTTCTCGGTCGTACCGATGATCCGCCATCCATCAACAAAAGCGAACGTCCTTAAACTGAACTAGAGAACCTCTTAACACAACCTTAGTCAATTCACTAGGTTTGTCAGACCGCGTGATTTCAAATAAAGAACCTTTCTTTAATGATATTTTATGTTAACATTACTCCTCTCCATTTTTTTAAATTATGGATTGACTTTTTAGCCATTGCTCGATACACCGTTTCATTTTTTGCCTTTGAAGAACCACCAATGGAGAAAATTTTGTTGTAGTTTGATCTATTAATTTTTCAATTATGATTAATTTGTTTCTTTTAAATGTTAACACGTGGCATAAGTAATCGGTTAATTGTTGTCTCGTTATTGGAGAGATACTTTCAATCCAGATCCAGCCAAGTATTGTTGCTACAAGATTTATCAGGAAATCTTCACTGAATTCTTCTTGCTTAAGATAGTCAAATAAAGCGATTACTTGTTCATTCATTTTAAAATTATTTTTCTTTAGATAATAAGTAAATACCTTTTCATTGACTGGGATTAAGGCATATCCCATCATAACCAGTTTTCCAATGCATTCACTCCACTTGTCATTGTCTATTACCCCTTCAAGTATAAAAACCTCCAGCACATCAAACGTCGTAAAATAATTAACCCCATGGCTTTCTCTTGCGTAACAACCTGTTACAAAACTATCCACTAGCATGGTAAATGAACGGTTTTTGCTCACTCGTATTGGATGATTTAGAAAAGCAATTTTATCATTTTTATTATCAAAATCATTTTCAATCACATTGCCGACCTTTTTGCAATTTTCATTTAACCATTCAATGAATTCTTCCTGATTTTTGACTGACTCCTTGACCAGTTCTGACGAAAATTCACGCAATACCAATCTGTCATTCTCATATGACAAGGTCTTAAGTCCATCGTCACTAATTAACTTAGTATTGAGGTATTCTTGAAAAACTAAATCAAAGTGCTCTTGATGAATGTACAGGTCGTATCTTTCCTTTAACTTGTCCAGTAGACCAAGGTGACGAATCGTAAGTAATGTAGTTACATCGCACAATACCTCTTTTGCATGTTTGGCAGCTTCTGCCCCTCGTAATAATTCTCTTTGATCCCCTTGAAGCATCCAGATACGCATATCCCGTTCATTCATAACATGTCCCCATGTCTCAAAAGGTCCCTTATTCAATGCATTAATCAAAAAACTTAAAGGCAATTTATATCTTTCAAAAACGGTTTTTACATGTAATATAGATTCTGTAGATTTTTTCAGTTCTTCAATAAATTGATTCGAGATTTTTCCTTCCTCGATTGCTTTAAACTCTTTAAATAAGGGTTCTTCATCAGGAAATTTTTTATTAAATTGAGTCGCAACTTCACTATAAGCCTCTAACCATTCTTTTTCCGGATCTGCTATAAACTGACCTAAATGTGCCATTTGCCAGAAAAAGAAACGCCATGCATTCGGGTTTTCTTTTCCCGCAAGGTAGGTTTGATATGCATACTCCATAGATTTTTGATACTTCAACGCATTCATAAAAGCAATGCTTAACAAATTAAAATCTTCCATTGATCCCGATTTCTTAACCCTATTCTCCGCTGACTCCAAAACTTCTAAACAATGATTTGCATTTCCTAATCGAAACAAACAATCAGCATATCTTAATAGATAATGTAACTCTTGGGTCTTTTGGTATAGGTTCAAAAAGTTTACTTTTGCAACTTCATACCAGCCTAAGTTAAAATAAATGGTTGTAACTACATTTAGCAAAAAGTCTGATTTTTCTGTCAACTGATCAATTAAGGAAAGAATTTGTTTATATTCTCCCAACTGAAATAGAGCACGTACATACCGATTGACAAGGATTTCATGTTGCATCCAGTTTGGTATCGACACAATTAATTCCTTCAGCTTTTTTAAATCGGCTTCTGTTCCTCTGTTCAAATAAGCAATGCTAAGTTGTATCTTACACTCGATTACAACTTGTCCATCTAACTGATCAATACATGACTCCCAATTGGTTACTGCTTCTTCCCAATCATGAAGTTTCATCGCGTAATAGGCTTTTAGTGCGTAGATTCCCTCACGGTCTGAGGTTGTCAAGTTAAGTACTTCAATCAAATTTTTTATTTCGCTATGATTCACATTTAGGAATAAGGCATCCATATATGTGAAGTAGTACTTTAAAGGAATCTTGAGTTCTGTCTCAACCAGCGACTTATTAGCCTCTAATAAAGCTAATGCATCATTTGGTCTTCCAGCTTCTACATAAACTTGACTTAAGGTAATGAGATCATTAAGATTTGGGGTTTCAACGGATATCTTCTCTTGAAGTAAATCAATCGCTCTATCCCAATCACCGTCAAATATACAACAAGAAATGAGATTATTGATATTTCCTTTGTCACGATACACTTCTTCATACAATATTTTTGCCTCAGAAAAGCGCTTGTTTCTAAAATATAGTGCCGATTTCAATTCCTTGATCCTGGTCAGAATGCCAATATTATCAATGTCTTGTTTCTCCAAATGATCCAACACTGGCATTACTTCTAGTAAAATTTTTTCAGGATCAACGAAAACGTTATTTGAAATATCATTTTCCATTTTTAGGATTTTTGATTCAATTTTGATTAATAACCAATTGATATTGTTTGGTTCATTATTCAAATAGTAATCAGATAGTTCGGTAACTTGATCGTATTTTTTTGTGTTCAGCAAAACGTGTGCCTTTATTTGATCTAAATCGGAGTCTGGGTTCTCTAGCAATATTTTAAGTGCTTCATCATATTTTTTTTGTTGGAGAAAAATGTTTATCAGAATCTCTAAATTCTTCGTTGTTTTACCTTCAATGTCAATCGCTTCTCTAATATTAGATAAGGCTTTATCTAATTGATTTTCGAAAATGTGTATTAAAGCCAGCAGTCTCTTTTTACGTGCTTCGTCGTTAGAATTTGCAACAGCGGCATATAAATGTGGAATTGCCTCGTTCTCTTTACCGCTCACTATATAACTTGTTGCGATTATGGAATGCAATTCCAAGTATTCTTCTTGCTTAAGGCTTCTTTTTAGCCTCTCTTCGGCTTTTTCACGGGCAACATTTGTTTTTCCCTGTTTTATGAGTTTACTTAAATCCTCGAACCCCACAGGGGTAAGAGCCTGTTTTAGTAAACGATTGTTTTCTTCTGTAATTTGAATAGTCTTTATTTGATTTTGCTCAATATTCTTAAACCCCTCTTTAATTTCGTCCTCAAAATAATTAATTCTATTTAGGATTTGCAAAAATTCAGGTTCCCATTGAGTAACTTTGTATTCTTCTAGTTTCAATAAGATAGTTTGGAAAAAAGGTACAATAAAGTCCTGATAAGAAGGATATGCCTCCATATATGGTTCCAGATTTAGCTGTTCACGAGTAAATTTCTCATATGGGACTCCCTCTAATATCCAACGAAACATTTCTTCTCTGTTAGTTCGGTCTTCTATTAGATCCCGAATTAACTCATCGGGCAAATCAAAAGTAGCTTTCGCATCAGCAAGTGCTGCTTCGAACATTAAGGTCGTTTTCTTGGCATAGTTATCTTTGACCCATTTTGCCTGAAGATCTCTAATTAACTTTGAGTTTTTTATTTTGGGCATCAAAAAGGAAAAAAACAACGGACCAAGCTTTCCCAAAATTGCCCCAAAATCCATAGAAATCACCTCTCATGGAAGTTTAATTCTAAAAAACTTCATTGTAAAAAGAGCCTGCCCATTATTACTAAAGTTTCCTTCCTGAATAAGCGACAACACCTAGCAAAATTTTACACTAGATAGTATAATACAAATAGTTCAATTGCACTACTTTTGATTTTAACGCGAACACATTCGCAGTCAAGGTGAAGGATCTTGTAACTTACCGTATTCCCCTACTCCGTTGGAATCATGTGTCTCGCGATTCTCCTATCCCTCGGTATTCGCGGGCCCATTGATATAGTTGAGTCCCGAATTGCGAAAGCCTTAATTATCTTTCTTGTGTATAAGGACGTCCCCTCACTGTCATACAAATTCGGACGATTCAGGAGCATTACAATAAAAGGCTTCCTGCCAAAGTTCAACGGGAACGCTTTTACCATATGAGATTTATCATATCCTCCGTCACGCTGGACGACAAATCATGCTGCTATAAGCGTTCCGAGAGCTTCCAGAGTGGGATTCCAGGAATTTCACCCGATATGCTTTTTTGCCATTACATATGCTAAGGATTTTAATTATTGAAGATCTAAGTATTATAAGAACAATTCAAGGTGACACCAGAATTGTGTGTTGAAAGGTTGGAGAAGGTAAAGCAAAAACTAAACTTCTATTCATTATTAATTTAATTTATCCTAAATCAATAACAGCAGATAATCAGAATGGAATGGACTGAAAATTTATAATGAAAGTATTTAATGTACTGAGAGATGAGTTTTTTAGGCTTGCTTATAATCAATTAACTATGGTTTCATTTCTATTGCTATATTTCTGCTTACCATTAATTCCGGGATACGTAGTGCTATTCGTTACATTATTTTTTTTGACTGTTTACTTCTATAAAGTTGCTACCAATTCTACTTTGACTATTGTACCCCGAATTTTCTTTCAAATAGTTATGATTGTACTATTTTCGACTATTATATTTCTATTACATGGTAAACTGCGTGTATTAATTTTTGGGGAAAACTTGACTCTGAACATAGTATTCTTAATTATTTGCTTGCTACCATTTCTTTATTTCGCGATAGTAAATTTAATAGATCTTATTAATCAAATAATTATTGAGTTTGACAATATTAAAGGAAAGAGTTTTAAAAATTTTTTTGCGTCAACAGTTGTGATAATTGGAGCAACCATTTTCATAACTGATTTAGTTTTTTGTTTTATATACTCGTTTGCAATATTGTTAGGAGAAATATTTGGTTATTTAAAAGGTATTCCACATTTCACAGAGATTAGAGATTCTTTTAACACAACAACTCCTGTAGCTTTCTACAATACCTTTTATTTTACTTTTTCAATTCACTTTGCTATTCCTTTCTCAGGTGATTCAAATTTCATTAGGCTTCAAGAGATGATAAACAAGAGTTTTTTGTTAAGTTCGATTCAAATTATTCACATTTTGTTTTCAAAAGCAATAGATCTTCTAATTCTTGGTCTAGTAGCAAATCGATTTGTTGAATTCTTTAATCAAACTAAAAGTAACACATTATAGTCCTTTATGGGCTTTTTTATGAAATGAACATGAACAAATGTTCGTTATTGAGGTGATATAATATGTACAAACTTGCATTTTATTAAGCTCAAACAATCAGGCCGAGCGAGGTTCAATCGAAAACCAGTTGGAGTTTGCACGGAAAAACAGGCATATCGGAGACCGCTGCAAGGAAAGTGCCCATCCAAAAACATTCCCCAAGACTTGGGCGAGGACTTGGTGTGGAATATATTTTCCTTAATAATATTCATTATCCTGGAGAAGCTCTTAAAGACAGCGGTCCATACATTACCATCTACGAGGTGCATACCAAGCGACCACCTGCATCCGTTACCATCAAGTACTCTTTTTCCAAGGATGTTATTCACACGGACACGCGTGAAGATATCAACCTATAAACCGCGATTCATCGGGAAAATGATACCGCGGTTGACGCGTTAGATATTCACGCTAGAAAAAACATGATTCTTGCGATTAATATATGGAATATCTGGATACTTTCCAGGCTATTTTGCATTACCATCTATGCCTCTCCCGGATGTGCATAAACTCGTACGCGATTTAATTTTTGATAAAAAAACAAGAGGTTGCCGCTACTGCCAAGCAACCTCCTCAATGCACGCAGGGAAATCATTTTTCGGGCTTCCAACAATCGCAGATACTGGATACGCTCGCATCTGTCCGGGGTCAAATGGAACGAGCAGCGACTGCAGCAAGTCGGGATCGTATTTCTCCCGATCAAGCCATAGGTCTTCATCCTCTGGCCGTAAAATGACCGGCATCCGGTCGTGGATGTCAGCGACAACCTCATTGGGCCGGGTGGTAATGATCGTGCAGGTGTGAAGTTTCTGGCCGTCAGGCGCTGTCCACGTGTCAAACAGACCAGCAAAGGCAAACGGTTCTCCGCTCCGCATGGTAATGCGCATCGGCTGTTTTCTCCCGTCCATCTGCTTCCACTCGAAAAAGCCGTCCGCAGGGATCATACAGCGCTTGCGCTCAAACAGCCTCCGAAAAGCCGGCTTCTCCTGCAGCGTTTCGGCGCGCGCATTGATCATCTTGTAGCCGATTTTATCGTCCTGGGCCCAAGATGGAACCAGCCCCCAACGCAATTGGCCAATTCTGCGTCGCCCGCCGTCGGCAAGAATGGCCGGGATCTGCTGACCGGGGGCGATGTTGTACCTCGGCTTTAGATCAAACGGGATCTCCTGCAGGTGGAATCGACGCATCAGCTTTTCCGGGTCTGTGACTAGCGTAAACCGTCCGCACATGGGCAGCTCCCTCCTTTTACCATGATGCCTCAACAAGCAAAAAAATAATCCCCCACCGTATTGGGGGAATTGAAGGAGGTACGTCTTGACGATATGACTGGTTCAATTTTTTATTATGTTGTGTGAGTCCGTCTTATGACCAAATCAGTGTGAACAGGACTCCGAAGCAACCCATTTCTGCACCACTTCTTGCGTTCTACCGTAGTCTGTAGCCGAGGCTAGATAAACAAAGGCGTTGTCTTCCCCGTCTCCAGTTTTTCACAGACACGATTGTACGCTGCTTGTGACCGGGCGGATCGCCCCATTCAATGATTCACATCAATTTTTTTCGTATACTAGTAAGAAGGACAACTTGGCTGATACAGGTTAAAGGTTCATGCCAGTGTAAAAGTCCATACCGCCCCGTTAGCTAGGATCATCTTCAATCTGGAATACTTTCCAATACGAGTGAGTTACTATGAATTAAAATGGAGGGCTGTCTATGACAGTGGAATCGCAGAAAGATATCGATGGTCTGAAGGAAATCGGCAAAATTGTTGCGTTGACAATCAATGAAATGAAGCGTCACGCACGTGTCGGAATGACGACCAAGGAACTGGATGATATTGGAGGACAGATTTTAAAAAAATACGGGGCCGTGCCTGCACCCAAAACCGTATATAACTTTCCCGGCAACACGTGTATCAGCATTAACCATGAAATCGCTCATGGAATCCCGGGAAATCGAAAAATTCAACCGGGCGACTTAATTAACATCGATGTTTCCGCTGAACTGGGAGGATATTTTGCGGATGCGGGTCACTCTTTTGTCATGCCTCCCTACAACCCTGCTTTAACCCGTCTCTGTGATTACACATACAAAACGATGATGAAGGTCATCTCTTCACTCAAGCATGGAGTAAAAATGAATGAAATCGGCAGGATTATTCAAACCGAAGCGAAAAAAGGCGGCTATCAGGTCATTCAAAACTTGTGCAGTCACGGTGTTGGGAGGTCTCTGCACGAATCTCCAAATGAAATTCTCCCTTATTATGACAGGCACGATAAACGCGTGTTGAAAGAGGGAATGGTCATAACGATTGAGCCCTTTTTATCAACAGGGGCGGATTATGTGGTTGAGCAGCCGGATGGGTGGACTTTATGTTTACCGGATCGCAGCTTTGCGGCACAACAAGAGCACACCATCATTATTACAAAGGGTCAGCCGATCATCGTGACTGTAGCTTAGATTATCAAATGGGCGCTTGAATTTACTTGTTGCTGCACGAACGGATACAAGAATATCTCCTGGGGCCATGTACCGCAGTTACAGGCGCCCGTAAAGGCTAAATACTCCAAAGCCCGAAGAGCTATTCTTCGGGCTTTTAATACTCGTTCCTTTACGATTTACAAAATTCCTCGTGCTCTTGCACTATTTCACGGCCATGCAAGGCGTCCTGCCTCATTTCTCTTCTTTATCCTGATCGGGGTAGTAAATTTTGTTTCGTCCGCAAACATTAAATTTCATTAAACCTTCTTTATAATTAGCTCTGAAAGGACCAGGGTAGACAACAAAAAACATCCCCCTTTCTCCATTACGCCAGGGGGATGTCTGCAAAACGAGCAGCAAGGTTCCTAACCGCGGTCTGTGCCCTTACTTTTCATATCTATTACTTTTCATATGTTTTAATAAAGCGAAGGATTTCTTCTTTTGACGGCAAGGCTGAAATTGCCCCTTGTCCTGTTGTGGTGAGTGCACCGCTTGCATTGGCAAAGGTGAGGATTTCGTGATGGTGCTCATGCAATATATCGAGCAAGTTTTCCTCATTTCCTCCCTTTTCCAGGAGTTTATATAAAAACCCGCCGATAAAGGCATCTCCTGCGCCAGTCGTATCCTGCACCGCCACGTTGAAACCAGTGGATTCATATGTGGCATGCTTGGTGTAAAGGGCGGCTCCCTTTGCTCCTTTTGTGCAAATTACGGCTTTGACCTCACCTGTGAATAATTGTTCAATCGCCTGTTGTTCATTCGTGATTCCGGTGATAAACGTCAATTCTTCATCGGATATTTTGATTAGATGCGCTCTTGGAATAAATGCTGCAATCGTTTGTCTGCATTCCTCTGCGCTGTTCCACAATGGAAGGCGAACGTTTGGATCGAAGCTGATCAGCCCTCCATTTTCTTTCACCAGCTGAATCGCTTTTTCATGGGCTTTTTTCATCGGGCTCTCGACGAGATCGACAGAGCAAAAATGTAAAATATCGCCTTTCGCAAACCAGCTTGCTTCAATTTCGTCTTCTGAAAGCAATAGATCTGCAGAAGGATTGCGATAGAAGGAAAAGTCCCGCTCCCCATCTTCGCGCAAGGAAACAAACGCCAATCCTGCATGCGCTTCTGTTGTTCGTTTGATTTTATCGGTCTTTACCCCGACTTTTTGTAACTCTTCAATCAAAAAGTCACTGAAGGCATCCATTCCCAGCTTTGTAATCATTGCCGATTCTGCCCCGTATTTCGCTACAGCTGCCGCCACGTTTGCCGGTGCTCCCCCTGGCTCACGTTTGAAAGAGTGAACGTCCTTTAATGCTTTTCCTTTTTGCAGCGGAATAAAGTCAATGAGCACTTCACCAATGGAAAACAAGCGGCCCATCGTCTGCACCTCCGTTTTTTTGCATCGCGGCTAGATGATAGATCGTCGTATCCAATGAAGCGTTTCCGTTTCGAGCAAAGAAGCAAATCTTTGTGCTTTCCGGACTGGGAAAAATCCGGCTTGTGAACACTTCCATGCCGTCATTGATAAAAATTTCGACGGAAGACGTATCGACAAAGAGATGAAGCTTTACCGCATTTCCTTCCACGCGGCATGTGCTTGTTGTTCCGTATTCTTTCGCCGGAACTTCCCCGGAATAGGTGCGGTCTAACGTTACCTTTTGCTTGTGTCTGTTATAGGAGATGACCGTTTTTTCCTTATGAGATGACCGGAATTCAATCCCCACTTCCTCTGCTTCCATGTTCGTAAATTCACAAATCAGTTCATAGCAGGTCCCGTTGAATCCGTCATACCTTTTTTGCTCATTGTGAAGCGTATCTTTCACATGGACCGCATCTTGCCGCAATGCTTCCAGTTCTTTTACAGGACGCTGAATCAGCTTTCCGTTTTGGATGGTCAATTCTCTTGGCAGTGTGAGACAATGGGCCCATCCATCCTGATCTGTTGGATATGGAATGTCGGGAAGACCCATCCACCCGACTAATAAGCGCCGTCCCTTATGGTCGATGGTCGTCTGCGGGGCGTAACAGTCAAAGCCGCGGTCCAACTTCACAAACTCACCGTGTTCAAAGATTTTTGTCTTGAGATCAAGTCTGTTTCCTGCGATATAACCGGATTGATGCACATATTGAAATTGCTCTCCCGCTGGCACTACTCCTTGCGGGCAAAAGATCAGCACACCTCTTCCATCCAGTTCAAAATAGTCGGGGCATTCCCACATGAATCCAAAATGCTGTAACCGGGTGTGAATCTCACCTTCAAACGTCCAATGCATTAAATCAGGTGATGAATAAAGCACAACGCAACCCGTTTCGTTTTCCCGCTGTGCGCCGATTACAGCATAAAATGTGTCATGCACTTTCCACACTTTCGGATCGCGAAAATGATCGGTATAGCCTTTTGGCACTTCGTTTATCACCGGCGCTTGTAATTTTTTAATCTGCCCGTTTTCATCCATGAAGGCTAAACACTGATAAGGATGGCGCACCCAATTCTCATCCCTCGTATTCCCTGTATACATGAAATAAAGTGTCTGGTTATGAACAATGGCGCTGCCAGAGTAAACCCCGTGAGAATCAAAATAATCGTCCGGTTGTAACGCGATACCGACATTTTGCCAGTGGACAAGATCGCTTGATTTGGTGTAATACCAATATTTTAATCCATGAACCGGACCGAGCGGAAACCATTGATAAAACAAGTGATATTCTCCGTTAAAGTAAGAAAAGCCATTTGGATCGTTCAAAAGACCTGTGACTGGTTGGATATGATATTTCTGTCGCCACCTGCTGTTGTTCACCTTTTCTTGCAGGGCTGTTAATTCTTCTATCGTTGCTTCTTCGATTCGTCGATAGCGTTGTTCTCTCGTCCATTCCATTGATAGACCCAAACTCCTTCATCTCGTCCATACAGGGTCTGACCGTTTATCGATCAGACCCCATTTATTTTTATTGAGCTGCTTTTTTTGCTGCGCGTTTGGCCAAAATGATCGTCATGACAGAGGTAACGACAAACGAAATGACCATGCCGATGACATATGGAACGATGGAATCCGGGCGAATGGAAATAATCCCTGGCAAACCGGCAGCGCCAAGCGCAACCGCTTTGACCTTAAAGATGGTAATAAAGGCCGTTGATACAGACGCCCCGATGATCGCGGCAATAAACGGATACCGAAGTTTCAGGTTGACACCGAACATCGCAGGCTCCGTAATGCCTAAAACGGCCGAAATGCCGGCAGCGGAGGCAATCCCTTTCACTTTCTTGTCTTTCGTCATCAGGAAAACCGCCAACGTTGCAGCGCCTTGGGCAACGTTTGACATCGCGGCAACAGGAAAAATAAATGTTCCGCCTGTTTTCACGAAATCGGCCAGCAGCTGGGTTTCAACAGCAATAAAGCTATGATGCATCCCGGTAATCACGATCGGGGCATACCCCAACCCGAACAGCGCACCGCCGATAACGCCCGCTGTGTCATACAACCAAACCAGTCCGTCCGTTAGTACGTTGCCCGCAAGACGAGTCAACGGTCCTACGGCTGTAAAGGTTAAGATGCCTGTAATAAAAATCGTGAATAGGGGTGTCAGCAAGTTCGCAAGCGCAGAAGGGATATATTTGCGTAAAAATTGTTCGGTTTTTGCCAGAATAAAAGAAGCTGCTAATACAGGCAGTACCGTCCCTTGATACCCCACTTTTTCAATTTCCATGCCGAAAATGTTCCAGGCAGGAATGCTGCCGCTCGTCAAGGCGCTGCCGTAGTCATACCCGTTTAATAAGTCCGGGTGAACCATCAGCATGCCAAGCGCAGCTCCCAGGTACGGATTGCCGCCAAAACGCTGGGTGGCGGAAAAACCGATTAAAATTGGCAAAAACACAAATGCCGCATTGGCAAATGTATTAATAAGTGCGGCCAAGTCACTGATTTCCGGATACGCTTCAATGAGCGACTTGCCCTCGAAGATCAAGTCTTTCGCGATCAAAATATTATTGATCCCCATCAGCAGCCCGCCGGCAACAATAGCCGGAATGATGGGAACGAAAATATCAGAAAGCAGTTTCACGAAACGCTGGAGCGGGTGTAAACGTTTGGCTCCGGCGTCTTTTACATCTGTTGTCGACATTTCCTGAAGTCCGGTTAATCGGGCTAATTCATGGTACACATTGTTTACCAGACCTGCACCAAGAATAATTTGGAATTGTCCGCCAGTTGAGAACGTTCCTTTTACCGCGTCCATTTTGTCAAGCGCTTCTTGGTTTACTTTGCTTTCATCATGCAATACGAGCCGTAAACGTGTGGCGCAGTGAGCCAAGGCAGAAAGATTCTCTTTTCCGCCAATCGCTTCCAACAGTTCTTTGGCAATTTGATCGTATTTCATCGCATCTCCCTCACCCATCGATGGAACCGGTTCCAAATTCGTTGTAATAAGAACCGGTCCTAATCCTTGTGATTTGGAACCGGTTCCAACCCGATTATACGTGACGAGGAATGATACTGTCAACGCTTTCTCGTTCAATGATTTCAAATTTTGATAATGTTCGTTTGGGGACTTCCTCTTCATTGATCAGCTTCACAATGTGCTGTGCAGCCATCTTGCCAGCTTCTTTAAAAAACAATTTAACAGTTGTTAAACCAGGATGGATAATTTCGGTCACATCATATCCGCCAAAACCTGTAATCGAGACGTCTTGCGGAATGCGCAATCCCTTTAATTGGGCGGCTCTTAACGCTCCCAGTGCAATGTTATCTGTCGCGCATACGATGCAAGTGGGGCGAAATTGTTCCAGTAGTTCTGCTGCTGCTTGCTGTGCAACAAACATGTTAAAACCTGTTTCAAAATAATGGACCTCACACCCTGCCGCTTCCGCTATCGCCCGTTTAAATCCTTCCTTTCGTTTTACGCCCACTGCGACATCCTGTTCGCTAACACCCAAGTAGGCAATTTTGCGATGGCCTTTCTCTACTACATATTTTCCAATGGCATAGCCTGCTTCCACATCATTGTGAATCAGGCTGTGTACGTCGGGATGTTCTTGCCCAACAAGAAGAATCGGGATGTTCACCTTTTCAAACGCAGCCAAATGTGCCGGAGTGATTTGCGTTGCCAGCAAAATAATTCCCGCCACTTTCTGGCCAGCCAAGCTGTAAATCATTTCGATTTCCCGTTCAATTTGCTGGTTCGTATTAGAGATTAACAATTGAAAATGCAATTCTTTTAATTGTTCATCAATCCCGATGATTGTATGCGATGCCGCATAGGAATCCAGTCGCGGAACGATCGTGCCAATAAAGGCTGTTTTCTTCGCCTTTAAACTTTGGGCAAAAGGATTCGGTGTATATCCTGTTTCTTTAATAGCGCGTTCAATTTTTCGTTTGGTAGCTTCACTTACAGAACCGCCATTTAAGTAGCGAGATACGGTGCTTTTGGCCACTCCTGAAAGTTTAGCTACATCTGCAATGGTTTTATTCATTTTCTGGCCCACCTCAAACACGAGTCATCTTTTTTATTATAATATGAGGCCTATTTTTCATGCATAGGGTACGAGAGGCTGTTTGGATCATGTGAGGAACTGACAGGAACGAAAAAAGAATAGGAGCGACAAGCTCACAGCTTTCGCCCCTTACCAGCAGTGTTTGACATGGCCAGTTTTGCCGAGCTTACACCCGCATCAAGCCGTCCGTTGCTTTTTTACCTCACCTCGCTTCACGTTTCTGCTTTTTGAAAAACGTCTGGAGGGTGGGACATGAGCTGCCGGATTGGAAAAAGACAGTATTACGTTTGCAAAACGGACCAGCGTTTGACATGCTGCTCCCTGGCCATTTGCAAATAAAGACGTTGATCGTGGGTAATCACCTGTGTCGGCAAATGCTGAAACGTGGGAGCGAATGGGTCTTCTACCACGCTTCTGATGCCGGTCAACGCCTCGATCACCCGAAGCGTGCAAAACGGAACGTAGGCCGCGCTGTACCCGCCTTCGTGACAGGCAACCAGCCTGCCCTGACAGCATTGATCCGCCAGCGCAAGCATTTCCTGTGCCATCTGATAAAACCCTTCCGCGGTCACCATCATTCTGCCCAACGGGTCAAACAGGCTGGCATCCTGCCCTGCAGAGACGAAGATCAGCTCGGGGCCAAACTGGCGGATCACAGGCGCGACGATGGTGCGGATCGCCTCCAGATAGCCTGCGTCAGAAGTACCGGCCGGCAGTGGAATATTGATCGTGTATCCTTCCCCCGCCCCGGCTCCAGTATCAGACAAGCTGCCTCTGCCGGGAGGGTAGTTGTTTTCCTGATGCAGCGACACAAACAAGACCCCAGGGTCATCGTAAAAAATGCTTTCCGTTCCGTTTCCGTGATGGACATCCCAATCGACGATTGCGATCCGCTTCAAACCATACGCTCGCTGCGCGTATCTGGCTGCGACGGCGACGTTGTTGAACAGGCAGAATCCCATGCCCTTGTCCCGCTCCGCATGATGGCCGGGCGGTCGGTGCAGCACATAGGCGTTGTCCACTTCGCCGCGCATTACCGCATCGACAGCACGCAGACCTCCCCCCGCCGACAGACAGGCGATTTCAAACGATCCGTACCCGACAACCGCCAGTTCACCTGCATCGCCCGTCGTCTGGCTCAATGCTTCCACCCGCTTGATATACGCCGGATCATGCACAGCTGCGATCTCTTCTGCTGTTGCCGCCCTGGGCGGAATCGACACCAGTTCACGGATAAAACCGGAACGCTCCAGCAGGTTTTTCACACGCCGTTTGGTCGCCGGATTCTCTGAATGCACATCCGTTTCAATCCAGCCGCCAGCGGGCAAAAACAATGCGCCATTCCCGGTATTGTGCCAAAAATAACTCTCATCGCAAACGAAAGCGGTTCTTCGCTTCATCAGACATTCTCCTTTCTGTAAAAAGAAGGGCTTCGCCCGTCGCGTCTATCCATCTTGGACGGGAGAAGCCTGATTCTCAAGCTTACGCCTCCGCCCATATCGGGCGGTATACCAGACAATCATGGCGACGGGTACGAGGCTGAGAACCGTGAACACGCCAACGACCACTTGCGAAAACCCGCTTGCCCACACGATGGGCGCAACCGGGGCACCGGACGCTTTCAGGCCTGCCAGCCATTCATTGGCGGGAACTCCGCCTGTGTGCAGCGATGTATCGACCATCCTGCGAAAGAGGCTGGCCGAAAGCGAGCTCCCGATTACAGCACCCACCAGTCGCAGCATGTTCAATATGGCCGAGCCCAACCCCAGATGATCGTAGGTAAATTTCTTCATCCAGGCCGACGTAATGGAAATGATGGCGATCCCAAGCCCAAGTCCGGCCAGGAACGATGCTCCGATGTACACGTACAGGGGCACTTCGCGAATCATGTACAGGCACAGGCTCGCCAGCAGACAGAAAAATCCTGTGCTGATGACAATCTCCAGCGGCATTTTTCTCTCCAGCCGCCCGACGATTCCCACGGATACGATGATGGAAGCGCACAATGGTGTAACGGTGTAGGCGATTTGCAGGCTGTCGTAGTCGAGAAAATTTCCCAGCATAAAAGGCAGTACGTACAGCAGGCTGTTCAGAACAAACCCGGCAAAGAAGTTGCCGAAAAGCAACAGGTACGTTTCACTTTCCTTCCACAGATTCGGCATAGGGACGGCATGCGTCTCCTGGTCCTCCTCAGGTACAGCAGACGATTTGAGCGAGGCAATCATGGCCATCAACGCGAGCAGCACAAGCGTACCATTTGCCAAAAAGGTGAACCTCCAGGTCGCAAAATGACCGATCAACCCAGCACTGATGGGGCCGCAAGCCGCTGCAAGCGCACACGTGGCGCTCCAGGCGCCGATCGCTTGCCCATAGCGCTGTTTCCCAAACCGCTTCAGCAAGATCACCAGACTGACGGGCACGAGAATGGAAGAACCGATCCCCTGAATGAAGCGGCAGGTCAACAGGAAAGGAAAGGAATTGCTGAAATACCCGAGGAAAGAACCTGCTGCATACAGTGCCAACCCGCTGAGGAACACCCGGATGTGTCCAAAACGGTCCGCCACTCTGCCCATGAATACCATGAGCAGAGCGAACGGCAGAATGTACAGATTCATGATCCAGATCGCTGTGGACAGACTGGTTGCGAATTGTTCCTGGATCTGCGGCAGCAGGACGTACAACAGCGTTCCATCCTGCATCACAGTGAACAGGCTGACGATGACTGACAGGATAAACAGTTTTTTCATCGCGCGTCACACCGAAGCGGTTAGTTCGCTCACGGAGCGTTCCTTGTACAGCATTTGCTGCAAATGTGCAGAAGCAAGGGCGAGAGCAACGATGCGCGTCGGCTCCTCCTGCTCCATGCTCTGTGTCAGCACTGTTCGCACCATCCGGCGTATCCGTTTTGCCGACTCGGTCCACATGTCCTGCGGCAGGGCTTCCCCGGTAATGATCAAGCCAAACGACAATGCCGAACCCGCGTTGACCATAAAATCGGGGAGCACGATCACGCCTTTTTCCCGGAGGATTTCATCGGCTTCATTCGTAGTCGGCATGTTGGCCGCCTCGACAATGATTTTTGCCCGGATCGAGTGTGCATTCCCCTCATGGATCACCTGCGAGACAGAAGCGGGGATCAGCAAATCGACCGGCAGCTGCAGCAGCTCTTCGTTGGTCATCTGCTTTACCGCCTGAGCGATCTTCTCGCGATCGATGCAGCCGTTTGGCTTGCGGATGGACAGCAGCTGATGGATGTCCAGGCCCTCTTCCCGATAGATTGCTCCCTCGGCATCGCCGACTGCTGTAATTGTGACGCCGCGATCGTGCAGCAGCTTGGCGATTTCACTGCCCACCGTGCCGAATCCATGCACGGCAGCAGTCGCCTGCTCCAGCGGAAGCTGAATCAGTTCGGCCGTCTCCAGCAGGCTCTCCATCAGGCCAAAGCCTGCTGTCGTCTCCATGTTTTGATCAGACAACAAGTCATGTGCCCGGACACCCTGACCAATCTCGTACTTTACGCCCCGCTCCTGCAGCCGGTTCAGCACTCGCTCCAGCGGGTCAAGCTGTATGTGGGCGTACATCGCTCTTACATCTTTCGCGTAAATCCCCATGTCCTCTCCCAACAACAGGCAGCTTTTCAACAGCGGTTCAGCCATTCGGGCAAAGGCCTGGATTTTTTTCTCCTTGTCAGGCGCTGACGGATCTCCGACAATTCCGGCCTTGGCTCCTCCCAGCGGCAGGTTCATCAGACCGTGCTTGTAAGTCATGACTTCCGCCAAATCCCGCACTTCTTCCAGCGTGACCGTCGGAGACATGCGCAAGCCTCCTGTGGCAATCCCTCCGATCAAGCGATCGATAACGATAAACGCCGTCGTGTCCGTTTCCGGGTCATGCATGGTAATTTCATAGTACGTATTCATCCATTACTCCTCCCGTTTTTTGAGTACTTCAAACGTAAAGGCAAAGGCCAGGTCTTCGTGATTCAGCCGCTCGATCATATCCACATCACGCTCATAGAGGGGCAAAAGCTCAGGGTTTACCATACGTTTCGCCAAAAAATTCCGATAACAAATGATTCCGTTTTTCCTTAGTTTTTTCGTGATTTCCGTGAGGATCTGTTGGAACGTTTCATTGGGAACCCAGCCGGATATGTCCGAAAGCGACACCTTGTCGATAAACGGCTCCTTTGCCCGGGCCAGATACCGGTCGATCAGATCCGTCACAATCTCCACTTTGTCCAGGTTTCGCTTGATCGTCTCGTAGTGCTGCTTTTGCAAGTAGACGGGCATTGCCTCTTCGTTCATGTACTTTCCGCAGTACAAAAAGGTAAGAAAGTGGTTTTCCCGCACCAGATGATTTTCGAACGTATGGGTCAGCCTCTGCAAAATATAGTTGCCGATGCTTTGCTGCTGGCCGACCTCGTTGTCATAGCTGGGGTCCCCGAGTGTCCACTTGAAGACGGTGCGGCGGCACAGGTTCTCGATGGACCAGCGCCATAGCAGCGTGTTGAAATGCTCACGAAAATAGGCCCTCTGTTCTTCCAGGGAAGTGAGCGAAAGCATGTGCAGGAACTGTTTTTTCTTGGGTCGAAACAGCAGCGACCCGATATATTTTTTATAAAATTGCTCGTGTTTCCCCAGGAAAATCAAGCCTTCCTCGATTTTGTCGCGATAGCGGCTCCAGTACGCCTGGGCCTGGGGCGTCAAATTGGATTCAAACTCCCGGTATACGTCCATCCTGGAAAAGGTGGCCGGTTTCACGCCGAGGAATTGCAGATACTCGTCATGCTGCAGCAGGCGCATGGCTTCGATTTTCAGTTCCAGCAGATAGTTTTGCGTAGGGTTGGCATCTACAGAAATCAGTCGTTTGGGTTCGTCGACGAGCAATGCGAGACTGCGGCAGCCGCTCCCCGTAATCACCAGCACAGTGTCGCTGGGACGGATGCGCAGCGCTTTTAATTCGGAGTACGAATCTTCATCACTGGTCGTGTACAAAATCCAGTCTTTTTTGTAAATGCTGTCTTGCTCGGAATAAATGATTCGTTTCGAGGCTGGCTTTTCTTTGATCGCTGTTGCCATCCACGGGACACCCCATTTACGAAAAAGTGTGGTTTGCGCAAGCTCGCCTGTGAAGCCAACCAGCCTCCTGATTTCCCGAAGGTTCCGTGTTCCGAGGCACAGGAGACTGGGGCAACCGTTGGCTTTGCGTTAGTTCAAATACTCAAGTCCGATTTTCTTCAAGCGCTCCCGATGACCGTTGATAATATCGCTCAGCACCATGTTCACCTGATCCACTACCGGCGTGTCGATCATGCGCATTCCTGGCGCAATCTCGGCATCTCCCACCAAGTCCTTGTGCTCCATGCAAGCTTCCTGATACAGCCCGACGAACTGATTGAGAAAGCTTTCAAACGCTTTTTGCATCCGCACCGAACATTCGGTAGCCAGGCGCGACAGCCGTTCTTTTTCTTCCGGACGCTGCTGGATCGCATCCGCCAGTTTTTTCTCGGCAAATCCCACATGGCGCGTCTCATCCTTGAACGCTCCGATAATAATCTCGGTCAATCCGGGATCAAACGGCTTCCAGAAGCGGGCTTCGTAGCCGTACAGCGGGAACGCCATGCCTTCCAGGATGATATTGAGGGTGACCAATCCGCCCAGCAAATCTTTGTTGTCCACCTGCTGGAGCATGATCTGTTGGAAGGCGCGGTATTCCGGACTGGCCACTTCCTCGACCAACTGGCCGATCGCCTCATCGGACAGCCCCATCTCGCGCATCCGTTCCACGAACACCTCGTAATGACGTGCTTCGTCAAACGTCTGCGTCGCCAGAAAAACGCGGCTCCAATCGTCGTCGGCGATGCTGGTCAGACCGGAAGCGGTGGTCACGGCAATCTTTTCGGCGGAAGCGAAAATCGCCAAATCGTACAAGCATACCTGGCGCAGCTTGCCTTCCTCCTGCAGAATCTCGGGCACGTCGTACTGCGGAGAGCGGCCGTAAATCATGCCCTTCAGATAGCCGTGGGGTACGATCTCCAGCCATTTTTCAGCGGTAAAGTTGCGGACAGAGACTCTTTTCTTGCTGGAAGTTGTCGTCATGTTCTTTTCCTCCTTTTATATCTAGAAAATTATGAAACAACTTGTTTGTTGGCCGCCGCTTTGACCCGCGCGATGTACTCGTCATCGATTTCCTTCTCGAAGCTGTGCAGGCTGGCCAGTGTGAAACCGTGTTTTTCGGCGAGCCCCTGGATGTAGTACATGTCGTCCATCGTGATGCGTCCGCCGATGCCCATATTGCGGTTGCTATTTTCCAAGGTTAAGAGAATCGTTTCCGAAAGGCAGGCCAAATTGACCCCCGGCTTGTAACCCAGGTTTTGACCAAATGCGAGGTTTTCCGGAAATTTGACCAAACCGCCTTCGATCACCAATACATCCGGCCGTTTTTCCTGCACGATTTTGCCTACGTTGGCAGGACGGGAGACATCGCAGATGACTGCCCCAGATTTGATCAAATCCGGCTGCAGGAGTTCTCCGATGCTGCTGGTAGCGACCAGGATGACATCAAGCTCAGGCAGGAAGTAATCGATATCGACGCCGTAATCGATCGGAGGCTTGTGTCCGGCTTGTCGGAACAACAGCTCGATGTCGTCAATGATGTTTTCACTCATCTGCTCTTCGAGATTGTCTGTCTCCGCCGATTCGGCCGTCTGGAACAGTTCATACAGCCGTTCGCGTGTCTGATACAGACCGTCGCTGAATACGAGCTCGTTTTCCAGCAGCGATAACAGCTGCTTTCGGATCCCCGATCGTTCCTTGTGGTAAAAGATGGCATGCAGGTAGATTTCATTTGCCAACTCTCGCAAACGCTCCATATTTACTCTTTCATTACTTTTTCTGCCGATTAATACGATATTTTCCATCTTTTGAGACAAAAGAATGGCACACAGCCGCCCGATCGATCCATTTGCGCCGATCACGGCTCCTCTGCACGTTTCGAGAGAGATGTCCATCTTGTCTGCACCTGTCAGCAGCGCGTTGATGGATGTAATGACGGTAAACGTGTTGCCCGTCGTTACGATCTCATGATCCAGTATCATATCGCGCACATCGATTCCGCCGCGTGTGACGATGGAGGTGTACGCACCCAATCCGAACACGGTGGCTCCCATTTCGCGCCCTTTGCGGATCGCAGCGCGAATGGCGGAAACGACTTCCTTTCTGGGACGCTCCAACACTTTTGGTCCCCCGAAGGGAATGGCGATGATGCTGCCGGCAGCGACATCTCCGTGTTTCGAGGAGATTTTGGAAAGTGTGCAAACTACTCCCGGCTCTCCGTAGTCAGCCTGCCATTCCAGTATCTCGGACAGCTCTGTATCATTGAATTGTTCAAATGACGGTGTGTTTATGACCAAGTCTCTCGTTTGCGGGTAGTGGGCAATAAAAGCGAAGCTGCGATGAGGTACTCGAGTGGTCGAAGAAACAATAATTTCTCTTCTTTTTGAACGATAGTCAGTAATTGTTTCGGGGATGGTATTGTCGTGAATGGTATAACGGTACAAATGATAGAAATCGCGATAGTAGAGAATCTCGCACGTACGGTCGATGGCGTGCAGCAGTTTGTCGATCTCTTCCCTGGAAATCGTGAGCGGCGGTTCAATCCGCACAGCCATCTCCTGGTTGAGATACGGCATGATCCTCAGTTTGTAGACATTGAGCAAAAAGCCGCTGATCAGGTATCCGAGACCGCCTTGCGAACAGAGAATCGCAAATTCATACGAATCTCCTGCATCGATCTCTTCAAACTCGATGGCTTGCAAATAGGCTTCACCGCGTACTTCCTTGATGACACCGGGCCACTTTTGCTGAATCTGCAGCAAGCGTTCGCGCATGTACGCGCCGTTTTGCTTCACCTGTTGGAACAGATGCTGGTTTTGCTCCAAATACTTGAGATAAGCCAGGCTGATTGAGCAGGTAAAATTGTTGTTGGCAAACGTGGCGCTGTGGTTTTTCCCGAAATCGTCCTCCTCCCAGAGAGCAGACGTGCTCATACATACACCGATCGGGACAATTCCTCCGCCCAATGCTTTGGACAGCAGCAGGATATCCGGCTCCAGGCCCTGCTCCACACACACGGCCCAATTGCCCATCCGGCCCAGACCTGTCTGAATTTCATCGAGGATAAACAGGACACCGTACCGGCGGCACAGCTCCTGCGCCTTGTGCAGATACGTGGGCGACGGTACGTTGACCCCGCCTTCTCCCTGCACAGGTTCGACCAGGAAACCGGCGATTTGATCTCCCTGCTCCTGCAACACCTTCTCCAAAGCAGCCTCGTCGTTGTAGGGGATCTTGATGTAGTCAGAGGTATCGATGAAAAACGGCTTTTGATAGACTTCCTGCCCGGTCGCCGCCAACGCTCCCGCTGTTTTGCCGTGAAAGCTTTTCCATGTGCTGACGATCTTGCGTTTTCGGGTAGCGGCTCTGGCGAGCTTGATCGCGGCTTCCACTGCTTCCGCCCCGCTTTGGCCAAACGTGCAGACCGAGAGATTTTTTGGCATTTTGTCTAACAGGAACTGGGCCAGCTCTACCGCCTTAATGGGTGTGGATGGCTGACACAGGCTCGGAAGCATGTTCGCCCTGATTTGATCCAGGGCCGCCCAGATCGCCTCGTGGTTGTACCCCAAGGGGATGGCGCCGTACTGGGCGATGAAATCGGTATACCGCGTTCCGTCTGCTTCGTACAGATAGTACCCTTCACCCCTGACAAATTTCTTATCCATCTTGAAAATGGTGAGCAAATCCGCGATAACGGGATTCAGACGCTTCATCGACTTCTCCTCCAAAGATTAATCTAAAATGAATTACTTGTTCTCTTTTCGCATGAACAGCGGGATCAGCAGATAGAGTCCATAGGCAAATGACATCCAGATCGTAAAGGCGAGCAGCTGTTCACTGGACAATCCCGAAAAAAACACGTCGCGGTTCCACAACACGAAGGCATCGATGATCAAGCCGACTGCACTGCCGATCAGCCCCAGCTTCACCACCGCATACGGACTGGGATCCAGCTTGCGAAAGATCACAAAGACGATGTACAAGACCACTGCTGTCGCGATCTCCAACAACAGGAACCTCATGAAAAAGTCTTGTTGATACGGGTCGACCAACACCATGCTGCCGAAAAACACGAAGAACAACGTCGCCCCCAGCCAGACCAGGATCGAGAACAGCAAGGTCAGGCCCAGTTTTTCTGAGAACATACCCTCATCTCCTTTTCTAAATTTGAGGAAATATATTGGAAAAAAGTCTTTGGAGGTAAGTGTGGAAGAACACACGATGAAGCCAGCCTCCAAGACTTGATGTGGCTGCTCAATCCGATTTGTTTTCCAACAGCTTCTGAAAGAATACGCCCAATTCGGCAAACACTTTATCCCGGTCAAATTCGGGAGAGACCAGGCATTGTACCGCCAGGCCGTCAATCAACGCATTGATGAGGACCGCCCAGGTCTCGGTGGAAACCCCCATCAGCCGTTTGTCCCGGCCAGTCTGAACAGCAGTCCCCTCCACGCTGGAATCGGCGTGGTTGTCTGCGATCAGCTCCAGGATCTTTTCCGAAAGCACCTTGTTTTCAAACGCGAGCAGCTGGCCCAATTCCTGTCTAATTTCTTCGTTGTTGAAACTAAACACAACCAGCGACAAAAACAGCCGGTGGAAAAACGAGTCCGGTCGGCACCGTTCCTTGGCGGCATTCAAAGCCTCCGGGACGGCGAATTCGACGGATTGCGTATGAGACATCTCCTCCCAGGAACGAAGGCACACATCTTTTACCACGTCCAACATCAGTTGGTTTTTGGTGTGAAAATGGTAATAGACGGTCCCCTGCGATACATTTGCCTTGTCAGCCACCATTTTCAGCGTGAGCTTTTCCAAGCCGTTTTCCACGATGCACGCCTTGGCTGCTTCAATCAGTTCCTGTTTGGAAACGACGTTCGGTTTTGCCATTCATCTCAGTCCCTTGCGTGTATTCCAGTGTGTTTCCTTACTCCACCCCGAATGATTATGTATGGAAAACATATTATCGAGTTAGTCATTCAACCAACTAATTACACTATATACCATTTCCTGCAAAAAAAGAAGATGATTTTCCATCATGTTGTCATTAATTTTTTGTAAATCGTCCCAAAAGGTTTTACAGGCATCACGCTGCCCGTGCAGGAGGTTGGTCTGGACCAACATCCTGCACCAGCGCCGCTGCCTGACGATAAGTCAATCTGCCTGCTTCTGTTTGAAATAAAAATGCAGAAAATCAAAAGTACGCTCCAGCGCCTGTACAAATTCATCCCGATTTTGAAACGAGAAATGAACGGTTCTGATATCGACCGGTAATATGTCTCTGTGTTCTGATAGAAATTTTTGTAAGGACTTTTTCTCTGTCTCCTCGACCAGATACGTAACGATACTGGCTATCTGAGGAAAATGTGTAAATTCAATCTGCATCCGATTGCCTTGGTAGATCGCCTTGCCGCCAAACAGAATACGATCATCCATATGTATGCGTTGAAACGCGTATTCCGCCATGAATCGATCAGCCATCTCTGCATAGAGGGCGTTTCCGGACCGCGCTGCTTATCTTCCTTTTGTTTGCTTCCTTCACAAGCATGGCAAACGTGAATTCGCTCAAAAGAATTCCCTCCTAAAATTCCCGAGAATAGGGGCCAAAAGTGCCTGTGTAATTGGTTATCTGTATATTCAGCGATGCCAGTTTTTTACGAGTTCACGCACGAAGCTATGTTATCATATCAATAGACGCAATTTTTTGTATATTGTGCAACAAGGAGGTTTTCGCTAATGGGCATGATCATCGTGAGTATATTTTTTCTGGGCTGGCTCGTGATAACTGGCTATATTGCGATAAATCCTGTTGGTTATTGGGAACTATTCGGAAAATGGCAGGCGAACCGTTATCCTTCCAAACAATACTTTTTTATGCTGAGGGTCTTCGGAATTATTGGTTTTCTCCTGCCATTTCTGTACATTATTAGTCAAATTTTCGATTAACGAAGACGATGGCACAACAAAAGAAGACGCCAGAACATACCCATAGCAGGTGTGAATCTGACGCCTTCCGTATCCGGGTATCAGGCTTTGGGATAGTCAACTGCGAAACATTTCGGGATTTTTGACTCTAATGGATATGACCTCTCCGCAGTTCAAACAAAACGTATATACTTTGGGAGAGCCAAACGACATTTTTTTGTCAATGGGCTTTATCGGCATGAAATCATCGCCTTCTGCGAACTCCGAACCATTGCAATTCGGGCATTTTCTTTGCTCAGTCAAGACACATCAACTCCAAATAAGAATTACAGGAGACGTGAACAACTCACTTTCCCAATCATCCGCATTGGCAATCTTTCCCTGACAAAAATAGTACCACGGTTTTGCCATACTCCGCCAGTGAGGCAGACTTGGCTTTTCCTTGTTTCGGATTCATCGAGACTTCTTCATAGAGGGAGTTGGCATCCATTAGCAACACGCCAGAACAAAAAATCACAAATGTTTTCTTTTGGCTTTTGCTTTTATTTTGCCAAAAGCCCATATTAATGGATTTAGATAGGAGAGTATTAATGATGTTCCGCCTAACAATACTGCAATGGAAGCTGTTATTAAATCAGCGGAACTTCCCGCAGCGTTAACACCATAAAAAAGTATAATGTAGGACCATGTACCGACTAACGAAAAGATGATTAATAACAATATTTCAATTGGTGTAGGTATGACTTTTTTCTTTCCCTTACCAACTAACAATAAACAAGGAAGGAGAATAAATAGAGTTACTGGAAGACCGATACATATATACACAGCTACCACCACAAAATAACCTACCTCCTTTTATCACAAGGCACTTATCATTCCACATTAGATACCTAGGTGAATTTTTGCCAGTCGAACTTCTCCATGCCCTCAACTCTTTCATCATGAGTTATGTTGTACCTAGTTGTACAATTACACCTGACATTTAGTATAATTTGGATAATTCCCTATTGAAAGGATGAATTCATGCTGTTATATATAACTGTCGTGGCAATCATTTTTTCGTTACATTTATCTTTACGATTAAGCAAGTTGTCCACCATCCAAACCGATCCAATATCCTGGCAGTAATGACCGCATTGTTGGGAGCATATTTGATTATGTTGATGATCGAGGAAGTGAGCTGACTGGCATTAACCCTCAGGGAATCGAGACAAAACAGAAAATGAACATAATACATATTTTACGTCTTATAAAATACCAGTAAGTCTATAAACCTTGGAGGATTGACCTTGATGGAAAATGAATTTTTTGTCGGGTGGGGAACTCTGTCACTCATCAATGCTGGACTGGCTCAAGCAAAAAACCGCAGTGGTCTGAACTGGTTCTTCCTTTCATTATTTCTTGGGCCAATTGCGACACTCATTATTGTTGTTTCAGATAAGCTGCCTGACAATCAACATTGATCAAAACAAGCGTTGAAGTAAATGGTCGTGGTACTATCTGAGACAAAATTCTTGATATGGAGGTCTCCTAATGTCAAACCCAATCCAGGGCACTGTCATAAAACGTCATGTGACCAGTTATCCCACCCCCATAGTTTGTAACGCAGGGGATATACTTCAAATCATCAAAGAAGATGAACAATGGACCGGATGGGTCTGGTGCAGGAATGAAAGCGGACTGGAAGGATGGGTGCCCAAACGTTATTTGCAGGTAAATGGGAACCTTGGAACCGTACAACACGAATACAACTCGTATGAACTTACTGTGCACATTGGGGAAGACGTAACGATCACGTGTGAAGAGAGCGGATGGTTTCTCTGTATCAATGCAGATAACCAGGTTGGTTGGGTGCCTTGTGAATGTATTCAGATCAATGCCGGCACGCACTGAGCATGGTGGTATTCGCGGTAGTGCTCTGGCCGGATGGATTGCTGGATGCATTGCTAGCAACCACTGCGGGATCATGGTTCGTTGTGATATCGACACTGCCCCCCATTGAAAGCTCTATTCCCGTGCTTGCCCCCGCTTCACCGTTGAAAAAAATTGCCCCGTTTTCCGGGGCAACCAGACTGAAGACAAACTGTACTTTTTCATTGAGGTTCCGCAAGGAAACGATCTTTCCATAGTTGTCAGGCCGAAAGGCCTGCACATTGATCAACCGAAGGTGGAGATAAAGTACGGGCATGGAGTGATGGGCCAAGCGAGCTCCTTTGACGACCTGCTCAGCGGAAAAACGAAAGACGCGGGGAAAACAGGGGGCACAAGTCTCACTTCATCGAAATACCCAGATGTTTGCCCCCTGCCCGCGTCGCGTTTTGGAGCGGACGCGATCCGCTTCTTTGCTGGTCGTCAAGAGAGCGAGCGGGACCTATCACCCATGCGCCATGGACTTTGTCTACACACTGATTGCCCCGTTTTCCGGGGCAACGTGTACTACTCTTCAGGTAATTTCAATACCTCAGTTTCAAATTGCTGGTAAGCACTCTGGATGCCAATGATCACATCCTTTATTTTGAAGTACCCTTGAGAATAGGCAACCGTATCCCTGATTTCTTCCCACATATAGTGGTATTGTTTCATGTCCTTGGTCTCACAGATTACAAAATCCGTATATCTGCCGCCTAATGCATCCGCATCAAAGAATTTTACTTTCACATGGTCTTGATACTTACCAATAATGTGGTACAGATCTTTTGCCAATTCTCTTCTTTTTTCACGCGGCAAGGCCAACCAGGATGGATAAAATTCAAGCAGTACAACAATTCCGTAGTTGAAGTCGCTCATATAATCCCCCAGAGAAAATTTGTCATTTGATAAGAGTTCGACCAGGCGTGTATATTTGCCTGCGCATGTATACAAAAAATGTTTGTGATGGTGAGTGTGTGCCTATCGCCTAGTCGCGATACATTAAATAAGCTAGGTGTTATATTCGTATGCGTAAATTATTGGAGTTGTCCATTATTATTGGGTTAGGATTTTTTACTGGTCTCTTGTTTGGCGGAGGAAGCAACATTTTGTTTGCGTTTTAGCAATCCCCCCCTGCGTTAATCCTGTCCTTTCACGTAATCACTTACTTTACATAGCCATACCATGTGGTGACGATCTTTTCCCCAGTAATCTCTTGCGATGAAATAAGGCTCGCCAAATTTCCGTAACCATTTTGATTGAGCCTGCTTGTAGCCGCTATCCAAACAAAACTGTTTAACTCCTGATTCATAAAGAACCTTCATTATCGAATGGATCAGAGCTGACCCTACGCCCTTGCCTTGAAATTCGGGCAAGACGTAAAGGCTGCCCATGGCAACAAGAAAGAAAGTTCCCGATTTGGCATTTACCAGTGAAGATGTGAGCAGATTCTTTTTAGACTCAATCTCATATTCAATATCACTGGTTAAATGTCCAAGGCCGTCTTTCTCAAAGGCATCCGTAATCGATGCTTCAAATACAGCATAAGCTGATGTTATATCTTCCCTGGTCGGTTTGGTAATGAGTAAGTCATTCATCATCTATTTGTCCTTTCATGCGGGGAATCTTGAATCATTCGCCTTTCCTTTCGCCAATACCGAGGATCTGCATCCCCTTCTTTTTCCTTATATGTTGATGATGGTATTCAATCATACCAATGTCAAGCGTCCGTAGAGCGGCCGAATCGATGGCCCCATAAAGTAAACCCGATCAAACTCGCAGGCGCAGACCGCGGGAATTTTTTCGAGGGGGGAAATGAATTGGATAAGGTCAACCGATTTTACGTACTCGCTGGTGCCTTGTTAATTCTCATCGTCGGCTTTTCTATTCTTTTCAACTATTCCCATACCTGGTCTTACCTTTTTCAAGGCTCCAGCCAGCATTGGGAGGCGCAATTTGTTGTGAGACCTTCTGAAGATGGGAACGAAGTGATCTACGAAGGAACAATCAAGCCGCTAACCTCCATGAATGTCACCCAACTTACCTATAAGACAGACGTGGTAACAAGCCAACCTGGGGGTACGCTGGTTTCCCCACTTATCGAGGAAGGTAAACCGCTTCAATTATTTGTCACAAGTCCGGGGCGTGACTCCATACAGTTTCGAGCGGGGATGAATGCAGAAGAGATAGCCAGCATATTTTTCCGGGACTTGGTCTATGAAATCACCTGGAATGATGAAACGGGGCAGCATACCGAAAAAATCGTCTTGAAGTTGGTGCCGCCTTCGTGATCCGGTTCCAACCGTAATTTTTCTCGTTTTATTTAACGGCAAGCCAGATTTCGTTCCGGGAATGAAGACTATGGAGATCTGGACTAATATAGGCCTCTATCGTCGGCAGTTCAGCGGGCACATACCCGTTAGAAGGGAGCCATTCCGAATAAATTCGTTTGTAGGCATTCACTAATGCGGTTGGGATAGGCCCCTCTATCTCAAACACAATCCATTTCGCTGCAGGGAATTCAAAGCTCAGAAATTCAGCCGGCACATCCCCCGCATGTTCTGCGGCGATCCAGTAATCAACCGTGTTTTTCTTGGCGTTATAATTGTCGTTCATTCCGATCAACCCTTTGATCTCGCCATTAAGCAGTTGAATTAACTTGTCGACCGTTCCGTTTGCATTCATTTCACCCCAAAATTCCGAAATCCCCGGCCCTTCCGCATTCGCGCCACAAGGGCATTCGCGTTTTACACCTACAACTTGAAAAGCCTCTCTGTTAACGATACGGTACTTCATCGGTTCTGCTCCTTTCAACGTCACCTGTATCGACAGGCGGTTGTACGATTGAATGTTTCCGATTCCTTTTCTGGCTTCACTTGGAGTAACACCATGCTGTTTCCGGAAGGCTTTGGTGAAAGCCTCGGGAGTTTCATAGCCGTATTTGCAGGCAAGGTCGATGATTTTGATCCCTGTGCTGATTAACTCTTGCGCCGCCAGCGTTAACCGCCGTCGTCGAATATAATCACCGACTGTAATGTCAGTCAGGATCAAAAACGTACGTTGAAAATGAAAAGCAGAAAGATTCGCTTGTCTGGAAATCTCCTCGATCGTCAGCGGCTTAAGCAAATGTTCTTCCATATAATCAATCGCTTTCTGCAATGACTCGACCAGTGCCATCCAGCTCAACTCCCTGAGATAAAGTGTACTGATTACGGGAAAGCAAATCCTGTCTTTATATGCTCTGTGTGGACAGTCATGTAAGACGTCAACACATTTGAAACTTGATTATGGAATTCATTTTTCAAAATTCGACAAACAACAGCACCCCCCGTTGGATTTCCCGGGGGAATATATGAATGTATATCGTCAACTGTTGAATCTTAAAGTGACGCAGAACATGACTTCTGCGTCACTTTAGCTATGATCGGAAAAACACCACGCTTTTCCTCCAGAATACTCCCCTATTGAATAATGAGGACCCGCTTCGTCCATATTGCAACTATGCTCAGACACCATCCTTCTCCATTTTTTCTTCACAATCGCATGTTAATCTTCCCCTAGAAAAAGAAAAGGAGGATTATCCATGACCAATAACATACCCAAAGAGAAGCGAATTGCGCTTCCGGTTATTTTATCCGGCGCATTGGTGCTGTCTGCTTGTTCCAATAATACCCTCAATCATACAGAAGGCCATGACATGTCCACAACGGGCTCTCATGAACAACAGAAGCATATGTCAGCCTCAGCAGATCCCAAATTTGAAGTTCTGACTGGAAATACATTTACGCTGACAGCAAAAGAAAGCATGCTCATGCTAGACAACAATACCATGAAAACGGCGTGGACTTTTAATGGAACAGTGCCTGGACCACAGCTGCGGGTGAAACAAGGGGAAACGATTCAGGTCAAATTGAATAACGAACTGCCAGAACCCGTAACGATCCACTGGCACGGCCTACCTGTTCCGAACCATATGGATGGGATTCCTGGTGTAACACAAAATGCTGTAAAACCTGGCGAGAGCTTTACGTATCAGTTTACAGTGGATGTCCCCGGCACTTACTGGTATCACTCCCATCAGGATAGTGTCAACCAGGTTGATAAAGGATTGTACGGGTCCATTGTAGTCGAACCAAAAGAATCCCGACCGGTTGACCATGATTACACGATTGTCCTCGATGAATGGATGGAAGATGACAGCATGGCTGAGATGCACAACTCCACCCACTCGAATGCGGACATGAGCAAGATGAACCACGGACACATGAACCATGGAACTGACACGAACAACACCATGATGGACATGAGTAAGATGAGCGATGCTGAGATGATGCCGCTGATGTACACGATCTTTTCGGCGAACGGTAGGACTGGCGCTGCTATCAAACCCGTGTCCGTAAAAGAGGGTGACAAAGTGAGAATCCGCCTGATCAACGCAGGGTACCTCTCCCACAAATTGCACTTGCCTGGTCATCAGTTTAGGATCGTCTCAACAGATGGCCAACCGATACACAACCCGCCTGTTATAAACGAACAGCTGCTGAACATCGCACCCGGGGAGCGATACGATATCGAGTTTGTCGCCAATCATCCTGGCAAATGGCTGTTGGACGAACACAGTACATTTCCGGGGGCAAAATCACTGGCAATTCCAATCGTCTATGAAGGATTTGAGCACGCTTCTCCGCAATCGGATCATGCAGGAGAGATGCCGCTTGTAGATATCACAAAATACGGGGAAGCCGCCAAAAGCATCTTCTCACTGGATGACAAATATGATTGGCAGTACACGCTGGAATTGGGAACAGATATGAAAAACGGAACCTTCACCATTAATGGTAAAGCGTTCCCAGACACTCCCCCGCTTGATGTTAAGGAAGGAGATCTGGTGAAAGTCAAATTGGTAAACAAATCTCCGGAAGACATTCACCCGATGCATCTGCATGGTCACTTCTTCCAGGTATTGAGTAAAAATGGCAAACCTGTTTCGGGCTCTCCTTTGATAAAAGATACGCTTAACATTCTGCCTGGTGAGGAATACGTCGTTGCCTTCAAGGCTGATAATCCGGGGCACTGGATGTTCCACTGCCATGACCTCGGCCACGCTTCCAAGGGAATGGTAACCGAAGTGAAGTACGATGGTTTCAAACCTGATTTTACTGTCGATCCAACCGTAAACAACAAGCCAGAATAACAGAATGACCAGGATTAAACGGACATGCAAAAAGGGCAGGAACAAGCGTTTCCGCCCTTTTCCCGTACATCCATGTCAAGAGAAGCTTTCTGACGCAGGTAATGTTATCGTAACGGTCGTACCCTTTCCCACTTCACTCTCGATGGAGATTTCTCCTTGATGTGCCTCCACAATCCCTTTCACGATTGTCAATCCGAGTCCGGTACCCCCTTTCTCCCGATTGCGCGATCGATCTCCACGATAAAACCGTTCGAACACGTAAGGCAAATCCTCTGGTGAAATACCGGCACCGTTGTCGATGACTTTCACCTCAACCTTTCGTTCTTTTTTTACAACGGAAATGATGACTTCCCCGCTCTCCGGAGTATGTTTTAGTGCATTCGTAAGCAAGTTGGAAAAAACTTGCGCCAGTCTTTGTTTATCCCCCAGAATCCAGACATCGTTGTCCAGCCGAACTGTTAATCGTATTCCTTTTTGCTGAAAAGATGGATTCATCGAATCTGCAATGTTTTCCACGACCTGGTTCAGGTTGATAACATCAAGGGAGATGCTCAGCGCACCTGCTTCCGCCTGAATGACTTGGTCCAAATCGCTTACGATTCGGATCAGCCTCACCACTTCGGAACGGGCAGCCTCCAAATGTTCCGGAGTTGCTTTCCATATCCCGTCGATCATCCCTTCCGTCTGGGCAAGCAGCGTATTCAATGGAGTTCGCAGCTCATGTGCAATATCTGACGTAAGCCGTTTTCGCAATTCCTCCTGCTTTTGCAGATTGTGAACCAGATTGTTAAACGTTTGAACCAAATCATACAATTCGTCCTTTCCTTTGGGGAGGGGAACTCTTACAGACAAATCTCCTTTCGTTACAGCGAGAGCCGCACGACTCATATTGACAATTGGTCTGGACATCCATTTTGCGATGAAAATACTGATCGTACACACAATGACCAATAAAGCAAGCATCGTCCACTGCAGGGCATTTGTATGGGCTGTCTGAAAGTGTTCCTCCAAGGAAATGCTGTCCGTGTTGTCATGCTCGATACCTAGGTACCCAATCGGTGTACCACGCACCAGAACAGGGATCATGTCATCCTGAAGTTTGGTATGAGCAGTCGTTGTGTTCCCAAACGTTCGGATCAGCTGCTTTTCCTGGTCATATACCGTGATCTTCAACTTCAGCAGCTGTGACGCGGTATCTAATTTCAAAAACGTGCGTTCGTTCCACTCGTGTCCTTGTTGATATTCTTCCCTTAGCATGGCCAGAAGATCTGCTTGGTGTTTTCGATGAACATCGCTTATGTAATAGAAAAAATGAAGATCCATTTCTTTAATGGAAAGGATGGTTGAAATCAGAATGCCGCTAGCGCTAACAGCCATAAAGGCCAGCGCCAGCTTCATCCAAATGCTTTTCATAGGTTAGCCCCCACTCTGTGCGGGATTGTCGAGTCGATACCCTAATCCGTATACGGTTTTTATGTAGACTGGCTGTCTCGGGTCATTCTCAATCTTGTGACGCAAGTTCTTTATGTGTGTGTCAATGGTTCGGTCGCTTCCCGCGAAATCCAATCCCAACACTTCTTCCACCAATTCTTCCCGGGTCCAAGTGCGTCCTGGATATCGGAGCAGCGTGGTCAACAAGCGATACTCACTCGGTGTCAATTCAACCGGCTTTCCCTTCAACGTTACACGCTTTTCCCAAAGCGATACATGCAAGTCCCCCAATTCCACCTGATCGCGCAACACCTGGTAATCGCCCATCCGACGTAATATTGCCCGGACTCTGGCCACCAACTCACGTGGACTAAACGGCTTTACCAGATAATCATCGGCCCCTATCTCCAATCCCGCAATTCGGTCGGACTCACCGCTTTTGGCTGTCAGTATCAGGATCGGTACCCGGGACGTCTTGCGTATCTCCCGGCACACATCTTCTCCGCCTATATCCGGCAGCATCAGATCAAGGACAATCAAATCGGCTGCATCGGCAAGTTCCAAGGCATCCCTGCCATTTTCCGCCGTCATGACGTGATAGCCTTCCTTGGTCAGATACGATGACAAGATCTCCAGAATTTGCGGTTCGTCATCCACGATAAGAATCGTTGACACGTGTATCACCTCCTAACAGTCGGAAGAACGGACGTCAAATCGTTGGGGAATCTGCATTCGTATGCCAGACCACAGTTTCCCCTGACCCATCCGTTTTTGTTAAGCCTATCATAGAAGCAAACTGTGTAAAAATTATGGAGCCCCGTAAAAAAAAGAACAAGCAGGCTTCTATTGACCAGAGCCTGCTGAAGTACTTTCTGTTACCGTGGATTTTCGACCGCTGCGTGACCAAATCACGACCGGAATGAGAAGCAGCGAGAGGAATCCCCCGGCAAGTGAAAGTGTTGCATAACTGGAATGTGCTACAACCATACCTGAAAGTGCTCCACCCGAAGCCCCTGATAGTGCAATGAATACGTCAATGGCTCCTTGCGTTTTTGCACGCGTAGCCAGATCCGTTGAATCTACGATGAGAGCTGTTCCGCTAATTAATCCAAAGTTCCAACCAAGCCCCAGCAAAGCCAGCGCGATGATTATTCCTGTCAAAGAGTCAGCTGGTGCTACTGCTGCGACAAGGCCAGCAGCAAGTAAAGTACCACTGGAAGCATACGTCATGACTGTGCGGCCAATCTTGTCAACAAGAATGCCTGTCACGAGAGATGGGAGGTACATCGAACCAATATGAATACCAATAACCAATCCGACATCCCCCAAATCATGACCATGGTGATCCATGTGAATGGGAGTCATTGTCATGATTGCGATCATTACGATTTGGGTTAAGATCATTACGGCAGCGCCGACGATGATTCCACGGTTGTTTCTTGACAGCGTATTTGTTTCCGCATCTAAGCCGCTGCTCTCCTCTTTCCTGGCCTCAGCAATAGCCTTCGCGACAACGAAAGGGTCAGGGCGAAGGAAACCCACAAAGGCAAGACCGGCCAAGATGTAGGCAGCCGCAGCCAGTAAAAACGGCCCAGCAAGGGCAGGAACACCGTGTGACGAAGCAAAACTGCCCATTACATCAGCCAAGTTTGGACCTGCGACAGCACCGAACGTAGTAGAAACCATTACAATGCTGACAGCTGTTGCCCGTTGGGTTGGCTTTGCCAGATCTGTTCCCGCATATCGTGCTTGCAAATTTGTGGCCGTACCGGCGCCGTAGATAAACAGCGAAGCGAACAGGAGGAATACACTATGGCTAACAGCCGCAAATACGACCCCAATTGCCCCAATACCGCCTGTGATAAATCCTGCTGCGAGCCCCAAGCGACGTCCGTAACGCTGGGAAAGACGCCCAACAAGCATTGCAGCCAACGCAGATCCAAGTGTAATCAACGCTACGGGAACACCAGCAAAACTTTCCGTGCCTAACATATCCTGAGCAAGAAGTGCTCCAACAGTGACACCTGCTGCCAGACCTGCACCACTAAAAATTTGTGCCACGAATACGAAAAATAACGTTCGTTTGTATAGCCGATTCTGCATCTCTGGAGAATCTACGTAACTCCGTAAATGATTTTCTTTCATGCTTCCAGGTTCATGCTCCATCGCTCAGAACACCTTTCTTGTTAGGTTTGGTGTGTGAAGCTTAAAACATCACCATTTTTTCGGCCCATTCCACGAGGTCGACACAATCATTCATCGTGGAGATCGGGCAAGAAGTTTGGTCCTCTAATTGCCTTTATTTAAGGTACGTTCCACATGCGTACAGAATTCCATATAAGTGACCGAAATAAGGTTGTTTACAAGGAGTGGTTATTGATTTGTTCTCGCAGCAGTGCCTTTATCGCTGTCATGGATCGGAGAGTTGTTTAATTTAGAACGTTGGTCGCTTCTCACATTCATTTCTCTTTGAAGTGCAGTGCGAACGGCAAGGAGTTTCTCCCTGTCCAAATATCCATCCTTCCAATAGGCACCGTTGTCCAGAAAGACCAGGTTGGAAGGTGAAATATCTTTCAGGCCCATAACAAAACCCATTATTTGCGCCTTCGACAAGTCGGTCTGGAGATGTTCACCAGCCACTTCCAGCAGTTTGAATAACTTGGTCAGTTCGCCAAGAGAAACCAACTTTTCAGTCATTGCTTTCATCACCTCTTGCTGACGGCGGCTGCGGTCAAAGTCGCTCGAATAATATGTGACACCTCGACTGTCTTGACGGTGACGAACATAGTCTAATACCTGATCGCCGGCACCTGCACCCCGGGGTTAAGATCAAAATGTGTGCCATCGGTTGGGTCGTTGTAGTACAACTTGCGGTCTACATTTACTTCAACACCAACCAGCTCGTCAATCACTGATCGGAAGCCTTCAAAGTCAATGCTGATGTAATGCTCGATGGGAATTCCAAGCACGCCAGCAAGTGTCTTTTTGACGAGCGTTTCACCTGTTTCTGTTGGTACCTGTCCGTTTCGTTCAGCCTTGCGCCGGGCAATTTCATCTTTTACGTAATCCGCTGGTTGAATTACTCCTCCCCTGACCACTCCGAATATATAGCGCTTATGTCCTACTTTTCTTGTAAGGCTTCAATCAGAAGGGAAGCATAATACTTGCTGCCGTCCGGCTTTAGATGTACCCCGTCTTCGTAGAAGTAATTTCCCTTCCCTTCACTGGCTGCGTACCAGTCTACTACTTTCGTATTGCTGAATTCACTGGCGACTTCCTTGATCGTCGGATTAACCTGATTTTGCCATTTTTTCGGAACTCGCGTTGTTACTAACAACACCTGTTTGGCATCAGAAAGTGACGTTAACAAATTGCGCAGGTGTTCTTTCTTGAAAGGGCCATTCGTCCCGAGTTCAATAATGATGTGGTCCCCTAATTTCCCTTGCTGTTTTAATCCATTTACAACATCCTGGGCTTGCGACATTTGTCTGCCGATCTTTCCATCTACCGTGATTTTCGGCAGCTTTTCCTTCAAGTAAGGCTCCACTCCCAGAATGACTGAATCCCCGATGACAGTGATCCCTTCCCCATTGAGTGGTTCCTCTTGCTTCGTCTCCGTCTCGATTTTCTTTGTTTCAGTCTCGCCCGAATTCTTTTCAGTGCTCTGCGGGTTGGGAGATTGTTCAAATTGTTGGCCTTGTATTTCTGCCTTTTCAGGCGTTTCCGAGGTCTGTGCTCGGAGAACCGGAAAACCAACAGCACAAATGAAGATGACGACCCCCCATATCATCCACACGTTTCTCTTCATTTTTCCATTTCATCCTTTCATTTTGAAATTCATTCCCTTGTTACGAATTCACGCCTTTACTCAGAGGAGTCGTCCTAATCTGCCAAACGTTTTGTCAGTGTAACGCTTGCGAACGAGATTACGAACATTTCCCCGGCGAATCGGCTCTTCGACATACTTGTATGATAGAGCTGCCAGAGCTACACTCATGATCAATTGCAACAAAATGTGTGTGAAACCAGGCTTCTCGGTGTTGACTGTCGGACTCGACAGAACAATGACCGGATAATGCCATATATAGAGACTATAGGAACGTTCCCCAATCCAGGTCAGGGGTCGGCACGCCAAGATTTTCCCCAGTCGGCTGGCCGGATGTGCCAATACTGCAATGACACCTGCGGTGACAAAAGACACAATAAGAAAACCGACCTGATACAGCCAATCATCGTATTCATTTACTGCATTGATCATGACGAGTAAAACAATTAGCCCCAGCACTCCTTTTACATCTAGCAACGTTCGAGCAGTAGGGGAAATCCTGTCATTCAACTTCCAGCTCGGCCAGACGATTGCCAATGCTGCTCCAATCAGGATAGCGAATGCACGGGTGTCCGTCCCGTAGTACACTCGACTTGGGTCCGTTCCCGGCTCATACATGAGTGCCATTGCACTGGCGGATAGGGAGGCCAATAAAAGAATCAGCAGCATTAGTTTTCCTCGTCGCGGCACTAGTTTTATGCCGATCAAGAAAAGAATTGGCCAAACGAGGTAAAACTGTTCCTCAATGGAAAGCGACCACAGATGTCCAATTGGAGAAGCTGGACCAAAACTCTCAAAATAGGAAACGTCATGAAATATGAGGTACCAATTGTTCATGTAAAAAAGTGAGGAGAGAAAATCACCCTGCAGTGCCCGCAGTCTGGAGAAATCGGTCATACTCAGCCATGAAGCCACCGCCAGAAGCATGCAAATCATCGCAGGCAACAATCTGCGTATTCTTCTTATCCAGAAATTCCAGATAGAAACCGTATTGTTTGTTTTATACTCCAATATGATCTGATCCGTAATAAGGTAGCCGGATAGTACAAAGAACATCTCTACTCCCAGCAGCCCACCTTGCATCGACTCCCAATCAAGGTGGTAACCAATCACAGCCAGGACAGAAATTGCTCGCAAGCCGTCTAAACCAGGCATATAGCGTTTCAACGGTTGGTTATGTTCCCTGTTCATGTTGGTTCAATCCTTGTCCGTTTATTGGCTTATTCTCAGCAAGAATATAGCTCCTGGATGTCACGAAGGTTTGATAAAGATGCAAACAAGATGTCAACGAATAGTTGTATCCACTCATTTTCCGGGCGAGTAAAGGTTTTTCCGTAAACAAACGTCTGCTCTCCCGGTAATCATAAGAATCGGAATGTTATATTCTGCGGTTCCCTTCTTGCAAATATCCAGACAGCAACACTAATGTAACGATTTAAATGAGCGGAATCAATTTCATTTCGGTTACAACGAGTGGAGAATTCAGTATCGTTGAGTTTCCGACTGAATGAGCATGAACTTAAAACAGTTTTCCGAAAAAAAAGAGTGCCCATATCTGGACACTCTCAAAAAGGTTAATCATGTTGCTCTTCCCGCAAGCATTTACACTGACAAGAGCATCTTGCGAGTAACATGTATAAATTCAGTTAAAGGTGGTGTCATCCATTTATCTTTATGCCAAGCAATTTGAGTATAAAGCGGAGGTGTGCAAGGCTTCCACGGCAATTCCCTCATTCGCCCTGCTTCAATGTCTTTTTTCACGACCATTTCAGGCAGCAGTGCCACTCCTAATCCTGCAATCACACATTGTTTAATGGCCTCGATACTGGCAAATTCAATTTTATGTAATGAATAAATTCCAAGGGATTTTAGAGATTCTTCAAACATGTTTCGATAAGAACATCCGGCTTCTGTGAGTAAAAGCGTTTCATGCTTCAGATCGTCGATTGAAAAATTGGCTTTCGATTGGTTTGGCGCGGCGACTAACAATAACTCTTCTTTGACAAGTCGCTCTACCTTTAACGATCCTTCAGGTTTCCACGCATCCATAAAAAAAGCAACATCCAATAATCCTTCCATCAGCTGTTTTCTCGCTATTTCATCAGAATGGGCAGGTTTAAATACCAGCTTTACCTTCGGAAATGCACTCTTGAACTCTTTCAGAATCAGCGGTAATCGATACGTACACTGACTCTCCTGAGCTCCTATTGTTAACGTGCCGCTGATTTCTTCTTCTCCATTCGCTGCTGTTACTGCTTCTTGGCTTAATGCAATGATTTTGTCCGCATATGTTTTAAAGGTACGTCCCGCTTCAGTTAAAATCAGTCGTTTGCCCAAACGCTCAAACAAGGGTTTGCCAATCTCATCTTCAAGGGCTTTGATTTGAGCCGTAACACTTGATTGAGCAAAATTCAACAATTTCGCAGTTTGGGTAAAGTTCAGGTTTTCGGCAGCATGTTTAAATGTAATCAATTGTTTAATTTCCATTATGCAACCTCTTTAAAATCGTTATTTTCGATTTATCCAATCAAGATGTCAACGCCGACTTTATTTTGACCCACCATCGCCGGTTTAGAATTGACCCACCCGGCGATTTTTTGTTGGTTAGGTGGTAGAGGGGGAGCCGTAGGCTCCAGTCCTCATCTTCTCACGAAGTCGG